>JADMIO010888871.1_pt1 | contig 62464 bp, 61 predicted proteins | sample 8958161 | NCBI WGS metagenome assembly JADMIO01 (sample SAMN16585339, study PRJNA669376) | soil metagenome | isolation source: Crop rotation soil | place: USA: Cullars Rotation, Alabama | collected 2011 | reverse complement strand
CCTCGCCCGCCTGGTTGTCGACAGCAATACCGATGCGATCGACCAGGAAGCCCACGCCCGTGAGCGCCGCCACGGCAACCGTGATCGCCAATACCAAAACGCCGAGCTCGCCCGAGCGCCACTCGCGCAGCAACGTGCGAACGGCCAGCGCCAGCGCTCTCATGCGCGTGGCCTCACTCGAGCTTCCCCGAGTCCATCTGCACCACGCGGCCACAGCGGCCCGCCACCGCGCGGTCGTGCGTCACCAGCACCAGCGTGGTGTGCGACTGCGCGTTCAATTCGAACAGCAGCTCGACGATACGCTCACCGGTATGCGTGTCGAGGTTGCCCGTGGGTTCGTCGGCGAACAGCACCGCCGGCCGCGTGACGAAGGCGCGCGCGATGGCGACGCGCTGCTGCTCGCCGCCCGAGAGCTGGCGCGGATAGTGACCCGTGCGGTGCTCGAGACCCACGCGTGCCAGGGTCTCCATGGCCGTGGAGCGCGCGTCGCGCCGGCCGGCGAGCTCGAGCGGCAGCATCACGTTTTCGACCGCCGTCAGCGACGGCACCAGGTGGAACGACTGGAATACGAAGCCCACGCGCTCGGCGCGCAGCCGCGCGCGACCGTCCTCATCCAGCGCCGTCAAGTCGGCGCCCGAGAGGGTTACGCGTCCGGAAGTCGGCGCATCGAGGCCCGCAAGCAGCGCGAGCAGTGTCGATTTGCCCGCGCCCGAGGCGCCGACCACGGCAACCGATTCGCCCGCGGCGATGTCCAACGAGACGTCATCCACGATGGTCAGCATCCCTTCGGGACTGGTAACCTTTTTTGTGAGGTTTTCGGCTTTGAGTACGCTCATCCGGTTGGTTCTATCGTTTTTTCTGGGACTGTTGCTGTGGACCGTGGCCGCGGTCGCGAGTGCCGCCGCGCCGGAACAACGCATCGTCCTCGTCTACGGTGACAGCCTGAGCTCCGGCTATGGCATCCAGGTCGACCAGGGCTGGGTGAAGCTGCTCGACAAGCGAATCGCCAAAGAAGGTTACGGATACCGCGTGGTCAACGCCAGCGTGACCGGCGAAACCACGCAGGGCGGACTCGCGCGCCTGCCACGCGCACTCGAACAGCACAAGCCCGCGGTGCTGGTCCTCGAGCTCGGTGGCAATGACGGATTGCGCGGATTGCCGCTGGCCGCCAGTCGCGAAAATCTCGCGCGCATGATCGAGCTGACGAAAAAGGCCAAGGTGCGCCTGCTGCTGGTCGGCATGATGGTGCCGCCTAACTATGGGCCGCGTTACACCGAGGAATTCCGCGGCATGTTCCCGGCGCTGGCCAGCAAGTACTCCGTGCCGCTCGTGCCGTTCCTGCTCGACCAGGTCGCGCTGCATCCCGAGCTCATGCAGGCCGACGGCATCCACGCCAACGCGGCCGGTCAGCCGAGAATGCTTGACAATGTCTGGCCGCGGCTCGAGCCGTTGCTAGTTGCCCCCGGCAAACCGTAACGCTAGCCTCCGGAAGCTCAACCGCGAGGTCTCCGTGGAAAAACACTGGCTCAAGTCGTACCCACCCGGCGTCCGACCTGAAATCAACATCAATGAGTACGCCTCGCTCAAGGAGATGATCGAGCGCGGGCTCGCGATCCACTCGGTGCGCGACGCCTACGTGCAGATGGGCAAAGCGCTCACCTACGGTGAGCTCGACCTGCTGTCCGCGCAGTTCGGCGTGTTCCTGCAGAACACCTGCGGCATGAAAAAGGGCGATCGCGTCGCTCTCATGATGCCGAACCTGCTGCAGTACCCGATCGCCGTGCATGGCGCGCTGCGCGCCGGCTTCGTGGTCGTCAATACCAATCCGCTCTATACGCCGCGCGAGCTCGAGCACCAGCTCAAGGACTCCGGCGCGACCGTCATCGTGGTGCTCGAGAACTTCGCGCACGTTCTGCAGGAGGTGATCGCGCACACGCCAGTCAAGCACGTGGTGGTGACCAGCGTCGGCGAGATGCTCGGGTTCCCCAAGGGCGCGATCGTGAACTGGGTGGTGCGCCACAGACGCAAACAGGTGAAGCCTTACAACCTGCCTGGCGCGTTCGACTTCAAGCAGGCGCTCAGGCTCGGCGCGGACAAGCGGCTGCAACCTGTCACACTCACGCACTCGGACATCGCGTTCCTGCAATACACCGGCGGGACCACTGGAGTCGCCAAGGGGGCCATGCTCACGCACGGCAACATGGTGGCGAACGTGTTGCAGGCGATGGAGTGGATCCGGCCCGGATTTCCGCGCGATCCGCAGACGCTGATCACGGCGCTGCCGCTGTATCACATCTTCGCGTTGACGGCGAACTGCCTGCTGTTCGTGGTGCTCGGCTGGCGCAACGTGCTCATCACCAATCCGCGTGACTTCCCCGCGTTCGTCAAGGAGCTCAAGAAGTACAAGTTCACGTACATCAGCGGCGTGAACACACTGTTCAATGCGCTGCTGCACACGCCCGGGTTCGAGAAGGTGGACTTCAGCTCGCTCAGCGTGACGCTCGGTGGCGGCATGGCCGTGCAGGAAGCAGTGGCGAAACGCTGGAAAGAAGTGACCGGGAAGATTCTCTCGCAGGCTTGGGGGCTCACCGAGACCTCTCCCGCCGCGTGCATCAATCTCATCGGCGAGGACTTCAATGGGTCGATCGGGTTCCCGATCCCGTCGACCGAGATCAGCATCCGCGATGATGACGGCAAGGAGCTCGGCATCAACGAGGTCGGCGAGATCTGCGTGCGCGGGCCGCAGGTGATGGCCGGCTACTGGAATCGTCCCGACGAGACCGCGAAGGTGATGATCGGCACTGACTGGCTGCGCACCGGCGACATCGGGCGCATCGACGCGCGCGGCCTGGTGTACATCGAGGATCGCAAGAAGGACATGATCCTGGTGTCCGGCTTCAACGTGTATCCGAATGAAGTCGAGAGCATCGTGGTCACCCATCCGGGCGTGCTCGAGGCCGCGGCCGTGGCCCAGGCGGATGAGAAGTCAGGCGAGGTGGTGGCGCTGTTCGTGGTGAAGAAGGATCCGGGTCTCACCGAGCATGAGCTGATCGAGTTCTGCAAGAAGGAACTCACGGGATACAAGGTGCCGAAGCACGTGTATTTCAGGCAAGAGCTGCCGAAGACGAATGTGGGGAAGATTTTGAGGAGGGCGTTGAGGGAGGAGTTGCCGAAATAGATAGGCCATCGAGCTACCGGAAACTTGGCTCGTAGTAAGCAAACGCGATTACCCCAGCCTCTTTGCTTACTGAGCGCGCCCGTTTTGACGGCCGAAGATTGCGTGATTCCAGCCAGTCGTCGACGACTTTCGCGAAGATCAACCCCTGTGATTTTGTGAATCGCTTGAATGGACCTATGTCCCGTGCGGGAAGCCGAGGCACTTGCGCCATTACTTCAAACAGAACATCGCCTCTGTACCTCTTTTCTGTATTGTGCGCGATTGTCCGAACAAGGCGACCGATCATGGTAGCTGCGCGAAGTATCTGTGCGCTATCCAGTCCAGCGGGCGACACAATCTTCGACTTAGGTACCCAACCGCCTGTCGCCGTTCGCCGGAGCATTTTTCGAGCAATCAGCTGCCTAATTACTTCCTTTGATCCGCTTCGGCCCACCACGCGTGAAGCAAGCTTGTTGAGAGTTCCTTGCCTACCATTCCACGTGAGTGGCCTTGGTTTTCCCGAGCCATCGACAAACAACTTGTCGTGATACCACCTGGCGCACACGTCGGCACATCGTGAGATCGGCGGGATTGGTCTTGCCGTTGCCTTAGACGTTGGCCGGTAGCTTCGTTCTATAGCAACATCGAACTCCCATTGAGCTATAGATCTTGGAATTCCGTACGAGCGCATTAGCTCGCAGACAGCGGCCAGTGCGCCGCCAAAGTATTCTGCGCGTTCGGATCGTGACAACACCTCGGACCCCCCCACATCTAGTCTTTATTTCTTTGAGATCTCGTGCGTGTAACAAGCGCGTATGCGTTGACTATATGCCTCCTCGGTCGGCGCTTCCCTTGGTACAACCGAGGCAACTGATCAAGTGTTTCCGTCAAACGTCCAGCAATCGCGCCTTCTACGTATGCATCAGCAAATTCTCTCGATGTAATGATTCGCTCCCTTCTCCTAACTAGCACGGCATCTCGTGTCAGCGCATCTGCCAGAAACTCGGCGGCAAATCCCAGAGCAACAAGTTCAGATTGTGCAAAGCGATCCCTCCCCACCTTTGGTGCAATCGATACTCTGCTGCGTCGATGTGTAAATACGATTCGATGCTGCCGTTCTAGCTCGTCCAAGATCACCTTTCGAGGAATGTCACCGCTAAATTGTCGGCAAAGCGAATCAAAACTGGGCGATTTGCCATCAACTCTTAGGGTGCGAGGCTTTCCTCTACGGGTGTAGGGCAAAGATTTTTGCCAGCCCTGTAAGACTCGTAATGCGCGTGGTGCACATTCGCCATTTCCTTCGGCCACGCGGAAATTTGCGGCAACAATTCGTTTCACCTCGGACCGCGACAAGCCGGTTAATGCGGCGATTCTCGCCAGGTGTGGTCGCCCGGAGCTGCGCATGCGTGCCTGAGTTGCGCTCACTTTTACAAAGGTTGAGCGGGCAATTTGTGAGAGCCTCGCGGGCGTTATTTCGAGCGGAATCAGGATCGCTGCCAAGGCCTCAAGCAGCCGCGTGATTGCTGTTTCTGCTCGATCCTTAGTCGACGAATTCATGCTCGATCCGCAGAGTCGACTATTTCATACAGTCGCGGGGAGATTTGTCGCAAATCTGCCCATTTCCGACAGATTTGGCGCTCTGCTCAGCGAGGCCAATGCATTAGGGATCTACTAGATGCGCCCTTGAGCGAGGCAAAGGATGCGCCTTACCTCGACGAGATCACAGTGAGGCTTCTATGACCGACCGACCTATCGATACGTCTCAAAGCTTTAGGACTAGGGATGTCGACCGGGAGGCTCTACTTGCCCGAGCCCGAAGAACTGAAGACGCCCGAGCCTGAGGAGCTTGCTTTTCCAGAACCAGACGAACTCCTGATACCGCTTCCGGATGAGCTGGCGATTCCCGAGCCGGACGAGCTCGCGATTCCGCTTCCGGATGAACTGGCGACTCCGGAACCTGATGAGCTCGCTATACCCGAACCCGACGAGCTAGCGATGCCGGAACCTGAGGAGCTTGCTTTTCCGGAACCAGACGAACTCCTGATACCGCTTCCGGATGAGCTTGCTATGCCCGAGCCCGATGAGCTGGCAATTCCCGAACCGGACGAACTCGCGATTCCGCTTCCGGATGAGCTCGCAGCGCCCGAGCCTGACGAACTCAGAGGGACGACTCGGTCAGCCAAGACAACGCCGCCAGGGAGAGGCTGCGATCCGACAAGTTCAATCGCACTTCCTAGGGAAGGAAGAGAATCTGTTGAGGAAACAACAGCCCCAGAAATTGAAACTGTGCCAGTGAACGAATCAACCGCGGTCACTGTTCCGCGCAAGTAGATAGGTGTGGCGCCAGATACGTATTGCTCGGTTGCAGCTGGCTTTAAGCTCGCAAGGCTGATCTGACCTTTCTTATCCGCATAGCCAGTCGTTGCCACGTACGGGAAAGCTGAGCTCGCATCAAGCGAGCAAACCGCAGCCGCGCTGTGCTTGTCCTTCGCAACGAAGGTTATTCCAAGAACTCGAATTGACTTGGTCTTGCAGCTCACAGCATCGACTGGACCAATCGCGGCAATGTCTGGCTGCGCTGCGCAGACAACGCGAATGCAAATAAGCATTCCGGTAACTGCAAAAGCCATAGTGCGATTACGCACCCGCTTGACGTCTCTTAAGGGTTGCAAGCGTCCTTTTCTCTTTTGGTTATCCACCGCGCGTCCCCGATTCTGTGGATCAGTTCACGGACTTAGGAGTCATTCCTGTGCCGCTTTGCAGATAAGTTAACTAGGGGGAGGGGCGCCGTCAAAGGAAATGCTGCAAAGGGTGCTGCGCTAGTGGACCGGAGGAGGTTCAGTGCTTAGGGCAATCGCCTTTCACTCCGAAAGAACTTGTCCTTTCAGATCAATTATTTGCTCCACGGGGACCACGTACTGATAGACGCTTACGCCCAGCTTCGTTCGGTCGGCGGGATTTGAGCTTGGCCTTCTGGCGGCAGCTGCAAGCCAATCGTCTACGTCCGAAATCAACTGCTGGGCCCGGTCTCGGACGAATGCGTCGTACTCCTCAAGTAGTTCATTAGGCAGGCCGTCGTCGGGAAAAACCGATCGTTCGATCCGCTTTTTCAATCTATGCGGCGTCATGTTGAAGTCCAGCGTTGAAGCTAAATTTCTCATGGCCATTCCGAAGTGCTCCAACATTTCGGCTGACAAGGGCTCAGGCGAGACGAAAGTGCGTGAGAGCACTTTCACGTGTGTATCGCCAGACTTCACCATCATTTTTGCAGCTAACAACTGTTCGTACGCGCTGCGTGGCTCAATTGCGAGCGGCGACCCCTTTACCAGTTCGCTGAAGTTTCTTCCCGATTGGCCTGTGAATGGCAGCTCGAGTGGAACGCCGTACGGCCCTAGAAAAGTTGAATCGGTGTGCCATCGATGCAAAACAGCAGCGAGCGCAGCGACGTCGGTAGGTCGCGGTACTTGAAGCCAATCGTCGGATTCGATCAGACGCTCGACGTCGCGTCGGGCGACTCCACTCAAGATTGATATGCGCCCAATTGTGATCTTCTTTGATTCCTCCTGAGCGTTTCGAATTGTGATCTCGACGTAAATTCCGCGAAGCAATTCAACAAACTCATCGAAACGAACCCCCGCTCGAAAGAGTATGCGAATTAGTGGACGAAGTACCGTGCGAAAGGTGTGAATGAGCTGTGCGCGATAACTTTCAGACATTCTCTGGTTTCCGTGCTGCTTCTAACCGCAGATTGAAGACACAACGCTCAATACGTCCGATCTACGTGTCGCGTAATCGATTTTGCTCAATGAAGACAAACCTATCCGTCATCCCCGCCACGTAATCCGCCACCACTCGCGCACGCGCCGCCATCCCACCTTCCACATCCGCCCGCGCCGCCAGCGCCTGGTGTTCAGCGGGCAACAATGATGGTTCGCGCAAATAGGCTTTGAACAACTCCTGTAGCGTCTCGCGCGCGCGGTCCATGACTTCCTTGACCTTGGGGTGATTGTAGAGCTTTGCGCGCAGGAACCGTTTCAATTCCTGGTGCTCCTGCATCACCTCATCGCTGAGAGTCACCAGCGGTCGCGGTTGCTGCCTGACGGCATCGATGCTCGTCACCTTCGCTGCCTCTATGTTGCGCCCCGCGCTCATGATCAGGTCGCTCACGAGATGGTCGACCATGCGGCGGATGGTCTCGTAGAGCTGGCGGCGCGGTGAAACGTCCGGAAACGCGGCGATCACCAGGGCGTGGAATCGCTCGAACACACGCACTTCCCGCAGCTCATCCACGCCGATGAGCCCTGCCCGCACGCCGTCGTCGACGTCGTGGTTGTTGTAGGCAATGGCATCGGCCAGGTTCGCGAGCTGTGCCTCGAGCCCGGGCTGGGTGCGGTCGAGGAACCTCTGACCGACGTCGCCGAGCTTGCGGGCATTTGCTGCAGAACAATGCTTGAGAATGCCTTCGCGGCATTCGAACGTGAGATTGAGGCCGGAGAACTCGGCGTAGCGCTCCTCGAGCTCGTCGACCACGCGCAGTGACTGCAGGTTGTGCTCGAAACCGCCGTACTCGCGCATGCATTCGTTGAGCGCGTCCTGGCCGGCGTGTCCGAACGGGGTGTGCCCGAGGTCGTGCGCCAGGCAGATGGCCTCGGTCAGGGTCTCATTGATGCCGAGCGCGCGCGCCACGGTGCGGCCAATCTGCGCGACCTCGAGCGAGTGCGTGATACGCGTGCGGTAGAGGTCGCCCTCATGGTTCACGAACACCTGGGTCTTGTAGACCAGGCGCCGGAAGGCATTCGAATGAATGATGCGGTCGCGGTCGCGCTGGAACTCGCTGCGGAAGCGCGGCAGCGGCTCCGGAAAGCGCCGGCCTCGGCTTCCTTCGTCGATCGCGGCATACGGCGCGAGCGTCACGGAGCTATCCGCAGCGGGCCCGCAGGGTGGCATGCAGTGCGGCGTCATCGTAGTCGCCGGTCACCACGGACTTGCCGATGGCCTTGAGCAGCACCAGGCGTATACGCCCGGCGGCGACCTTCTTGTCGATCTTCATCTTGTCGGCAAGCGTCGCGGCCGTGAGGGCGCTCACGTCCACCGGCAGGCTGAACTTGCGCAAGATCCCTTCGACGCGCTCGACGTCCTTCGCGCCCACCCAGCCGAGGCGCTGCGACATGTCGGCCGCGAGCAGCATGCCAGCCCCGACAGCCTCGCCGTGCAGCCAAGTGGAATAGCCGGTGGCGCTCTCGATGGCATGGCCGAAGGTGTGCCCGAGGTTGAGCAGCGCTCGGTCGCCCTGCTCGCGCTCGTCGCGGGCGACGATGTCCGCCTTGATCTCGCAGGAGCGCTTGATCGCGTGCGTGAGAGCGGCGGTGTCGCGCGCCAGCAGGCGCTCGGCGTGCGCCTCGAGCCAGTCGAAGAACGCCGCGTCGACGATCAGGCCGTACTTGATGACCTCGGCGAGGCCGGCGCGCAGCTCGCGTTCAGGAAGCGTGTTGAGCGTGTTCGTGTCGGCGAATACGGCGCTTGGCTGGTGGAACGCCCCGATCAGGTTCTTGCCGCCGGGATGGTTCACACCGGTCTTGCCGCCCACCGAGGAGTCGACCTGCGCGAGCAGGGTGGTGGCCACCTGCACGAACGGCACGCCGCGCTGGTAGCAGGCCGCGGCGAAGCCGGCCATGTCGCCGACCACACCGCCGCCCAGCGCCACCACGCAACAGTCGCGCGCGAAGCGATTCGCGATGAGCACGTCGAGCAAGCGCGTGACGTTGCCCAGCGTCTTGTGGACCTCGCCATCGGGCAGCGACACCTCGAGGCAGCGACGCGGCGCGAGCGCGGCTGTGAGCTTCGCGGCGTACAGCGGACCGACGGTGGTGTTGGTGACGACCAGCACGTCGCGTGCGGGGATGGCCCGGGCGAGATCCTCCCTGTCCTCCATGACACCCGCACCGATGAAGATCGGATAGCGGCGGGTTCCCAATTCGACGTCGATGCGCTGCACTCTGGTTCCAGTATATGTGGCTCAGTTCTTGGGCTGTGCGGCCTTGAAAGCGGCGAAGATGGCGTCGGCCACCATGTGCACCTTGCGGCCATCGGTGGCCACGGTGAAGTCGGACAGCGATTCGTACAGCGGCTCGCGGATCTGCATGAGCTCGGTGAGCTTGGTGAGCGGATCGACGTCGTGCAGCAACGGACGGTTGCGTCCCTGGCGCACGCGCTCCACCTGCTGCTCGAGCGAGGTTCGCAGGTAGACCACGAAACCGCGCTCCTTGAGCGCCATGCGATTCTCGGGCAGCAGGATGGCACCGCCGCCGGTGGCGAGCACGATGGGGCTTTCCTTGGTCAGGTCTTCGATGACCTCGCGTTCGCGCTGACGGAAGCCGGCCTCGCCCTCGCGGGAGAAGATATAGGAGATGTCGACGCCGGTGCGCGACTCGATCTCGGCGTCACTGTCCTTGAAAGGCGCGCGGATGAGGCGGGCGAGGTGCTTGCCCACCGCAGTCTTGCCGGAACCCATCGGGCCGATCAGGAATACGTTGCTCGCGCGCGCAGACATGGGGCGTGGAGCATAGCGGAAACGAAGCGGCCGCCCGCGTCATCGACGGGGGCGGCCGCTCGTGTAGCTTGGAGACAGGATCAGTAGACGCTGACGCCTTCGCGCAGGATCTTCGGCGTGACGAAGATCAGCAGCTCGTCCTTGTTGGCGGTGCGACCGGTGGTCTTGAAGAGACGGCCCAGCACCGGCACGTCACCGAGGTACGGGACCTTCTTCTCGGTCTCGCGGCGCTCGGTCTCGAGGATGCCGCCGAGCACCACGGTCTGGCCGTCATTGACCAGCACCTGCGTGGTGATCTCGCGCGTGTCGATCGAGGGCACCTGCGCGCCCGCGCCGCCGACGATGACCTGGCCGACGCTGTCCTTCTTGACGTTGAGGTCGAGAATGATGCGGTTGTCAGGCGTCACCTGGGGGGTGACCTTGAGGGCCAGCACGGCCTTCTTGAACGATATCGTCGTGGCACCCGAGGAAGCCGATTCCTGGTACGGGATTTCGACGCCCTGCTCGATGCTCGCCTCGCGCTGGTTCGCGGTGATGACGCGCGGCGTCGAGATGACTTCGCCGCGGCCTTCGGCCTGCGCCGCCGACAACTCGAGGTCGATCAGGTAGTCGGGTCCGAGCAGCATGTACGCGATGCTGCCGGCGGGGCTGGCCACGGGCAGGTTCACGTTGTAGCGCGGCGAAACCGCCGTGTCGCTCGCCGAGGTGATGAACGGCGGGACGTCGTTGTTCGGGTTGTTGTCGGCGAGACGGCCGAGGAAGCCCTCGAGAGCCGTGTCATTGGCCTGCGCGGTACCGCTGGTGTAGCCGAGGTTGTTGCCGAACACGTCGAAGCCGGTGAAGCCGGCGCGCACGCCGAGCTCACGCGAGAAGTCGTCGCTGACGATCACGATGCGCGCCTCGATCTGCACCTGGCGGATCGGGATGTCGAGCGTGCCGACCAGGCGACGGATGTCGTCGAGGCGATCGGCGGAATCCTGCAGCAGCAGCGTGTTGGTGCGTTCGTCGACCGACACCGAACCGCGCTTGGAGAGCAGGCCGCCCTCACCCTGGGTGCGGATCAGCGCGGCGAGATCGTTCGCCTTGGCGTAGTTGACCTGCAGGTATTCCGAGCGCAGCGGCGCGAGCTCCTGCACGTCCTGGCGCGCGGCGAGCTCGGCCTTCTCGCGGGCCGCGAGCTCTTCGGTCGGCGCCACGATGATGACGTTGTCGTTCTTGCGCTTGTCGAGGCCCTTGGTGCGCAGGACGATGTCCAGCGCCTGGTCCCACGGAACGTTCTGCAGGCGCAGCGTCACGCTGCCCCCAACCGAGTCGGAGACCACGATGTTCTGGCCGCTGGCGTCCGCCAGCAGCTGCAGCACGGCGCGGGTCTCGATGTCCTGGAAGTTCAGCGTCAGGCGCTCGCCCGTGTAGACGCGCTTGTCTTCGAGCTTCTGCGCGGCCTTGCGGGCCGGCTGCACTTCGACCACGTACTGGTCGTCGGTCTGGTAGGCGAGCTGTTCGAAGTCACCGTTGGCGCTGATCGCGATGCGGACGCCATCGCCGACGCGCACGACGTCGAAGCCGCTCACCGGCGTGGAGAAATCGGCGGCGTCGTAGCGACGCGCGAGGTTGCTGGCGACTTCGGCACCGGCGAAGTCGACGACGATCTGGTTGCCGAGCTGGCGCAGGCTCACGGGCGTGCGCGGATCCGACAGGCGCACGATCACGCGGCCGGTGCCACCCTGACCACGGCGGAAGTCGATGCCGCGAATCGCGCGCGGGCCCGAGGGCGCGGCCGAAGCGGACTGAGAAGAGGAAGAGGACGACGACTGGGCGCCACCGCTGGCACTCGCGACGGTCGGGCCGCCGGCGGCTGCGGCGCCGATCAGCACGATCACGTCATTGCCCTGCACGCGCGTGGAGTACGGCAGAACACGGTCGAGGTTGAGCACCAGGCGCGTACGGCCCGAGGCTTCCGCGGCCAGGATCGAATCCACGCCGCCGGCGCGCACGTCGATGCGGCGTGACGGCAGCGCGAGCGCGGTGTTCGCGAGGTCGAGCGAGATGCGCGCCGGGTTGTCGATGGTGAAGGCCACCGGGTCGGAAGGCGGTGCGGAGTGATGCAGGGTCAGCTGCAGCTGTTGTCCCGACATGTTCTGCACGTCGATGGACTCCAGCTTGTTAGGTGCGCCCTGGGCGTACGCGGCCGAAGCGGCCAGCCCCACGACGATGCAGGCGGCAAGCCACAGCAGCGTCGACGCAGCCAACTGACGGATGGTTATCTTGTTCATTCGCAGCTACTCCCTGTCGTGGAAGCTCTAGTTGTTGAGGGCAAGCGCGGCAGGCCTTTCGATGTAGCCGCCCAGCCCGTCGGGAACGATTTCCACGACACTGATCTTCGATGCAGAAATCTCGGTCACCCGGCCATCGGCCTGGCCCATGTAATTGCCGGGCAGCACGCGATGTACGAGACCGTCTTTGGTCTTCACCAGCCCGTACGTGCGATCGGACAGGCGCAGCGTGCCCACCATGCGCAGCGTATCGAGCGAGAACTGTTCGAGGAATTCGCGGTTGCGCCGCGAGTCCGGACGCACGCCCGGGCCGCCACCCGATCCGCCCGGCATGAAGGGCGAACGCAGGTTGCTCGACTCGTAGGCGTAGGTCTCGTAAGGCTTGAGCTCCGGCAGCGGCTCGACGCGGCCGCCCGGCTCTTTCTTGGTGTCCACTATGAACTGCTCGAGCTCTTCGTCCTTGCTCGTGCAGCCCGACAGCACGCCCGAGAGCGCGCAGAGGGCGCTGATCAGCAGCCAGCTCTTGTTCGGTTTGGAAAGCATATTCAGCACCTTCCTACTTCTTGCCCGCGGCGACTTCGGCGTCGTCGAGATAGCGGTAGGTCTTGGCAGTCAGCTCGAACGACAGGCTGTCGTAGAAGTCGCGGTTTTCCGGACGGATGGAGATGCCGTCGAGCGTCACGATGCGCGGCAACGCCGCGATGCCGCTCACGAACTCACCCATCTGGTGATAGGAACCGGTCAGGCGGATGCGGATCGGCAGCTCGGCGTAGAAGTCCTTCTTGATCTCGGGCGACGGCTGGAAGAGTTTCTCTTCGAGGCCCGCACCCACGCCCACCTGCGAGATGTCGACCAGCAGGTTCGGCACCTCGGTGCGGCCCGGCAGCTGGCGCAGCAACGCACCGAACGAGCGCTCGATGTCCTGCAGCTGCTGCTGATAGACGGAGAGGTTCACGGCCTTCGAGTGCTTGAACTTGAAGGTATTGCGCAGTTCCTGTTCCTGGGCTGCGGCCTGGTCGAGGCGCGGCTTCTGGTCGGACCACACGAAGAAATAGAACAGCGCGGCCGACAGCACCACGAACACCACGCTCACGAAACCGATGCGTACCGGCAGCGGCCAGCGTCCCGGGTCGTTCGGGTCGAGCGATTTCAGGTCATCAAGAATGCTCATGATCTTGGCCCTTACAGTCGCTTCGGTTTGGAGGGATCAACGGTCGGCTCGGGCACGGATCCGGCCTGGTCGGCGTACAGCACGAAGGCCGCGCCCACGTTGTTCTTGTCGTTGCTGGTCTGCACGATCTCAAGCTCGGGATTCTTGAGGTAGCTGGAGCTGTCGATGTTGCGCATGAACGCGGACACGCGCGTCGACGACTGCGCGATGCCCTCGAAGCGCAGGCGCGTGCCGTTCTGCGAGATGCCGGTGAGGTACACGCCGTCGGGCAGCTGGTGCGCGATCTCGTCGAAAATGTGCACGATTTCCGGACGCGAGCGCTGCAGCTTCTCGATGACGTCCATGCGCGCGATGAAGCGCGCCTTGTCCGCCTCGAGGCTGTTGATCTTCTCGATCTGCTTGTCGAGGATCGCGATCTCCTCGTTGAGGCGCTGGTTGCGCGCGTCCTGCGCGCTGACCATCGAGTCCATCATCAGGTAGCCGGCGAAGGCCACGACGCAGGCGCTGATCGCGGCGACGCCGAGCGCCACCATGAACTTGAGCTTGCGCTCCTTGCGTTGTTCGTCGCGCCAGGGAAGCAGGTTTATGCGAGGCATTAGTCGAAGCTCCGCAGTGCGAGGCCGCAGGCCGTGAGCAGCGCGGTCGCGTCACGCGCCACCGCCTGCGCCTTGGCGCGCGAGGAGAGTTTCATCTGGCCGAGCGGATCACCCTTCTCGGCGGAGATGCCCACGCGGCTCGAGATCACGTCCGACACGCCGGAAATGTTGGCGCAACCGCCGCACACGAGGATCTTCTCGGGCTGGTCGCGGCCGGAACCGGAGGCGAGATAGAACTGCAGCGAGCGGCTCACCTGCTGCGTCATGTCGTCGATGAACGGGTCGAGCACCTCGGCCTGGAAATTGCCCGGCAAGCCGCCTTCTTTCTTGGCGCGCCCGGCTTCTTCCATCGACAGACCGTAGGTGCGCATGATTTCTTCGGTGAGCTGCTGTCCGCCGAACGCGAAATCACGCGTGTAGATGACTTTTAGATTGCGCAGCACGCTGAAGGTGGTGCTGCTCGCGCCGAAGTCGACCACCGCGATGGTGCGATCGATTCCGCCGTCGGGCATCTGGTGCGTCATCAGCTTGCAGGCGTTCTCGAGCGCGAACGCTTCGACGTCGACGATGCGCGCGCTGAGACCGGCGGCGTTGACCGCGGCCTGGCGCTGCTCGACATTTTCGGTACGCGTCGCGACCAGCAACACGTCGTTGGTGTCCTGGTCTTTCTCCGAAGGACCCAACACTTCGAAGTCGTACGAGACTTCATCCATCGGGAAGGGGATGTACTGGTCAGCCTGCATCTCGACTTGCGCTTCGAGATCGCGCTCGCGCAACGCGCGCGGCATCTGGATGACCTTGGTGATCGCGGCGTCGCCGGAAATCGCGATCGCGACTTCCTTGGCGCTGGCGCCGGAGCGCTTGACCGCGCGACGAATCGCCTCGCCGACCGCTTCCGCGTCGACGATGGCCTTCTCGTTCATGGCGTTCTGCGGGGTGGGTTCGGCCGCATAGGATTCGACCCGGTACGACCCGCCGCTCATGATCAACTCGATCAATTTGACCGAGGAAGTTGTTATGTCAAGTCCGAGCAACGGACGATACTTGCGCGTTAAGAACAGCACTTTTGCAGTCCTTTCATATGGTTAGAGCGTGAATCGCGCGACCTGCCTGAATTCCGAGACACTATATATCAGCGTGAAGTTAAATTGAACGAGACGCCCCTCACGAAACCAGCGGATTCATCGGGATATCCCTCCGAAGCCACAAAAGCAGGGTGCGAAGCGCACCAGACGGGGGGTGGGCATTGGAACCAGACGAGGGTTTTGCGTATCAACCCAGGACGAATGCCCGAGTCGGCAACCCCGCTGTCGTAGACCAATGCAGGCCCTTAGACCGGAAGCTTTGCGTCCCCACCTTTCGGTGAGTATGCGAATCGACGGCGGTTACTATGCATAGGGCATAACGTACCTGCAACCGATGAGACCCTGATTCTGTGAAGCCAAACTACTTTCGACTGTTCGTAATGCTCGTGCTCGCTGTGACGGGCATCACACTTGCGGTCGCATACGCCTTCATTTGCACGTACGTGTACCTCGAACCGACGCTTCCCAGCGTCGCGGCGATGAAGAACAACGAGCTCGCCGTGCCGCTGCGCGTGTACACGCGCTCCGGCGACCTCATCGCGCAGATCGGCGAGCAGCGCCGCAACCCGGTGAAGTACGAGCAGATCCCGCTGCAGGTGCGCCAGGCCTTCATCGCCGCCGAGGACGACCGCTTCTTCGAGCACCACGGCTTCGACTGGCAGGGAATCCTGCGCAGCCTGTTCGTCAACGTGACCTCGGGCGAAACGCAGGGCGGCAGCACGATCACCATGCAGGCAGCGCGCAGTGCATTCCTGAACCAGGAACGCACTTTCCGGCGCAAGCTGCAGGAGACCTTCGTCACCTACCGCCTCGAGCACGAGTTCACCAAGCAGGAAATCCTCGCGCTCTATCTCAACGTGATCTTCTTCGGCCAGCGCGCCTACGGCGTCGCGGCGGCGGCGGAAACCTACTTCGGCAAGCAGCTGGACGATCTCACGCTCGGCGAGGCCGCGACGCTCGCGCGCGTGCCGCAGTGGCCGTCGAAGTACAACCCGATCGCCAACCCGCAGGGCGCCGCCGAGCGCCGCAAGTACGTGCTGCGCCGCATGCGCGAGCTCGGCTTCATCGACGAGGCCGCGGCCGATGCCGCGGCTAAGGAAGTAGTTAGCGCCAAGGCGCACGGCGCGCTCGCCGACGTCGAGGCACCGTACGTCGCGGAGATGGTGCGACTCGACATCATCAGGCGCTTCGGTCCGGACGCCGGAGACGCGGGATACAAGGTGTACACCACGATCGACGGCCGCCTGCAGACCGCGGCCAACCGCGCACTGCGCAATGGCCTGGTCGACTACGACCGACGCCAGGGCTGGCGCGGCGCGGCGGGCAAGGTCGAGCTCAAGGGCGACGAGGCGCCGGAAGCCCTCGAGATGCTGCTCGATGAGTACCCGAGCGTCGGCAACGTCGATCCGGCCATCGTCATCAGCGTCGGCGAGAAGCAGGCCAAGGTCTACGTGAAGGGCGCTGGACTCTCGACCGTCGAATGGGCCGGCATGTCGTGGGCGCGCAAGCGCAGCAACAACGATCTCGCGCCGGGACCCGAGCCCAAGAGCGCACCCGAAATCCTGGCGCGCGGCGACGTCGTGCACGTGGTGCGCGCTGACAAGCCCGACGCACCGGCCGCGCTGGCGCAACTGCCCGAGGCAGAAAGCGCGCTCATCGCGCTCGATCCCAACAACGGCGCCATCCTCTCACTGGTGGGCGGCTTCGATTACTTCGGCGCCGGCCAGGGCCGGTTCAACCGCGTGACGCAGGCCAAGCGGCAGCCTGGCTCCGGTTTCAAGCCGTTCATGTACGCCGCCGCGCTGGCAGGAAATTTCACGCCCGCGTCGGTGATCCTCGATGCGCCCATCATCATGGACGACCCGGCGCTCGAAGAAGTGTGGCGCCCGAAGAATTCCGGCGGCGGCTTCGGTGGGCCTACGCGCCTGCGCGATGCGCTGGTGAATTCGCGCAACCTGGTCTCGATCCGGCTGCTGAAGGAAATGGGCATCAAGCCCGTGGTCGACTACGTCAGGAACTTCGGCTTCACGCCCGAGCGCGATCACATCCCGAACAACCTGACACTCGCGCTCGGCAGCCTGCAATCGACGCCACTCGACGTCGCCACCGGCTTCGCGGTGTTCGCCAACGGTGGCTACAAGGTCGAGCCTTACTACATCGATCGCATCGAGGGACCGGGCGGCGAAATCCTCTACGCCGCCGACCCGCACGCGGTGTGCGCGGAATGCACGCAGCCCATCTACGCCGTGTCGGATGCCGAGGCCGCCAGGCAGAACCACGTCAGCGCCACACACCTGGCGCCGACGGTGGTGCCGGCGAGCGAGCGCCATGCCACCCCGGCCGAGCGCGTGATCTCGCCGGAGGTCTGCTTCCTGATGAACGACATCATGCGCGAGGTGATCACGCGCGGCACCGGCCGGCGCGCGCTGGCGCTGGGACGCAGGGACCTGCGCGGCAAGACCGGCACCACGGATCTGTCGGTGGACACCTGGTTCAACGGTTTCAACGAGAGCATCGTCGCCAGCGTATGGGTCGGAAAGAACGACAACACGCCGCTCGGCGCCATAGAAGAAGGCGCGCGCACCGCGGTGCCGATCTGGGTCGACTACATGGCCGAGGCCTTGCGCGGCGTACCGGAAAAGACGCGCCCGATTCCTGATGGCATCATCGAGCTCAAGGTGAATGCGGCCACCGGCGGCACGAAGGACGCCGACCTGGATCCGATCAGCGAATATTTCCGCGCAGACATGCTGCCCACTGAAGAGGGGTACCGGGGCGACACCGAGGGCGCCCAGTCGATCGACCCGACCTCACCCGACCAGCCGCAGGGCGGCACGGACCCGATTTTCTAGAGAAGCCGATTTCGCATGAAGAAGCTGTCGCCACGCGCCGAGAACCTGCGCCGCGCGCTCGCACAGGAAGCCGCGCGCATCATGTCCGAACAGGGCATTCGCGATTTCCTCACGGCCAAGCGCAAGGCGGCCGAACGCTTCGGCGTGACCGACGGCTCGGTACTGCCGAAGAACACCGAGATCGAAGACGCCCTCGCGGAATACCAGCGACTGTTCGGCGGCGCGCGCCACGACGAATCGCTCGCGGCGCAACGCAACGCCGCGCTCTCGGCCATGCAGATGCTGTCGGATTTCGAGCCGCGCCTGGTGGGCGCCGTGCTGAGTGGAACCGCGACCGAGCACAACGATATCCAGCTGCACCTGTTCGCCGAACGAGCCGAGTCGATCACCATCCGGCTCATGGATCTCGGCATCGATCACGACGTGGTGGAACGGCGCGTACGCTACGGCGCCGACCGCGTGGTGGCCTATCCCGGCGTGCATTTCGAATACGACGACCACACCGTGGACGCGACGGTGTTCCCGGTCGACGGTATCCGCCAGGCGCCGGTCAGCCCGGTCGACGGCAAACCGATGCGCCGCATCGATGCGGCGGAGCTCGAGGTGTTACTGGATATCGGGGCGTCCGCGCAGTAGCTGCACGCGGACTGCGCAGCGCTTCAGCTGCGTTTGTCTATCGCTTGATAGTCCCGCTGCGTCGGGCCGGTATAGAGCTGGCGCGGCCGGCCGATGCGCATCGCCGGATCGCCGATCATCTCCTGCCAGTGCGCCACCCAGCCGACCGTGCGCGCAATCGCGAACATCACGGTGAACATCGAGCGTGGGATGCCGAGCGCCGAATAGATGATGCCCGAGTAGAAATCGACGTTCGGGTAAAGCTTGCGTGCGACGAAGTATTCGTCCTTGAGCGCGACTTCTTCGAGACGCTGCGCCAGCTCGAGCAGCGGGTTGTCCGGCTTGCCGAGTTTCTCGAGCACCTTGTGGCACATCGCGCGGATGATCTTGGCGCGCGGATCGAAGTTCTTGTAGACGCGGTGGCCGAAGCCCATGAGGCGGAAGTGGCTGGACTTGTCCTTGGCCATCGCCAGGTATTTCGGGATCTGGTCGGCGGTGCCGATCTCTTCGAGCATCTCGAGCACAGCCTCGTTGGCGCCGCCGTGCGCCGGACCCCACAGCGCCGATACGCCCGCGGAGATGGCCGCGTACGGATTCGCTCCGGTCGAGCCCGCGAGTCGCACCGTCGAGGTGCTCGCGTTCTGCTCGTGGTCGGCGTGCAGGATGAACAGCAGGTCGAGCGCCTCGGCGGCGACCGGGTCGACGATGTACTTCTCGCAGGGCACCGCGAAGAACATGTGCAGCATGTTCGCGCAGTAGTTCAGGTCGTTACGCGGGTAGACGAACGGCTGGCCGAGCGAGTGCTTGTAGGCCGCGGCGGCAATCGTCGGCAGCTTGGCGATGATGCGGTGCGCGAAGATCTCGCGGTGCCGCGGGTTATGGATGTCCATCGAGTCGTGATAGAAGGCCGACATCGATGCCACCACCGCGGACACCATCGCCATCGGATGCGCGTTGTGGTGGAAGCCGCCGAAGAAGCGCAACAACGACTCGTTGATCATCGTGTGGTTGCGGATGCTGTGCTCGAACTCGTCGAGCTGCGCCTTGCCCGGCAGGTCGCCGTTCAGCAGTAGATAGGCAACCTCGATGAACGAGCTCTTCTCGGCGAGCTGCTCGATGGGATAGCCACGGTGCAGCAGCACGCCGGCTTCGCCATCGATGTAGGTGATCTTGCTCTCGACCGCCGCGGTTGCACCATAACCGGGATCGAACGTGAAAGCGTCGAATTCCCTGGGCAGGGAGGTGATGTCGACCACCGAGGGGCCCAGGGTTCCCGGGCGCACGGGCAAGGAGACTTTCTTGCCGGTAGCGGGGTCGACGATATCGAGTTTTCTGTCCGACATTTCAGAGCTGCCCTGCAATCTGCGCGGCACGTGGGTCAACGGGGAACTGCGGGAGGTTTACATGCCCGCGCAGCGGAATCAAGGTAACGGCGGCGCGGAAGCGCACGCGCCCCGCTCGCCGTTACTCGACGACCTTGAACAGTGCACCCGGCTTCGGTTCCTTGTTCGGATACATCGCGTTGATCAGCTCGAGGGTTTCTTTCTTGAACTTGTCCTCGGGCATGTCGGCGGCGTAATCCGAGAGCCTCGTCTTGTCGGTGGCCTTGACCACCTTGATGCGATACGGCTCGGCGAGCGGGAATTCGGAGGGCTTGAGGCCGCGCAGCGTGGTCGCTACCGACATGATCAGTCCGTCGATCTCGGGAACACCTTCCATCGCCGAGCGGCTCGCGCCGGCGAAGACATAGACGCTCTCGCCGCGGTATACGCAGGCCCAGCGCACCGGGCCCGCGCCGTTGTCGATCGGCGATCCAGAGCGCGCGACGATGGCGTATCCCTCGTTGCCTTCGCTGGTGGTGATCGGCTCGCCCTTGAACACCGACTGCCCCTGCAGCTTGGTCAGCATGAACTCGCGCGGCGCCTGCTTGGCCGGCTTCTTGTCGATCATGATCATCATCATCGCGTCCTTGCGCGGCGTGAAGGCAAGCAGGCGATCGTGGGTGTTCTCGATGGTCCAGCCGCGCGGGAATGCGACGGTGATGCCCATGTCCGCGTGATAGAAGCGGTTGTCGCGCACGATGCCCTGCGCCTTGCTCGTGCCGTAGGCGATCCCGTTGATGGTGGTCAGGTACTCGTCGTGGCGCTCTATCCACCCGCCGGGCGGCGCGTCCTTGATGTTGCCCGCGCCCTTGGCCGCCTGCACCGCGCGTTCGTCGGGGCTCGGGTGGCTGGAGAACACGCCGTGATACAGGCGCGGCTCACGCCCTTCGGCGGCGGCGCGCTGCCGCTCGAACTTCTCGCCGGCCTGGAACATGTTGAAGACGTGACCAATGGACTCGGGGTTGTAACCCGCCTTGACCATGTACTTCATGCCCAGGCGGTCCGCTTCCATCTCATTGTCGCGGCCGTAACCCATCATCCACGCCGACGCGCCGATGTTCGCGAGCTGACCAATGGCATTCGAACCGGTGAGAATCGCGGCGGCCATGGCGCCCAACTGCGCCGCCATGCCGCGCGTCTGGCGTTTCGCCGGGTGGCGCGCGGTGATGTGACCGATCTCGTGACCGAGCACGCCCGCCAGCTCAGCCTCGGAGTTGATGTTCAGCAGCAGCCCGCGATTCACGTAGACGTTGCAGCAGCCGGTGGTGAACGCGTTGATGGCTTCGTCATCGATGACGAAGAATTTGAATTCTTCGTTGGGCAGGTCGCTGACGCGCGCGACACGCTGGCCCACGAGGTTCACGTACTCCTGCGTGGCCTGGTCGTCGTACAGTCCCAGCGCCTTGACGATTTCCTGGTGATGCTTCGCGGTGGCCTTCTTCTCGCCTTCCCAGGAACCCATGACGACGGTCTTGCCGCCGGTCGCCGGATTCGAACCGCAGGCGACGGCGAACAGGCTTGCCACCGTCGTCACAGTCAACACGAGGAACTGGGTGCGCTTCATTGATGAGGTCTCCGCGAGCGGGCCGAGCGCGTATTTAACTACGATACGGCGCTGCGACAACAAGTTCCGGGCACCGGATTACAAGCAACAAAAAGGCGCCCATTCTTTCGAAGGGGCGCCCTCGTGAGTGGCGTTGATAGCCCGGGAAGTTCGTCAGCGGCCGGAGGCGGCGGCGTACTTCTTGCGGAACTTGTCCACGCGACCGGCGGTGTCGACGATCTTCTGCTTGCCCGTATAGAAGGGGTGGCAGTTCGCACAGACTTCAACCTGCAGGTCGTGTCCCAGAGTCGACTTCGTCTTGAACGTGTTTCCGCAGGTGCAGGAAACGTTGATTTCTTTGTAGTCGGGATGCGTGTCGGCTTTCATGGGTTTCTCTCTACCGGGCGGATTTTGCCGGCCGGGGTTTAGAAAAAGGGCGCGCAGTCTAGCGGGCCGACCCCGGCATCTCAAGGGCAAAAACGGCCGCTCCGTTATCCACAGAAAGTGTGGATAACTCTGTGGGTAGCGGGGGTTGCGAATTCCAAAAAAGCGAAGAAATTCGCGAATCCGTTACCTTGGTCAAATAATGACCAAGATATTAAAGACATATAAATCAAGACATTACGTACTGTTCATGTTGCAACAGAACTGAAATGCGCCGTAATCCCATTGTTTGGGCGTCCGTCAAGGGGCATCTGTGCATAAAACTGCCCAACGAGGGGGCGGGGTCAACGGGAACGCTGGGATTCGGCGGCCGGTAGTAGCGCTACCAGTATGTCATTGAGAAATCGAAAGCCTTTCGCCGTGGCGCGCCATCCGCCAGGGATGCGGAGAACCAATTCATCGTCGACCTGCCTGGCCAGCGCGCGCTCGAGCACCGCGATCTTCAAGCCCGTGCGCGCCTCGAACAGCTCGTCGGAGAAGCCGTCGACCAGGCGGAAGCCGTTCATCGCGAACTCGAACGGCAGGTCCCGGGCTTCGACCGCCTTCGTCGTGTGCGCGCCCGGCTCGGCAGCGAGATAACGGCGCGGCTCGCGCCACTGCTGCGTGCGCACGATGAGCCCGCGCGCGGGGTCGGTGTACTTGCCGTGGGCGCCAGCGCCGATGCCGAGGTAGTCGCCGAAGGTCCAGTAGTTGAGGTTGTGCGCACAGCGCCGGCCTGCACGCGCGTACCCCGACACCTCGTACTGCTCCAAGCCCGCCGACTGGAGCATTTGCAGCGAACATTCGAGCATCTCGTCCACCACGTCGTCCGCCGGCTGCGCGGGCGGCGCGGCGGCGAATACCGTGCCCGGCTCAACGGTCAGGTGATACTGCGAGAGATGCGCGGGCGCCAGCGCCAGCGCGGCCTCGAGATCCGCCGCGGCCTCGTCGGGCGTCTGCCCCGGCAAGGCATACATCAGATCGAGATTGAAGTTGTCGAGACCGGCCGCGTGCAGCTCTTCCGCGGCGCGACGCGTCTCGTCCGCGGAGTGGATACGGCCGAGGCGCGCCAGCTGCCGCGCATCGAAACTCTGCGCACCGAGGGACACGCGCGAGATGCCCGCGGCGCGGTATTCGCTGAAGCGTCCGCGTTCGATGGTGCCCGGATTGGCCTCGAGCGTGACTTCGAGTCCCTCGACGGTCGACAGCTCCGCGCGCACGCGCTCCAGGAAGCCGCCGATGGCCGCCGGCGAAAACAGGCTCGGTGTGCCGCCACCCAGGAAAATGCTGGTCAGCGGCCGGCCCGCGACCGCGGGCGCCTGCGCCTCGAGATCGCGCAGCAGCACGTCGATGTAGCGCTGCTCGGGCAACGCCTCCTTGAGCGTGTACGAGTTGAAATCGCAGTACGGGCATTTCTGCACGCACCACGGGAAGTGGGCGTACAGCGCGAGCGGCGGGGCTTTCACGCGCGTTTCCTCTCGGCAAGGCGCGCCAGGAACGCGCGCAGCGCCTGTCCGCGGTGACTCTGTGCGTGTTTCTCCGCGGCCGGCATCTGCGCTACGGTGCGCGATTCGCCCAGCGCGACGAACGCCGGGTCATAGCCGAAACCGCCGTCACCGAGCCGCGCATCGATGATGCGGCCTTCCCAGGTTCCTTCGCCGATCAGCGGCCGCGGATCATCAGCGTGCTCGACGAATACGATCACGCAGCGATAGCGGGCACCGCGTCTCTCGGGCGGCAACCCCTGCAGCGCGCCCAGTAATTTCGACAGGTTCTGTTCGTCGCTGGCGTCTTCGCCGGCATAGCGCGCCGAGTACACGCCGGGTGCTCCGCCGAGCGCGTCGACTTCGATGCCCGAATCGTCGGCAATGGCGGGAAGCCCGGTGAGCCGCGCGGCATTGCGTGCCTTGATCAGCGCGTTTTCGAGGAAGGTGCTGCCGGTTTCCGGCGGGGGAGCGATGCCGAATTCGGATTGGCGCAGCAGAGTGAAACCGCTGCTCGCGAGCAGCTCGGAGAATTCGCGCAGCTTGCCGGCATTGCCGGAGGCGAGCACCACGCGAAGCGTCATGGGACGTGCGGCGACGGCTCAGTGGGCCGCGCGCACCTCGGCCTGCATTTGGAACAGGCGTGCGATGCCGCTGGCGGCGAGATTCAGCAGCGCATCGAGCTCGTGACGGCGGAAGGCATGACCCTCGGCCGTGCCCTGCACTTCGATGAAGCCACCGCCGTTGTTCATGACCACGTTCATGTCGGTCTCGGCGCCGGAGTCCTCAGCGTAGTCGAGATCGATCACCGGCACGCCGTTGCAGATGCCCACCGAGATCGCGGCCACCTGGCCGTGCAGCGGCGGCACCGCCAGCAGTCGCTTCGCGACCAGCGCATCGCACGCATCCGCCAGGGCGACGTAGGCGCCGGTGATCGCCGCGGTGCGCGTGCCACCGTCGGCCTGCAGCACGTCGCAGTCGAGTGTCACCGTGCGCTCTCCGAGCGCCGTGAGATCGGTGATGGCACGCAGCGAGCGGCCGATGAGCCGCTGGATTTCCTGCGTGCGTCCGGTCTGCTTTCCCTTGGCGGCCTCGCGCGCGGTACGCGTGTGCGTGGCCCGCGGCAGCATGCCGTATTCGGCCGTGACCCAGCCCTGGTTCTTGCCGCGCAAAAACCCCGGCACGCCTTCTTCCACGCTGGCGGTGCACAGCACGCGCGTGTTGCCGAATTCCACCAGCACCGAACCCTCGGCGTGGCGCGTGAACTGGCGCGTGAAGCGTACGGTGCGCAACTCATCCGGTGCGCGTCCGCTCGGCCTGGCATTCATCAGGAGTTTCCTATCCAGCGCACGACGGCGGCGGAGGTGTTGTCGCTGCCGGCACCGACCACACTCACCGAGCGCTCGGCGAGGCGCTGCAGCTCATCGCGCAGCGGTGCGCGCGCCAGCGGGAATGCGCCGGCGATGTCGGCGTCTTCGACGCCGCCCCACAAGCCGTCCGAGCACACCAGCAGCAGGTCGTTCGCTTCGAGCGGCTCGCGCAGCCCGACGGTCATCTCGGGAAGGAAAGGCTCGCCGCCCAGGCAACACTCGACGAAGTTGCGCATCGGATGGGTCATCGCCTGGTCGGCCGTGATGACGCCTTCGCGCAACAGGAATTCCACGTGGCTGTGATCGCGCGTGCGTTTGAAGACCTTGCCACGGCGTAGAAGATAGACGCGGCTGTCCCCGATGTGCGCCCAGAACGCGCTGCCGTTCTGCACCAAACAGACGGCGCAGGTGGCGCGCGGGCGCAGCTCGAGCGGCAGGTTGGCGCCGAGCTTCGCGACGTCCTCGTGCGCGCGGCCCAGTGACAGGTGCAGGAATCCGAGCGGATCGAGGATGGGCTGCGGCGTGTGCCAGAACGATTCCATCAGCGTCTTGATGGCCGTTTCGGCGGCCTTCGCGCCGTCGGAATGCCCGCCCATGCCGTCAATGACGACGAGCAGCGCCGAATGCTCCGAGACCGCGACCGAGACGCGATCCTGATTGTCGGTGCGATTGCCTAGCAGGCTGACTTCGGCGTATTCGATGCGCAAGGCAGGAGGGTGGGGTCTGATAAACTGCCGCGCACTTTACCGCACCCCGCGTTTCGCAGAAGAGTTTCAGAACACCCCATGATCGCAAGCATGACGGGATTCGCACGGCGCGAGCTTGCCGGCAGCTGGGGAACCCTGACCTGCGAGCTTCGCAGCGTGAACCACCGCTATCTCGATCCCGGGTTCCGGCTGCCCGAGGAACTGCGTCCGCTGGAGTCCGACTTACGTCAACTGCTCGCGAAGCACCTGAAGCGCGGCAAGGTCGACTGCACCATGCACCTGCGGGGCGCGCAGGGCGGCGAGCGCGAGTTGCGCGTCGACGCGGCGGCGTTGGGGCGCGTGTCGGAGGCGGTACGACAGGTACTGGCCGAACTGCCCAAGGCTTCGGTCGATGCGGTCGAGGTGCTGCGCTGGCCGGGCGTGGTCGAGACCGCCTCGCCGGACACCGAGGCCTTGTTAGTCGCCGGAAAGTCGCTGTTCCAGCAGACCCTCGATGAACTCGGCGCCATGCGCCTGCGCGAGGGCAAGCGGCTGGGCGAGCTCATCGAGCAGCGTTGTGCCGGGCTTGGCGGCCTGGTGGGCCAGGTACGCACCCGGTTGCCCGAGATCCAGGCGCGCGTGCGCACGAGACTCAATGAACGCGTGGCGGAGCTGCTCGCCGTAGTCGACCGCGAGCGCATCGAACAGGAAGTGGTCATGCAGCTGCAGCGGCTCGACGTCGCCGAGGAACTCGACCGGCTGACCGGCCACATCGAAGAAGCCCGCCGCATCATGGGCAGCGGCGAGGCCGCGGGCCGGCGCCTCGACTTCCTGATGCAGGAACTCAATCGCGAGGCCAACACGCTGGCGTCGAAGTCACAGGATCTCGACACCACGCGCATCAGCGTCGACATGAAGGTGCTGATCGAGCAGATGCGCGAGCAGGTCCAGAACGTCGAATGAGCGGCCTCGCGCATTCGTGCGCGCGCGGCTGGCAGGCCGTTTCGATGCTTCTGGTCATGGCTCCGGCGTGTGCGGCGGCCCAGGTCGAACCGATTCCGATCACCGATGAGCACGAGATCCTCGAGCACATCGTCAAGCCTACCCCCGGCATCTCCAAGCCTTGGCGGGATATCACCAGGGAAGACGAGCAATACGCGGGATGGACGTTTGAACTCACCATCGACGCACTGGGAGCCGTCGCTGCGGCGAGATTGAAGGAGGGCGTGCCGGAGATGCGCGCCGAGGCCACGCGCATCGCGCGTTCGCTGCGCTTCAAACCCTTCGTGCGCGAAGGCCGTGCAGTCCCGGTGCGGTTCGAGTACCTCCTAGAAGCGCACACCGCCGACTACGCCGGCCCCGACGACCGTACTTTCCCCGCAAACCCGGATCCCGCCACCACGGTGATTGCGCTGAGCCGCACCATTTGCATGGGGAGCTGCCCGGCGTACCGCGTGGAGTTGCGCGGCAATGGCGATGTCTACTACGAAGGTCACCAGCGCGTGGTGGTGCGTGGGCCGCACCGGTGGCACGTCGATCCGGCGAGCCTGGCGCCGCTGTTCGAGTTGCTGCGCCGGGCCAGCTATTTCGAGCTCGGCGGCTACTACGACAACGAGTTCACCGACCAGCCCGCCTTTACCACGCGCGTGAGCATCGGGGATCGCCACAAGTTCGTGTACGACTACTGTGGTGGAAACGAGAACTTCCCCATGCCCGAAATCGTCTCCGAGATCGAGGATGCCATCGACAAGGTTTCCCAGAGCGAAGCCTACGTAAGCGGAAATGCTTCGACGATGCAGCGGCTGCGCGACGAGCGCTGGAATTTCCGCTCCCGCGATGCGGGCCGCGGCCTGCGTATGCTGACGTCCGCCTGTAAAACGGAGTTGGCACGCGAGTTCGTTCGGGCTGGCGCGCCCGTCGATGTCGTCGATGAAGAGGAAGACGAAGCACCCGCGCTGTCTGCCGCGGCGAATTGCGGAGACGTCGAACTGGCGCGCGCGCTCATCGCAGCGGGTGCACTGAGGCACCGCAATGATGCAGATCTGTTCATGTGGTGGAGCGCCGGCACGGGCCAGCCCGGCATGGTCGCACTCGCATTGCCGCACTACCGGAACATCAACCTCCAGGATGGCTACGGCGACACCGTGCTGGGCGCAGCTGCCAGGAGTTCACCTCCCGACGACGACGAGCCCGGCGTGGCCACGTTCGATCCCGTGAAAGTCGTGGAAATGCTCATCGACGCGGGGGCGGACCCCAATTCACGCAACAAGGAGGGCGAGACGCCTCTCTTCAAATCAGGCGATGACAACATCACCGCCACGCTGCTCAGGAGAGGAGCGGATCCTCATGCGCGCGACAACCGCGGGCGGACCGCATTGTTCGATCGCTATTCTGTCGGGAAAAAGCGCTTGCTGATCGCAGCCGGAACCGACGTCAACGTGCGCGACCAATCGGGCCAGACTGCGCTTTTCTACCAAAACAGTCCGGAAGCGATAGTGCTGCTGCTGGCCGCCGGGGCGGATGCCAATGCCACCGACTTGAAAGGAAAGACCGCCATCGAGCAGCTGAATTCTCCGCTGGCTTTCCAGGCATTGCTGGCAGCCGGCGCGAAATTGCCGACGGAGACCGCACGACTGGACGCCATGATCGCGGATGCGACCCGGCACGGGATGACCGAAGTATTGCCGGTACTCGAGGCCGCGAAGGCGAAGTAGCTAGAACGCCTTCTCCGCCCCGCGCTCGCGCAGCTTGTCCACCTGCTTGAACTTCGCCCAGCTGTTCGACAGCGAGAACAGCAGCGGCTTGCCGATCACCTTGCCGAGGCTGCTTGGCAGCCAGAAATCGCGCTCGTTCGAGAAGTAGTTGAAGTACTTGTCGTACTCGACGTCCGCGTCGCCGAGGATGTTGCGAGCGGCGAACGTACCGGTGAACGCGGCCCACGGGATGCCCACGCAGCCGAAGATGAAGCGCATGTGCGGCTGGTCTTTCAGCTTCACGATGGTCGGCAGCAGGTCGCGCGTCGATCTGGCCCGGCCAGAACTGGATGAACGATACGTCGCGCAGCTGCGGGTAGTGATCGTAGAAATCCGCGATCACGCGCTTGATGATTCCGGGGTTGTTGTAAGCATTTTTGAGGAGGGTCGTGAGGGCCGAACCGCCGCCGACCAGCAGCCGGTTGTCCTTGGTGAGGCGGAAATAGGTGTAGACCAGCTTCGAGTCCCAGCACTGCATCTGTTCGCCCGAGGGAAACAGGACTTTCAGTTCGCGGTCCGTGAGCGGCTCGGTGACACTGAGGAACGTCTGGGCGTGGAAACACTCGGCCGATAGCGGGCTGATATGTGGCTCGAGCTTGTCCACCGACGCGATGATGTGATCCGCGGTGACGCTGCCGGCGTGCGTGTACACCGCGTGGCCCTCGATACGCTTCATCGCGGTGGCCTCGTACACCTGCATGCCGTCGTCGACGAGCACGTCCTTGAAGCCCTGCAGGCACTGCAGCGGGTTGATGCCGTAGGTGCCGCCGTAGCGGATGCCCGCGGTGTAGCCCTGCGACCGAGGATGGTCTTGAGTTGCGTCTCGTCGTAGAGCTTCTGATCGGTGAAGCCCACTTCCTCGCGGCATTCGAGCTCGGCCTTGGCGGCGTCGTAACCGCCCTTGCCGAGGCCGAGGAACAGCGAGTCCTGCTTCAGCAGGCCGCACTGGATGTCGTATTTCTCGATGTTGCTGACCAGGCCTTCGATGGCGCTGACGGGCGCATCCCAGATTTCACGGGCTGCCTTGTTTCCGTAGCGGCGCGCGAGTTGGTGCAGCTCGAGCTCGCTGTCCGGGGTCAGGAAGCCGGCGCTGCGACCCGAGGAGCTGCCGCCGACGATGTTCTTGTCGATCAGCACCACCTTGCGCCCTTTGCGCAGGAACTGGGCCGCCGCGCAAACGCCGGCAAAACCGGCGCCGACGATCACCACGTCGCACTTGATGTCCTTGGTGAGCGGCGGGCAATGCTTGTGCTGGGAGACCAGCAGCGTCGTGAACCACCAGTTCTGATTGACCAGGCGCATGTCGTACCCCGTGTAAAACCTTCAAGGCTTGTATCCGGAGCGCACGGAACTGCGATATGGCCCCTTGGGGCATGCAACGCGCCTCGCTAGACTCCCGCGCCATGACTGAAGGCTCCAAACGACGCGGCTGCTTGTTTGTGATTGCCGCGCCGTCCGGCGCCGGCAAGACCAGCCTCGTGAAGGCGGTGCTGGAGCGCGACCCTTCACTGCGCGTGTCGGTGTCGCACACCACGCGCAAGCCGCGTGAACAGGAACGCAATGGCGAGCACTACCACTTCGTCTCCATCCCGGAGTTCGAGCGGCTGGTGGGTGAGGACGCATTCCTCGAGCACGCCCAGGTTTTCGACAACTACTACGGCACCGGCCGCGCGCAGGTCGAAGCGCTGCGGAATGCCGGCCACGACGTGATCCTCGAGATCGACTGGCAGGGCGCACAGCAGGTGCGCAAGGCGCAGCCCGATTGCATCTCGATTTTCATCCTGCCGCCGTCACGCGCCGAGCTCGAAAAGCGGCTGCGGAATCGCAAGACCGACAGCGACGAGGTGATCGCGCGCCGGCTGCGCGACTCGATCGCCGACATGACCCATTACGACGAATTCGACCGTGTCATCGTCAACCGGGACTTCGAAACGGCGGTGGGCCAGCTGCTGGAAATCCTGCGGGGACGGCCGGGTTACGAGGCCGGTCGGGCCGAACTCGGGCCCCTGCTCGCCGAGCTTCTCGGCTGAATCGGCCGCCCGCGCGCGTATTGGCCGCGAGAACGGCCCCAAGAAACCGCAAATCCCGGCAAAACCACATCTTTTTCCAGTAGACTTCGTCTCCCGCAAGCTTGGTTTTCCGAGAGATTCATGGCCCGCATCACCGTCGAAGACTGCCTCCCGAACGTCGAGAACATTTTCCAGCTCGTGCTGCTGGCCGCGCAGCGTGCGCGCCGGCTCGCCAATGGCGCCGAGCCCACCGTTCCCTGGGAGAACGACAAGCCCACCGTGGTCGCGCTGCGCGAGATCGCCGAAGGCAACATCACGCCGGAAATGCTGCGTGAGCCGGAGCCGCCGCCGCCGGAAGCCACGCTCCCGGACGCCGACAATCAGTCCCTGTTCCGTGCGCCGCAATTCGGCCTGCAAGGCGATCGTGACGTACAGGAATAACGCCACCGCCTGACTTTCCCCAAAGGAGCGCTCGCGCGCCATGGACTTAGCGTCGCCGCTCCTTCAGCTCCTGCCCAGCTCCCGGCGATTGCCGGGGCTGCGCGAGCTCATCAACAGCCTCGAGACCTACTTGCCGACCGAACAGGTCGCGCGGGTACGCTCGGCTGCTGAATTCGGCGCGGAGGCGCACGAAGGACAGAAGCGGCTCTCGGGTGAGCCGTACATCGCGCACCCGCTCGCGGCCGCACAGATCCTCTCGGATCTGCACATGGATCCCGACACCGTGATCGCGGCGATCCTGCACGATGTCATCGAAGACACGCCGATCTCCAAGGACGAGCTGGCGCAGAAATTCGGTCCCGCCGTGGCCGAGATCGTCGACGGCGTCACCAAGCTCGACCAGATCCAGTTCAAGTCGCGGGCCGAGGCGCAGGCGGAGTCGTTCCGCAAGATGGTGCTCGCGATGGTGCGCGACCTGCGCGTGATCCTCGTGAAGCTCGCGGATCGCACGCACAACATGCGCACCCTCGACGCCATGGCGCCGGCGCGCCGCCGCGCGATCGCGCGCGAGACGCTCGACATCTACGCGCCGATCGCGGGCCGGCTGGGTCTCTACAACCTCAAGCTCGAGCTCGAGGATCTCGGCTTCAAGGCCGCGTTCCCGCATCGCTACCGCGTGCTCGAGCGCGCACTCAAGAAAGCCCGCGGCAACCAGAAGCAGTTCCTCACCAAGATCGCCGACACGCTGCGCACCGCGCTGCTCAAGGCCGATCTCAAGGCCGACGTCTCGACGCGCGAGAAACATCTCTACAGCATCTACAGCAAGATGCTGCGCAAGGGCGCGCCGCTGTCGGAGATCGTGGACGTCTTCGGCTTGCGCATCGTGGTCGACAAGGCCGACACCTGCTACCGCGCGCTCGGCGTGGTGCACGCGGCGTACAAGCCGATGCCGGGCCGCTTCAAGGACTACATCGCGATCCCGCGCATCAACGGCTACCAGTCGCTGCACACCACGCTGTTCGGGCCGAACGGCATCCCGATCGAAGTGCAGATCCGCACCGAGGACATGCACCGTGTCGCCGAGGCCGGTATCGCGGCGCACTGGAAATACAAGGTCAACGAGACCGAGACCGGCCAGGACGAGCGAGCGCGCGAGTGGCTCGCGAACCTGGTCGACATGCAGGAAGGCGGCAGCTCCGAGGACTTCCTCGAGAGCGTCAAGGTCGACCTGTTCCCCGACAAGGTCTACGTGTTCACGCCCAAGGGCGAGATCCTGCGCCTGCCACGCGGCGCCACGGTGGTGGACTTCGCCTACGCCGTGCACACCGACGTCGGCAATCGGTGCGTCGCCGCCAAGGTAGATAGGCGGCTCACGCCGCTGCGTACGCCGCTGCGCAATGGCCAGACGGTGGAGATCATCACCGCCAAGGGCGCGATGCCGAATCCCTCGTGGGTGAACTTCGTGGTGACCGCCAAGGCGCGCGCCGCCGTGCGCCACTACCTCAAGGGCTTGCGCCGCCAGGAAGCCATCGAGCTCGGCGCGCGGCTCATCAACCAGGCGCTGGGCGAGTTCAAGCTGTCGCTCGACGAGGTTTCGACCGAGACCCTGAACTCCGCGGTGGTCGAGCTCGGCATGCACGACGTCGACGAGTTGTACGAGAAGGTCGGCCTCGGCGAGCGCCTGGCGCCGCTGGTGGCGCGCCGGCTGCTGCCGACCAGGGCCAGCGAGGAGTCGTTCTCGGGCGCGCCGGTGCCGCTGGCCATCGCCGGCACCGAGGGACTGCTGGTGTCGTACGCGCGCTGCTGCTTCCCGATTCCCGACGACCCGATCTTCGCGTTCCTGTCGGCCGGCCGCGGCGTAGTGGTCCACCGTGAGAATTGCGTGAACGTCGAGGACTACCGCAAGCACCCGGAGAACTGGCTGCCGGTGGCCTGGCAGGCGACCACCGACAAGCTGTTCAGCTCCGAGATCCGCGTCGACGTCGCCAACAAGATGGGTGTGCTCGCGGCGGTAGCCGCGGCGATCTCCGCCGGCGACACCAACATCGAGCGCGTGGCGGTCGAGGAGAAGGACGCCGACAGCTCCTCGCTGGTGTTCGAGCTGCGGGTCCGAAACCGCGAGCACCTGGCGCGCGTGGTGAAAGTCATCCGCCGCATGCCCGAAGTGCTCAAGGTCACGCGTACAATCGCGAGCCACGGCCGCGCACCGCGCGCGGCCGACTGACACCAGACCCTTTCGAGGAGACCGGCACGCGCCGGACATTCGCCATGACAGAAGCTCGCCAGGCCATCCACACCGACCAGGCACCGAAGGCCATCGGCCCGTATTCACAGGCCATCCGCGTCGGCAATGTCGTTTACATGGCGGGCCAGATCCCGCTCGACCCCGCCACCATGCAAATGGTCGAGGGCGACTTCGAAGCCGAGGCGCGCCGTGTATTCGAGAACATCAAGGCGGTCATCGCCGCCTCCGGTGGCGCGTTCGCGCAGGTGGTGAAAGTCACCATCTTCCTGACCGACTTCGCCAACTTCGCCAAGGTCAACGAGCTCATGGCGCAGTATTTCAAGGAGCCGTACCCGGCGCGCTCCACCGTCGCGGTCGCGGCATTGCCGCGCAACGCGCGCGTCGAAATCGAGTGCACACTGCACCTGGGATAGCCCCGCCGCCGTGGCAAGCACCGCGCCACACGTCGTGAACGAACAGCGCCCGGTCGCCGCCCTGCGCGGCGTCGGGCCGGCGCTCGCGGAAAAGCTCGCGAAGCTCGGCGTCACGCAGGTGCAGGACCTGCTGTTCGTGCTCCCGATGCGCTACGAGGACCGCACCCAGGTGCTGCCCATCGGCGGCCTGCGGCACGGCACGCGCGCCGTGGTGGAAGGCGAGGTGCAGCTCACCGAGGTGGTGTACCGCCGGCGGCGCCAGCTGCTGTGCCGGATCACCGACGGCACCGGCTCGCTGACGCTGCGGTTCTTCTATTTCTCGGGCGCGCAGCAGGCCGGCCTCGCGCGCGGCACGCGCATCCGCTGTTTCGGCGAAGTGCGCCGCGGGCCGCTGGGGCTGGAGATCGTGCATCCCGAGTATCGCCGCCTCGGCGCCGAAGCCGAGCCGCTCGAGGAAGTGCTGACGCCTATCTACCCGACCACCGAGGGTGTGCCGCAGGCCCGCCTGCGCGCGCTGATCGAGCTCGCGCTGCGCGAAGCCGAGGCTTCGGGCGTGCGGGACTGGATTCCCGCGTCGATGCTCGCGAAGCTGGAACTGCCCTCGCTCATCGATGCCCTGACCATGATGCACCGACCACCGCGCGATGCGCACCTGCCCGAGTTGCTCAGCGGCCGGCATCCCGCGCAGCGGCGGCTGTCGTTCGAGGAATTGCTGGCGCACCAACTCACATTGCGACGGCTGCGTGAAAAAGTGAGAGGCGATCCGGCGCACCCGCTGCGCGCGGGCGAGAAATTGCAGCAACGCTTTCTAAAGTCACTGCCGTTTTCACTCACTGGCGCTCAGGCGCGCGTGCTCGCGGAAGTCGACCGCGATCTCGACGCCGATCGTCCCATGGTGCGCCTGGTGCAGGGCGACGTGGGCTGCGGCAAGACCGTGGTGGCCGCGGCCGCAGCGGCGCGCGCGGTGGGCTGTGGACTGCAGGCCGCGCTGATGGCGCCCACCGAGCTCCTGGCCGAACAGCACGCGAAAAATTTCCAGCTGTGGTTCGGTGCGCTCGACATTCCGGTGGCGCTGCTCACCGGTTCGATGCCGGCGCGCGCACGGCGCAGCGCGCTCGAATGCGTGGCCAGCGGCGAGATCAGCGTGGTGGTCGGCACGCACGCGCTGTTCCAGGAGTCCATCGAATTCGCGAAGCTGGGGCTGGTCATCGTCGACGAGCAGCATCGCTTCGGAGTGCAGCAGCGGCTCAGCCTGCGCGACAAGGGCGCGCGCGGCGGCAAACTACCGCACCAGCTCATCATGACCGCCACGCCCATTCCCCGCACGCTGGCCATGACCGCGTACGCCGATCTCGACGTGTCGGTCATCGACGAGTTGCCGCCGGGACGCACGCCGGTCCGCACCACCGTGTTTCCGCAATCCCGTCGCAGCGAGATCGTCGAGCGCGTGCACGCGCAGATCAGGCAGGGGCGCCAGGCGTACTGGGTGTGTCCGATGATAGAGGAATCGGAGGAGCTGCGTTACCAGGCGGCGGAGGAGACCGCGACGGCGCTGCAGGAGGCATTGCCCGACGTGCGCGTCGGTCTCGTCCACGGACGCATGCCGGCGCGCGACAAGGAGCGCGGCATGTATGCGTTCAAGCAGGGCACGATCGACTTGCTGGTGGCGACCACCGTGATCGAAGTCGGCGTGGACGTGCCGAATGCCACGCTCATGGTCATCGAGAACGCCGAGCGCATGGGGCTCGCGCAGTTGCACCAGCTGCGCGGCCGCGTCGGCCGCGGCGCGCACGAAAGCGATTGCGTGCTCCTCTATGGCGAGCCGCTGAGCGAGGTCGCACGTGCGCGGCTCAAGGCCATCCGCGAGACCAACGACGGCTTCGTGATCGCCCGCCGCGACCTGGAATTGCGCGGGCCGGGCGAGCTGCTCGGTACCCGCCAGACCGGTCTCGCCGAAATGCGGGTGGCGGACCTGATGCGCGACTCGGACCTGCTACCCGGCGTCCAGGCCGTCGCTGAAACTCTTTTGAAACAAGACGTTGCTGCCGTCGAGGCGCTTACCCAGCGCTGGGTGGGCAGCGGCGCCCGCTACGGACGGGTGGGCTAAGGACCGCGACGTGGATCGCCATAGATAAGAGTGGTCGTTGTTCTACAAATGCGAATCATTTACATTTGGGCGCGAACCTAGCCATGGCCGTCCAGATCATCAACGACATGCCGGATATCGCCGTCCATCGCGGCGACCCGCTCCCGGCCTGCCTGCTCGAGATCCGCGCGTCGCGCGCCGGCCAGGCACCGCGACGCGGCCGCGCGCTGTTTCTCGGTATCACTCTCGCGCTGCATGCTGTCGCGGCGCTCGCGTTCATGCGGATGAACCACGGACGGGCAACCCCCAGCGAAATGATCCCGATTGAAGCGTCGATCATCGAGTCGCCGCAGCAGGCGCAAGAAGCGCCGCCCACCTACGCGCCGAACATTCAGATCACGTATTCGCTGCCTTCGCCGCCCGAAGCGGCGATTGAAACCGAGGCGCTCAGCGCGGCCATCACCACCGATCCCGCGGCGACTTCGGGCGAGACCACGCCGGTGCCACCGCCGTTGGTCGAGTCGGTGGAGTACGTGCGCGCCGCGCCACCGGTGTATCCGAAGGAATCGCAACGCAAGCGCGAGCACGGCACGGTGGTGCTTCTGGTGCTGGTCGATACGCTTGGACGTCCCGCGCAGGTCGAGGTCGAGCGCTCGAGCGGGTATTCGCGGCTCGACGCGGCCGCGCGCGACGCAGTCGAAAAATTCCTGTTCAGGCCCTACGAGGTCGACGGCGTCGCGCAGGCCGCGCGAGTGCGCATCCCGATCGAATTCGAACGCCGCAGCTGATCGCGGCGCGGGTATGATGCCCGCTCGTGAGCACTGTTCTCGACGAGCTCAAGCCCCGGCAGTCCAACGCGCGCCTCACGGTGCTCCGTTATGAACGCCGACTCCGCGATCTGATCGAGCTCGCGCGCCTGCATCGACCCATTGGCATCTGGCTGCTGCTGTGGCCGGTGCTGTGGGCGGTGTGGATTGCCGGCGCCTCGCATCCTTCGCCGCGGATCGTCGTCATATTCGTGCTAGGCACCGTCGCCATGCGCTCTGCGGGATGCGTGATCAACGATCTGGCCGACCGCGACTTCGACCCGTTCGTGAAACGTACGCGCGACAGACCGATCGCCTCGCGCCGCATCGCGCCCACCGAAGCCGTGGTCTGGTTCCTGGCGCTCATCGGCGTCGCGCTCGCCCTGGTGTTGCAGCTCGACCCGTTCACGATCCACATGTCGTTCATCGGGGCCGCGCTCGCGGTCACCTATCCACTGTTCAAGCGCTTCTTCCCGCTGCCGCAGTTCTATCTGGGCGTGGCGTTCAGCTGGGGCGTGCCGATGGCGTTCAACGCGCAGAACGGCAACATCCCGCGCGTGGCGTGGATCATCTTCTTCGCCGGCATCATCTGGGCGGCGGTCTACGACACGATGTACGCCATGGTCGATCGCGAGGACGATCTCAAGATCGGCGTGAAATCCAGCGCCATCGTGTTCGGCGACATGGACAAACTGATCATTGGCATGCTGCAGGGGCTGATGCTGTTCGCGCTCTATCTGGTGGGCACGAACATGCAGTTCGGGTACTGGTACAACGCCGGGCTGGTCGGCGCCGCGGTGTTCTTCGTCTATCAGCAGTGGCTGATCCGCGACCGCAAGCCGGAAGGTTGTTTCAAGGCCTTCCTCAACAATCACTACGTCGGCTACTCGGTCTTCATCGGAATCTTCCTCGAGTACTCATTCCGGGCGCCTTAATGGGGACATTCCTCGTTTCCTAGCAAACGGGGACAGTCCTCTATCAGCAGCGGTAGCGCGGGCGAGCGGTTCAGAGGGTTTGAGACCTCGCGAGGCAATCGCGCTTCAGAAATTTCCTGGGAAGGAAATTTCTGGCGTTCGCTCGTCGTCGCTACGCGCCTTTCATGAGCGGAAAGGGCGCACCAGACAGGCACCACCACGGCGCGTTTAACGCTCCTCCTCGCCGATTGCCACGCGAGGTCTCAAACCCTCTGAACCGCTCGCCCGCGCTGCCACGGTTGGCGCACGGTCCCCGATTGCCAGGAACCGCGGTGGCTGTGGCAAGAGCTCTTTTTTTCACAGGCATCTGGTCCACGCTGGCCTTTTACGTGTGCTCTAGGCACAGCCGGGGACCCGTCATCGCTTTCTAGTGGGCGGCTACAGCGTGAGGCGGTGGGGGCGTCGGCGTGCGTCGAAGAGTCGGGGAATGCGAATTCGAGCGCCGCGGCGCGAGGCGTCAAGCGCGCAGGTTCTCTTGGTGGTTCAATCCAGCAGGCGCGTTAGCCATTCCCTCAATCGAAGCGCTGACAGCTCTGGCGCGCAGCCTCGCGCAAGGGAACGCAAAAAATTGCCGTCCGGCAATTTTTTAAGCGCGCGAGACCTGAGCATTCCCCGACTCTTCGACGCACGCCGACGCACGCACCACCACCTCAAGACTGTCCCCGTTTGCTAGGAATCGAGGAATGTCCCCTTTACCACCACATCGCGTAAAGCCACGCCAGGATCGCGACCACGATCAGCGCCGCGACGTTGAAGCCCGTGCCCGTGGAGAAGTCGACGTTCTTGATGTCGACGCTCATCTTCGCTTCCTTCTCCGGTGACATCAGCGAGAGCGCGACGGCGATGACAACGCCCGCGACGAAGCACCAGCCGACTCGATTCATGAACGGATAGTCCGGCAGGTACTTGTAGAACACCCACGACATCACGACCGTGCCGATCATGGACACCATCGCGGCGGTGGCCGTGGTGCGCGCCCAGAACAGGCCCAGCAGGAAGATCACGCAGATACCCGGCGTGACGAAGCCGGTGAAGTTCTGGATGTACTGGAAGCCCTGGCCGAAGTTGCTGAGGAATGGCTTGGTGATGACGATCGCGATGATGATCGACAGCACCGCCACGACGCGGCCGATGGTCACGAGCTGCTTCTGCCCGGTCTGCGGATACGCCGCGCGGTACAGGTCCATGGTGAAGATCGTGGCGATCGAATTGATCTTGGATCCGGTGGACGCGACGATGGCCGCGACCAGGGCCGCGAACACGATGCCCTTGATGCCCACGGGCAGCATGGCCATCAGGCTGGGATAGGCCTGGTCGGTGCGCTCCAGGCCGGGCGACAGCACCAGCGCCGCGATGCCGGGCAGCACGATGATCGCCGGCATGATCAGCTTGAGGAACGCGGCGAGCACGATGCCCTTCTGCGCCTCGTTGACGCTCTTGGCCGCGAGGCCGCGCTGGATGATGTATTGATTGAAGCCCCAGTACGAGACATTCATCATCCACATGCCGCCTAACAACACGGCGAGGCCCGGCAGGTCCTTGTAGTGCGGGCTGGCGGGCGGCAAAATCATGTCGAACTTGTCGGGAAAGCGCTCGGTCAGCACCTTGAAGCCGGCGACCACACCCGCGCCGTCACTCACCTTGTCCAGCGACAGGTAGGTGATGATGATGCCGCCCAGCACCAGCAGCGACACCTGCACGATGTCGGTGAGCGCCACGGCCTTGAGTCCGCCGTACAGCGCGTAGAACAGCGCGAACAGCGCGAGCGCAGTGATCGCGATCTGGATGTCGAGGCCGGTGATGGCGTTCACCGCCAGCGCGCCTAACCACAGGATCGAGGTGAGGTTCACGAAGATGTACAGCGCCAGCCAGAAGATGGCCATGACGGTGCGTACCGCTGGGCTGTAACGCCGCTCGAGGAACTCGGGCATGGTGTAGATGCCGTTCTTGAGGAACACCGGCAGGATCCACTTGCCGACGATGATCAGCGTGAGCGCCGCCATCCATTCATACGACGCGATCGCCATGCCCATGACATAGCCGGAACCCGACATGCCCACGATCTGCTCGGCCGAGATGTTGGCCGCGATCAGCGAAGTGCCGATGGCCCACCACGGCAGCGCACGGCTCGCGAGGAAGTAATCCTGCGCGTCCTTCTGGTGCGTGCCCTTCTCGCGCGACACGTATTGCGCCAGCAGAAAAATTCCAACCGCGTAGATCACCAGGATGGTGATGTCGATGGTCGACAGATTCACGTGAGACCCCCTCGCGCTGCGGCGTCGCGTGACGCCCAGGATTTTTTACGTTATTCGGTCGCCGCGCGCAGTGCGTCCGTGAGCGACTGCGCGCGCTTCGTCAGCTCGGCGAGTGTATACGCAGCAGTGAACAGTTCGCTGCCGAAACCGAAGCCATCCGCGCCTGACTCGAGCCACGCCTTGATGTCCTGCGAGCCAATGCCGCCGACGGGGTAGACCCTCACGTGCTTCGGCAGCACGGATTTCAGTGCCTTGAGATGTCGCGGCCCGTACGTGGCCGCGGGAAAAAGCTTGAGCTCGGTCGCGCCGGCGTCGAGCGCGGTGAATGCTTCGGTCGCGGTAGCGATACCAGGCATCACGCGCATGGCGAGATCGAGCGCGCGGCGGATCACGCGGGCATCGCAGTTCGGCGCGACCACGAGGCGGCCGCCCGCGGCGTGCACGGCCTCGACATCCGCGGTCGTCAGCACCGTGCCGGCGCCGACCAGGCAGGCGGCGCCGTGCGTCTGTGCGAGTAGTTTGATGGACTCGAGTGGCTGGGGGGAATTCAGCGGCACCTCGATGAGGCGGAAGCCGGCCGCGAACAGCGCGGCGCCGGTCTCGGGCGCGCGTTGCGGCGTGAGACCGCGCAGGATGGCGACCAGCGGTTTCGCGTGTGCGTTGCTCATGCGCTCGCCGCCTCCAGTGCGCGATACAGGAATGCCTGGCCGCGCAGCGAGGCCGCGCCGCCGTCGATGACCAGCGCCTTTCTGCCGCGACGCGTGAGCGCGACGGCGTAGCTGTCGCAGAGCTGCGGCGCGCCTACGAGATGGACAGGTGACGCGGCGTCGTGTTGATCGAACAGCGGCAGCGCGCCACCGACGTCGGTGCCTATCAACAGTCCCGAGACCCACGAGGCTGCGCCCTCGGTCGAAAGTTGCCGATCGAGGCGCAGGCTGCGGGCCTGGAACAGCCGGTGCAGCAGCGGCACCTCGGGATGCCGCACGCTCTCGGCGAGCCCGCGCTCGAACTCGGCGGCGCGGTGGGTCACGGGCGTTGCCGCGTCTCGCACCAATACGCTGTGATTGCACAGCAGCGCGAAGATTTCGCCCGTGGGCACGGTGAGGAACTCGTGCACGATGCCGTCGCGCATCGAAACCCACTTGGTGTGCGTGCCTGGCATGCAGACCAGGTGGCGGCCTTCGGCGAGCGCGGGCTCGAGCTCCAGTGCGCCGATGAGCTGGGTTTCTTCTCCGCGCATGACGTCCGGCGCGCCCAACGGGTTGCTGCAACGCATGCCCGGCACGATGAACACAGCGTCGCGCGGCGCCACCGCCTGGTCGGCGAGCTCGGTGAGCTCCGCGGGGCAGGGTAGATAGGGAGCCTCGCGCCAGCCGAAGCTGGACCCGGCCATGCCGCTGATGACCGCCGGCAGCGCACCATGTTTGCCGCGCCATTCGGCGGTGTGGATGTCGAACACCTCCGCGAAGCGGCCGCGCGAGTCCGCGGCACCGGGGCCGGACCGCGTGTCGAGCGCGGTGCCCCGCGCATCGCACAGCGCGAGGCGCAGATTGCTCGTGCCCCAGTCCGCGGCGATGAACGCAGCCGGGTCTTTCGCGGCGGCACTCATGGCATGTACATGCCGCCGTTGACGTGCACCATGTTGCCGGTGATGTAGCCGGACATTTCATTCGATGCCAGGAACAGGAATGCGCCCACGCAGTCCTGCGCCTCGCCGATGCGCCCCATGGGCGCGGCGCTGCGCATGGCATCGAGCCGCTCCTGCGGTGTCTTCGCGTGGAACGGCGTTGCGATGGCGCCGGGCGCGACGCAATTGACGCGGATATTCTTCTTCGCGAGATCGCGCGCGGTGTGGCGAGTGAGGTTGTGCACCGCCGCCTTGGCGGAGGCGTATACGCTCGCCCCGGTGCCGCCGCCGTCGACGCCTGCGATCGAGCCGACGTTGATGATGTTGCCGCCGCCGCGCTTCTCGAAATGCGGGATGGCCGCCTGCGTGGCCGCGAGCACTGTCCGCACATTGAGGTCGTACACGAAGTCGAACAACGCATCGTCGACCTCGCCGATCGGGCGCCGCTCGCCGAGTCCGCCCGCATTGTTGATCAGCACGTCGAGCCCGCCGAGCGCCGCGGCGGCTTCGTCCACCACGCGCCGCGCCTCACCGCGCTTCGAGAGGTCGCCGCGCACCAGCGTGGGCGTTCCGCCGATCTCGCCGGCCAGCGCGCGTATCTCGACTTCATGCGAGTTGAAGTGCAGCGCCAGGCGCGCGCCCTGAGCGGAAAAGGCGCGCGCCAGCGCGGCACCGATACCGATGCTCGCGCCGGTGATCAGCACGGCCTTGCCATCGAGATCGTCGATACGGGTCATGCGATGATGTTACTCAGATGTGGTGGGGTGCGACGATGCGCCGTTCGCCCACCAGAAAGGCATCGGCCACGAGCTGGAAGGGACGTACGTCCACGTCCGACTCCCCGCGCATGCACAGGTCGGCGAAACGCTGGTACAGGCGCGGATACTCGCCGGCGAGTCCGGGTCCGCTCGACACGGGTCGCCCGTCGATTTCCAGGCTGCCTCCGCCGTTCGAGAGCGTCAGCATGCCGCTGGTGGTCGTGAGCTCGATGTCCCAGCTTTGTTCGCCCTCCTGCCGGAAGTCGAATTCCGCCTCGATGTCGACGCCCTTGGTGGTGCGCAGATGCAGCTGGGCGGCGATGGGCGCCTGCTGGTTCTCCGGGAATTCCAGCAGCGCCGCGCTGACGCACACTTCGGAGGTCAGTATTCGCGTCAGCACCGACAGCGCATTGATGCCGGGATCGAACACACCGAAACCGCCGGGCTCCCAGATCCAGTGCTGACCCGGATGCCAGACCTGCACGTCCTCTTTCCAGGTGATGCGTCCGCGCACCAGCGTCCGATCGTGCAGCCATTCCTTCGCCGCATCGACGGCCGCGGCGTAGCGGGAATGCCAGGTCTGGAACAGCGCGCGATGGCGCCGCGCGGCCTCATCCGCCAGCAGCTGGATCTGGCGCACCGTTGCGGCCGGTGGCTTTTCCAGCATGACGTGCTTGCCGGCGCGCAGTGCCAGCATGGCCGCGTCGAAATGTGCCTGCGGCGGTGTGCAGATGGAAATGCAGTCGAGCTCGGCGACGTCCGCGAGCATGGAGTCCAGATCCCGGTAATTGGCGACGCCGCTGACCTTCGCACTGCGGCTCGCGCACGCGACCAGTTCGAACTGGGGATTCGCCTTCAGCGCGGGAATGTGCTGGTCACGGGCAATCTTGCCGATGCCGACCAGTCCGATACGAAGGGGCATGTGAACTCCGGGACTCGATGCGTCCCGGAGTTTAGCGAGTGGCGGGCCTCAGTGGTTCGCTACCCATCGCGTGCGCCGGAAGCCCAGCGCACTCGCAAGGAGCGCGAGGCTCAGCAGCTCGAAAGCGCCGCCGCCACCCCCGCCGCCCGAGCCGCCGCCGCTCGAGCTTCCGCCGCTGGCAACGGCCGTCACCGTCAGTGTGGCCGCGTTGCTGTTGGCGCTGCCGGCGCCGTTCGCGGCCACCAGCCGGAACTGGTCGCCGGACATCGCCGTGGTGGTGGCGGACACCGTCAGCGTGCGCGTCGAACTACCGACGTATGCGCCGCCATCGGCGATGTCGGTGAAAGTGCTCGACCCGGCCGGCGCGCGCTGCCACTTGAGCGTCGGCAACTGGCAGCCGGCGGCGTCGGCCGTGAAGCTGGCGCTGCTGCCCGCGGTGCGTGAAACAGCCGCGGGTTGCGCGACGATGGCGGGAGCCGTCGAGGCCACCGGGTAGTCAGGTCCGTTGAGCGACACCACGGTCATCGAGTACGACGGGAAACTCTGCGTGAAGCCGCCGCCGCTGTAGCTCGCGCTGGACGCGGTGATGTCGGCGCAGCCCGGTGCGTTGGGCTTCGCCGCGTTGTCGTTGTCCTTGCCGTAGGAATAAAGCTTCGCGTCAGAGATGGTTACGCCGTTCAGCGTGAAGGTGCCGTTGATGGCGTTGGCGGGATCCTTGTTGATGACCAGCAGCGCGTAGGAACCGTCGGCGCGATGCACTGCGAAGACCTTCAGCAGCGTGTTGTTGCTGCTGGCGGAGACCAGCGTGTCGCCACCGCGTGCGAAGAAGGACAACAGCTTGAAGGCGTAGTAGGTGGGGTAGGTCTCGTAGTTGCTCGCCGGACCGTTCGCGGCCTGCGAAGAAATGATTCCGTAGTCGCCCCACATGCGCCAGCCGTAGAGCGAGCTCGAGAGATTGTTGGCGAAGTCCGTGCCATTGCGGATGTCCCACCAGAACATGCCGCGGATCTCGGTCGACATCACCGTGGCGAGGCTGTCCGCGAGATACAGGCCGTTGACCAGGCTGGTGGTCTGCTTGCCGGTGTTCGAGTACACGGAGTTGTTCTCGGTGACCACGATTTCGATGGTCGCACCGATGGTCGCGCCGAATGCCGTGGTGATCTGCGCGCGCAGGTCGCTCGCGTCGGCCGGCCAGGTCGCAGCCTTTTGAAGCAGCGTGGCATCGTTCTCCTGGCCAGGCGTGCCGTCGTAGCGGTGGTAAATCACGAAGTCGGGGCGCGCGGCGAGACCGGCCAGCGTGCCGAGCACGTCGCGCGTCCAGTTGTTGTACTGGTTGCCGGTCTCCACCACAACGCCGATCTTGATGGTCGGATCGACAGCGCGCATCAGCTGCATGTAGTTAGCCGCGCGCGTGGCGTAGGTGACGGGCCCCTGCTTCGGCGACTGCAGGTCCGATTCCCACGGTCCGTAGTTCTCGTTGCCGATTTCCCAGTACTTGAAACCGAACGGCGCGCTGCGACCAAGGCGCAGGAAATTCATGTGGTCGTCGTCGTTGGCCAGCGGCGTGGCGGCGCGCAGATTTGCCCAGGTTCGCGCCGTCTGCCAGTCGTAGGCACCGGGCGTCGGCAATGCCACTGTGCCCGGCGCTGGACTGTCGATACCGAGCGCGACGTCGCTGCCGCCGCTCACCGGGAAATTCGCGTACGCCACCCAGGCCGCGGCTTCCTCCGCCGTGCCGGTGCCATAGTTCACCGTGATCATGGCGTGCGCGGTGAGGCCCGTGACGAGCGCCGACGACTTGTCGAACCCGGACGCCCAGGTCCATCGCCCCGCGATCGTGTCGTGATCGAGATTGGTGTTGGTGCGCCAGTGATATTCGTCCGACAGCGAGCCTCCCGGCAGGCGGATCGCACGCAGCCCCGCGGCCTGCAGCAGCGATTGGGTCTGCGGCGTGCCGAGCGCGCCATCCCAGATGGTGGAGTTGGCGCCGAAGTGGCGGTCGTCGACCGTGCTGACGTTGTCAGACGCGTCGACCGTGACGGCGGCGGTCTGGGCCAGCGCGAGCGCCGGCGCGAACGTCAGGCACAGCAGCGCAAGCTGCGAGCGGAATGCAGACATCGAACCCCCTGTGCGCGAATGCGCCGGGCGGATTTTTACCTGCGCCGCGCCGTTCCCGCCATCGACTTCGTCCTGATCGGCGTGTCCGGCTCGATGTCCCGCGATATGTCACTCATCCCGCGGCGAGGTCGACGCCCAGCTCCTTGAGTATTGCTACGCGCAGCGCCTGGCACTCGGGCGAGGACACGCGCCGCGGATGCGGCAGCGTCACGTCGAACGAAGCCCGGATGCGCGCCGGCCGCGGCGACAGCACCAGCACGCGATCCGCGAGGTGGATGGCCTCTTCCACGTCGTGCGTGATCAGCATGACGGTGTGGCGTTCCTTCGCGAGGATGCGCAGCAGCTCGGTCTGCATGTGCAGGCTCATCAACGCGTCGAGTGCCGAGAACGGCTCGTCCATGTAGAGGATCTCGGGCTTCACCACCAGCGCGCGCGCGATCTCGGCGCGTTTCAACATGCCGCCCGACAACTCGTGCGGGTAGTTGTTCTCGAAGCCCTTGAGGCCGACGAGCTCGGCGTACTGCTGCGCGAGCGCTTCGCGCTCGGGCAGATCGTCGGCGAGTCCGAACAGCAGGTTCTGGCGCACGGTGAGCCAGGGGAACACCGAGCCCTGCTGCGTGATCAGCACGCCCCTGGCGTTCGGCTGCGTGCGCGGCTGGTCGTCGACCAGCACGGCGCCGGAGTCCGGCGGCAGGAATCCCGCGATGATGTTCATCAGCGTGGTCTTGCCGCAGCCGGAGGGACCAACGATGGCGACGAACTCGCCATCGCCCACCTTGAAGTCGAGTCCTTCGATCACCTCGAGGCGGCTGCCATCGGTACCGAAGCCCTTGCTGACCTTCCGCACCTGGATCTTGGTCTTAATGAACATAGCGCCACCGCACGTTCTTCATGTTCTCCAGCAGTCGCATGATCCCGTCGAGCGCCAGACCGATGAGGCCGATGATGATCATGCCGGCGATCACCAGGTCGTAGCGATTGCCCGCGTTGCGCGAATCGATGATGAGATACCCGAGCCCAGAGCGCAGCGCGATCATCTCCGCGGCCACCACCACCAGCCACGCGACGCCGAGGCCGATGCGCATGCCGACGATGATCTGCGGCAGCGCCGCCGGGAACACCACCTGCCGGAACAGCTTGGGGCGCGGCACGCCGAAGTTCTCGGCGGCGCGCAGGTAGCGCTTCTCGATGGTGTGCACGCCGGACGTGGTCTGCACGATCATCGGGAACACCGAGGCGATGAAGATCAGGTAGATCGGTGAGGCGTTGCCGACCCCGAACCAGAGGATGGCGATCGGGATCCAGGCGATCGGCGAGATCGGCCGCAGGATCTGGAACAGCGGGTTCAATGTGATGAACGCGCCGTGCACGCGGCCCATCCAGAGACCCAACGGTATCGCCACCAGCACCGCGAGGCCGAAGCCCGCGCCCACGCGGAACAGCGACGCACCGATGTGCTCCCACAGCGTGCCGTCGCGCGCCAGCTCCAGCGTGCCGGCGACCACCTGCCACGGCGTCGGGAAGATCACGCTGTGCGTGGCGGCGACCGCGGCCCACCACAGCGCCACCACAGCCGCGAGCACCAGGATTGAAGGCAGCACGCGCGCCTTGCTCTTGTTCATGTCTCGTTTCTCTCCCACCAATCACGCGCGCGCCAGCGGATCTTCTGCCACGGCCACACCGGCTCCGGCTCCACCCGCACGGTCAACTGCCCGCTCGCGTGCGCCGTGCACACGAACTGGTTCTCCGATGCCACCTCGAACGGCAGCCGCAGGCTCTGGCCGGGCATCATGATGCTCGGCCCGAACACCTGCGGGACCTCGTCGAGGTTGCGGATCAGCAGCACGTCCTGCACGCCGAGCGTGAGGCGGATCTTCGACGGCAGGATTTCCACCTTGTCACCTGCCATGCGCCGCGCGAACGTGCCCTTCGGTATCTCGAACAGCCACTCGCGTGTGGGTAGTTTGATGGGGGCGAATCCCGCCCACAGCAGCGCCGCGAGCGCGACACACAGCGGTGCGAGCCAGAGCCATCTGGAACGCATGTCTAGAGGCCCAGCAGGATCTTGAGGTCATGCACGAAGTCGTCGACCGGGTGCCCGTAGGGCATGACCGCGCACAGACGGCCGGCGCGATCGATGATGTAGATGGACGACGAATGGCCGATGACGTAGCTGCCGTCGGCTTCGACCCTTTTCGTGGAGGAAATGCCGTAGCTGTTCTGCGCGGCGTCAATTTGCGCGCGCGAACCCACGCCGCCCACGAAGGACTTGTCGAACGCGCCGAGGAACTTGCGCATCTGCGCCGCGTCGTCGCGTTCGGGGTCGACGGTGACGTACACCACCTGCACGTCGGCGGCTTCCGTACCGAGCTTCCTCCGCGCGCCGGCCAGCGTCGCCAGCGTGATCGGACAGACCTCGCCGCAGTTGCTGAAGCCGAACGCCAGCAGCACGATCTTGCCGTGGTAGCTCGCGAGATCCAGTGGCTTGCCATCGGTGGCCGAGAGCGCGAGTGCCGGCGCGGGCATGGCGGGGCTCAGCACGCCCGCCTTGAGTTGCGGTGCCCCGGCGTGTGCCGCAATCCCCGTGGTCACCAGCAATGTGAGAAGCAGACGGCGCATCACAGCGGGATCGTGGCTGCCTGCGACGCGCGCGCGAAGCGTTCGTCCATGTAGGTTTCGTAGCCGATCGGGTGCTTGATCGTGCCGGCCTCGATCGACAGATGCATGAGCTCGTCGAACTCCTCGCGGATCATGCGCAGGTCGCCGTAAGTCACGCGGTCCGTCGGGTTCTCCATGACGAACTGCAGGATCTTAGGGTCCTGGTTGAAGAAGTCCTTGCCCGCGGCGATCTTGACGGCCTTGTCGCGGTTGCCCTGCTGCGCATCGAGCCAGCGACCCGCGCCCTGCACCTGGTTTACCAGGTCCTGGACCATTGCGGGATTCTCGTTGATCAGTTCCTCGCGCACCGTGAGGACGCAGCAGATGTAGTTACGCCATTCGTCGCGCGTCATCCGCAGTACGCGCGCGTAGCCGGCGCTCTGCGCGGCCGCGCCGAACGGTTCGCCGGTGCAATACGCGTCCACCGCGTTCGCATACAGCGCCGCCGGCATGTCGGGCGGCGGCATCTCGACGATCTCGATGTCTTTCGGCGTCATGTTCTCGCGCGCCAGCATCTTGCGCAGGAACAGGAAATCGACGGCGAAGCGGCTGGGAATCGCGATACGTTTGCCGCGCAGCTGCGCGAAATGTTCATAGGGCGAGTCCTGTCGCACCATGATCACCGCGCCCGAGCGATGGCCCAGCGACACGATCTTCACCGGGATCTTCTTGTCGGCGAGATCCATGACCAGCGGCGCGAGCATGTAGCCGGCCTGGATGCGCCCGGCCATCAGCGATTCCTTGATCTCCGGCCAACCGCTGTACTTGCTGTACTCGAAGGTGAAGGGTGTCTTCGCCGTCCCGGCCTTGATGGCGGCGTCCTTGCCCACACAGGCCACGGGCAGCGTGAGGTTGCAGGTCACCGGCAGGCCGCCGACCACCAGGTGCGGGGCGTTCTTGTCGTCCGACGAGCAACCGGCGATGGCCAGCGGCAGCGCCGCGGCCGCGGCACCTTGCAGCCACTGTCGACGGTTCAGGACATACGGACCCACGCGCGCTCGCAATGCCGGATGTCCCGGTCTGGATGTAGTTGCGCGGCAGCGTAATGGACCCCGACATAGCCTGTGACTATGACTCGGGGCGGCAGCGCACCTAGAATGCCGGCCCAATATGTCATTTCTCTCCAGCACTGATGCGGACCGGAAGTCGTACGACGTAGTCGTCGTGGGATCCGGAGCGGCCGGCGGCCAGACTGCCTACACGCTCGCCATGGAAGGCGCACGCGTGCTGATGCTCGAGGCGGGACGCAAATACGACCCCGCCACCGAGACGCCGATGATGCAGACCAATGACCAGGCGCCGCTGCGCGGCGCCGGCACGCCCGAGAAGCCCTTCGGCTTCTGGGACGCCACGGTCGACGGCGGCTGGGACGTGCCCGGCGAGCCTTACACCAGCGCCTCGGACGACCCCGAGCGCCAGTTCCGCTGGTGGCGCGCGCGCATGCTGGGCGGCCGCACCAACCACTGGGGCCGCATCTCGCTGCGCAACGGGCCGTACGACTTCAAGCCGAAGACCCGCGACGGCCTCGGCTTCGACTGGCCGATGAACTACCAGGATCTCGCGCCCTACTACGACAAGGTCGAGATGCTCATCGGCGTGTACGGCGAGAACGACGGCCTGGAGAACACGCCGAATTCACCGGCGGGCGTGCTGCTGCCGGCGCCCAAACCGCTGGTGTCGGACCTGTTCTTCAAGAAACACGCCGCCAAGGTCGGCGTGCCGACCATCGCGGGCCACCGCGCCGTGCTGACGACGCGCCTCGATCACAAGCGCCTGCCGGCGCTGCTGCATCCCGGCAATGCCAGGGCGCAGCAGATCCTCGCCGCCGACATGCAGAAACGCAGCGCGTGCATCTTCGCCACGCCCTGCGGCCGCGGCTGCAGCATCCGGGCTAACTACCAGTCGACCACCGTGCACCTGCCGCCGGCGCTCGACACCGGCAATCTCGACATCGTCACCGACGCGATGGTGCGCGCGGTGACGAAGCGCGCGGACGGCAAGGCCGAGGGCGTGGTCTACATCGATCGCAGGACCGGAGCCGAGCACCGCGTGAAGGCGCGCATCGTGGTGCTGGCGGCGAGCGCGCTCGAGTCGGTGCGCATCCTGCTGAATTCCGGCGTGGCGAATTCCAGCGGCAAGGTCGGCAAGTACATCATGGACACCGTGGGCGCAGGCCTCAGCGGCCAAGCGCCCATGCTCGAGAACCTGCCATTGCACAACGAGGATGGCGTCGACGGAATGCACATGTACACGCCGTGGTGGCTGTACAAGGAGCAGCTCGCGGGCAAGCTGGGCTTCGCGCGCGGCTATCACATCGAGTTCGGTGGCGGCCGCGACCTGCCCGGCATGGGAATCGCCTCGGGCCTCGAATGGCTCAACGGCGGCAATTACGGCAAGAAGTTCAAGGAAGACGCGCGCCGCTACTACGGCTCGTTCTTCTACATGTCCGGCCGCGGCGAGATGATCCCCAACGAGGATTGCTACGCCGAGCTCGATCCGACGGTGAAGGACAGGTTCGGCATCCCCGTGCTGCGCTTCCACTGGAAGTGGTCTCCGCACGAGCTCGGCCAGGCCGCGCACATGGAGAAGACCTTCGCCGACATCCTCGACGCAATGGGCGGCCGTTATTCGCGCAAGCCCCAAGCAGGCAACAAGGCCATCAGGCAGGGCGGCGTCATCATCCACGAGGTGGGTGGCGCCATCATGGGCACCGAGCCGAATAATTCAGTGACCAACAGCTACGGCCAGTGCTGGGACATGCAGAACCTGTTCATCACCGACGGCGCGACGCTGTGCTCGAACGCCGACAAGAACCCGACGCTCACCATCATGGCGCTGGCCTGGCGCTCGGCGGATCACATGCTGGCACTGATGAAGAAGAAGGAGCTGTGAGCATGGATCGCCGGACTACCATCAAGTGGATGTTCGCGGCCGCGGCTTCCGTGCCTTCACTGCGTTTCGGCCTCGCCCTGGCTGGCGACGCGGCCGCGCGCGACGTGGCGGCCAACCAGGCCGGTTACGGCACCGATCCCGCGCTGCTGAAAGAGTGGAAGGCCGGCGGCCCATGGCCACTGACGCTCACCGACCAGGCCCGGCTGACGACCGCGGCACTGTGCGATCTCATCATTCCCGCCGACGAGCAGTCACCGGCAGCTTCGAAGGTCGGCGTGGTCGACTTCATCGACGAGTGGATCAGTGCACCGTACCCGCAGCAGCGCGCCGATCGGCCGATCGTGCTGGATGGCCTGCTGTGGATCGAGGCCGAGTCGCAGAAGCGTTTCGGCAAGGCGTTCAGCGCGTTGAGCGGGGCGCAGCAGTGCGCCATCGCGGACGACATCTGTTCGCCGGCGAAGGCGAAACCCGAATTCGCCGACGCGGTGAAGTTCTTCTCGAAGTTCCGCGACCTCACGGCCGGCGGCTTCTACACCACTCCGGTGGGCATGAAGGACATCGGCTATCGAGGCAACGTGCCACAGACCTCGTTCGAAGGTCCGCCGCTCGAAGCGCTGAAGAAGGCCGGACTCGCCTGAGGTGCGCCTGCCGGTCGCAGGCCGGCAGCGTCATCGCGCTGTCGCTGTCGAATCGCGAGCTCCCGGCATGGCCCGAGCCACCGCCCACGACTCCACTCGCCTGACGCCCACCGCGCAGAGCACTTCGCGCAGCTCCGCGAGCGTGCTGCCCGTGGTCATGACGTCGTCGATCACCGCCACGTGCTGCGCGTCCCGCAGCCGGCGCGAGTTCTCCGCCACGGCGAACGCGCCGCTGACGTTCCGATGCCGCTGCTCCACGCCCAGCGCGGTTTGCGAGGGCGTGTTGCGGATGCGTCGCACGGCGGCCCCATGCACGGGAATTTCCAGAATGCGTCCCGCGTAGCGCGCCAGCGCCGTGGCCTGGTTGAATCCGCGCTCCTGCAATCGCGCCGGGTGCAGCGGCACGGGGACTAACAACCTTGGGAGCGGCGAGCCGCGAGCGCGTGCCGCTTCGGCGAGCAACACGCCCAGCACGCGCGCATGCGCGATGCGGCCCTGGTACTTGAGCTCGCGGATCATCTGGTCCACGGGATGTTCGTAACGCAGCGCCACCAGCGCGTCCGTGCTCGCGGCGGCTTCCCACGGGAGATCGGCGCGACAGAAGCTGCACAGGTCGAGATCCAGCGACGCGCCCGGAAAGCCGCACAGGCAGCAGTGCGGCGGAAAGAGCGTGGCCGCCAGCGCCCGCGCCACGGCGCGCGCGCCCGTCAACCGGAATACGGTCCATTGGTTGACAAGGTGCCGGCGGCTCCCGAACATGCCGGGCAGAGTGCGGCCGCCGGCGCCGGGGCGCCAGCCGGAAAACTCATGCGAATCAAACATTAAGGGAGTTGAATGGACACCCCAGCCGTGCGTCATGACTGGAGCCTCGCGGAAGTCGAAGCGCTGTTCGCGCTGCCCTTCATGGAGCTCATGTTCCGGGCCCAGGAGGTCCACCGCGCCCACCAGCCCGCGAATGCGGTGCAAATGAGCACGCTGCTCTCGATCAAGACCGGCGCGTGTCCCGAAGACTGCGCCTACTGCCCGCAGAGCGTGCGTTACGACACCGGGCTCGAGCGCGAGAAGCTGGTGCCGCTCGAGGAAGTGCGTACGCGCGCACAGGCCGCGAAGGATGCCGGGGCGACGCGCTTCTGCATGGGCGCGGCGTGGCGCTCGCCGAAGAAGCGCGACGTCGAAGCCGTGGCCGCGATGATCCGCGAGGTACGCGCGCTCGGCCTGGAGACCTGCGCGACGCTCGGCATGCTGACTCCCGATCAGGCGCGCGAGCTCAAGGACGCGGGTCTCGACTACTACAACCACAACGTCGACACCTCGCCCGAGTTCTACGGCGAGATCATCACCACTCGCACCTACCAGGATCGCCTCGACACGTTGTCCGCGGTGCGCGAGGCGGGTCTCAACGTCTGCTGCGGAGGCATCGTCGGCATGGGCGAAACCGCGCGCGACCGCGCGTCGATGTTGATGACGCTTTCCAATCTGCCGCAGCACCCCGAGAGCGTGCCGATCAACCAGCTGGTGCGCGTGCCGGGCACGCCGCTCGAAGGCGCGGCGCCCGTGGATCCGTTCGACTTCGTGCGCACGATTGCCGTTGCGCGCGTGCTGATGCCCAAGGCCTCGGTGCGCCTGTCCGCCGGTCGCGAGGTCATGAGCGATGAGCTGCAGGCGATGTGCTTCCTGGCCGGCGCGAATTCGATTTTCTACGGTGAGAAGCTGCTGACCACCGGCAACCCGGACGTCGCGCGCGATCGCGCGCTCATGGCGCGCCTCGGCATCGAGCCGCTGGTCCCGCCAGGCGCGGCCGCCACGGCGCCGCATGAACGCGAGCACGAGGCGGGCCACGTGCACGGGCCGGGCTGCTCGCATTCGCACGCGCCCGCTCGACCCGGTGCCGCATGCAACGCAACCCGGCAACGCTGAGGGCGGCTCTCTCCGAGCTCGAGCGAGGAATGCTGTGGCGGTCGCGACGCGTGCCGGCTCGCGGCACGGCGAACTTCTGCTCCAACGACTACCTCGGGCTGGCGAACAACCCGTGCGTCGTGACTGCCTTCCAGCAGGCTGCCAATCAGTACGGCGTGGGCAGCGGAGCCTCGCATCTGGTCACCGGTCATGCGCGCGCGCACGAATCACTCGAAGAAGTCCTGGCCACGACCTTGGGGCGCCAGCGCGCGTTGGTCTACTCCACCGGCTATATGGCCAATATGGGCGTGATTGGAACGCTGGCGGACCAAAGCGCGGCCATCGTCGCGGACAAGCTCAATCATGCGTCACTGATCGACGGCTGCCGGCTGTCGAGGGCCGAGCTATCGCGCTATCGCCACGCTGACGCCGGCCATGCCGCAGAGCTGCTCGCCGGCATCGACGCAGGCGTTTCGACCCGCCTGCTGGTGACCGATGGCGTGTTCAGCATGGACGGTGACCTTGCGCCGTTGCCCGAACTGGCGCGTGCCGCCCATGCCGCGAATGCCTGGCTCGTCGTCGATGACGCTCACGGACTCGGCGTAGTCGGCGCGAAGGGACACGGCACGGTCGAGCATTTTGGTCTCGATGCCGACGCCGTACCGGTGCTGGTGGGCACCTTCGGCAAGGCCTTCGGCACCTTTGGCGCCTTCGTGGCCGGCGACGCCGATCTCATCGAATACCTGGTGCAGAAGTCGCGCACGTACATCTACACCACGGCGCTGCCGCCCGCGGTGGCCGCGGCCACCGAAGCGGCGCTGCTGCTGAGCGAGCGCGATTCATGGCGTCGCGACAAGGTCATGCAGCACGCGCGCCGCGTGCACGCGGCCCTGAACCTGCCGGGCGAAGCGCATAGCCCGATCATCCCCATCATCCTCGGCGACGAATCGCGGGCGCTGGCGGCGAGCCGGCTGCTCGAGGAACGCTCGCTGCTGGTGACCGCGATCCGGCCGCCGACCGTGCCGGCGGGTACGGCGAGGCTGCGCGTGACGCTGTCCGCCGCGCACAGCGACACCGAAGTGAGCGCGCTCATAGAGGCCCTGCAGGAAGTCCTCGCGACATGAACCTGCGCGATCCGCGCCAGGTCTTCGGTCTCGATCGCCGCGCCGTGGCGCAGGCCTTCGACCGCGCCAGCAGCAGCTACGACGCAGCGGCGGCGCTGCAGGAGCGCGTACGCAACGAACTGCTCGCGCGGCTCGATGAGCTCAAGGTCGCGCCGCAATCCATCCTCGATCTGGGCGCCGGCACCGGACACGCGACGCGCGCGCTCAAGCGGCGCTTCCCAGCCGCGCAGGTGGTGGCCGTCGACATCGCGCCGGGCATGCTCGAGCGCGCGCGGCAGCAGTCGCGCTGGCTGCGCCGCTTCGAACGCGTGCGCGCGGATGCCTATGCGCTGCCTTTCGCGACCGGCGCCTTCGACTTCGTATTCAGCAGCCTGATGCTGCAGTGGTGCGACGATCTCGACGCGGTGTTCGCCGAAATTTCACGGGTGCTCAAGCCCGGCGGGCTGCTGCTGTTCAGCACCTTCGGACCCGGCACGCTCGCCGAGCTGCGCGACTCTTGGACCGCGAGCGGCGATGCCCGCAACCACGTGAACCACTTCTTCGATCCGCAAGCGCTCGGCAGCGCGCTGATGCACGCGTCGCTGGTCGAACCGGTGCTCGACGTTGATCGCGTGGTCTCGGGCTATCAAAGCGTCATCGACCTGATGCGCGAGCTCAAGGCCATCGGCGCGCACAACGTGACCGAAGGCCGCGCGCGCGGTCTCACCGGACGCCGGCGGCTCGCGGCCATGACGCGCGCCTACGAGACACTGCGTCGCGATGGAAAACTCCCCGTCACGTGGGAAATCATCCACGCCAGCGCCTGGGGCAGTGAGCGTCCGGGGCATGAAAACCAGGGATTTCCGCGCGAAACGCTGATTTCTCCGAGCGCCATCCGCAGGCGCACATGAGCACGGCGCACACACCTGGATTCTTCATCACCGGCACCGACACGGGCGTCGGCAAGACCCTGGTGTCGTCTGCGCTCACGCGCGCGCTGGTGGCTCAGGGACTGCGGGTTGGCGTGATGAAGCCCGTCGCGGCCGGCACCGTGCAGACTCCCGAAGGCGAATTCAACGACGACGCGCTCGAGTTGTTAGCCGCGAGCAACGTGAAGGCGCCTTACGAGGACGTGAATCCGTGGCTGCTGAAGGCGCCGGCGTCGCCGCATCTCGCGGCGCGCGCCGAGGGGGTGACCATCGGACACCCGCGCATCGCGGCGGCGTTTGCGCGCCTGCGCAACGCGTCGGACCTGGTGCTCGTGGAAGGCGCCGGGGGCTGGCTCGCGCCGATCTCGGGGACGGAGACCATGGCGGAGATCGCGCAGCATCTCGATTTGCCGGTGATCATGGTGGTTGGCCTGCGGCTCGGGTGTCTCAACCACGCCCTGTTGACGCGCGAGGCGCTGCGCGCACGCGGCGTGCGCTTCGCCGGCTGGATCGCCAACAAGTTGACCATCGAGATGCCGTTGGCGGCGGCCAACATCGACACCTTGAGCAGCCGTTTCGGGGTTTCTCCGCTCGCCGTCGTGCCGGTAGGAAGTGCGGGGACAGACCCTAGGTCGTCGCCCACGCCGAGGTGGGCAGTCGAGGCCGCAAAAAAGCTCGTAAGTCCTTGAGTAAGCCTGCAAATTGGCTGGTATAGTCGCGCCCCGTGCAAGCGACCGCGACCCAATTCGACCTGGCTCCGAATTGCTCCCTGAGCACGCGCGGCGCGTTCGTGCTCTTCGCACTGGTGTGCGGCGTGACTTTCGGCATCGCGACCTCCGCCACGCTGCTCGGCTTCTGGCCGGTGTTGCCGTTCGCCGGCGCCGAAATGCTGCTGCTCGGTTGGGCGCTGTACTCGAATATGAAAAGGCGCTTCGAGCACGAGCACATCGAGATTTCCGAGCGCGAAGTCGCAATCGAGTATTCGCAAGGAAATCCACGGCGCGTCGTGTTCCCGCGCCACTGGGCACAGGTTAAAATCCGCCGCCCGAAATCACCCCTCCACCGCGGCCACCTGGTCATCGAGTCGCACGGCCGGGCCTACGAGATCGGCAAGTTTCTGACGGAGGAGGAGCGCCACCACCTCGAGGCCGCGTTGCGGCCCCTGATCGGTGGCATGAACCAGTCGCCGGCACTGCCTGCGCGCTAGTTCCCGGATCAGTTTTCTTTGAGGTCATCGATGAGTTTTCACATGAAGAACGCCAACGCGCGCCGCGGATTCCAGGCGGTCGTCGCAACCCTTTTCGCCGTCCTGGCCACCAGCGCGTACGCGGGCTGGGACGGTCTGAACATGACCGAGGGTGTCACCATCCTCAGCAAGGAGATCTACGGGCTGCACATGAAGATCTTCTGGTGGTGCGTGGGCATCGCCATCGTGGTCTTCGGCGCGATGATCTACTCGCTGATCAAGTTCCGCCGCTCGGCCGGCGCCGAAGCCGACAAGACCCTGGTCCACAGCACCAAGGTCGAGATCGTCTGGACGGTGATCCCGATCGCCATCCTGGTCGCGATCGCCGTGCCGATCACCAAGACGCTGATCCAGATCGAGGACATGGGCAAGGTGGACCTCAACATCAAGGTGACGGGCTACCAGTGGAAGTGGGAATACGAGTACCTCGGCCAGAACGTCAGCTTCTTCTCGACGCTCAAGCGCGACAGCGACGCGGCCCGCCAGCTCCAGTCCGGCATCGATCCCAACAGCGTCGAGAACTATCTACTCGACGTGGACAACCACCTGGTGATCCCGGCCGGCCAGAAGGTGCGTTTCCTGCTGACCGCGCAGGACGTCATCCACGCGTGGTGGGTACCGGCCTTCGGCATGAAGAAGGACGCGATCCCGGGCTACGTCAACGAGATCTGGGTGCAGGTCGACGCCGACAAGACCGGCACGTACCGCGGCCAGTGCGCCGAGCTCTGCGGCCGTGACCACGGCTTCATGCCCATCGTGGTCGAGGTCAAGTCGCCGGCCGACTACGACGCCTGGCTGCGCGCCAAGCAGGCCGAGCAGAAGCTCGCGGGCGTCGCGCCCAGCGCGACCGCCGTCACGGCCTCGGCCGCGCCCGCCGCCACCGTTGCCCAGTAAACAGATTCAGACGAGAAGTTAGACATGGCACACGAACACGTTGCTGACCACGCTCACCACGACCACTCGCATCACGAAGAGGGTGACCACCACGGCCCCGCCCACGGCTGGCGCCGCTGGGTCTTCGCGACCAACCACAAGGACATCGGCACGATGTACCTGGTGTTCGCCTGCGTCATGTTCTTCGTCGGCGGCCTGATGGCGATGATCATCCGCGCGGAGCTATTCAAGCCCGGCCTGCAGCTGGTCGAGCCGCAGTTCTTCAACACCATGACCACCATGCACGCGCTGATCATGATCTTCGGCGCGGTGATGCCTGCCTGGACCGGCCTCGCGAACTGGATGATCCCCATGCAGGTGGGCGCGCCCGACATGGCGCTGCCGCGCCTCAACAACTTCAGCTTCTGGATCCTGCCGTTCGCGTTCACGCTGCTGCTGGCGACGCTGTTCGTGCCGGGCGGCGGTCCCGCCGGTGGCTGGACGCTGTACCCGCCGCTGTCGCTGCAGATGGGCGACGGCTTCCCGATGGCCATCTTCGCCATCCACCTGATGGGCGCCAGCTCGATCCTCGGGTCCATCAATGTGGTCGTGACCATCATGAACATGCGCGCGCCGGGCGTCGGCCTGCTCAACATGCCGCTGTTCTGCTGGAGCTGGCTGATCACGGCCTACCTGCTGATCGCCACCATGCCGGTGCTCGCGGGCGCCGTGACCATGCTGCTCACCGATCACTTCTTTGCCACCAGCTTCTTCTCGGCCTCGGGCGGCGGCGACCCGGTGATGTTCCAGCACATCTTCTGGTTCTTCGGTCATCCAGAGGTGTACATCCTGATTTTGCCGGCCTTCGGCATCATCTCGGAGATCATCCCGACCTTCTCGCGCAAGCCGCTGTTCGGCTACGACGCGATGGTCTACGCGACCGCCGCGATCGCGTTCCTGTCATTCATCGTGTGGGCGCATCACATGTTCACGGTGGGCATGCCGCTCGCCGGTCAGCTGTTCTTCACGCTGTCGACCATGATGATTTCCATCCCCACGGGCGTGAAGGTGTTCAACTGGACCGCGACCATGTGGAAGGGCTCGCTCACCTTCGAACCTCCGATGCTGTTCGCGCTCGCGTTCCTGTTCCTGTTCACCATCGGCGGCTTCTCGGGCCTGATGCTCGCGGTGGTGCCGGCGGACTTCCAGTACCACGACACTTACTTCGTGGTGGCGCACTTCCACTACGTGCTGGTGCCCGGCGCCATCTTCGCCATCATGGGCGGCGTGTACTACTGGCTGCCCAAGTGGACCGGCAGGATGTACGACATGAAGCTCGCCACCTGGCACTTCTGGCTGTCGACCATCTTCGTGAACGTGTTGTTCTTCCCGCAGCATTTCCTCGGCCTCGCGGGCATGCCGCGCCGCATCCCAGACTACTCGACGCAGTTCGCCGACTGGAACATGGTGTCGTCGATCGGCGGATTCGGCTTCGGCCTCTCGCAGCTGCTGTTCCCGTACATCATCTGGAAGTGCGTGAAGGCGACGACCCGGGCGACGGACCGCGTCTGGGAAGGCGCGCACGGCCTCGAGTGGGAACTGACCTCGCCGCCGCCGTACCACAGCTGGACCGAGCCGCCGTCACGTGACGTGATTGCGCGCGGCGTGCAGCATTGATGAGCGCCTCGCGGATGACGCCGGAGCAGGTCAACGAGCGGCGCGCGAAGGCGCGCCGCAGTGCCCTGCTGCTCGGCGCGGTGGCGCTGGCGTTCTACATCGCGTTCATCGTGATGTCGGTGGTCCGCTCCTGAAATCATGAGCGGCGACGCGCAAAAAGCACGCGCCAACCGGCGGCTCACGCTGCAGCTGGTCGCGATCGGCGTCGGCGCGTTCGGTCTCGCCTTCGCGCTGGTGCCGTTCTACAGCGTGCTGTGCGAGCTCACCGGCTTCGGCAACCAGAAGGCGCTGACCCAGGCGCGCGCTGCCGAGCAGCATCCCGACGACACGCGGACCATCACCGTGGACTTCGTCGCGGAGCTGCCGACCGTGGGCAATTGGGAATTCCGCCCGACCGTGGCCTCGATGCAGGTGCACCCGGGCAGGCTGTACCAGACCGACTTCTTCGCGCACAACCTCACCGGCCACGACACGCTGGCGCAGGCGGTGCCGAACATCTCGCCCGGCAAGGCCGCGGGCTACTTCCGCAAGACCGAGTGCTTCTGCTTCACGCCGCAGAAATTCGCGGTCGACGAGCAGCGGCCCATGGCCGTGCGCTTCGTGGTCGATCCCGCGATTCCGCGCTCGGTCGACCGCATCACGCTTTCGTACACCTTCTATGACGAGTTCACGCGAGTGGGCTCATTGAACCAGCAATAGGGATCTTTCATGGCAGACGCACACGCCTCCGCAGGCAAGTACTACGTTCCGCACGAGAGCCGGTGGCCGATCATCGCCTCCGCGTCATTCTTCACCTTGTTGTTGGGCGCCATCGCGTTGCTCAACCACTGGCTCCCGGCCTGGGCGATGCTGCCCGGCTTCGCGCTGGTGGTTTACATGTTCATCGGCTGGTTCGGTGACGTCATCAAGGAGAACAACAGCGGCATCTACGGCCTCGATGTCGACCGCTCATTCCGCATGGGAATGATGTGGTTCATCTTCTCCGAGGTGATGTTCTTCGCCGCGTTCTTCGGCGCACTGTTCTACGCGCGCACGCTGTCGGTACCGTGGCTGGGCGGCGAGGGCACCAAGGCCATCGGCAACCTGCTGCTGCACCAGGGCTTCGAGAATGCCTGGCCGACCAACGGCCCGGCGCGGCTCGGGCCCCGCGATGCCGGCACCTTCGAGATCATCCCGGCCTTCGGCCTGCCGGCGCTTAACACGCTCATCCTGCTGACCTCGGGCGTCACCGTGACCATCGCGCACCACGCGCTGCGTGCCAACAAGCGCGGACTGCTCAATGTGTTCCTCGCGCTCACCTTCCTGCTCGGCTTCCTGTTCGTCTACCTGCAGGCCACCGAATACGGCCATGCTTACAAGGAGCTGGGCCTGCAGCTCGGCACCGGCATCTACGGTTCGACGTTCTTCATGCTCACCGGCTTCCACGGTTTCCACGTGACGCTGGGCGCCATCATGCTGGTGTGCATCTGGCTGCGGACCATGAGCGGCCACTTCACGCCGGAACGCCACTTCGCCTTCGAGGCCGTGGCCTGGTACTGGCACTTCGTCGACGTGGTGTGGTTGGGTCTGTTCGTCTTCGTTTACTGGATATAGCGAAGACACTTTCGGGACGATACGGACGGGGCGCTCAGGCGCCCCGTTTTTTTTCACTTCTGGTAGCTGGTCGGCCCGGTGATGCGGATGTCCGACTTCGGATTCGAGGGATTCTCGAACGCCACCACGTAGGCGATGCCGGCGCTGAGCGTGTGCAGTACCCACACCTCGCGGCCGTCCTGCAGCAGGCGGACTTCCTCGACATTGGCGGTGCTGCGCCCGTTCTTCTGCTCCGAGCTCCGGATGGAGTCGAGCACCTGCTGTGCGAGCGAATCCATGGCCCTGGTTTGACCGGCCGGCAGCGGCAGCAGCGTCAGCACCATCGAGGAGTCGTCGCGCGCGACATAGCGGAAGGGCGAGCCCTTCATCTCCATCTGCTTGTTGGCGTTGGATACCGCGTCGGCGACGGGCGTGGTGCAGGCCGCGAGCGCGGCGGACAGTGCCAGGGCGAGGGTGCAGCGGATTTTCATGCCGCGACTAGAGCACAGCGCGCGCCGCAGCTGCATACGACACCAGTCTTACTACGGCGTGATCGTGCATCATCGGGCCATGGCTTCCATCCTGCTCGTCGGTCCCGGCGCGATCGGCGCCACGCTCGCCGCCTGGCTGTGCCAGGACGACCGCCACCGCGTGGTGGTCGCTGCGCGCACACCCTTCCATTCCATCGAGGCCACCACGCCGAGCGGCGTGATCCGCGCCAGGCCGCAGGTCATCACCGATCCCGCGCAGGCGCAGCCGGTCGACTGGATCCTGGTCTGCACCAAAACCTACGACAGCGAAGCGGCCGCCAGCTGGTTTCCCAGGGCAAGCGGACCTGCGACGCGACTCGCGGTGATCCAGAACGGCGTCGAGCACGTGCAGCGCTTCGCGAAGCGCTTCGATCCCGTGCGCATCGTGCCGGTGATGATCGATTTGCCGGCGGAACGGCTGTCGCCCGGCCGCACGATCCAGCGCGGACCCGCGCACCTGGTGGTGCCCGCCGGCCGGAACGGCCAGGACTTCCTCGCGCTGTTCGCACACGCCAATTTCGATGCTCGCCAGACCGAGGACTTCACCACCGCCGTCTGGAGGAAGCTGTGTTTGAACTGCGCCGGCGCGCCGTGCGCGGTATTGCTGGAACCCCTCGGCATCTCGCGGCACGACGGAGTCGCGGAGCTCATGCGCGCGCTGGTGCGCGAGTGCATCGCCGTGGGCCGTGCGGAGGGCGCGACATTGGCGGACGGAATCGCCGACGAGATCGTCGATGGCGCGCGCCGCGCGCCACCGGACACCGGCAACTCCCTGCTGGCGGATCGCCGCGCCGGAAGGCCCATGGAATACGACGCGCGCAATGGCGTGATCGCCCGGCTGGGCCGCAAGCACGGCATCTCGGCGCCGATGAACGCGCTGATGGCCGCGCTGCTCGAGGCCGCGCAGCAGGTGGGCGAGGAAGTTTGACGGGAGTAGTTGACGCGCGCGCCCGCATCCGTGGTAGCTTGCCGCCCATGATCCGAACCACGCAGCCGGGTTTCTCCCCCGACGGCCCCGCCTCCGAAGGCGCGGCGCCGGCGCTGCTTCGTTCGCTCCTGCTTCTTGCGGCCTAGCCGCAAATACACACGCGCCACCAGTCGGCGCCAACAAGACTGGAACCCCTGACCCGACCGCGAGCACCGCGGCACAGTCACGCCTTGGTCCACCAGAGTGAAGCAGACATGTTGAAGGATCCTTCCAAGAAGTACCGGCCGTTCCCACCCATCGATCTGCCGAACCGGCAGTGGCCGTCGCGCACGCTCAGCAGGGTGCCGACCTGGTGCAGCACGGACCTTCGCGACGGCAACCAGGCGCTGTTCGAACCCATGAGCCGCGAGACCAAGAAGCGGCTGTTCAAGACGCTGTGCGCGGTGGGTATCAAGGAGATCGAAGTCGGCTTCCCATCCGCGTCGGAGACCGACTTCCAGACCTTCCGCGATCTCATCGAGCAGAAGCTTGTGCCGGGCGACGTCACCATCATGGCGCTGACGCAGGCGCGCGAGGATTTGATCCGCCGTACCGTCGAGTCGTTGCGCGGTGCGCGGCGCGCCATCGTGCACGTGTACTGCGCCACGGCGCCCGTATGGCGCAAGGTGGTGTTCGGCTTGAGCGTGCCCGAAGTCATGCAGCTCATCGCGAAGCAGGTCGGACTGGTCAAGACGTTGACCGACGCCATGCCCGAGACAGAGTGGGTGCTCGAGTACTCGCCCGAGACCTTCAGCATGACCGAACTACCCGTGTCGCTCGAAGCGTGCAACACGGCGATCCGCGCCTGGAACGCCGGGCCGGGCCGACCCATCACTTTCCAGCACAGTGGGATCCGAAGCTTGGAATTCACGTGACTTGAAGTCGCGGC
>JADMIO010703176.1_pt1 | contig 62481 bp, 60 predicted proteins | sample 8958161 | NCBI WGS metagenome assembly JADMIO01 (sample SAMN16585339, study PRJNA669376) | soil metagenome | isolation source: Crop rotation soil | place: USA: Cullars Rotation, Alabama | collected 2011 | reverse complement strand
AAGCGGCCGCGACAACTTGTCCACGTGGAATTCTAAGCTTAGGATCCCAATGTGTTGGAAAGTCTTAGGATTTGTAGGGTCTGCAGTTACTTTTTCGATTTGCGTGTAAGTTTCTTTTTCGGCAACAGATACAGTTGCAGCTGCAGCTACTTTGATTGCGAAAGCAAAGTCGTCACAGATAATAGGAACTCCGTCACCCCAAACAGCGCCTTCCTGGATTTCCCAGACGGCTTCGATTTTTTTAACGCCGTTAACGGTAACTTTTTTAGCGCCGCCGTTTTCAAGTGTCGGGATAGATTTAGCCAATTGCGGAACCCATTTACCGTCAGCATCGATTGTGTCGAGACCGCGGATCGCCATACGCATCATCAGAGTTGTCGCTGACATGTTGGCAATCAAAGGATTGAAGTTTTCGAACTCCTGGCTGATACCGATTTTGAGCTCGCTGTTGTTCAGCTTAGGTCCGGCTGCTGCCGTCGGTGTTGCTGAAACCGCCGCGGCTGCGTCCGCAGGAACTTCGGCTTTTTTCTTCTTTTTCGTACAGCTTGTAGCGGCTGTGATAATCAGAGCGGCTGCAAGAACCAGTTTTAGAGTTTTCATAAAATCTCCTTTAAATGTGTTTTCATATTAACATGGCAGGCCTTCAGATGTTGTTCAGTGCCCAGAAGCTTCGGCAAAATCTTCGAACATTCGTCGACTTTGTATGCGCAACGCGGATGGAACGTACAGCCTGGCGGCGGGTTGATCGGAGAAGGAATTTCTCCCGATAAGATCTTAGTCATTTTCTTTTTGCCCGTGCCGATCGAAGGGATTGAAGACATCAACGCCTGCGTGTACGGGTGGAGCGGGTTCTTGAACAGTTCATCGCGGGTCGCGATTTCAACGATACGGCCTAAGTACATAACGGCAATACGGTCGCAAACGTGTTCGATAACCGAAAGGTCATGCGAAATAAAGATATAAGTCAGTTTCAGACGGTCCTGCAGATCTTTTAAAAGATTTAAAACCTGCGCCTGAATCGAAACGTCCAGAGCTGAAACCGGCTCGTCACAGATAATCAGTTTCGGATCTAAGGCGACAGCGCGGGCAATTGAAATACGCTGACGTTGTCCGCCCGAAAATTCGTGCGGGTAACGGTTCACGTGAGAAGCTTTAAGGCCGACGAGTTCAAGCAATTGCTTCACGCGCACTTCGCGCTCTTTCGGACCTAATAAATTATGGATTTTAAACGGTTGTTCGATAATCTGACCGACAGTCATACGTGTATCGAGAGAAGCGTACGGGTCCTGAAAGATCATTTGGATGTCGCGGCGTTTTTGGCGGAGAGCTTCGCCTTTTAAATTTCTGAAATCGGTGCCGTCAAACTGAATGGTGCCCGATGTCGGCTCGTAAAGACGGATGAGCGTACGGCCAAGAGTCGATTTGCCGCAACCTGATTCGCCGACGAGACCTAAAGTTTCACCGCGGCGAACGCTGAGGCTGACTTCTTCAACGGCTCTGACCTGGCCGACTTCACGCATGAAGAAGCCTTTTTTAATCGGGAAGAGCTTTTGTACATTTTTTGCTTCAAGAATGATATCGTTGTTCATTTTTCCGTTTCCGATTCTTAAAGTGGGTTAAAGCAAGCGACAGTACGATTCGGTGAACCGTTGACGGCTTGGATACGTGGTTTTGTTGACCAGCATTCTGTTTTAACGCGCGAACAACGGTTGGCGAACGGGCAGCCTTTCGGGAATTCGTGCGGAGCAGGAACTGAGCCTTCGATTGTTTTCAGACGTTGTACGCGATGACCCATTTTCGGTCGTGATTCAATAAGAGCCGCCGTATACGGATGGCGTGGAGAATTCAGAATATCCTGTGTCGGGCCGGTTTCACAGGTTTGGCCGCCGTACATGACCATCACTTTATCGGAAACTTCAGAGATGACGCCTAAGTCATGCGTGATGAACTGAACGGACATGTTCATTTTTTCCTGAAGCCCTTGGAAGAGTTCAAGAATCTGTGCCTGAATTGTAACGTCAAGGGCTGTAGTCGGTTCGTCGGCAATCAAAAATTGCGGATTGCAGGAAAGAGCCATGGCGATCATCGCACGTTGGCGCATACCGCCCGAAAGCTGGTGCGGGTAATTGTCGTAACGTTCTTTCGCCGATGGAATACCCACCAGTTGAAGCATTTCGATGGCGCGATCACGTGAATCTTTGTTGTTCAGATTCATGTGTTTTTTAATTTGTTCGTCCATTTGATAACCGATCGTGAGAACCGGATTTAAAGCCGTCATCGGTTCTTGAAAGATCATGGCCATTTTGCCGCCACGGACATTTTCAATTTGCGAATCGTTTAACGAGAATATGTTTTGTCCGTTGAGAAGAAATTCACCGTTGGTGATTTGGCCCGGACGGTCAATGAGGCGCATTAATGAAAACGAAGTGACAGACTTGCCGCAGCCGGATTCGCCTACGATGCCGAGAGTTTCGCCCTGATTAATTTCGTAAGAAATGCGGTTAACCGCGCGAAATGGCCCAGATTTAAGAAAAAACGTCGTTTCGAGATCTTTAACTTGAACAACAGGTTTCAAAATTCGCACTCCCTCAAGTGACAGCCTTTTTTGTCGTCAGACTAAAGGCCTGCATTGGTTTACAAGATGCTGGGCGAAAAATCACTCACCATGCGCTGCGTTAGATGCTTTTATTTGAATGGTTTTCAGAAATGAAGCGATTCAAAACCTGAGTTAACGTCATCGACAGAGCTTCAGATAATTTCTCTGACAGAGTCGGTTTCGTCTCAAATGAAAGCTGAATCACCTGATGGGTGGCGGCTTTTGTTACAAGGTATTCGTCGCTTGTGCGAATGTCGTCAACTAAGCCTAATTTTTGAGCCATTTCGCCGTACCAGTATTCGCCGGTGCCGACTTTGGCCATATCCAACTGCGGTCTGAATTGGCCGACGAAATGTTTAAACATGTCGTGCGTGAGCTGAAGCTGCTCTTTGAATTTTTCTTCGCCCTTCGGGGTGATTTCGCCGAACAGGCTGACGGTGCGTTTGTAGTCGCCGGCTGTGTACTCTTTGTAATCAACGTCATGCTTTTTCAGGAAGCGGTTGAAATTAGGCACCTGAGCCACAACGCCGATTGAGCCGATCAGGGCAAACGGGGATGCGATAATTTTATTGGCCGTACAGGCCATCAGGTAACCGCCGCTGGCAGCAACATGGTCAACGCAGACGGTGAGAGGGATTTTGGCGTCGCGGATACGAACCAGTTGAGCCGCTGCGAAACCGTAGCCGTGCACGAGGCCGCCCGGGCTTTCAACGCGAACAACGATTTCATCGGCGGGAGTGGCCACGCTCAGAACCGCAGAAATTTCATTACGTAAATGTTCAGAAGCGCTCGCTTTGATATCGCCTTTTAAAAAGTCGAGAACGAAGACTTTGCCTTTATAGAAAGTTCCGTCTTCAATTTTTTTGGCTTTTTCTTTTTCAGCCGCTTTTTGTTTTTTATGGTGAGCCTTCAACTGACCTTCGCTCAAAAAAACTTCTTTAATGGCTTCGGTCTGCTCATCCAGTTTTTCGTTGAGGATATCAATCTTGAATGACTTCTGCATTTTGGCTTTTGCGATCAGTCCGCCGAGAGCGATCAGGATGATGACAATAGCCGAAACGATAATCAGGGTTTGGGCAAAAAATTGAACGATGTGAAGTAATGTTTCCATAAGTCCCGAGAGGCTAGCTCAATTTGATACATGAGTAAAGACAAAGGTCGTGATTTGGTTTGGTTTTATGAAAAAAACCGTAGGTCAACGAAGGCTGAAGTATAATATCCGTGTGACTCACAGTAAGCTTTTTTGCCGCATCACCGCCGTATTTTTCTGTGCGCTTTTCAGTGCAGGTTCGGTCATCGCGCAAGAAACCGCTCAAACAGACGATGTACTTTTGAAGTCGCTGAAAATTGATGCAGCTCAGAATTTAAATCGCCTCAAAGCTTTCAAAGAAGAAGGAAATATTAATAAGATTTTCGACGAAGAGCGTGAGAAGGCTCTCGGAGAATTTTTGGAAGATCAGGAAAAGTGGGACTTGCAGCGTGAGCGTGGCTTACGTGATTACAAACAAGAAAAAAAACTCCGCACACCCGGCGTGAAAAGTGCCGAGTATCTTGAGTATCTCGATGAAAAAGAATCGCAGGAAGCTATTTACGAACGTAATCGTAAAATTCAGGTGAATGTGCGCGATCAGGTTCAGCGCCAAATCAAGTCGGACAAAATCGGTAACCTCGAGCTTGAAGAGCTGGGGCTTGCGAACTCGCGTCCGCGCTACAGTTTACGTGACCGTGCAAACAATAAATGGGTGAACGCTTCAAGCCGCGGCGGCTTCGGTGGTTCTTCGGGCAGCGCGATCAGTGGCGGTGGTTACGTACCGCCGGCTCCTCCTCCGGCTTCGGACTTTGCTCCGGCGACCGACTTTCCCGCTCCGCCACCCGCATTTGAAACATTTGATGAAGTCCAACCGGCTGTGCCGCCTCCTGTATTTGACTCTTCACAAGGTATAACGCCTTTCGACGGCCAGGATATGAACATCCCGCCGCCGCCGCCACCACCTGACTTCGACTTCTAAAACTAAATCTTTCAGAGCCTTTGAATATTATTTTGCTTGGGCGAGCCCTTCCTCTTTTGCTGTTTTCTTTTATCCAACGCCGCCATCCATGGCGTCGCCATCATCAGAATTTTGTCGTTGAATCGTCTTTGATTTTTTAGTCATTGCTGACAAAATTCTGAGCGCGTCCGCTTGATGGAAGTTGGATAAAAGAAAACAGCAAAAGAGGAAGAACTCTTCCGCAAAATAATATTCAAAGGCTCTGAAAGATTTAGTTTTTGATCAGTTCGTCGGTTGTTAGGCCGGTGATTTGGTTGATTTTTTTGAAGGCGAAGAAGATGAGAGTTCCCAGGAATAGCATTGAGGGGATTAGGATTACGCCTAGTGAGTACAAGTGCATTTGGCTGAGTTGTTCGTTCAGGACTTCTTGTTTTTCGCTGTTGGTTAGGGTTTCTGAGAGTGGGGTGAAGATGTAGATGGCTAAGCCGAAGTTCAGGATGGAGCTTAAGAGGAATGAGACCGAGAGCCATCTTGTCAGGTTTTGCATCAGGATGAAGAAGTCGTTCTTTTTTTCTTCGGTGCTGAGTTGTTCTTCGACTTTGTCGACGTTGAAGGTTGTCGGGTTCAGGAAGACGGTTTGGAAGAACGGTTTTGTTGTGAAGCTTGAGCCTAAGACAAAGGCGCCGATCAGGAGCGGGAAGGCGGCTTCTTTTACCGCGAACCACATGCCTTCTAATGTCATGAGGGTGAAGATGCCCGAAACCAAAACGTTGAGAAGGCCGAGCAGTGAGATGAAGTCGACTTTTTTATCTTTCATCAGCGCGCGGGCCGAGAAGAAAAGCGGAAAGCTTAATGCAATTAATAACGAAAGTTTTGCGTCGAGACCGAATTTATGGCCTTTGTTCAAGATCACGATCGGGATCAGGATGTTGAATAAAATATGGCTAAAACTATTTTGTTGTTTTTGCATCCGATAAGCCTATGCTAGGTCGCATGAAAAGTGCAATTATTTTAATATGTTTATACGCTGTTACCGGTTTTTCTGCTGAACGTGTCACCACTTCCCGAATTCAGGATGTGCAGGAATTCGTGACCAAGAAAAAGGCCGATTTGGGCGCCGAAGCAGTTCTGGTTGTTTATGATTTTGATAATACTTTGATGGCGATGAATCAGGATGCCGGAAGTGATCAGTGGTATAACTGGCAGAAAGAGGTCATTAAGGCCGGAAACAAAAAAGAGGCTTGGGTCAGCAATCAATCCGACCTTTACGAATTGCATTACAAACTTTTTGCTTTGGGTAAAATGCACGCAACCGAGAAAGAAACCCCTGCAGTTGTTAAAGCCATTCAGGATATGAAAGTTAAAAGTATCGTTCTGACCTCACGTGGTGATCTTTACCGCAATGACGTTCAGATGGAGCTTGACCGTATCGGCACAAGTTTTAAAGCCAGCGCGATCGGGCCTGAAGGCGGTTACCCGAGCACGTTTAAGCCCGAAGGAATCGAAAATGCCCGCGAAGTCAGTTACCAGGACGGAATCGTAATGGGTTCAGGGCAAAACAAAGGGCAGATCTTAAGATGGCTCCTGAAAAAAACAGGTTCGCAGTTTAAAGCCATTGTTTTTGTTGATGATACTTTAAAGAATATCGAAAATGTTGAAAAAGAGTATGTGGATGATAAGTCGGTGACCACTTTCTACTACACGCATGAAGAAGCGCGCGTGAAAAAATTCGAGAAAGACAAAGCGCAGGTTAACGCCGAATGGAAAAAACTGAAGCCGCTTCTTCAGTTCTATGAGAAAAACGATCAAGAGTGAGTTCTTTCATCCGGAGAAACCGTTTACAAAGCGGGAAATAATATGAATTTTAAAATTATCACAGTTGTGTTTTTGTTCAGCGCCCTGTCTTCGGCGGCGGAGCTGAGTTTTGAAGCTGAAAAAACAATTTATAAATGTCCGCCCGGAGCCGCGTATCCCATCATCGAGTGTGAAGAGCTGGAAAAAACCGTTCTGCCTTTAAAGCTTGAGCTGGCGGATCTGGGTGACGGCTATTTTCAGGGCAACTGGGAGGATTTCGAATCCGCCCACTTTGAAGTTTTGGCGTCGGTCTTCGACAACATTTACACGGGCCATACGCTCTCACTGAATATCTCGGCCGGATACAATGAATCGACGGCTCTGAACAACGGTGTGTACAGCGAATGTGATCCGTTCCATCCTCCGTTTACCTTTTTAGTTCAGGGGAGTCCGAAACCCGAAGATGGATATGAACTGGTTCCGGTTCTGGTTTTAACCGGCTTGAAGTACAGCGGACCTTAGTAATTTTCAATTCTCATAACGCCCCCGGTGACCGGTAGCAGAGTTTGTTCACGAACCCAGTAATATCCGTTTTGATCGCATGAAATACCGCGGGAAGGGCCGACCTGTTGAACGTATTCGGCGCAGCTGCGCGCGCCCCACATATTGCGGATCTGATATTCATAAGAGCCGTCACAAAGCTGGCACGTTCATACCTGACTTAGTCATGCGGTTCCGGTGCCAAATCACCATTTCGAATTCACGCGGCCGTCATCCAAAAACACCTGTTTAAGTTTTGGACGATGGCACCTTGAACGGGTAAGTTTTATAGCGTTGTTTTTCAGAGCGGAATCCAATATTCTGGGCTCTATGCCTGAACTTCCTGAGGTCGAAATAGTCGTACGTAATTTGAGTGAAATGATGGGCCCGAAGGCCGTTGTTCAGGAGTGGATTTTCTACCGCGCCGATTTACGCATGGCATTGCCCAAAGCCCGGCTGAACAAATTGGCCGGACAGAAAATTCTGAAAATCCGCCGCCGGGCCAAATTTATTTTATTCGAATTGGCGGATCAGGTCGTTGTCTCGCACCTGGGTATGACCGGAGCATGGCGTGAAGAAAAAACCGGTTGGAAAAAACAGAAACATGACCACGTTGTTTTGGTTCTCAGTAAAGACAGATTCTTTGTTTATTCTGACCCGCGTCGATTCGGTTTTATTGAAATCTGGCCGGCTGAAAAGCTGGCCGAACGTTTTTCAGAATACGGTGTCGAGCCGCTTGATGCGGCGACCGACTTTGAGCGGCTGACTGAACAATTCCGCCGCCTCGATGCACCGATCAAAACCTCGTTGATGAATCAAAAACTGGTTGTGGGCATCGGCAATATTTACGCCTCTGAGATTCTTTTTGCGGCCGGCGTGTCGCCGCTTAAAAAATGTTCAAAAGTAAATCCCGGGAAGTATGAACTGATTTGGGAGATGTCCCGAAAAATTCTCAGCCGCTCAATTGAAAAAGGCGGTTCGACAATCGAAAATTATCGTAACAGTAAAGGTGAAGAGGGCGCTTTTCAGAATGAGTTTTCGGTCTACGGACGCGAAAAAGAAGAGTGTCTAATTTGTCACACACCCGTTAAGCAAAAGGTGATGGCAGGGCGAAGTACTTACTGGTGCCCGAAGTGCCAATCTTAAAAAAAATATCCGCGTTAAAAACCTATTGGACTTTGCGTTGATCTTATGACATTTTCATTTCCGTCAACTTAACAACCTAATTTTGAGAGGAACAAATATGAAAAAGGTCGTTTTCGCAGCAGTAGCAGTATTAGCATTAACATTAACTACAGGCTTCACATGCTCTAAAAAAGCCCCTGAAGCAACTACAGAAGCTCCAGCAGCAGCTCCTGCTGAACAAGCTCAAATGGCGACTCCGCCAGCTTCATCTGATGCAGCTCCAGTGGCTCCGGCAGAAGCAGCACCTGCAGCTCCGGCAGCGGGCACTCACTAGTATTTAGTATCTAGTTTCTATAGCTATTTTATGAGACCCGATTCCCAACGGAATCGGGTTTTTATTTCTAGAGTTTTAGCTCGACTTGCCAGAGCCTCAAGGTCGTGCTCCAATTAAGTGTATTTCTTAAATAAAGGAGCATCTTGTGGAATCACTATCTCAATGGAGCGGCTACTTCTGCCAGTCAGGTCATTGTGGCCTTTGGATCATAGCCTCAATCTTTATTCTTCTCTTCCTCGGCTTTTTCAGCATGCCTTTACTTGTTTGGGCCGTTGTCGGTCTCGTGTTGCTTTTCGGTTTCGGTGCGCCGAACGGTTTGCTGATCGCTTACGCGGTTGTGATGCTGGTGTTCCTGATCAAACCGGTCCGTACGGTTCTGGTTTCAAACTTCGTTATGGGCATCATGAAAAAGCTCGGCGTTGTTCCGCAGATTTCAGCGACGGAACGCACGGCGCTTGAGGCGGGTGTTGTCTGGATCGAAAAAGATCTTTTCTCAGGTAAACCTGATTTCAAAAACATTTTAGCTGAACCTTACGGAAAATTAACTCCTGAAGAGCAGACCTTCGTTGATGGTACGGTTGAAGAGCTTTGCCGCATGTGTGAACCTTGGCAAATCTGGCAGAACCGTGAAGTTCCGAAAAATGTATGGGACTTCCTGAAAGCAAAAGGCTTCTTCGGGATGATTATTCCGAAAGAATACGGCGGTCTCGGTTTCACAGCGATGGCCCATTCAGAAGTGGTTATGAAAATTGCTTCCCGTTCTTTGCCTACCTCAATCACGGTGATGGTTCCGAACTCTCTCGGGCCTGCTGAACTTCTGATTCACTACGGAACTGATAAGCAAAAACAACACTGGCTGCCGCGTTTGGCTTCGGGTGCTGAAATTCCTTGTTTCGGTTTAACTGAACCGCTCGCGGGTTCTGATGCCGGTTCAATCACTTCGACAGGTGTTGTGTTCCGCGGTGCTGACGGTCAATTGCAAATCCGTCTGAACTGGAGCAAACGCTGGATTACTTTGGCGGGTGTTTCGACAGTTGTCGGTCTTGCTTTCCGTTTACGTGACCCTGAAAACTTATTAGGCCGCGGTGAAGATGTCGGTATTACGTGTGCGTTGATTCCTTCAAATCTTAAAGGCGTTGATATTGCTCATCGCCATGATCCTCTGACAATTCCGTTCTTCAACTGTCCGACACGCGGTGTGGACGTTGTGGTTAATCTTGAAGAAGCTGTTGTCGGCGGTATGTCAGGTGTCGGCCAAGGCTGGTCAATGTTGATGGAATGTCTGGCTGCAGGTCGCGGTATTTCGTTACCGGCCCAATCAACGGGCGGAGCGAAACTTTACTACCGTACAGCTTCAGCTCATTCTCTCATCCGTAAACAGTTCGGTGTCAGCATCGGTAAATTTGAAGGTGTTGAAGAGCCGTTAGCACGTATCGGCGCCAGCACTTATGCCTTAGAAGCTATGCGCAGATTTACTCTGGGCGCTTTGGATAAAGGTTTGAAACCACCGGTTGTGACAGCGATGATGAAATATCAAGCGACTGAAATGCAACGTAAAATGGTGAACGACGCTATGGATATCATGGGCGGCGCGGGTATTTCTTTGGGTAAACGTAACTTGGTCGCTGAAGGTTATGTGGCAACTCCGATCGGTATTACGGTTGAAGGTGCGAATATCATGACCCGCACTTTGATTATTTTCGGTCAGGGTGCTCTTCGTTGTCATCCGTTCGCGTTTGATGAAGTGGCGGCGATTGAATCAGGTAATGTATCAAAATTCGATACGGCTTTCTGGGGCCACATCGGACACGTTGTGCGTAATGCCTGCCGTTCTATTTTGTTATCATTGTCGCGCGGTTATCTGGCGTCAGCGCCGGCCGGCACACATTCAAAAGTGCGTATTCACTACCGTCGTTTAAGCTGGGCTTCTGCAACTTTTGCTATTTTGGCTGACGTTGCAATGGGTTCATTGGGCGGACAGCTGAAAATGAAAGAGAAAATCACGGGCCGTTTTGCTGATATTTTCTCGAACATGTATATGTCGACTGCGGTTCTCCGCCGTTTCCATGAAGAAGGTCAACGTGAAGAAGATCTTCCTTACGTTCAGTTCTTCTTAAAACAAAGCATGGCTGAAATCCAAAAAGGTTTCGATGGCTTGTTTGATAATTTGAAAATTCCGGGTCTTCGCTGGTTATTCAAAGATGTGTTGGGTGCGTGGTCGCGTATTAACTCGATCGGTTCGCAAGGTACTGATGGTTGGTCGCACCTGATTTCCCACTCAATGATGCAGGCGGGTGAGCAACGTGACCGTTTAACGGCCGGTATCTACTGGGTTGGCGAATCAACTCACGGGGCTGCGCAAGTTAAGGCGTTGGCACAAACAGATCAAACAGCCCGTCTTGAGAATGCGTTCATGGTCGTGACAAAAGCTGAAGCGGCTGAAAAGAAAATCCGTTCGGCTATCAAGGCCGGCTCTATTCCTAAGAAAAAAGGAAAAGGCGCTTGGGACGAAGCCTTGGCTAAAAAGATTATTTCAGAAGACGATTACAAGCTGTTATCTGAAGCGGATCAGGTTCGTTTCGATGCGGTTCTGGTCGATGAGTTTAACGAAGATCAGTATCATAATCGTACAACCTAGACCTTGCAGAAGGTAATTTTTGTCGGGCCCTAAAAGCAGTGATAGACTTAAATCATGAGATTTTTTAGGGTCTTACGAAGCCGCCGGGGCATCGGGCTAATCCAAATTCTGGTCGGCTCATTTATTGCGTCGCTCATTTCTCTGGGCGTTGCTCAGATGATGCAGCAGGCACGTATTTCACAGAGACGTATCGGTCTGATGACGACTCTTTCAGAACTTCAAAAACGTATCAATTTCATGATCATGGATCAGGGCGCTTTCGGTATTACGATTAATAGTGGCGATAATGTCGGTGCGCCATTTACAGCTTTGCAGGCGGGGACTGCGCAGGCCGGCCTCGGTGGTCCGGTCAAAATCAATTTGCATGATTCGAGCGGGGACCCCGCAAATACACTGAATCTCTTGGGGCCGGCGGAGATGACCGGAAACGGTTTCACCGAAAAGGGAACACCCTGTACCAATTTTAACGCCAATCCCGGAGCGGGTGTTGACGAATGTCCGATCTCTTACCGGCTTATGATTTCATGGACCTGCCCTACGATAACCTCCTGTGTTGAGCCGATGATGGTGATCGCGGCCCGGTTGGTGTTCAATCCGTCAACCCAACCGAATCGTATTCTACAAAGATTCATGAGGTTGATACCGCAGGGTCCGGCCAATACAACGTCGGCCCCGATGAAATTTGATGTCCTGGTCAGACGAACGGGTTCGTCCATCGCGCGTGAATTTAAGCTCGCGGCCCTTATTCCCGCCTCTTCGCCGGGCGGAACTTGCGGAGCATCAAGCAACCTTGTAGGGGCCGGAGTCTGCAGCACGGGAGCTCCCGCGAATCATCCTATCTTTGGAACCACGAATTGGGTGGAGGATTATGATCCGCACAATCTGGTTACGGTCGGTGTTGCGGGAGGCTTTTATTTCAACGACTCGGGTTCTTACTCCTGCTCTGTGAAGGGCTATGCCTATAATACGGGGACTGCGGACATCATGCTGTACGATGTGTCCGGCACGACGACGGTGGGTAGTGCGACAACTTTCGCAGGAGCAACGGCAGGTTCGGGATCGACCGGGGCGGCTGAATCGTTATTAAGACTGGATGTGTCTGTCACGGTTCCTTCTCTTCCAAGCCATACCTTCAAAATTTACCAGAAATGCCAAGCCACGGGTTTTCCTGTTACACCCGCTATTTGCAGCATGGGTTTTACTAAAACCCCGGCCGCCGATTACCAGGCTCTGAGTTTGATTTGTACCAAGCTCGATCAGGCCTTTTAGCGTTTTAGAATGAGAACTTCTAAAGCACGCATTTCATTATTAAGTCTAATGCGCAGAATAAGCTTGCGAAACATAGTTAGTTAGCCCAAGCTGAATATAGCTTTATGTTTAATACAGTACGTAATCGCCGTGGTATGTCGTTAATTGAAGTTATGGTCAGCGGAGCCATGACGATCATCATTTCATTGGGCGTTGCCACAATGATGCAAAACTCCTTTAAAGAACAACGACGGGTTGTATTGCTGGACACCCTCCGCAATCAGAAGACCCGCATTGAAACGATGATGCGTGATCAGGCGATTTGGAATGCGACCATGACCGGTAACGCAGCCATTCCGTTATTTGCGAATCTCAAGGCCGGTTCGGATGTGTCGGGCACGATGCCGGCTCTGACTTCTCCGATCAAATTTCAGATTTTCAATGCCGATGGTCAGATGGCCTACGACCTGTTGGGGCCCGCCTCGACAACAGGTAACGGTTTTACCGAAAAAGGGACTGTTTGCACGACATTTAATGCAACTCCCGGTTCGGGTAATGATGAATGTCCTTTCTCGTACCGTATGTTGATTGGAGCCACGTGTGGGGCCGTCGGCGGCAGTAACAGTGGAAAGTGCACGAATCCCCAGTTAAAAATTGTAGCCCGTCTGGTTTTTAATCCGTCGTCTACAGGTCCGCTGGCGAATTTCACCAATCTGGTTTCACCCGTTAATACGTCAAGTATAGCCGATACAATTCAGGACAATAAGTATGATGTTGTTGTTAAGCGTACGTCGACGGCGATTAACCGTTCATTCAGGATTATTTCCGGTTTCGTTCCCGGAGGAGGGGCGACAAGCTGTTCGAATCTGGGGGGCGCAGGAACCTGTTCTACGGCAGTTACTCCGGCTGTTCACCCGGTTACATACCGTGGGGTGGCTCACAATTGGACGAGTGACGCGACTTACGGAGGCTTCGATACTTATAACCTGGTGACTTCAGCCACTGCGACTTCGGGCGGATTTAGCTTTAATGAAACCGGTTTTTACGGTTGTCTGATTTCAGTACCGGCGTTTGCGACACAAGGTTTCAGTGCTTATCTTTATGCGGGTGCTACGCCTGTGGCCTCATCGGCGGTTACTGCAGGCCTGTGGGTGCAGGCGACGGCCGTTATTGATGCAAAATTCAATGTGACAAGCACTTCTACGGAATATTTCATCAGACAGAAGTGTGATGCTTTGCCCGTTGCACCCGCGCCAAGTCCGTCCAATGCAGCGGAGGCATGTACTTTAGGTTTCTCTCCGGCCACTTCCTACACTTCATTTTTGTCAGTTATCTCAATCAGTTGTTATAAAATGGATAGATCAATGTAGTTTAAAGTCCTGATCAGAAGATCAGGATCGGCAAACCCATATCACCGCTTAGGTTGATGCGCGATTTTACATCTTCAGTTACATACTCATTTTTCATGAACAGGTTGGGATAAATTTGCGTATAATTTTGCTGAATGATTTTAAAGATGCCATCTCCGAGTATCATAAGACGGTTCGTTACAATCACGACATCGGGTTCATTGTTTTTCAGCAGGTCCAGGCAGCCGCGGTTCGCCATCGTGTCTAACGGAGATGCGAAGCAAGGTAAGTAGGTCTGGGTAGGCAGGATTCCTTCGCCGTCCAGATAAGTAAGACGATTTTTATGAACCAGCGCAGAGGCTTTTGCGATGTAACTGAGCTGAAGCGAATTTGAATCATAAAGCGGTTCTTTATCAGAGAGTTTTATTCCTGTCACAAATACAATCTGTGCACAGAGTGTAAGAAGGACAGTTTTCGGGTAGCGGCTGTACAGGTGCAGTCCCGCGAGAAATAGTGGAAGATAGATAAACGGCACAACGCTCGCGATAAAAAAGTCAAACGACTGTGGCAGTCCCGCTAAAAGAATCCCGAACAAAAGCGCCGAAAAGCTGATCGGGAGGTACTTTTTATCTTTGCGGAGGATAAAGTAGAGCGCGCTGACAAAGCTCAGAATTAAAAGCGGGTATTCGAGAACGAATGTGCGGCTGGTGTAGCGGTAAAACATGTCGGTATTTTTAAATGTTTCGGATAAGTAAAAGAGAGCTGAGACATTCAAGGCGACGGCCCAAATGAGGGCCGCCCCGCTTGCCAGTGCGATAAAAAGAAAGACCCGTTTGGTAAAATACGGTCTGAACTGAAAATAAAAATACACAAGACCCGGAGCTAAAAAGAGAATTTCTTTAATTCCCATGAACGGAATGATCAAAAGGCAGATCAGCGCCTGTTTTAGATTTCGGCGTTCGGCAAAGACCAGAAAAAACGAAAAAATTACGCAAGCCATCTGGTCTGACCTGATGCTGAAGTAATTAGTTTGAAATACAGGACTTGTGAGCAGAAATGCGAAGGCGGGAAGGGCCACGGCGTTATAATTAACCGGCTTTTCAGGGTTTAACAGCCGGCGTACAAAATAGAACAGTGCGAATAGACCGAGAGAACCCATTGTCGCAAAAAAGATTTTAACCAAAATCAGGTGAACAACATCGCTGAACGAAAAAATATGAAACAATGAAAGGACGAGTGTCAAAAGCGGCTTTTGCAGCATCGACATTTCAAAGCGCTCGGGATGGAGCCAGGTTCTTGAGATGGTCACGGGCCAGAATTCCGAACTTGTAATATGGTGAAACAGTCCGAACAAAATCAAAAAGCCGAAAACGAGATATCTCATAGGCCGTATCTGGTGAGTATTTTTTCAGCGAGGAGACTCATAATGGCTCAATAATTTCACCATTCGATTGCTATATCAAGACAATTAAATATAATTGGGTTCATTGAACAAATACTTTAACTACAGGTCTTAAGTGAACGAAGTTGAACTGGTTTTTTACGGTCAGAAAGGCGAACTCGAATCATCTGTTTTGCAGAAAACAGGTATCGTTCATTATCGTCCGGCGACCGAAGCTCTGTCGGGTTTATTTGCCGTAGAAAAACGTTACGGGTCTGAAATCCGCAAACCGCTCAGCGCCGATATTTTGGGTGACCGGTCCGAGGCGGATTGGATTATCTACCGGTATTTAAGTCCTGATGAAGAACGCGCGGTCCGTGAAAATAAATCGAATAAAAAAATCTATGTTCTTTTGCATAACTATTACAGTTTTCAGCATTTGTTTGACGGCCTGTTGAAAGAGAACATCAACCAGTACTCGCTGATCGTTGACCGGTTCAACCCTGAAATAAAAAGTATTCACGATGTTAACCCTGTTATTAAAACGAAGAACTATTTCAATATTTCCAAGCCGAAAATTGCCGTCAAAAAAGAAAGCGAAAAAGCATCGTTTGATTTCTCACTGCGGGTTATGTTGGCGGCGCTGGCCCGTATATTACTGAATCCGGTTAACGAGCTGAACCGCTATTCGATTCTGATGAGATATTCGCAGGCGAGGGTTCTTATACGGCTGCTTGAGCTTTTTTCGTTTATTTTTTTTCTTTTGGCCTGGTGTTTTCACCGCGGCCTGGGAGTTTCTAAGGTGGCTTCAATCAAAGCGTGGTTCTTGGCGCGTCATGTGACTTTGATGTCCGCTTTCAGGTTTTACGGATTGATGGCCGATGTCATATGGGGTTTTTACCACGGCATGGGAGTGTCTAAGGTGGCTTCGATCAAAGCGTGGTTTTTCGCACGCCATGTGGCTTTGATGTCCGCTTTCAGGTTTTACGGATTGATGGTCGATGTCATATGGGGTTTTTACCATGCCATGGGAGTTTCGAAGGTGGCTTCGATCAAAGGATGGTTTTTGGCGCGTCATGTGGCTTTGATGTCCGCTTTCAAGTTTTACGGGTTGCTGGTCGATACGCTTGCCTTTGTTTATTTCAGAATGGGCGGGTGGCTACTGAAAAATGCGGTCGTGCCGGTCTATAACTTTGTTAAGTTCAGTGTCCGTCATGTCATCATCATTGCGGCCGTGAAAACTTACGGAGCGCTTGTGGATGTGAGTCTGTTTTTATACCGTATTCTCAAACTGTATTTTTTGGTTCCGGTTTTTATCGATTTTTCGGGTTGGCTGTGGCGGATGGCCGGTGAAATTTACCGCCTGCTCGGACTCATTTACGCGGCAGCCGGGGTGCCGGTGCTGAACTTTTTCAAATTTAAGGTGCGTCATGTTCTGATTATAGCATCGGCTAAAACGTACGGTTTTCTGTATGATGTGCTGATGTGGAGTGACCGCTGGATTCGCTTGCCGCTTCAGAATTTCTTGAAATTCACCGTCCGCCATTTCTTCCTGATGCTGGCGTATAAGACCTACGGACTGGTTGTCGATACCGTTCTGTTCGGCTACCGCATAGGTAAGCTTTATCTGATGTACCCGCTGTTCAAGATTTACTGGTTTACCTCATTTCAGTACAAAAAAAGAATCAAGAAGTTTTTCGCATGAGTTTAGCGGTATCAGTTATTATTCCGACGCTCGGGCATGTTGAGAATCTCAAAAGACTTCTGTCCTCGGTTGACCGTCAAACGACAGACTTTTCGGAAGTTGAGGTCTTGGTGATCGCGAACGGTCAAACGACTGAAGAATTTGAGCGGCTGAAAAGTAATCTGGCGCAAAAACACGGATACGCCCTTTCATTTTATCATCTGAAAGAGCGGGGAGTCAGTGCCGCCCGAAACTTCGGGCTCGAAAAAGCCCAAGGTGTGCTTCTCTATTTTCTGGATGACGACTGCGAACTTCATCTGCGTAACACTCTCGGGTACCATATCGAGCAGCATCAGCGGCATCCGGAAATGCTGGCTTTGGGTGGTGGATATTTACTGCCCGCACAGGCCGGTTTTTTTGATGAAATATACAATCATATCCAGATGAGCTGGTTCGTTAAAGGCCAGTCCGAAAATGACGGTCAGTTAAAGGCCAGCCAGTATCTTTTAGGCGGTAACTTCTCGGCGAAACGTCAGATGCTGAATCAGCATCAGATCCGTTTCAATGATGCGATCGCGTACGGGGGGAGTGAAAGTGCCTTGTTTAAACAAGCCGCCGCTCTTGGTTTACCTATGCGCACGTGTCCGGTCGAGGTGACCCATCATACTGAAGAAACGGCCGCCAGCATCCGGCGGAAAGTCTACAAGCAGGGCCGCGGGCAATCGCTGATTAACCAGCGGTACGCCGCGGCTCAAACCGCTGCGCCGGCAGATTCACAAAAACCACACTCGCATGACCCTGAAGCGCGGTTCAAACTCTGGCTGTTATTTTACAATTATGTTTTCTGGTGGGGTTATTTTTCAGCCGAAGGCAAGCCGCTGAAAATTTTCAGTCTTATGTTTTCAAACCTTAAAGATAAGTTCAATGGCTGGCGCTTTGCGGTTGTTGATCGTTTGAATCAGAAAAAGTAATTTACGAAAACAAATCGCGAACAACGGATTTAAAAGGTTTCTGAAACCGGTAGTAATCGCCTAATAAATTATAAATACGCGGGTCGAGATGCTGCAGGTAAAAAAGCTCGGCCGTTACTTTTAGAAGCTTAACCCGGCGGCGCGCCGAGTTTTTGTACTGCATTTGATCGTAAGCCGTAAGATGCAGCAGCGGAGTTTTGACCAGACCGAATTTAAGACCGCGCTTGAAAAGTTCGTAACCTAAATCGGTATCTTCAAATCCGTAAGAGATGTAATATTTTTTAAACAGGCCCATCTTGTAAAACTCTTCGCGTTTGAGTCCGAGGGCGTAAGTACAGGTGTATTTCCAGTGGCAATCCAGATCTTCCCAGGCTGGGTTGAAAAAGAGCTGCGACCAGTAATGGCTTTCTTCGATGTAAGTGTCCTGATTCACTTTAATCTGGCTGTAAGCCGGTGATTTCAGGCTGATTTCCTGTTTGATGTGAAACCGCTGAAACTGAATCAAATCATATTTTTGCAGATTTTCCAGAGCGGTGAAGATGAAATTTTCAGGCACCAGCATGTCCGAATCCAAAAACAGCAACGATTCGCCGCGGCTGTATTTGGCGGCCAGGTTACGCGCTAAGCCCGATCTGAAAAACTGCTGTGAACCGCGGTGCGGGTGACTCTTACTCCAGTAAATGTATTTGATATTCACTTTGCGCTCAAAGCGCGAAAAAATTTCTTCGGTAATTTCGGCTGAAGAGTCACCGCTGCCGTCATCGGCCACCAGAATTTCATAATCTTCAACCGGACAATTCTGGTTATAAAGATGCAGCAATACGTTCGACAGAAAAAGTGAATTGTTAAAGGTCGGAATAATGATGCTGATCTTCGGTATTTTATCCGAAACCTGCGCAGACCATTTGATCTTATATGAAACCTTTGTTTCGGGCAGAAGTTCGTAATGGAGCGGTACATTTGAGTTATGAATCTCAAGGCCCGGCATTGTTTTAAATTCGGTTTGGTACGAGGCGATGTCTTGCACCGTGATCGAGCGCGCAAGACTTGCATTGTAAGGGTGAAATCGCCAGCGGATATTCAGCCGGTCTTTATTCGCGCCGTAAAAAGAAACCATTTTTTTGAGCTGACGGGTCGTGAGCGGGCTGAACAAAATATTTTTCAGGAGGCTTTCGGTCTGCACGGCTTTAAGTGCGTGGTTTTCTTCGAGGTCGGTGATCTTAACGTAGAACGCATCCTGGTTTGAAATTTTGAGGTGCTCAAGCTGATGCGTGTACCCGATCACCAGATCATTGCTTTTTAAATGGCCGGCAAAAAACGTATTAAGGTCCGCGAACTGCGAATAATTTTTATCGATCTCATAGCAGAAACCTGTCTTGTTGTTATCTTTGGCCTTGGCCGTGCGGCGGTCCAATGTCGATTTATTAAGGTCAGCCGTAGACTGAATTAAATATCTGTAAAAAGACATGTGGCTAGACATCGATGACATAAGCTTTTATTCTAGCAAAGATGAAGCAAAAAACAAATCTCGCCGTTATAATTCCCTGCTATAACGAAGAGCAGAATTTTAACGTTTTTGACGCCGAGCTGGCGTTATTCGTGAATCAGTTGGCTGCCCGGCCTGATTTGCGGGTGCATTTCTTCATCGTCGATAATAATTCAACCGACCGATCCGCCGTTTTACTGGCGGAGCTGGCCCGGCGTAACGAAAACCTCGTGACCGTGCTGACCTGTCAGGTGCAGGGGTACGGTGCCGCTTTGAAGCACGGGTTTTCTCAGGCTCGCGATTTTGATTACGTTACGTTTCTGGATTTCGATAATACTTACCCGCTGGCGGCCATGCTGGATCTTCTTAAGCAGGCAACTGAGCACGGGAATGATCTCGTTTACGGCGCGCGCTTGCACGCGGCTTCGCAGATTGAACCCGTTCGAAAGCTGGGCAACCGGTTTTACGTTCTGTTGCTGAAACTTTTATGCCGGTATCCGTTGAGCGATGCATGTTCAGGACAGCGTGTTTTTAAAGCCGCGCATATTCCGGCCGTTTGCGGCCTTAAAGAAAATGATCTCTCTTTTTCAATTGAATTCACGATGGGCGCGATTAACCGTAAATGGAGGCTGGCCGAAGTGCCGATTGCCTACCGCGGTCGTACAGGAGAATCAAAATTATCAGTCGTCGGCGACGGCTTTAAATTTTTAAGCATTATTTTACGCGAGTATCTGAAACGGGCCTCTGCTTAATGTTCAAAACCGCCGTCTACGCTTCAGCAGATGAAAGTTTTCAGAAAAAATCGCTCGAGCTTGAAGCCTTGGGTCTGAAGAAAGATTTGATTTACTTTGCGGATTCCCGCCGGTTCACGCGCCTTGATGTCATCAACCGTCACGTCGGTGAATGGGTTTTGTTTATCGATCACGATTGTTCTTTAGATTCGCCCACCAAAGAGAAAATTCTGCAGTTACTTACGGAGTATCAAGGTGAAAGCAGCGCAGTCGTAGCCGGGTTGTACGAAAATCCGCGGCCCGCCACACGGCTTCAGCGTGCCCACAACTGGATTGCCAATGCGTGGCTTGAGTCTTCGTATGCGGACGGCACGCCGGGTGAAGCGCCATTGGTTCTGGGCGGATGCTTTCTGGTACGGGTTTCAAATGCCGTTACCGGAAATTTGCCGCAGGATATGTGGGGAGCCGAAGATAAGCTTCTGGCCCGAATTTTAAAACACAACGGTGCGAAGTTTTATTTTCATCCCGAAATAAAAATGAAACATAATACGAGCAGTAGCTGGAACCACTTTTTACGTCGGGCATGGTTGCATGGACTTAATGATGTTGATTACGCAATTAAGACTTCGGCGCGTCTTCGCTATTCGGCGTGGCTAAAAAAAATTGCTTCTGCAGATTCTGATTTAACTGTTTTAGTTCTTCTGCACTTTTGTATTCAAAAAACGGCCACACTAATTCGACAAATTCTCCGCATGAATAAACGATAGACGTGAGAGCAAAGCCCAAGAAGCCGGTGCTGATCAGCGAGCTTAAGGCGAGTGCGGCGACCGCAGCAAAAAGAACCATGCAATTCAGAACGGATAAGCCTGCAAACAAAACCAATCCCATGACCGGCAGCAGGCGGTAGAACCGGAAACCTTCCGTTGAATTCATACGCTGAACCGGGATTTGAATACGGCCCATTTTGAATATTTTCAAAAACCATTTCGATAAACTCATATTCTGCCAGTGCAGAACCTGAGCTGCCGGTAAAAATATAAAACGAAGACCCGCATTGTAAGCGCGGTGAGTGAAGTCGAGATCTTCACCGCATTTTTCAAGGGCCGCTGAAAAACCGCCGATTCGGAGAGCCATCTGTTTGTTTAATAGCAGATGGCAGGCGGGCAAATGATCAACGGCAGAAATGAAAGCGTGATTCTGAATCTGAAATGCGAACGGTAAGCTCTGGCTCAGCTTCGACATAAAATCGAAAGTGGCCTGCATGAAACTGTTTTCAGAGCGGTGAGTGACCGTGCCGCCATAGCCGATAATGTGCGACTGCGAAGCGGTCATAATTTCGTTTTGCGCGAGCTGAATTAATTTTTTAAGATTTCCGGGAATAATATCAACATCCGGATCGGTCAGATAAATATAATCGTGCGCCGATTTTTCGAGTAAAAGCTGACGGGCGAAACCGAGGTTGTTGCTGGGGTTTTCAACGCAGATACATGAAGTGACCTGCGTCTGAATCCAGTTCGCGATCCATTTACGGATTTCGGGTTGCTCGTGATTCAAAACGAAAACCCATTCCACGTTGTACTGGCTGAGTTCAATTTTGAGCTTCGGCAAAAGATTCTGGATTTCTTTTACTTCGTCATAAATGACGATTCCGCAGGATAGAGAATCGATCATCTGTGATCTTTGCCTCTTCCGATGGTGCTTTCAGAAGTAATCGTTTCACGGACAACCACGACTTTGATGGATCCGGGATACTGCATTTCTTCTTCGATTGTTTTGGCAATCTGGTGTGAAATTTTCAGCGCACTGACATCATCAACGCGGCGGGAATTCACGACAACACGGCATTCGCGGCCACCGTTCAGAACGAAAACGTCGGTGACTCCGTCAAAGCGTTTTGAAATTTCCTGAAGGCCTGAAACTTTCTGATTGTAGGTTTCAACGGTACTGCGGCGTGCGCCGGGACGTCCGCCCGAAATGGCATCGGCCGCGATCACAAGGTGATCCATATACTCGGTCGGTGCGACGTCGTGGTGATGCGCGCGAACGGCATAAACGATTTCAGCGATTTCGCCGCGGGCTCCGATAAAGTCGGCACCGATAACGGCATGGCTGCCATCTAATTCGTGGTCGAGCGCTTTACCTAAGTCATGCAGCAGGCCCGAGCGGCGTGATTTTTTGATTTCGCCGTTGAGCTCGCCGGCCAGTAAGCCTGCAAACCAACCCACCTCAGCACAGTGGAAATATTGATTTTGAGTGTAAGAGTAGCGGTATTTCAGTGCGCCCATAACCTGACGGATTTCAGGATGCATGTTCTGCATGCCGAGCTCTTTGGCGATCAGGTCACCGTCGCGCTTGATCTGATTCATCAATTCGTTACGGATGTTTTCGCAGGTTTTTTTCAATTCCTGCGGGATAATTTTTTTACGGTTTTTTTCGACATCGCGGAAGATGCGTTCAAAAATACGGCGGGTCAGTTCGCGGCGAACCGGATCGTAACCTACGATTTGAATATGATCCCAACGGTCTTCAGTCGGATTTTCATCGACTGAAATATCGCAGCCGCTGATGCCTTGGATAACCTGAATGTTTTCAAGACGGTTTTCGCAGAAAGCTTTACGGACTTCCTGTGAAGGAAAGTAGCTGGCGCTGATACCGCGGTCGGTACTCATCTCTTTATGGAAGCGTTCGATACAAAGAGCGATAATGCGTTTCGCTTTAATTTCGGCGAATTCTTTTGTTTCTTCGATATAAGTTTCAAGATATTTGGCGTAATCGTAAGTGGCCTGATCAATCAGCTGGTTTTTGATCTGCTCTACAACCTGTTCTTCGGTTGACTCGGTCGATTGCAGAAGCTTTTCGGTCAATTGCTTCTGAATGGCCTGTTTTTCATCGATTTTCTTCTGAACACGATTCTGGTGCTCCGTCATGCGCATTGAGGTTTCGCGCAGTTCGGTTTCTTTCAGCATCAGTGAAGCGCGCAGGGTTTTGTACTTTTCTTCATTCAGCGTTTTTTTATGGCTGACCTGAAGTTCGAGGTCTTCACATTTTGTTTCAAGAACGAGATGGTCTTCTTCGACTACGGCCCAGGCTTCAAGTTCGATTTCCTGGATGCGTTCTTTACGTTCAAGCTCTTCAGCTTCGAATTGTTCACGGGCTTCTTTTAACATGTCTTGAGATTCTTCAGCCGCTTCTTTTAAGATTTGACGTTTAACTGCGTAAAACAGCACAAGCACAAGAGCTGCACCTGCAACAAGACCGACTACTAGATTAAGGGCAATTTCGAGAAAATTCATATTCTTTAGTTTAACGCTTCGAACGCAAAACGAGCAAGACCGCATTGTAAAACAAGACGCGTTATGCGAGTTGCAAATCAGAATCGATTGAGTGATAAGAAGATCATGAAAACACTGCAAATTATTAAAAAATGGCTGCTGGTCTTGATGGGTTTCGGTTTAGTGATCTGGATCTTCGGATTTAACTGGTCATTTGTGTTTAAAAAACGAGTTATTGGTGAAATCGTTGCCTCTGAAAGAGTCAACACAGCAACGGTTGCCGTCATGTCGAACTCAAGCGAGCCCCTTAATTCGCAAGTGTTCTCATTCTCAGTCGGTATCAAAGACACTAAAACCGGCGAAATCTACATGGCCTCATCCGAAGACCGCCAATGGGCCGCCGTCCAAAAAGGAAACTGTGTCGTCGCCGTTTACTTCCCATACCCACCATGGCAATTATCAAAAGCCGCCACAAGCCACAACGCAAGATTACTCAAAAACTTCACAAGCTGCGACCTGATGCCGGACCAAGACGGAATCTGGGAAAGCATCAAATTCTTCTTCCTGATTTCGTAAATTCTTCTCCGAAAAAATCCGGATTTCCTGCGGGAGCCAGAGGTTAGTCCTCCGTCTTCTTTTCTCTCCCTTGATAAAACGAGTTCGGCTTTGTCGTGTTGAGCACGGCTATTTTGCCGCGCGAACTGAATGGTTAAACAAATCCCAGAGCAAAATAGCCGTGATCAGCGCGACAAAACGCATGTCCGAGGCTTTATCAAGGGAGAGAAAAGAAGGCGGAGGGCGGCTCAGGCTCCCGCAGGAAATCCGGATTTTTTAGGAGAAGAGTTAGCGAATGATGGAAGCAAGGTTTGTAGGGCGGAGGGCGTAGCGGGCTGTTCTTTGAGTGTTTTGGTAAAGCAGATAAGTCATGATCAGGATCATGAAAATCAGGAACCAATTTCTCATTTGCATGTAAAACAGCATCTTATTTTATCCCTTTGGCCGAGCGGAAGTAGGCGGCGCAGTAGTTGTATCCGCTTTGCAGACTTAATATGACACTGAGCCACAGAAGTCCATATCCGATCTTGGTGTTGGGGATCATGGGATGTAAATCGTTCAAAAGCAGCATCGGAATAGCGAGCATTTGCAGGGCGGCTTTCCATTTGCCTGTTGATTGGGCATCTATGACCAAGCCATCGGCGGCGGCGGCGGCGCGGACTCCGCCCACGATCGTGTCGCGCGTAACGAAAAGGATGACCATCAAAGGGTCTACTTTCATGCGCATCAACAATAAAATCAGTAAACTTGAAACCAGAATTTTGTCGGCAACCGGATCGAAAAACTTTCCGAGATTGGTAACAGCATTGAGTTTGCGGGCGTAGTAGCCGTCATAGTAATCAGTGATGGATGCGATGATGAAACAAAGCGCGGCGAGGGCGCGGCCCCAGTCCGTGTCGACATAAAAAAACAGCGCTGTTGGAATAACCAACAAGATGCGTGCGCCAGTAAGATACAGAGGTAATTTGCTCATGCGACTTATAAATTGTTGTTTGAACCCTCACACTCTGTCAAGATCAAGAAACTGTGTTTAAGTATTTAAGAAACGTGCATGTTTACGAGACAGATTTGATGGGAATTGTCCATCATTCGAACTACCTGCGCTTTTATGAAGAGGCCCGCGTTGAATGGTGCCGCAGTCATGGGCTGCTCGCACCGAACCAAAGCGACCGCGACAAATCCGTTTTCGGTCTGACCGTTTACGAAACCCGTGTTAAACACATCAAACCGGCCCGCTACGGTGACGATCTGCAAATAGCCGTACAGGTTAAGATCGAAGGCGTCCGGATTATCTTTCAATATAAAATGACTCTTGAGGATTCTGTTCTGAGTGTTGCTGAAACCGTTCATTGCAACATCGATGCAGATTTTAAAGTCCGACGGGTAGAAAAGCCGATGGCGGAAGCAGTGGAGAAAAGTGTATGGACAGAAACCTGGCTCTAGAATTTGTTAGAATTACCGAAGCGGCCGCTCTTGCTTCCGCAAAATGGACGGGCCGCGGAGATGAAAAATCAGCCGATCAGGCTGCGGTTGATGCCATGAGAAAAGCATTCGATTCGGTCCGTATCGATGGAACGGTTGTCATCGGTGAAGGTGAGCGTGACGAAGCGCCGATGCTCTACATCGGTGAAAAAGTCGGTTTCAAAGGTGAAGATTCGCCGGCGATTGATATCGCGTTGGATCCGCTTGAGGGAACAACCATTTGTGCGACTGGTGGAGTCGGTGCGATCGCCGTTATTGCCTGTGCCGAAAAAGGCGGTTTTTTACATGCGCCTGATACCTACATGAGTAAAATAGCGTGCGGCCCCCTTGCTAAAGGCGCAATTGATCTTGATTTAAGTGCAACCGAGAATGTTCACCGCGTGGCTGAAGCCAGCCGTAAAGCGGTGAATGATGTTACCGTGGTTATTCTGGATCGTCCGCGCCATTCGGACCTGATCGCCGAAGTCCGTAAAACCGGCGCGCGCATTCAGTTGATCGGCGACGGCGACGTATCTGCGTCGGTTGCGACGGGCTGGGATAACACCGGTATTGATTTGTTGATGGGAATCGGCGGCGCACCTGAAGGCGTTATTTCGGCCGCAGCTATGCGCTGCCTGGGCGGAGATTTTCAGGGTCGTTTGATGTTCCGTAACGAAGAAGAAAAACAGCGCGCAACCCGCATGGGCGTACGCGACCTGAATAAAAAATATAAACTTGAAGAGCTGGCGTCAGGCAACGTTGTATTCTGTGCGACGGGTGTAACCGACGGACCGCTTTTGAAAGGTGTTAAAATTTTTCCGGCAGGGCGTATGCACACGCAATCAGTTGTGATGCGTTCGCAGACGGGTACGATTCGTCAGGTTGAAGCGTATCATAATTTTTCTCTGAAAAAGAGCCACTCGTAAAATGCAGGTTATTTGTCATCATTGCCAGACGGTAACGAAATATGACAACAACCTGGGTTTTCGTGAAGAATGCCTGAAGTGCCGCACGGATTTACATGTTTGTAAAAACTGTGAATTCTATGACCCGAAAGCTTACAATGAGTGCCGCGAAACCAGCGCGGATGTTGTCAGAGAAAAAGACCGGGCCAATTATTGTGAATATTTTTCGCCGCGCCAAACGGGAAGTTCGGCCGACGACGCAAAAGCAAAGATGAAGGCTGCGGCCGAAGCTTTGTTTAAGAAGTAGCTTGTTAATGTGGAACTCATCGGTGAGTTCAGATAAAGGAGTATTGAAATGGCAACAGCACACGCAAAAGAGACATTCAACTGCAGCGTCGAGGATTTCTACAAAATTGTCAGTGACTACGAGAAGTATCCTGAATTTCTTCCTGAAGTAAAATCAGTTAAAATTTCTAAAACCTCAGGTGACACAAAAGAAATGGAATATCAGGTTTCATTGATCAAAACTTTTAAATACAAATTGAAAGTTACCGACAAGAAGCCTCATGCGGTCAGCTTTGAGTTCATCGGCGGTGATGTCTTTAAAACCATGAAAGGTTCGTGGAAGCTTTCGGATGATAAAGGTAAATGCGCCGTTGAATACAATGTCGAAGCGACTTTCGGCATGCTGGTTCCGGAATCGATGGCCAAGACACTCGTGGCGGCTAACTTACCTTTGATGATGGCGAATTTTAAAAAACGCGTGAAAGCGGTTTATGGCAAATAATAAAAACGAAAAAAATGATAAAGCCGAAGGCGAAAAGAGCTCAACGGCTGAAAAACTCGGCGACACACTTAAAAAAATTATTTCATCGGGTTCTCCGTCGGAAATTTCGAAAGAAATTCTGGGCACGGTTGTCGGGCAGGCTCTGAAAGCCAAAGATGATGTGACCTTGAAAGTGACGAACGAAATGATCGCGCTGGTCCGCAAAATCGACTTTGTGAAAGAGTTTTCAAAATTCGCCGAAAACCACAAATTTAAAGTGACGGCCGAGATCGAAATCATGAAAAAAGACAAGGATCCGTCGTCTAATTCATCGACTTAAATCAATGCAAAAAAAGTGGAACGGCTTCGAGCATCAGATCTGGAAAAACCTCAGTGATCACGGCCTTGAAAAGCACGAAAGCTTTCTATTGGCCGTTTCGGGCGGTCTGGATTCGATGGTTCTGCTTCATGCTCTGCGGGCGGTTAAGCCGCAGGCGCACCTTAAAGTTTTTCATTACCATCATGGTCCGGCCCCGAACGCCGAGCTTGCGGCTTTTCGCAGTCAGTGCCGCGACTTGATCCGCTCTCAGGTGACCGAGTTTGAATCTCCGCACATTGAATTTTTAACCGCAGAAAGTGCCGTTGAACTCTCGAGTGAAGAGCAAGCGCGTGAAGCCCGCTGGTCGGCGCTGTGGTCTGTGCGGCAGGCCGGCGATATTGTCGTAACGGCTCATCACCTGGATGACCGGCTTGAAACCGTTTTGCTCAAACTTATTCGCGGTTCTTCGCTAGAAGGAATTTCGGGTTTTCGTATGTGGAACCAGAAAATCTTGCGGCCGTTTTTGAATCTTTCACGCGCCGAACTGAAAAAATATGCCGATGAAAAAATAATCAAGTGGCATGAAGATCCGACCAATCAAGAATCTGATTATTTACGCAACTGGATGCGTAATAAATGGCTACCGGCCCTTGAAGAAAAGGTCGCGGGCGGGCGTGATAATTTAAGCCGTTCAATTCTGAGAATTGCCGATTCTCAGAACGAAACCTCGACCTTTGAACAGGCTTTTGAGATGCATCGCCAGGGGGCATCGGTTGAGCGCGGATGGTTCTCGTTTCTGTCTAAAAACGATCAGATTCGCGCACTGGCGCTGCTTCTGAAGAAACAAAATATTCATGATTTTACGACGGGCCAGCTTGAGGAAATAAGAAAAAGACTCGACAAAAATCAAAAAGATCTCACATTTGATTTGGTCGAAAGAAAATGGGTTATTAACGCAACGCACATTGTGATAGAATAATCAGGTACTCTAAGTCGCTCAATTTGCTCTATGGAAAGGGTTATAATGAAAGCCAATCAAAAAACGTTCGCGCTGTGGTTTGCGCTGATTGTTCTCACCGTGTTTATGTTCCGTGCCTGGGACATCAAACACCAGAAATCAATTCAGGATTTTACTTATTCGAAACTTTTACGTGCAGCCGAGCTTAAAGAGCTGGTTGAAGACAAAGTTGTGTTTGTTCAGGATCGCGGTGAAATCCGCGGTGAAATGAAACCTGAATTTGAAAAAAAATACGGCGGTGTTCAATTCCAGATCCCGGGTAACGTCGGCGATAAAGGTTTTGAAGAGCTGCAAAAATTCGGTATTACGCCGAACTATGAATCGGGCCAATCTGACGGGTTGCTTTCGTCTTTGTTGATCAACTGGCTTCCGCTTCTGTTGATTTTCGGTATGTTCATTTTCATCATGCGCCAGATTCAGGCGGGCGGTGGCAAAGCCATGTCGTTCGGAAAATCACGCGCACGCTTGGTTGAAAACAAAAACCGCGTCACATTTAAAGACGTGGCCGGCGTAGATGAAGCGAAAGACGATCTTCAGGAGATCGTTCACTTCTTAAAAGATCCAAAAAAATTCACGAAACTCGGCGGACGTATTCCTAAAGGCGTTCTTCTTGTGGGCCCTCCCGGAACAGGTAAAACTTTATTGGCACGTGCTGTTGCCGGTGAAGCGGGTGTTCCGTTCTTTACAATCTCAGGTTCTGACTTCGTTGAAATGTTCGTGGGCGTGGGCGCAAGCCGCGTTCGTGACCTGTTTGAACAAGGTAAGAAAAGTGCTCCTTGTATCATCTTCATCGATGAGATCGATGCGGTTGGACGTCATCGTGGCGCCGGCATGGGCGGCGGTCATGACGAACGCGAGCAGACTCTGAATCAATTACTCGTTGAAATGGACGGCTTCGAATCTACTGAAGGCGTTATCCTGATTGCGGCGACCAACAGACCTGACGTTCTGGATCCGGCGTTACTCCGTCCGGGCCGTTTCGACCGTCGTGTTATCGTTGGCAAACCGGATCTGTTGGGTCGCGAACAAATTCTCTCTGTTCACATGAAAAAAACGCCGATGGGCCCAGACGTTGACGCAAATAAAATTGCGCGCGGTACTCCGGGGTTTTCGGGTGCTGACCTGGGTAATCTTGTGAACGAAGCGGCTTTAGTGGCGGCTCGTAGCGATAAAAAATATCTTGAAATGGAAGACTTTGAAAAAGCAAAAGACAAAGTCATCATGGGAGCCGAACGTAAATCAATGGTCATCAGCGATGAAGATAAAAAGAATACGGCTTACCATGAAGCAGGCCATACGCTCGTCGGTAAATTGTTGCCGGGTTTGGATCCTATTCATAAAGTGACAATCATCCCCCGCGGAATGGCTTTGGGTTTAACCCAAACATTGCCTGAGAAAGATTCTTTAAGCTTCTCTAAAAAACAAGCTGAAAACTGGATTGCATTTGCATTCGGAGGCCGTGCGGCTGAAGAGTTGATCTTCACCGATTACACAACGGGCGCTTCGAATGATATCGAACGCGCGACAAGCATGGCGCGTAAAATGGTTTGCGAATGGGGCATGAGCCCGCTCGGACCTTTAGCTTACGAAAAAAATGAAGGACCGGTGTTCCTCGGTATGGGGCACGGTAATAAAAGCCGCGATTACTCCGAAGCGAAAGCGCAGGAGATCGATGCTGAAATTTCTAAAATTATCAACACGGGTTACGCAACGGCGGTTCGCCTGTTGACTGAAAACCGCGGTGCGCTTGAACGTTTAACTGAAGCCTTGCTTGAGTTCGAAACGATTGACGCGAACGAAGTTGAAATGTTGGTTAAAGGTGCGGCGGTGTCTGAACTGACTAAAATCCGCAGCAACAAAAAAGAAGTTTCTCAGGCGGCTATGAATGCAGCTCCTTCACCGGATGCGGATTCAGAAACAGCAGGTAATAGAAAACCGGCATCGGCTACATGAACGTAGGCGGTCCTTTTTTTGAGAACATTTATTTTTTAATTTCTCATCTGCGCTGGCAAGACGCGGTTGATATCGCCCTCGTTTGGGTGATTATCTACCGCGTTTTGATTTTAATTAAGCGCACCGGCACCATTCAGATGTTGTCGGGGCTCGGTATCCTGGCCATCTCTTACATTCTCAGTCAGTGGTTCGAGCTCAGCACGTTAAGCCTGTTGCTTGAAAAATTTTTCCAAAATCTGTTTGTTATCGTCGTTGTTCTGTTTCAGGGTGAAATCCGCAGGGCATTGGCTCATATCGGCAGTCATCCGTTCTTCAGCGGTGTCTCGTCGGCTATGGAAACCCATATTGTTGAAGAGCTGGCTAAAGCGGTCGGCACCATGGCCCAAAAAGGCTACGGCGCTTTGATTGTCATCGAACGTGATATTCTGGTCGATTACCACATCGAATACGGTACCGAGCTTGAGTCGCGTATTTCGGCGCAGGTGATTGAATCGATCTTTCATCCGCAGGCGCCTATGCACGACGGTGCAGTCCTGATCCGCGGAAGTAAGATTATTTCGGCGGGCTGTTTCTTGCCGCTCAGTAAAAACCCTGCGATTGATAAAAACCTGGGTACGCGTCACCGTGCGGCCATCGGTGTAACTGAAGAAACCGATGCGCTGGTTATTGTCGTATCAGAAGAAACGAAAACCATCAGCTTAGTGAGCGGCGGGCACATGAGTCCGAGCGTCGAGCTGGCTGAATTACGTCAGGCGCTGTACGAAGCTTACGGCTTCAAACACAAAACTTTCAGCGAGGCGCAAAGTTCATGATTCATTCATCACCGCAACACCGAGATAAGATGAGCCGCCTGAAAGAAAGTGTATCTGATAATTTTTCATTTAAAATTGTCGCACTTTTTATTTCTCTGATTTTATGGTTATCGGTCGTCAATAAACGCGATTTTATTACGACCAAAGAATTTGATATCGACATTCTGACCGCTGAAAATCTGGTCGTGATGGCTCAAACGAGTGACAAACTTAAAGTGCGTGTCTCGGGGCCGCAGCCGCTTTTAAAGAAATTTAATGAAGCTCCGCAGATTGTGGCTTTTGACATGACGGATAAAGCACCGGGCTTTTACGATATTGATGTTTCGGCATCGAAAATTGATGTACCAAAGGGTTTAAAAGTTCTGGGTTTAAGACCCAATACTTTACGTGTAGAGATTATAGAAAAACAAAAAAAGTAATAGGAACGACAGCATGAGCTCAACAACAAAATTATTCGGCACTGACGGTATTCGCGGTACGGCAAATATATTTCCGATGACACCTGAAGTGGTGGTTCGCATCGGGCAGGCGATCGGTTATCTGATCAGAAAAAAAATCATTTCATCACCTTCGCTGGCGAACCGTGTGGTGATCGGTAAAGACACGCGTCTTTCGGGTTACATGATCGAGCAGGCCTTATCGAGCGGTTTGAATTCGATGGGCGTCTACGTTCAGTTAGTCGGCCCGTTGCCGACTCCGGGTATCGGCTATTTAACGCGTACAATGCGTGCGGCGGCCGGTATTGTTATTTCGGCTTCACACAATGCGTATCAGGATAACGGTATTAAAATTTTCGGTCCGGACGGTTTCAAGCTCGACGACAAATTAGAATCGCAGATTGAAGCTTTGGTCGCCGGCGATGAGCTTTCTAAACTTTTAGTGGCTTCAAAAGAAATCGGCCGCACAAAACGTATCGACGATGCTCAGGGCCGATATATCGTTTCGGCAAAAAGTGCATTTCCGCTTGAATATACACTGGACGGTGTGCGCATCGTTTTAGATACGGCTCACGGAGCTTCGTACAAAGTGGCTCCGGCTATTTTTGAAGAGCTGGGCGCTGAAGTTATTCAGGTCGGCAACCAACCGAACGGTTTGAATATTAATGATAAGGTCGGGGCTTTACATCCGAGTCTCATTTCGCAGGCGGTTGTACAATACCGTGCAGATGTGGGGATCGGGCTTGATGGCGATGCTGACCGTGTCGTGCTGATTGATGAGCGCGGCAAAATCGTAAACGGTGATCACATTTTAGCAATGTGCGCGGTTCATCTGCAAAACAAAGGTCTTCTGAAACATAATACTTTAGTGGTCACGCAGATGAGCAACTTCGGTCTAGAAAAGAAGATGCAGGAACTCGGCATTAAAGTGATCAAAACCAATGTCGGCGATAAATACGTTGTCGATGAAATGCGTAAAAACGGTTACAGCCTGGGTGGCGAACAGTCGGGTCATATTATTTTTCTGGATCACTCGACAACGGGTGACGGCACGGTTGCGGCATTGAATGTACTTTCAATTATGCGCGAAACCGGCAAGAAACTCAGTGAGTTAGCGAATATTTTTGAAGATGTTCCGCAGGTTTTGATTAACTGTCACGTCAGCCGCCGCGTTGAACTTTCAACAATTGCCGGTTACGAAGACCTCGTTAAATCAAAAGAGGCCGAACTTGGCGGTAACGGACGTATTTTCATACGTTATTCAGGGACTGAGCCGCTGATCCGCATTTTAGTCGAAGGTCTCGATAAAAAGAAAATTACATCGATGGCTGAAGAGCTCGCATCTTTCCTCGAAAAAAAGATTTCTTGATATGAGCAAACATAAAATCAAACTTGGTGTGAATATCGATCATGCAGCCACGCTCCGGCAGGTGCGCGGCTCGACCACGGCTTACCCCGATCTTGAGTTGATGACTCAACTGGTGAAAAAGGGCGGCGGTCATCAGATCACCATCCATTTGCGCGAAGACCGCCGTCACATTCAGGATGCTGACGTTGTTCATCTGTGCAAAAAATCGAAATTGCCCATTAATCTTGAAATGGCTGTTTCTGAAGAAATGCTGAAAATAGCTCTGAAAAACAAACCGGCATGGGTCTGTTTTGTTCCTGAAAAGCGCGAAGAACTGACGACCGAAGGCGGTCTTAATATTGTAAAAGTCTTTGATGAAATCAAAGAAATGACCGCGACTCTTCAAGATAACGGTATTAAAGTTTCATACTTTATTGAACCGAGCGTGAAACAGATCGCATTTTCAAGTGAAGCGGGTGCTGACGCCGTTGAATTTCACACGGGCCACTGGGTTTTGGCAAAAGGTGCCGAAAAAAAGAAAATCTGGAACCAGATGATCGAAGCCGCTGTTAAAACCCATGAATCGGGTATGCGTGTTCATGCGGGTCACGGTCTTGATTACGAACACACGAAAGTTATCCGTAAATTACCGCACTTAAAAGAAGTGAACATCGGTCACTCGCTCATTTGTTATTCGCTCGAAGACGGACTTAAAAAGTCTGTTCAAAAGATGCTGGCTCAACTGAAATGAAGCTGATTCTCCAATCGGAAATTCTGAAAGATCATGATTATGTTTCGTTTTCAGGACTTTTGTTGGAGAAGGTTCCGCGTGGTTCGGTCATTCTGATGAAAGGCTCTGTGGGGGCCGGTAAGACGACATTTGTGTCGACCGTTTGCAGAAGCTTCGGGCTCGCGTTTACGCAGTCTCCGACCTATGCTATTCACAATCACTACGAAAATACGAACGCAAGCGTTGATCACTTTGATTTATACCGCTTGGACAGCGAAGATGAAATACAGGCCTCGGGCTTCTATGACCTGATGGCGGAGCCTGCAGATTATAAATTCATTGAATGGTCAGAAAAAATCAAAGCCGCGGATCTGGATCTTTCGCGGCCGGTGTATGAACTTGTTTTTACGGTGAACGCAGATCAAAGCCGTACCTGCAAACTCTACGTGCTCTAAAAAAAAAGCCGGGTGACCCGGCTTTTTCAGATTTCTTAACCGGCCTGGCGGGCCGTTTCGCGAGATAGATCTTCAAGCAATGTCATGTCAACTCCGGTCGGCTGTTTGTTTTTCAGGCCGACAAAAAATCCGACAACCGTATTTGAACGTTTAACCGCAGCGATCGAGATATACTTGTAGTTGAGCAGTTGAAGGCCGACCTGCGAAGACTCAAGAGTGACCGATTCACCGGTTCTGAATACTTCATGAAAAGCATTTTTCGTGTGAATATTGTACTCAAAAAGCTTTTCGTTGATGTTCATTTTTTCGATGTTCGGGTCCATCATGAAAATATGAGTGTTATCGAAATTGATTCTCAGAGACAAAAAGGCATCGAACTGCTTCATGGCCTCAAAGAAATACTCTTCGCGGCGGTCATGGATAAGATCCCAGATTTCAGTTTCAGTTTTAGTTGTACGGAACTGTTTACGCGGGCCGCGTGAAATGTTCGCAACCGTTTCTGAATTTAAATCTTTAAAGTCGATTGAAATAGCCGTGCTTTGACCGACGCCGTCCAAAGAGTCTGACGGAGCAGAGTCACCGAAGATTTCGCTGAAGTCGTCACTTTCATTTGTAACGGCTTTACCTTGAAGCAATAAGTTAGCGAAGAAATTCATAATACGCGGAGGGGCTAAAATAAAAATATGGTTCTGGATTTTGAGCAGGTTCGGACTGTATTGAAGACCAACAACGACAAGCTGATTTTCCCAGATGAAAGCGGGCAGTAAGTCCTGGTTCCAGAAACCGTAACTTGAATAAAGAGCATAAGCCTGTTGGGCCGCGATTGAATAACTTTTTAATGTTGGCTCCGGAAGATTTTCTTTAAGACTTGCGCAGGCATAGCTTGTTTGAATCCAAGCTTCGTATTTTTTCCAATCCAGAATTTTGTTCTCTAAAGCTAAACGCAACTTGGATTTACTGAGGCTTTCAATATCGAACGTCGGCATCTTTTTGGTCAATGCTTCGATCTCTTTTGTAAACACGTCTTCCCACGAAGTTTTATTATCTAAATATTCCATACCTGATCTATCGGCCAGGCGGCCCCGAATCTTGAAAAAAGTCGTGTAAAAATTAGCCGGAGCCCCTCTGTGGCCGGCCGTGCCCCCTTTTTCGGGTTGAAAGCTTAAGAAATCGTCTAAATTGTTGATATAATTGGGTTAAATGTCTTCATTTGAGACATTTAAGGGACACTTTGAAAAGCACCCGGCAGCGGAGCACTTCAGGTGATAGACGAAGATTATCCGAAAGAGGTTTTTTACCTTAATCGCTTCTCAAAGTTTTCGATTTCGGGTAAAAAGTCCCGTTATGCAAAGCTCAAATTTCTCCTCTACTCAAAAGCGGGTTTACCTCGACCACAACGCGACAACGGCGCCATCGCCTTTGCTCAAACAGCGTTGGCATGAACTGGTCGAAATTTCGGGTAATCCGTCTTCGATTCATCAGGATGCGCGTGTTCCGCGCGCGATGATCCGAGAGGCACGCCAGAAAATTGCAAAAATTCTGGGGTGTTCGGCTATCGAAATTATTTTTAATTCGGGCGCAAGTGAAGGAAGCAGTTCAATCTTTCGGTCGGTTTTTGAAAATGCAAAAGACGGGCGTAATGAATTTCTGATCAGTTCGGTCGAGCATCCGAGCGTGATGAAAGTAGCGGAGTACCTGACGGGTAAGGGTGCAGTCGTTCATCATATTCCGGTTTCGCGCGAAGGCCGTCTCGATATCGAATTCATCAAACAGAAGCTTGGACCTAAAACTGCGCTGGTTTCAGTGATGTTTGCCAACAACGAAACAGGAACGGTATTTCCGGTACGCGAAGTCGCTGATCTGGCCCATGCCGCCGGAGCCTTGATGCATTCGGATTGCGTCCAGCTTTTCGGTAAAGCCGTATGCAATTTCAGCGAGCTGCATCTGGACTACGCCACTTTTTCTGCGCACAAGTTCTACGGGCTCAAAGGCACGGGCTTTTGTTATATTAAAAATTCATCTCCATGGACGCCGCTTGTTTTCGGCAGTCAGGAACGTCACCGCCGCGGCGGCACTGAAAACGTAATCGGTATTGCAGCGTTGAATATCGTTCTTGATGAAATGGACGGAGTTGAAGAAAAAATCGGTCAGATGCAGGTGCTCCGGGATTATTTTGAAACTGAAGTGCAGAAGCGTTTACCCGGCGTGCGTGTGACAGCGAGCGAAAGCCCGCGCTTATCAAATACTTCAAGTTTATTGATTGAAGACACCGATGGCGAAACGATGCTGATGAGTCTTGATTTAAAAGGTTTCTCGGTCAGCACGGGTGCGGCATGCAGCAGCGGCAGCCCCGAGCCAAGCCCGGTTTTGCTGGCCATGGGTATTACGGCAGCCGAAGCGCAAAGTTCTTTGCGTGTAAGCCTCGGTTGGTCGACAACCCGTGAACAGATTGATGCGTTTCTTGTTGTATTGAGTGAAGTTGTTCTGAAGTTGCGGGCGTTGCTCGCAGAAGAAAAAAAGAAGGTTGAAGTTGGATAGTACAAAAAAATCCAAAGGCCGTGTATTAGTTGCGATGAGCGGCGGAGTTGATAGCTCTGTTGCCGCGGCTCTGCTTGTTGAGCAGGGTTACGAAGTTGTCGGTGCGACGATGCAGGTCTGGGATTATTCAAATTGCGATATTACCGAAGGCAGCGGATCTTGCTGTTCAAGTCTTGATGTTGACGATGCCCGCAGCGTGGCGGATCGTATTAATATTCCTTTCTACGTTCTGAACTGTGAAGCTAAATTCAAAGCTTCGGTCATTGATCCGTTTATTCAGGCTTACTTGAAGGGACAGACGCCGCTTCCGTGTGTTGATTGCAATACGTTTTTAAAATTCGATCACCTGATTCAAAAAATGAAAGAGCTCGATTGTGATTACCTGGCAACGGGTCATTACGCACAAGTGGTTCAGGATGACAAAGGTCATTCGTTCATTAAGACGTCAACCGATGACTGGAAAGATCAGACCTACTTTCTTTTCACAATTGATCCGCAAATCGTGCCGAAACTTTTATTTCCGATCGGTCATCTGAAAAAACCTGAAGTACGCCGTATTGCCGAAGAAAAAGGTCTGGTTGTGGCCAAGAAAAAAGATTCAACCGGTATTTGCTTCGTCGGCGCGAAAGGCTACGACCAGTTCATTAAAGAAAACGTCAGCCAGCAGGTTTTGAATACGAAACAAGGTCTCATTAAGCGTTACCCTTCGGGCGAAGTTATGGCCTCGCACGACGGTATTCATCTTTACACCATCGGGCAAAGCAAAGGCCTGGGTATGACCTACCATGAAAAATTATTTGTTCTGAAAATCGATCCGATTGAAAACACGGTCTGGGTCGGCGACGAGAAAGATCTTTACGCGGATGAAGTCGAAGTCATCGAGCCTAAGTGTCTGGCCGATATTGAAGACGGCGGTACGTACGAAGTGAAAATCCGTTACTCGCACAAAGCTTCTGAAGCCCTGTTGGTTAAAACCGGCCGCGGTTTCAAGTTGAAATTCAAAGAAGCGCAACGTGCGATCACTCCGGGGCAGGCCGCTGTTCTGTACAAAAATCAGAAATTGATTGGAGGCGGATGGATCACACTGAACTAAACCCGCAACCATCGCTTACGCCCGAAACAGCGCCTCAGCGTATCGCAACGGATTACGAGTTCGTTGTGCATACATTCGGCTGTAAGGTTAATACTTATGATACGGGTCTGATCCAGAAAAATCTGAATCAAAACGGCTTGAAAGTCACAACTGAACGTAAAAAGCAAAACGCGGTTCATGTTTTGAATACCTGCGCGGTCACGGCTGAAGCCACCCAGCAGGCTGTTCGTATGATCCGTAAAATCAAATCCAAAGAACCTCTGGCAACGGTGGTTGTGACGGGCTGTGCAGCCCAGGTCGACACAGGGGCTTTCGAAAACCTCGCGGCGGCCGATCTGGTCGTGGCGAATTCACATAAAGGGATGTTGCCGCAGATTATTGATCAATATTTCAAACGTGAATTAAAACAGAAAGTATTTAAATCAAATATCTTCAAAAAAGAAGATCTTGAATCGGGCGGCGGAGAAGAGCTTTCGCATACCCGTAACTTCTTGAAAATTCAGGATGGCTGCAACAGCTTCTGTACTTTCTGTATTATCCCGTACGCACGCGGTAAGAGCCGTTCGATTTCAATTCAACAGCTGGTTCAGAAAATTCAGGCCGACGTTCAGAACGGCATCAAAGAAGTCGTGCTGACGGGTGTTCATATCGGTGATTACGAAGATATCGTCATGGGTCAGAAAAAAACGATTGAAGACCTTGTTGAAGCCGTTTTGACTAAAACCAAAGTTCAGCGTCTGCGTCTGTCATCGCTTGAACCGATTGAGCTGTCGGACCGTTTAGTTGAGCTTTTCAAAGATGACCGTCTTTGCGCGCACTTCCATATGAGCATTCAAAGTGCTGATACGGAAGTCTTGGCGCAAATGAAACGCAAATACACCGAAGCCGAAGTCCGTTCGGCTTTAGAAAAAATAGCGGCCAAAGTGCCGAATGCTTTTGTGGGTATGGACGTTATCGCAGGCTTTCCGACCGAAACCGATGAACAGTTTGAAAATACCTATAAAGTTCTTTCTGAAACACCTTGGACGCGTCTGCATGTGTTTCCGTACAGTGAACGTCAGGGAACCCGTGCCGCGGCTTTAACTCAGTTGAATATGTCTGTCCGTAAAAACCGCGGAGCTCAGCTTCGTGAGCTGAGCCTGCACAGGTTACAGGCCGAAGCCCTTAAACAGATCGGTCAGACCAAAAAAGTTCTGGTCTTAAACAGCTCAAAAGGTTCAGTTGCGGGGCTTTCGCGTGATTATTGGAACATTGATCTGGATTTGACGCCCGACCAACACGCCGAGCTTAAAAACACCGAAATTGCGGTCGTTATCAAATCGGTTGAAGTCGATCAGCAGGATGTCCGCCTCGTGGCCGAAAGGGTTTTAGCATGAAACCTGATTTAGCGGCTTTTCAAAAAGTGTTGAATTATCAGTTCAAGCAGCCTGACTTGCTTGTTCAGGCGTTGACTCATAAAAGTTTTACGATCGAAAAAAATAAAGATAAAGCGAACAATGAGCGCCTTGAGTTCTTAGGCGACTCTATTCTGAACTTCGTTATTGCTGAAAAGCTCGTTGACCTGTTTCCGCAGGGGCAGGAAGGCCTTCTTTCCAAAAAACGTGCGACACTCGTCAACCTGACTAAGCTGGCCGAAAAGGCCGAAAGCTTCAAACTTGAAGAGTACATGTATTTCGGACCCGGTGAAGTGAAGCAAGGAAACCATTTGAATGCGCGTTTACAGGGTTCTTGCGTTGAGGCTCTGATCGGCGCGATCTATCTGGATTCGAATTATGAAACAACAAAAAAATGGGTTTTAGATCAGTACACTGAAGCCGATTACGACATAAATGCTCATGTGACGTTATCGACCGACTTTAAGTCGCGACTTCAGGAATTGACTCAAAAGCACAAACTAGGCGCCCCACAGTACGAACTGGTTTTGACGACAGGACCGTCACACAAGCCCCAGTTTTTAGTCGCTCTCAAATTAAACCAGGTTGAAAAAGCCCGTGCCGAAGCTGCGACAAAGAAAAATGCAGAGCAACGGGCCGCCGAAATATTATTAACCGAACTGATAAAGGTCTACCATGAATCCTAATGTAAATAGCAAATCTGAAAACTTTAAAGCGGGCTTTGTCGGCCTGATCGGTCAACCGAACGCCGGTAAAAGCACGTTGATGAACTACCTGATTGAACAAAAAGTTTCGATCGTGACGTCAAAACCGCAAACCACACGCCGCCGTATCCTCGGTATCCAGAATACGGACCACGCGCAAATCGTGTTTGTTGATGCGCCGGGATTAATCAAAGCCGAAAAAGGCCTGAATGCCTTTCTTGAGAAAGAAGCTTTGGAAGTTATCAGCGAAAGTGACGCTTTAATTGCGGTTTTGAGTCTTGATGAAAAAGATCAGGCCGATATCGAAAAAGTTCTGAACCTTGTTAAAGCCGCGAAACGTCCCTGGATGGCGATTGTGACTAAAACCGATATCGCTGAAAAAGCCCATCGTTTGATGATTATCAAACATATGGTTGAAGAGGCCGGCGGTGTTTGCCATACGATCTCGGCTGTTCGTCAGAACAAAGAAGACCGTATCGAACTCCTGAATCAGATCGAAACTCTTCTTCCCGCGGCACCTGCTCCCCTGTACGACAAAGAACTTTTTACGACTGAAAACGTCAGACAGCTGGCTTCTGAAATTATCCGTGAAAAATGCTTTGAAAATCTGGTGCATGAAATTCCGTACCAGATTGCCATTTTGGTGCGTAAGTTCGAAGAAGACGCGAAACCATGTCCTAAAATTTACGTCGACGTGATGGTGGCAAAAGACAGCCATAAGGCGATCGTCATCGGTAAAAAAGCCGAGCTGATCAAAAAAATCAGCCAAGAGAGCCGTGCCGAAATCGAAAAATTGATGCAGGAAAAAATTTATCTCGAATTGAATGTTGTTGTTAAGGACAACTGGTTTGAACAAAACATGTTAATGAAAGAACTAGGATACACAATCAATGACAACAAGTAGTGAAATAGCCGTAATGTCTCCGAAGGTGGCTATTATCGGCCGCCCCAACGTCGGTAAATCGACGCTCTTTAATATTTTAACGGGTACGCGCAAATCGGTTGTTAAAGACCGCGCGGGTGTTACACGCGATATCATCATCGAGCCCACGGACGTCTGGGGTAAAAAATTCGATCTGATCGACACGGGCGGGGTGACGGAAGCTCAGGATCTTTTCTCTAAACTGATCCGCGAACAGGTTAAAGACTTTCTGCAATCGGTTGATTTTATCATCGCGGTTATGGACGGTCGCGCGGGCCTTATGCCTGAAGACGCGGATATTATCCGTATCGCAAAGCAAACCGGTCGCCCGATGTTGCTGGTCATCAATAAAGTCGACAGTGAATACGAAACCGACATGGCTAAAGCCGATTTCTACGAATTCGGTCTGGACGTTATTGCGGCTTCATTCGAGCAGCGTTTCGGTCTGGGTGAAATCATGGAATGGATTCACAAGGTTATTCCTGAAGAAAAAGGCACCGTCATTGAAGGGATGCAGATTGCCATGGTCGGTAAACCGAACGTAGGCAAAAGCTCGCTTTGTAACTGTCTTTTGGGTGTTCACCGTATGTTGGTATCGGAAGTGGCCGGTACAACAGTTGACTCGGTCGATTCGCCGTTTATCTATAATGAGAAAAAGTACGTTCTGGTCGATACAGCGGGTCTTCGCCGTCAGTCGCGCCGTGAAGACGACATCGAAATTATTTCGGCCTTCAAGTCGCAGGAATCAATTCGCCGCTCGCAAATCGTATTGCTGGTGATCGATGGTATTACCGGTCCTTCAGAGCAAGATGCTAAAATCATGCAACAAATTCTTGAAGACCATAAAGGCGTTATCATCGTTGCGAATAAATCGGACGTGGCTTCGAAAGAAATTGAGACCTACCGCGAAACATTCCGCGCGCAGGTTGAGCAGCACTTTCACTTCTTCACCGATGTACCGATCGTGTTTACGTCGGCCAAAACGGGCAGCGGTATCAATGACCTGTTCAAAACAATTGAACGTGTCAGTGAGAAACTTGCTCTCAGAATTACAACGAATGAATTGAATGATTTCTTCTTCGAAACGATCCGTAAAGCTCCGGCGCCGGTTTGGGGTATTTCGAATGTTAAGTTCTACTACTTGACGCAGACGAAACAGTCTCCGCCGTCATTTATTGCGTTTGCGAATCATCCTGAAGGAGTGACGAATTCTTACCGCCGCTTCCTGATTAAAAACATGAAAGAGCGTTTTGATCTGCAGGGTATTCCGATCCGTATCTTCTGTATGAAATCACGCCGCGGGGGCGAAAACGACAATGTCTAATAAGCGTTCTTCGTTCCGCAACCGGTTTTCGTTTTATTTACTGGCCATCGGCAGTGCCTGTGGTCTCGGTAATTTATGGCGTTTTCCGTATATTGTGGGCGAAAACGGCGGTGGCGCCTTCTTGCTGCTGTATGTATTTCTGGCTCTGACGGTCGGTCTTTCATTGTTGATTGCGGAATTGATGCTGGGCCGTTTTACCGAGCTGAGTCTGCTGGCGGCTTCACGCAAGCTGGTGCAGTCTTCGGGTAAAAAAGGCTACGCATTGATCGGGTGGTTCAGTCTTTTGCTGACCGCGATTATTTTATCTTACTATTCGGTGATCAGCGGCTGGGTTCTGCATTATCTGACCCAGTTCGTAACCAGTCTTTATCATGAAGACTCGGTTCAGTATTTATCCAAAACATCGGTGAGTGTGCTTCTGCAGAGCGGTTCGCTGCAATTTATGCTGGCGAGCGTGCATTTGTTGATTACAACAACGGTCGTTTTAAAAGGGTTCAGTGACGGTTTCGAACAAAAGATCGCGTCGCTTTTGCCGTTATTCGGTATTCTGGTTATCGTTTTGTTATTCGGTTCCCTTTCGCGTGATTCGAACCGCGATGTCCTGCGTTTTTTATTTTACCCCGACTTTTCAAAGCTGAACTGGAGCTCGCTCAGTCACGCTTTAGGGCACGTGTTTTTCACGCTCTCGCTCGGTTTCGGTACGATGGTGACTTTCGGAGGTTACCTGAAGGGTAACGAAGATCACCTGCCGACAATCGGTTTGCGCGTGACGATCGTCGATACCCTCATTTCGATCGTTGCGGTATTGCTGGTGTTTCCGATCGCGTTTTCGAGTTCGAAGCAGCTGGCAACCGATCCAAGCCTGCTTTTCGATGTTATGCCGGTGTTTCTGTCTTCAATTAAAGGCGGGATTTTATTCGGTCTGATTTTCTTTTTATTCCTGTGGCTGGCGGCGCTGAATGCAAGTATCGGTTTGCTTGAAACGGTAACGGCCAACATTACCGATATGAACCCTAAATTACGTCGTCCGCTGGCGGCCAGTCTGGCCGGAATGTTTGTGTTGTTCTTAACTGTGTTTCCGGCGTTTTCGAGTTCGATTTTCAAAAATGTCAGTATCCTGGGACGCAGTTTAATTGAGTTTCTGGATTCGGCGCTGATTAATGTATGTCTGCCGATTGCGGCTGTGGGAATCGTGTTCGTTTTCGTTAAAACCCTGAAGCCCGCCCAGCGCGAAAAGATGTTTGTGAACGATAAAATGCCGACCAGTATTGTGATGTATTCTCACTGGGGCGTTATTATTAAATGGGTCGTGCCGATTCTTGTGGGCACCGCTCTTGTGATGTCATTGATCGGTGTTGCCATCCGCTAGGGATTTTGTCTTAGTCTGATACAGTTTGAAAAATAAAATAGAAAAACAAACCGGTGTGCCTTTTAATAGATAAAGAGGTGTCGGCGTGGGGCAGTCTTCAGGCAAAGCATTGGTTCAACAGAAAAATTTCTTACAACGTCAACCGGTCAGTCCGCCATCTTTGCGCCAGTCCGTACCGGCTATCCGCGAAGTACGCGCCTTAGCGACTGCCGAAGATTCACCGCAGAACAATCTGATCACAGCCTACAAAGATCTGAATGAGCCGGCCCGCAATCAGGCCAAGCTTCAAAAGATTCATTTATTCATCGGCTTCGTTGTTTTCACTTTGCTCGGAATGGGTATGGTCATCGGTCAAAAGATGACCTCGTCACGCGGAGTCGCTTCGGTTGAAATGCAAAAATTCATTCCCGCCGGCGCAACGACAACGGCCAATGAACACTACCAATACGATAAAAGCTGCTACTTAGCCGACAACGGCGAACGCGTCTGCATGACCCGTACAAGCCAGCGCTAAACTAATCTCTCACCTATCTCAGCGTTCTTTTTCTGCGCGGGAGCCGCAGGGGGATTTTTCCTTTCAATAAAGCCTCGGACATGCGTTTTGGCACGCTGGCCGTGATCCTTTTGCATTTGTCCGCAAGCGGCCATGCAAAAGGATCACGGCCGGCGCGCCAAAGCCGAACTCGTTTTATTGAAAGGAAAAATCCCCCTGCGGCTCCCGCGCAGAAAAAGAACACTAAAATAGGTGAATAAGTTTGTCGTTGGTTTGTGGCGGTGAGAGTTTTGAGAAGAGGATTAGAAGTTGAAGCCGATTCCGGTTTGGACTTCGTAGATGTCGCCGTTCAGGCGTGGTCTGACCGGGCTGAGTACAGGGTCAGGAAAGCCGGCTTTTTCTTCTTCGATACGGTCATTGCCCTCATCGGGGAATTGGACGAAGTGGTAGACTCCTTGAAGACTTAAGTAAGCGCGGTGACGCATGATCGGAATTTCGATTCCGGCGCCGACTTTAAAGCCGATCGGGCGGTCAGGCTGGATCGGCAATGTTTTCGATAAATTGTAAGTACGCGTGTACTGTCCTACTCCGCCCAGTACATACGGATTTAAATCGGCAAGACCCTTTGTTACGTTTTCGGTGTTGAAGTAGTACTTTGCATTCAAATCAAATGTCTGGATATTCACGGTACCGGTATAATGATTTGAAACGCTTGTGAAAGTGTCGTCATTATAGCTGTAAAAATCGACATTACTGTCGGCAATCGAATACGCCAGTGAAAGAGCAGTCTGAAGATCGAAAAAATAGCTGAACTGAACGCCGGCCGAAAGCGCCGGAGTATAACCTTGCGAGAAACCGTCGGTGTAACCGCGGTAACCGACCATGAATCCTATGGTCAAAAAACGTCCATTTTTGAAAAAATTGATGTCGGCTTCTTCTTCGGCGCTCTGTTCGGACTCATTATAGTCGGAAAAAGGGTCGAAGGCTTCGTCTACGTCGGCCGCCTGCGCCCAGCTGTGCTGATGAAATAGGCTGATGCTGCAGAATACAATGAGGAGATACTTCTTAAAGCCATGTAGGTTCACTCTTTATATTGTAGAGCAACTTGCCTTAAGTTGAACAAAAACTTGTCGGACCCGTTCTTTAGTCTTGAGGCGTTAACGTAAAAACGGGTTTTCATTTTTTTCGGTCACTGATAAATTTGACTCTACAAACTCGGAGGATGCTTTGATCGACTACAAAAAAAGTGGTGTCGATATACAAGCGGGTGATGAACTCGTTTCATGGTTGCAAAGTACTCCTGTCTCTTCTGATTCCCCACAAAAAGAAAATCTGACTTTTAAATCCGATGTTCCGGATTATAAATCACGTGTGGTTTCAGGTATTGGCGGATTTGCAGCCTTATTCGATGCCCGTTTTAAAGATATGCAGGAGCCGTTACTGGTTTCGTGTACCGACGGAGTCGGAACAAAAGTAAAACTCGCAAGCTACTTCGGCGATTTTACGACGGTCGGGCAGGACTTGATCGGCATGTGTGCGAACGATCTGATCTGCACCGGCGGAACGCCGCTTTTCTTTCTTGATTACTATGCCGTCGGAAAACTCAATATGACTTCGGCGCAGCAGTTCTTAACGGGAGTTAAGAAAGCCTGTGAAGAGTCTCACATGGTGCTGATCGGCGGTGAGACCGCTGAAATGCCGGGAGTTTATCAGGAGAAAGATTTTGATTGCGCCGGTTTCTCGGTAGGCGTTGTCGACAAACCGAAAATGTGGGGCGCTCACCGCGTGCAAGAGGGTGACGTTGTGCTGGGTCTTGAAAGCTCGGGCTACCACAGCAACGGGTATTCGTTGATTCGCAAAGTTTTTGAGGGCGAATACGATCAGTATAAAAAATGGCTGATGGAGCCGACGCGTCTTTACGTACGCGCAACTCTCGAAATCAGAAATCAGTTCGACATTCACGCCGTAGCCCACATTACCGGTGGCGGCATTGAAAATGTTCCGCGTGTTCTTCCTGAAAATTTAAAAGCTTCATTGAAAAAATGGCCGTTGCCTGAGTGTTTCGCTGAAGTTCAGCGCCGCGCAGGCATGACCGACGATCAAATGCGCGAAACTTTCAACTGCGGTATCGGTTTGATGGTGATCATGAATGCTTCACAGGCTGAAGCAGCTTCTCAGCATTTGAATCAGATCGGGTACAAGACTCATAATCTCGGAATTATCAAAAACAGACTGAAGGGTGACTCGCATGTTGAGTGGATGTAAAAAACCTGCCAAAGTCGCAGTTTTTATATCCGGCAGCGGTTCGACGCTGCAAGCCCTACTCGAAATGCAACATCAAATTGAAATTAAACTCGTGATCTGTAACCGCGTGGCGGCTACGGGTCGGCTGAAAGCGAAGCGCTTCGGCGTGCCGGTTATTCAGATCAACAAGAAGACGACCGATGAAGAGCTGAACGCGATTCTCGAAAGCCATAACGTTGATTTCATTATGCTCGCCGGCTTCATGAAGCTTTTGTCGGGTGCTTTCGTGCAGCGCTGGCAGAACCGTATGATTAATATTCATCCGAGCCTTTTACCGGCTTACAAGGGTCTTGAAGCTGCTGAAAAAAGCTGGAAGGACAATTCAGACATGGGAGTCTCCATTCATCACGTGACCGAAGAAATGGATGAAGGCCGTGTGATCCTGCAAAAACGATCTTTAACCTCATCAAAATCTTACGGCTTCAACGAAGCTTCAATCTGGCTCAGACAAACCGAACAGCATTTATTGCGTGAGGCCTGCTACTTATGAAAATTGCCTACGCCGCAACCGATTTAAATGCGCTGAAGGCCCAATCGATGATTGTCGGGCCTTACGAAGAATTGCACTATTATCTGGTCCAGCCGAAAACGCAGTCCGTGGATGTCAGCATTGAAGATAAACCTGTTCTGGCCGAAGGCCTTTCAATTCCGGCCGCAGCCGAATTGCAGACTCCGGCGCATCAAAAAGTCGTCAAAAAAATACAGCAACATCTGGCCGCATGGAAGCATCAGATTTTTCAGGATTACAAAGTTAAACCGACCAAAAACAATGCGCACTTTGAAAGAAATGCGGCTTTGAAAGTGGTTCAGCACGCGGTGGATGAAATCAGCTATATCCGTGTTAACCGTCTGAACCAAAAATATATTTTCGAAATTAACGGTTCTGAGCAGCGCGAGTATGATTTAGTTTTGATTGAGAATAATCAGTTCGTCATGGCGGGCATCGTTGAAAAGCAGCAGAACCTTTTTTATTCGTTTACCGAACAGGCGAAATGCCTGCTGACGCTGAATTACGATATTTCGCGCCTGCACGGCAACTTACTTGATACCCATGAATTTTTGTTTGTCCAGAACGCAGAGGTTGAATCGATCGACGACAACTGGTTTGTCGTTCAGGAAAGTCAAGACCGTCTGGCCGTTACATTCTACGTACCGCTGCAGATGGGTGCGAACGAAAAATATATCCGCTTCATGCAGGAACGAATCCGTCAGATGATGGAGGCCCGCTTTAGCGCAACCTTCAAAATTAACGATTATTTGGACCACGGTCTTTCGATCGGTAACGGATTTTATTCGCACAAGGCGCGTCTGCGTTTCAAAAAAAATGCGGTGCTGGTGCCGAGTTTTAAGTTCTGGTCTGATACCGACATCGCGACTTATCTCAAAAAAATTATTCAGTCTAAAACTTATATTCCGCCTGTTCAGCCGACGGCTCCAACCAATCAAGAGGCTTCGTTATGATTTCACGTTACAGTACCGCTCAGATGACCCGCCATTTTGCTCCCGAGCAGCGTTTTGAATATATGATGCGCGTTGAAATTGAATGTGCCTTGGTTCAGGCCGATATGGGTCTGATCCCGAAAAAAGCGGCTGATGATATCCGTAAAAAATCAAAATTTCAGATTGATCGTATTCTCGAAATTGAAAAAACAACGAAACATGATGTGATCGCGTTTGTCAGCAACATGGCTGAAAACGTCGGTGCCAGCGGAAAGTTTATTCACTACGGTTTAACAAGTTCAGATGTGCTTGATACCGCATTAAGCCTGCAAATTGCCGAAGGTCTTGATATCGTTCTGGACGAAGTTAAAAGCCTCCGTCAGGTTCTGCAAAAACTTGTTAAAGATCATCAGAACACGATCTGTTCGGGCCGAACGCACGGTATTTTTGCCGAGATCACGACTTTCGGTTTCAAAATGGCCGGTTTTCTTTCTGAGTTGGACCGCAATATTGAGCGCGTCGAAAACGCGCAGGCACAAATTGAAATTTGCAAGCTGAGCGGTGCGGTCGGTACATCATCGGCCTTGCCGGTTGAGTTCGAACAAAAAGTGGCCGCAAAACTGGGGCTTGAAGTCGAACCTTTCGCAACACAGGTCATTCCGCGTGACCGTCACCTTGAAGTGATGACGGCGCTTTCGGCATTAACCACGGGTTACGAACGTTTGGCTGTTGAACTCAGACATCTCCAACGCAGTGAAGTTTCAGAAGTGATCGAAGGCTTCACGCCGGGCCAAAAAGGTTCGTCAGCTATGCCTCACAAAAAAAATCCGATCAGCGCCGAAAACCTGACCGGCCTTGCGCGCCTGATGCGCGGGTACGTTCAATCCGCTTACGAAAATGTGCCTTTGTGGCATGAGCGCGATATCAGCCATTCTTCGGTTGAGCGGGTTATTTTTCCGGATGCGTTTCAATTGGCGCATTACATGACGGGCCGCCTGCGCGATCTTTTAAAAGGTCTTTACGTTGATAAAGCGCAAATGCTCAGTAACACACAAAAGCTGGGCGGGGTTTTATACTCTTCGCATCTGCTGTTGCATCTGGTGCAAAAACATAATTTACCGCGTGAAAAAGCCTACGAGCTGGTTCAGGGGCTTTCGCATTCGTTGAAAGACGGGCAGCACCTGAAAGAGCTTTTACTGAAAGATTCAAAAACTAAAAAATATTTTACGAAAAAAGATGTTGATCAGATTTTTTCGGGTGAAAAGCACTTAGCCGCGATCCAAAAACGTTTCAAAACCTATTTATAAGGAAGCTCATGGGACAAGAGTTACTGTACGAAGGAAAAGCAAAGAAAATATTCAGCACAGCGGACTCAAACGTTCTTCTGATGGAGTTCAAAGACAGCCTGACGGCTTTTAACGCCCAGAAAAAAGGGCAGTTTGCCGGTAAAGGTGCATTGAACTGCAAAATTTCAACTTTGATTTTCAAGCTGTTGAATAAAAACGCGATTGCGAATCACTGGCTGAAAACCGAAGACGAAAACCACATGACGGTTCAAAAAACAAAAATTATTCCGCTTGAAGTTGTTGTCCGAAACGTTTTAGCCGGTTCATTGGCTAAAAAACTGGGCCGCACAGACGGCGAAGTTCTGAAGCAACCGATTGTCGAATTTTATTATAAAGACGACGCTTTAAATGACCCGTTCGTTAATGACGACCATGCGGTGGCCATGGGATGGGCGACCGAAGGTCAGCTTGATCTCATGAAACTTGAAGCTTTGAAAATCAATCAGATTCTGATCACGTTGTTTTCGGCCGCGCGCCTTAAATTGGTTGATTTCAAAATTGAATTCGGCGTGAATTCGGCCGGGCAACTGATTCTTTCAGATGAAATCAGTCCGGATTGCATGCGTCTGTGGGATATGGATACAAATAAAAAAATGGACAAAGACCGTTTCAGACAGGACTTGGGAGCCGTAGACGAGGCTTATCAGGAAGTTTTTGAACGAATCAGCAAAGGAGCCGCATTATGAAAATCGGAATTAAAGTGATGCCGAGAGACGTTATTCTCGATTCACAAGGTCGAGCCGTTGAGCAATCAATGATTTCGAACGGTTTTAAAAACCTGACGTCGTGCCGTGTGGGCAAGTTCATTGAACTTGAAATTACGGCAGGAGATCAGCACGCGGCTCAAACAGAAGCTGAGCGCATGCTGAAAGAAGGCGGGTTGTATAATCCGCTGATTGAAAAATACGAAATCGTTTTAAATTAATTACGTTACACACGACGAACAGTCTTAATTAAAAGTCAGACAGGAGACAGGATGGCTTTAAAAGTAGGTCTTACGCGGTTTTTGGGTACGAATTGCGATGAAGACATTAAAAAATGGGTCGAGCTTAAATCGCACAAGGCGACTTACCTTTGGTATCAGGATCAATTCAATATTAATGATTACGACATGGTGATTATTCCGGGCGGTTTCAGTCACGGGGATTACCTCCGTTGCGGCGCTTTAGCTGCAAAAACCCCGGTCATGAAATCAGTCCGTGATTTTGCTCTTCAGGGTAAACCGGTGCTGGGTATCTGTAACGGCTTTCAGATTTTATGTGAAGCGGGACTTCTGCCGGGCGCTTTACTTCGCAATACCGGTTTAAAATTCCGCGACGGATTTGTCGACTTAACGGCGCATAAAAGCAATACGCCGTTTTCAAAAGGTGTTGAAACCAAGCAGAAAATGCGTCTGCCGATTGCGCACGGTGAAGGCTGCTATTACGCCGACACCGATACTCTTAAGAAAATGAACGATCACGATCAGGTCTGGTTGACGTACGATAAAAATCCGAACGGGTCTTTGTTGGATATCGCCGGCGTCGTGAATGAAAAAGGCAATGTTTGCGGTTTGATGCCGCATCCTGAGCGTGCTCTTTTCAGCTGGATGGGCTCAACCGATGGCGGGTACTTTTTATGATGGCCGATGAATTTCAAAAAAAATTAAAAACTTACCGTTTATCGGAAGAAGAATATAATCTGATGAAGTCGCTCTTGGGCCACGAACCGAAGCCGGTTGAATGGCCGTTGTTCTCGGCTTTATGGAGTGAGCACTGCAGTTATAAATCTTCAAAAATACATTTGCGTAAATTCAGCTACCGTAATGCCAGCACGCCTGATATGGACGGCGAAAATGCGGGTGTCGTTGACCTCGGTTTCGGAGAACAAATCGCGTTCAAAATGGAAAGCCATAATCACCCGAGCTTCATTGAGCCTGTTCAGGGTTCGGCGACGGGTGTGGGTGGAATTCTGCGCGATATCTTCACGATGGGTGCGCGCCCGATTATGTCGGCGAATTACCTCTGCTTCGGAGAGGTCGATGCGCCCCGTATGAAATACCTCATGAACGGTGTCGTTGACGGTATTTCGGGTTACGGCAATTGCGTCGGTGTCCCGACGATGACGGGTCAGACTAATTTTCATCCGCGCTACAACAAAAATATTCTGGTGAACGCTTTGAACGTCGGTTACTTCGGACCGGGTCAGAAAATGGCCTTATCCAAAGCGCAGGGTGAAGGTAATCTTGTTGTTTACGTCGGCGCCAAAACCGGCCGCGACGGTGTGCACGGAGCTTCGATGGCGTCGGAGGCTTTTGATGCGGACTCCGAATCAAAAAGACCGAATGTTCAGATCGGCGACCCGTTCTATGAAAAACTCCTGATTGAAGCCTGTCTTGATGTTTTAGCCGCAGACCTAGTGGTCGCGATGCAGGACATGGGGGCGGCGGGCCTGACCAGTTCAAGTTTTGAAATGGCTTCAAAAGGGCAAGTCGGTCTTTTGATTGATCTGAAAAAAGTTCCTTTGCGCGACTCAACCATGAGCGCTGAAGATATTTTATTATCTGAAAGTCAGGAGCGTATGCTTCTGATCTGCAAACCTGAAAATTTAAACAAGCTTCAGGATGCGTTCAAAAAGTGGAGTCTCGATGCCGTTGTGCTGGGGCACGTGCTGAACGATAAAAAAGTTAAACTGATGTGGGGTGCAGAAACCCTGACTGAAATAGATCCGGATTTAATCGTCGAAAAAGCGCCCCGCTATGAACGCCCTTACGATGCGTGGGCATTTCCGCGTAAAATCGACAAAATGAAAGATCTGACTTTGACAACAGATCAGACGAAAACCCTGCTTGAAAAAGCCATGGGAGAGTTTAAACTCAACGCCCGCAAATGGGTTTATGATCAGTACGATCAAAGAGTCGGTGCCCGTACGGCGATGGCGTGTGAAAGCTCGGTTGCGTTTGCGCGGCTTGATCATTCGGCGCGCGGTCTGGGTCTTGTTGTCGGGTGCCGTCCTGAAATTATGATGATGGATGCGCGCATCGGAGCTCTAGATGCTGTTTATTATCCGGCTCTGCAACTGGCGATCAAAGGTGCGAAAGCTTTAGCGGTAACCGATTGTCTGAACTTCGGTAATCCGCAGAAAAAAGAAATCATGAGCGAATTCGTAGCCAGCGTTGAAGCCATCGCCGAAGCGGCTAAAGCGCTTGATACGCCGGTCATCAGCGGAAATGTCAGCTTCTACAATGAAACGATGGGTGAAAATATCGTGTCAACTCCGGCGACGGGTGTTGTGGGTATCCGCGACTCGGTCGAAGATTTGATCGGTGACTATTTCAAAGAATCTAATGAGAGTATTTTTCAGGTTAAACTTAACTGGGCTGAAGCCAATGTGTGGTTGTCGGATATGACAAACGGCACTCCGCAGTTTGCGATGAATATCGGCATGGATGTACCGGCGTTTATTAAGCGAACGACGGGGCTCGATGCTGAGATCCGTGACCGAAAATTACGTGTCAGCGCCATTAAAGCCGTCGGCCTCGGCGGTGTTGCCGCGACATGCTTTAAGATGACAACAGACGAAACGGGTTTTGATTTAAGTTATGAGTTGGGCCAGCAGAATGAGTCGGTTCTGTTCAAAGATCAGTTCTACTCATTCCTGATCGTAACGTCTGAAGAAGCGGATTCTTTCAGAAAATTCCTGCAGGATTTCTATTTCGGTAAGGCCCCGGTCAGCGTTGAAAAAATCGGCGAGACCCGTCGCGAGACCTTCAAGATTTCGCGGCAAACAGACTTATCTCTTAAAGAATTCAGAACTCAGTACAAATCTGGGCTCGAGGTTATCAAATGAGTTTAAAAACTTCATGGAAAGATGAGTGCGGCGTGTTCGGTATCTGGAATCATCCGGAGCCCGCGCAAATGACCTACTTGGGTCTGTACGCCATGCAGCACCGCGGGCAGGAGTCAGCGGGGATTGTGGTTCTGGACCCGCAAGGTGAAAAACCCAAGCACCGCATTCATAAAGGCCTGGGGTTGGTTTCGGATGTTTTTTCGGAACCTATTCTTAAAAAACTGCCGGGCACAAGTGCGATCGGTCATGTCCGTTATTCAACAACCGGTGAAAACCAGGTGGCGAATGCACAGCCGCTCACATCCGAGCTGCTGAGCGGGCCGGTCGCGTTGGCCCATAACGGTAACATCGTCAATGCGTCGATTCTGCGCGAAGCTCTTCAGCGTGAAGGCGCTATTTTTCATGCGACGAATGACACTGAAGTTTTGCTTCACCTGTTGGCCCGAAACCCTTCAAATCATTTAACAACTGCGCTTATAGAGAGCCTGCAGAATCTTGTCGGCGCTTACAGTTTTGTGGTGCTGGCGCATGATCGTATCGTAGCTATTCGTGATCCGTACGGCTTCAGACCGCTCGTGCTGGGGCAGATCGTGGCTGACGGGCGAACAAGCCATGTCGTGGCCAGTGAAACCTGCGCGCTGGACCTCATCGGTGCACAATTGATCCGCGAAATCGAGCCCGGTGAAATTGTTGAGATTTCAAACGCCGGTATCAAAAATTATCATTTCAAAGTTGAAGACCAGTCTGAACGTAAAAGTGCCCAGTGTGTTTTTGAACATGTTTATTTTGCGCGCCCTGACTCGGTTGTTTTCGGACGATCGGTTTATCAATCACGCAAAAACTTCGGCGAACAACTGGCGATCGAGTCGGGTGTTGAGGCCGATATCGTGATTCCGGTCCCTGACAGTGGCGTGCCTTCGGCCATCGGTTACTCGCAAAAAAGCGGTATTCCGTTCGAGTTCGGTATTATCCGTAACCATTACATCGGCCGTACTTTCATTCAGCCGACTCAGTCCATCCGCGACATCGGAGTAAAAATTAAGCTGAATCCTCAGCCGGATATTCTGAAAGGTAAACGAGTTATTGTGATAGATGATTCGCTTGTCCGCGGAACAACCAGTCAGAAAATCATCAACCTGATTCGGCAGGCAGGAGCCAAAGAAGTGCATCTGCGCATTGCCTCTCCGCCGACGACTGGACCCTGTTATTACGGGGTGGATACACCTCAAAAAAGCGAGTTGATTGCCTCACAAAATTCGATCGAAGATATCCGCCGTTACATCGGCGCTGATTCTTTGGCCTACCTGTCAGAGCAGGGAATGTGGAAGGCCGTCAGCGGTGGTCCTGAACGATTCTGTGCAGCTTGTTTTAATGGGGATTATCCGACAAGCTTAAAGGGTGCCCAAGCTAAAAAAACGACCGAAGAAAAAAGCAAAGCTAACAACACGCCGCAAATCGGCTAAAACAACCCGACCTGTCAAAATACAGGACGGGTTTTCGCCGTTGCAGACGGGTGATACCATTGAAATTATCGCACCGGGCTCATACGCTCCGACCGAACATTTGCTTAAGGGCGTCGAAGTTTTAAAAAGCTGGGGCTTCAATGTTATTTTTGACCCGGATATTTTAAAGCCGCATATTTTTCTGGCGCAAAGTGATCAGTACCGTTTTGCCCAGTTCAAAAAAGCCATGACGAACCCTGAATCGAAAGTGGTCTGGTGTTTACGCGGCGGTTACGGTTCGATCCGTCTTTTGCCCGATTTAGAAAAAATGAAGCGTCCTTCAAAACCCAAAGTTTTGATCGGGTTAAGTGACGTCAGTTCACTGCAGGCTGTCATCACACAAAAATGGAATTTTCCGACTTTGCATGGTCCGTTGATTGACCGCATCGCGCTTGAGCGTATTACCGAACAAAATATCGTTGAAGTCAAAAATGCGCTGATGAATCCGAATTTTGTTATGAGCTTTAAAGGTCTGTCGGGCCTGAATGCGGCGGCTAAATTGAAAAAAACAATCAAGTCATCTGTCGTTGGCGGTAACCTGATGGTCATCGCTTCAACTCTGGGGACGCCGTCGCAAATCAAGACCGATGGAAAAATTGTCTTCTTAGAGGAAATCACCGAGCGCGCTTACCGCGTTGACCGCTGTCTTCAGCAAATGAAGCAGGCGGGATGTTTCAGAAAAGCGAAAGCGATCGTTTTCGGTGACTTCACCAATTGCGTTGAACCTAACGGTGATAATTATATTCAGGAAATTTTGCAGGAATTCAGCCAAGGGCTGAAAATTCCGGTTTACACCGGAGTCGAAAACGGTCACGGCGACCTTCAGAGACCGCTGTATTTTAACGCTCCGGCCACGCTTACAACCGGCGATCGCCCAGAGCTCCAGGTTTCGTCTCCGTTCAGAAAGGTTTAGTGTTTTATGCGTTATTCAAGCCAAGAGGCAAGACTCGTTGAAAAAATCAAACAGGCTATCCCGGATGTAACTCCCGGAGTTTGCGCGCGCGCTTATCATATCGGCCGCCTTGTCTGCGACGTCAGTGTCGGACAGACTTATCCGTATTATGATCTAGCCTCGCTCACGAAGGTTATTTTCACCCAGCAAGCCATGATGGAAGCTTTTGACAAAGGTGTCTGGACATTTCAGAGCAAAGTAAAAGATTTTTTACCTGAATTCAAACACGACATTCTGATCAAAGATCTTCTGACTCACACTTCGGGTCTTGAGTGGTGGATGCCGTTTTATGAAAAAATCGATCTGAGCAAAACGTGGCTTGAAAAACGTCCATGGATTTTTGAGCAGATTAATAACAGTCCTGTTAATCCGACCGGTAAAGCCGTTTATTCAGACCTCGATTTTATTCTGCTCGGGTTTATTCTTGAGAAATTTCACGAAAAAAATCTGATTCAGGTTTGGTACGAACTTAAAGAAAAATATTACCCTTCGACTTCGCTTGATTTTCACATCGAAAATAAAACGAATGTTCCGGCCGAGCGCTTTGCGCCGACTGAAGATTGCCCTTGGCGTAAAAAAGTTTTACGCGGCGAAGTTCACGATGACAATACGTGGAGCTTCGGCGGTGTTTCTTCGCACGCCGGGCTTTTCGGCAGCATCGAAGATGTTTCGGCTTTCGGTCTTAATTTGCGTTCGCAGTTGCAAGGTATCGCACGCTACCAGATCCGTCAGAAAACCGCGCAGCTTTTCGCGCAAAGAGCAATACCGCCTGAAGTCGGCGACTGGGCTATGGGTTACATGATGCCATCGGCGAACAACGCCAGCTGCGGTCCGCATTTTTCTGTTCTTTCAATCGGGCATACGGGCTTTACCGGAACGTCATTCTGGTATGATCCGCGCCATGATTTGCTGGTTATTATACTGAGTAACCGTGTTCATTACGGTCGCGATAACAAAGCCTTCAACTTACTCCGTCCGCAAATTCATTCCTGGATTTATGAATCATTAAAAAGGATTACTTAAATGCCTCAAGCCTCAATCAGTCAGCTCGCTCCGGGTTCTCACATTCATTTGATCGGTATCTGCGGAACCGCAATGGCCTCGCTTGCGGGTCTGTTGAAAGACCGCGGCTTTAAAGTAACGGGCAGCGACCTGAACCCTTATCCGCCGATGTCGACACAGATTGAAGGGATGGGCATTCAGATTCAACGTCCCTACAAAAAAGAAAACCTGCATCCGAAGCCTGACTTCGTCGTGATCGGAAATGTTATTCCGGCCAGCAATGAAGAGGCGATGGAAGTGAATGCGCTGGGGCTTCCGTACTGTTCTTTGCCTCAGGCCATGGGTGAAATCATCATCGCCAACCGTGACTCTTTCGTCATCGCGGGGACGCACGGTAAAACCACCACGACTTCGCTGATGTCGTGGGTGGCTGAAAACTGCGGTAAGCAACCGGGTTTTCTGATCGGCGGAATTCCGAAAAATTTTTCGCAGAGTTTTAAAAACCCTGCGGCCAACACTTTTGTGATTGAAGGTGATGAATACGATACGGCCTACTTTGATAAAGTTCCGAAATTTATCCATTACAAACCTAAACACGTCGTTTTGACTTCGGTCGAATTTGACCACGCCGACATTTACAAGGATTTCGACGCCGTCAAAGCCGCGTTCTTGCGCTTGATGACGCTTATTCCGCAGGATGGTTCATTGGTGTATTGGGGCGATGATGCCAACGTCAAAGACATTGCCGCAAAATGTACCGCCGCGAATACTTTTTCGTACGGTTTCGGTGAGGGCAGTGATTACAAGGTTGCCATTCTATCCGAGAATGAAAAACAGACCGTATTTACCGTTCACTTTAAAGGTCAGTTGATCGCTGAATTTACGACACCGCTTGCGGGCCGTTATAATATTCTGAATGCAGCGGCGGCTATTGCGCAGGCTCATATTCAGAAATGGCCGCTCGAAGACGTGAAAAAAGCCCTTGCAACATTTCAAGGGGTGAAACGCCGTCAGGAAATTCTGGGAGAATACTCGGGCGTTCTGTTGATTGAAGATTTCGCGCATCATCCGACGGCCGTGAAAGAAACGATCAAAGCCATTCAGAATAAATACAAAGGTCACCGCGTATTTTCGGTTTTTGAACCGCGCTCGGCAACCTCACGCCGTAAAGTTTTTCAGAAAGATTACGTTGAAGCCTTCAGTCAGGCCCATGAGGTTCTGATTGCGCAGGCTTTCGATCAGGGTAAAATTGCCGAAGACAACCGCTTTTCGACTGAAGAATTGATCGATGACTTGAAACACAAGAACGTTTCGGCGCGTCTGCATGCATCGGTTGATCAGATCGTCAGTGACCTGGTTCAGCGTTCTGAAAAAGGCGATGTTATTCTGATCATGAGTAACGGCGGCTTTGACGGAATTTATCAGAAGCTGATGACCGGACTCCAGACCCGCGCTTAATTCAAACCCGTACCTGAATGAGAACTTCCGGTCCAAAGCAGAGGCCGGATGCGTCGCATTTTGCGATTTGTTCGGACCAATGTCCCCGCTGTAAAATATGGCCTTCTAGAAGAATGGGTTGTCACGTATCCTGCTTGAGACCAAACAAAATCTTAAGGAGATTTGAATGAAAAAAATGACCGCCATGTTTTTACTCGTTGTTTTATCGGCCGGCGTATCGCACGCAAAAAAATCGGCTGCACCTAAAGCTGCGGCTCCTGCTGCCGCAAAAGGTGTGCGTAATCCGACAAATGCCGAAGTGAATCTTTGTACGAAGCTTCAGGATTTGAAACAAATCGATGACGCCGTGAATACGTGTCTGAACTCTGATGACGGTATGTCAACATTAGGTATGGTGGGTTGCCTGTCAACCGGCGCTGACGGAGCTGATGTTCAATTGAACCGCCACTACCGTGATTATCTTGCTCTTTTCGGTCTTACGCCGGGCGCGAACAATCTGGCCCGCTGTAACACTTTAAAAGACACGGAAGCTAAAGACGCTTGCGTTAATCTGGTTGAAGCCGAGCGCGCATGGGTTAAGTTGAAAGAGCACGATTGCGATTCTTACCCTGACCAACAAGGTTCAATCTGGCAGGTGACACGTGCGAGCTGCGCATACGACATTACCTTCTCGCGTGCTAAATCATTGTTGATGCGTATGGATGCGAACGGCGAATCTCCTGACTGCGGCCGCGCACTCACAAGATGGGCTGCAAAGCACTAGAAAGCCGCTCACACCGGAATTCTCTGAAAGGCGCCTCACCGGCGCCTTTTTCATTTGTAAATGCTGAAAATTAAGGCTGCTTATTCGCGCCGCAAATCTGATATTCTGATTGAATCCTTTCAGACATAAAAATAAAACATTTCTATGGCTAAAAAAGAGGGTGAACTCACCCCACTCATGAAACAGTACTGGGATATCAAGTCGCTCCATCAGGACAAAATTCTTCTCTTCCGCATGGGCGATTTTTATGAACTTTTTTATGACGATGCCGTCAAAGCCTCGCCCTTATTGGGTATCACGCTGACCCAGCGAAATAAAAAATCTGAAGACCAGACGCCCATGTGCGGGTTCCCGCACCATGCGGTTGCGGGTCCGATCAATAAACTTTTAGCCGCAGGTTACAAAGTTGCGATCTGCGATCAGGTTGAAGATCCGGCCACCGCTAAAGGAATTGTTAAACGTGCGATCACGCGAATTCTGACTCCCGGCATGGTTTACGACAGCGAAACGCTTGATCAAACAAAGGCCCACTATGTTTGTTCGATTGATGATTCACGTATCAGCTTCATCGACACGACGACGGGGGAGAGTTTCTATTTTCTGTCGAATCTCATGACCGAAAAGATGAAGCTTCTTGAAGTGCTCCCGGTTGCGGAAGTTGTTGTGGCTGATCCGCACGCGGAATGGCTGACCGAATACAGCATGGGTGAAAGATTTGTGGTTTCGGTTTTCGCTGAGAAAGCCGCAAACTCAAGTGAGTTGCTTTACAATTACGTTAAATCATTATCGCATCAGGAGCTTCTTAAAATTTTAAGACCTTTTGAAGAGCGTGAGCTTGAACACCGTCTGTTGCTTTCGCAGACCGTTCTCCGTCACCTTGAAGTTTTTTCGAACTACAAAGGTGAAATGCAGGGTTCGCTTTACTCTGCTATTAATCGCACTAAAACCTCTGCGGGTTCGCGTCTGCTCCGCCAATGGATGAACTTTCCGTTGCGCAACAAAGCGCAAATCGAAAAACGTTACGAAATGATCGAGCGTTTCCGTGAACACCTGCTTGAACTTAAAAAAGTGCGCGAGATTCTGGGTGGCATGGGCGACGTCGAGCGCCGCCTTGGAAAAATTGCGCAGCCGCAATGTAACGGACGTGATCTGGTGGCACTGGCCGATTCTATTCAGGCCGGCCTCGGCGCTTTGAAATGGAGTGAGTTCTTCTTCGAAAACAAAAACCGTACTCCGATTGCCGCGGCCGAAAAGCTGGCGATTGAAATCAAATCGCGTATCAACGAGGAAGCGCCTTTAAGCGTAAAGCAGGGGCATGTCATTCTGAAAGGTTTCTCTCCGCAGCTGGACGAGTTGATCGAGCTTTCGACCAACGCCAACGCTTTAATCGAAAACCTCGAGCGCAAAGAGCGCGAACTGACCGGAATCAACACGCTGAAAGTCCGCTACAACAACGTTTTCGGTTACTACATCGAAATCACGAATTTGCATAAAGACAAAGTGCCGGCCCGTTATCAGCGTAAACAGACTTTAGCTAACGCCGAACGCTTCTGCACCGACGAACTGATTGAGCTTGAGCGTAAAGTTTTATCGGCGCAGGTGAAGCGCTTCGAACTCGAATTTGCCTTATTCGATGAACTCCGCCGTCAGATTCTGGATCAATCAAATGTTCTTTTAGGTCTCGCACAACTGTGCAGCGAGCTGGATGTCATGAGTTCGCTTGCGTGGCTCAGTCTCGAAGAAAGTTACTGCCGTCCGCAGCTTCAGGATGAACGTTATTTGTTCCTGCAGCAATCACGTCATCCGGTTGTAGAGCAATTTGTGCGCGGTCAATTCGTGGCCAATACCATTGAATTGAACAAACAGGATTGTCTTCTGATTACAGGCCCGAATATGGCCGGTAAATCGACTTTGATGCGTCAGGTGGCGCTTACGGTATTACTGGCTCAAATGGGTTCGTACGTTCCGGCGGGTGAAGCCTTGCTCCCGGTTTACGATGCGATCTACACACGTATCGGCGCCAGCGATCAATTGTCAGAAGGCCTTTCAACTTTCATGGTCGAAATGACCGAGACAGCACAAATGCTGAAGTCGGCAACACCGAACAGTCTTTTGGTTCTGGACGAAGTCGGCCGGGGCACCGCGACCTTTGACGGGATGTGCCTGGCCCAATCAATCTTAGAATATATTTTGAACGACCTGAAGAGCCATGTGTTCTTCGCGACCCACTATCATGAACTGACTTCGCTCGATGCAAACTTCACGCAAGTGAAGAACGCCCACATGAAAGTTCTCGACCACAACAACGGTGATATCGAATTTCTGCACGTGTTGACGAAAGGCCCTGCGGGCCGTAGTTACGGTGTGCAGGTTGCGGACTTAGCCGGACTTCCTAAATCAATCACCCAGCGAGCTCAGTCGTTACTGGCGGGCTACGAGGCGGGTCATGCGGGTATTCCGAAAGAGGCGGCTGCGGCTTCGGCCACCGAAGTGCCGGGCGCGCCGATTGAAACGGGTTCGCATCAACCGATTAAGCTGGGAGCCAAAGCGCAGATGTCTTTATTCGATCAGGAAGACGAAGCGAAGAAGCAGCAGTTTATCGAGGAACTCAAAAAGTTCCCGATTCAGAAGTCATCTCCATTGCAAGCGCTCAATCAAATTGCGCGCTGGCAGGAAAATTTAAATTAGAAATTAAGGATTAGGGATATCGGCCCCGTACCTGCGGAAATAAAACGGCCCTTCGGGCTGTTTTAGATCTTCGCATTCTTTGGCATCTGTGATTTTCAGAACGCGCCCGGAGTCAGACAGAATATTGATGGCTTTTTCAACGCGGTTGACTTCGTCCGTTTGAAAATCATGTAAGATCAGCCCATCGACGTACGTAAAGCGTGAATCTTTATTCTGATAAAAATCAAGCATGATCGCATGGGTTCCGACCGTCTGATAACCCACTCTGATTTTTCCGACGGGCAATTCTCTGTCCATTTTCGACGACAGGTCTTTCAACGTCAGCTCACGCACCACAGAGCACTTCTGATTTTCGTAACTGTAATACTGAATCTTAGCATCCGGCAAAAGAATGCGGTCGGCATAACCGAATTGGCCCGACCATCTGAGTCCGTCGGACTGAATCTCTCTGACCAGATTCAGATCAGGGTTTGCTGCCGCACATTCTTCGTCGTCGGTCAGCACAAGTTCTTTTGTTTCGCTTTGAAGTAGGCTCTGAATTTTTCTTAAAGCGGCTTCTTCGCCACTGATATCAAAGCCGAGAATTTTAAACGGAATCAAGGGCTGAACGCCGACACCTATTTCGATGTAGAAAATCGACGGGTCCGCGACTTTTTTAATTTCCTGCAGTTCAACTTTGATTGCGATATCGCGTTTGGCGAGCTTACGGTAGTAATCAAGGGCGGAATCGTCCGCGCCCCCTTCTTTGACCGAATTGATCATGAGGCCACGGGCCATTTCGGATAACGGTGCGCGGTTCACGATGCGGTCGCAGACTTTCAAGTCAGGATTGCTCCGGCGGACAAAAACAATATTTGTATCATGCGGGTAGAGAGTGACGGGTGCAGGCGGAACGACCGGGTTGACAGGTGCGGGCGGCTCAACCGGAAGAGCCGGTTCCGGTGGAGTGACAGGCGGAGGAGGCGTTGGATTCTCCGGCTTAAACGTCTGGCCCGGACACTGCGCTTTGAAATACCGCTCGCGCAGATTCGGCGCGCAACCTTTGTTGAGAGCGTCATTTTGCAGAGCCGCGCACATTTCGCCGTTACTCGAAAAGGATTGTTTGCCGGTGGCGCAGCCGTTCTCAGTAAACTCATAAGAGCGGCTTTCGGTGCGATCGCTGGTAATTTTATCCGCGCCTTTTTCGCACGAGCTCAGCAAAGCTAACGAAGAAACAATGAAAAGAACGAAGTAAATACGAACCATAAATAAACCGCTCCTAAGCCTGTAAAATGAAGCCGGATCATAGCGGATTTGCACCCGAAATAGCAAATTTGAGTGTGGTCAAGCAAGTGAGGGTGGATTTATTACAGGATGGTTAGTTCTTAGGGGCGGTGTTAGCGGCCGGGTTCGCATCAGGGGTTGCGTCCGCTTTCCAGCACAGTGGGATCCGAAGCTTGGAATTCACGTGACTTGAAGTCGCGGC
>JADMIO011456515.1_pt1 | contig 62491 bp, 60 predicted proteins | sample 8958161 | NCBI WGS metagenome assembly JADMIO01 (sample SAMN16585339, study PRJNA669376) | soil metagenome | isolation source: Crop rotation soil | place: USA: Cullars Rotation, Alabama | collected 2011 | reverse complement strand
GCCGCGACTTCAAGTCACGTGAATTCCAAGCTTCGGATCCCACTGTGCTGGAAAGTTTAATGGAAGAATCTCCTTCAGGGCAATTGAGTGCATCGAGCGCACGCTCCAGCTTTGAGTCAATTTCCCAACCGTCGATGGCATCAATTTTTTCCTGCACTTCCCCCATGCGATTGCTGAGCTTTTCCATGGCATCGGCATCCATGGGTTCTGAAAATTTATTGCTGATGTCTTCAAACTCTTTGATCAAATTCATTACCGGCTGTACTCCTTCCCTTACAATCTCCAAAACAGTTTTTGACTCATCAAGATGTGGTTCCTGCTCGAGCATGCCAATGGAGTATTCTTTCTCAAACTGAATTTTACCCTGGTACTCTTTATCTGTCCCGGCAATAATTTTCATCAGCGTGCTCTTGCCGCTTCCATTGGATCCGATGATGCCGATTTTGGCACCATAGAAAAAAGAGAGATAAATGTCTTTTAAGATCTGCTTGTTATTGGGTGGAATTAATTTTCCCACCCCCTGCATTGAAAAAATGATTTTGTTATCTGCCACTTGAATTTTTTTTACGAGCGGCAAATATAGTCCCTTACGTGTGAGATTTCGACATACAATTCATTCGTCTCGACATAAAAAATGGCTGGAGCGGCAGTTAAATTTACTTTCACAAAAAATCTAAACCATGCAATCAAATTCTACTACCAGGTTCTTTTTTACACTGATATTTTCGGCCTTCTTCATGTATGGCGTTTCGGCACAAACCATCACGTTGCCACCCAGTGGCGACAATAACCGAAGTGTGGTAAAGCAGTACATCGGCGCTCTTGTAAGCGTTACCATTACTTATAACAGCCCAAATGTTACAGGACCAAATGGTGAAGACCGCAAAGGAAAAATCTGGGGCACTTTGGTTCCTTATGGATATTCTGACCAGGGTTTTGGAACGAGCAAAGCAGCACCGTGGCGTGCCGGCTCCAATGAAAACACCACCATCTCCTTTTCACATGATGTGCTGGTGCAAGGAAAAAAATTAGCAGCAGGAACTTATGGCTTCTTTATCGCTCCGGCAGAAAAAGGTCCGTGGACATTGATCTTTTCAAAGACCTCCACATCATGGGGAAGTTTCTTTTACGATCAGAATGATGATGCTTTGAGGGTTATGACCACACCCCAGGATGCACCATTTCATGAGTGGCTGACTTATGAGTTTATTGACCGACAGCAAGATTCTGCAGTATGTGCATTGGAGTGGGAAAATAAAATGATTCCATTCACGATAAAAGTTCCGGATGCAAAACAACTGTATGTGCAGAATCTCAGGAATGAGTTGAGAAACTCACCAGGATTTTCAGCGGATCAATGGAACAATGCTGCTAATTATTGCGTGCAGAACAATGTGAATCTCGACGAGGCATTGGTGTGGGCCAACAATGCGGTGGCACTTCCGGGAATTGGCCGGGCAAGTTTTACTACACTCTCGACAAAAGCAGAAGTGCTGGATGCTTTGGGAAGAAAAGATGAAGCTGTAAAAGTGAAGGAACAAGCAATCAATGATCCATCAGCAGGAGTATTTGATTTACATCAGTACGGCAGGCAGTTATTGGCACAAGGCAAAAAAGATGAAGCTTTAAAAGTATTTCAGCTGAATGCAAAAAAACATCCGAATACATGGCCGGTAAATGTTGGCCTCGCCCGCGGATACTCAGCTACGGGAGATTATAAAAACGCATTGAAGTATGCAAAGCTGGCAATGAATGAAGCGCCTGATCCGCTCAACAAAGAAAACATGAAGGCTGCAGTTACGAAGCTGGAAAAGGGTCAGGACATGAATTAAGAAGAGGAACTAAAAATCAAACACCATATTTTAAATCTTCACCGATAAACCACCTGCCATTGATTTGCATGCACATGGCGCTGCAACGCAAGTAGTCTTTTCCGGTTTTGGTTTCCATGATAATCCTGCGGCTGGGAATTCTTTGATTTTCAATATTGAAGATCATTACTTTTTCAAATGTCGCATCGCTCCAGCTTGTATGAAAGATGGCTGACTTGCTTTTGGTTTCATAAAAGCCCTTGCGAAGTTTGCTGTAAACGGAATCGGCATTTTCTTTTACCTGCAGCGGATTAGGTGTTGTGTTAGTGGCAATATAAATGTTTACGATGTCAGCAGAATCCGGAATGAACATGGATAACTGATCAAAAGTGATCTCACCTTTTAATGCCATGAATAAATAGCAGGAGAGATCTTCCATTGATTTTGCACCACGAGCAGAATCATGTGAATCGGCAGTAAAGTTTTTCATTGGGGAGATAACTTCCACATAATCTGCTTTGGGCTGGCAGGAAAACAACATGCAGCACACCAGCATTGTGCAGAGTGTATTCGAACAAATAAATTGTTTGAGGGAGGGAAATATTTTTTTCATGGAAGGGCAAACATTGTTTTAAGCAAAGCAGTAATTGCCTGCAAAGATCATTTCTAAAATTGGAAGCAGGAATTAATCGTGGTCTTCTTTTGCATGCTTCAAATATTCCTCCGCTAACTTTTTCTGATTTTCTGCAGGAACAAGCTGGTATTCTGCAAAACGCATTTTGAAGCTTGCTTTACCCTGCGTGATCGAGCGGAGTGTATTAGAATATTTATCCAATTCGGAAAGAGGCGCCCTTGCTTTGATGATGCTGTAATGGCCTTTCGCATCCATGCCCATGATGATCGCACGGCGCGTATTCAATTCTCCCATTACTTCACCCATCTGCTCTTCAGGAGTCATGATCTCAAGGTCATATACCGGTTCCAGTAATTTCGGATCAGCACTCCTGAAACATTCTTTGAATGCCATTGTGCCTGCGATCTTGAATGCCGTATCATTTGAATCCACAGGATGCATTTTGCCGTCGAATACATAAACGCAGATGTCACGAACATAAGAACCTGTGGTAGGTCCTTCAGTCATTTTATCCATCACCCCCTTCAGTATTGCAGGAAGAAATCTTGCATCAATGGCACCCCCAACAATACAATTGTGATAGACCAGCTTTCCTCCCCAATCCAAAGGAATTTCTTCTTTGCCTCTCAACGTAAACTCATCAGGAACTTTGTAACCTTCTTTGTATGGTTCAATCATCATCGCCACCTCGGCAAACTGGCCTGCACCGCCGGATTGTTTCTTATGCCTGTAAGTGGTTTTCGCTTGCTTCCGAATGGTTTCACGATAAGGGATTTTCATCTTCTCAAATTCGATCTGCATCTTATAAATGTGTTCCAGTCGCCACTTGGTTGCCTGCAGATGCAGCTCACCTTGTCCATGTAACAATACCTGCTTCAGCTCTCTTGAATATTCAACAACGAGTGTTGGATCTTCACGATGAATTTCAGAAAGTACCGTGCTGAGCTTTTCATCGTCAGCTTTATTTTTTGTGATGATGGCCACACTTATTCTTGGTTCAGGAAATTCTATCGGTGTAACTGTTACTGGATTTCCTTTACCATGAAGGGTATGATTGGTTTGAGTATTCTTCAGCTTCATGGTCGCACCGATGTCACCCGCGGAAAGCTTGTTTACGGGGTTCCTGTTTTTACCATCAAGTACAAACAGTTGGTTGATGCGCTCTGTACCATTATTCTGTGAATTGATCAAATCATTTCCAGTGCTTACTTCACCCGATAAAACTTTAAATAGCGATAAGCTTCCAAGGTGTGGTTCGATCAAAGATTTAAAAATGAAAAGAACAGGCTGACCTTTTGGATCACAGGGTATCGTGGTTCCTTCCTCTGTTTTTTCTGCCGGCATCTCTATGGCTGAAGGAGCAACGTTGTCAATAAAACCAAGCAAGCGACCGCTGCCCATGTCTTTCTTTGCTGAAGTGCAGAACACAGGGAATACCTGGTGATTCATCATTCCCTGTTTCAATCCCTGTCTCAATTCATCTTCATCAAGTGTTCCTTTCTCGAAATACAACTCCATCAGCTTCTCATCATTCTCTGCAGCCACTTCAACAAGTTGGTTGTGCAATTCATCTGCCTTTGCTTTTTCACTGTCAGGGATCGGAAGCTTCTCGGGTTTACCACCATTGGGACCGAATTGATACATCGTCATCTTCAGCAGATCAATGATGGCATTGAAACCTGTACCTTCATTCAATGGATATTGCATGATGGTAAAGGCTTTGCCAAAACGGTTCTTAGCCTGTTCAACTGTCTCATCAAAATTTGATTTCTCATGGTCGAGCTGGTTGATGGCGAAGATCATCGGCTTGTTGTATTGATCCACATAGTTCCAGATTAATTCAGTCCCCACTTCAACACCATGCTGAGCATTCAACACCATCACACAAGTATCTGTAACCCTTAATGCTGCGATTACTTCGCCGATGTAATCATCAAGACCCGGAGTATCTACAATATTTATTTTGTAATCTTTCCACTCAGTGTGCATCAACGTAGCATAAACTGAGTTGCCGCGCTGCTGTTCTATTTCATGGTAATCAGAAACGGTATTCGCTTCTTCTACACTTCCCCGCCTGCTAATGATTCCGGCTTCGAACATCATGGTTTCTGCAAGTGTTGTTTTGCCGGACTTTGATGCTCCGAGAAGAACGATGTTTTTAATATGCTTGTCGTCGTAAACTTTCATTGATTGTAGGGTTTAATAAATGAAGAATGTTGCCGGGTATAGAAGCAGAAGATGCCTTCGGGCTAAAAGTAGAAAAGAAAAGAAGAAATGAAAACGACTGAATCAAAAAATAAAGAGGCGAGATTATTTATTTGCATAAGTAGTAACTTTAAAAACTATTTCACATCAGTTTCGTTTCGATTACAATATTCTGATACAGGAACATGAGATTATTATCGCCCGATATCCGAAATGAGATTCTTCATCGCCGGGTTTTTGAATTGTTGCTTGATGCAGTGCTGGTAGAAGACATCGAGGGTAAAGTAATATTGGTCAATAAGAGTTTTATCCGTCTCACAGGTTTTTCAGAAAAGCAAATCATTGATTCAGGCATTAACGTTCTGATCCCTGAAGAATTCCTGGAAGAGTTTATCAGCAGGCGCGAACAATTCAAACTGAATGAACATTGGGACCTGGAAACTTTCCTGGTAAAAGAAAATGGCAATCATTTTTTTGGAGCTTTCAAAGCGATACCATTAACAGATGAGAGCGAAAATGTTATTGGAAGGATTATCTCTCTTAATGACATTACTGATACCAAGCAGACACTCAATACACTTCGACAGAGTGATGATCGCCTCCGGTTTCTCATGGAGGTTTCTACAGAAGGCATCATGATTCATGAAAAAGGATTTATTACGGATGTGAATGAGGCAGCAATAAAAATGCTGGGCTATGCTTATGAAGAGTTGGTTGGTAAATCTGTTTTTAGCTTTTACCCGGAGTCTGAGCATGCGAGAATCGCAGAAGCGATGAAGAAGGATTCATCGAAGCCGATTGAAAAAGAAATTCTTAACAAAAACAAAGAGGTAATTACTGTAGAGATAACAGCGCGAACGCTTATTTATGAAGGACGTGAAATAAGAGTGATCAACCTTCGCGATGTTACCGAGCTCAAGAAAAAAAGGGTCGAAGAAGAGCGACTGGTTTCCATTTTTGATCGCAGCCCTTTATTCATTGGCATGATGGATGAAGCCGGCCTGCGGTATGTAAATCCGGCAGGAAGAAAAATGATTGGAGTGAAGCTGGATGAACAGATCGGTCACTTTACCATCAATGATTTGATGACGGAAGAATCAGCGAAGATGATTCGTCGCGTTGCTATCCCTGCAAGCATCAGAACAGGATCGTGGAAAGGTCAGACTTACTTTAAAACACGTGATGGCGGAACAGTTCCTGCCTCTCAAATTATTCTCGCACACCGTAATAAAAAAGGAGAGGTTGACTTCTTGTCGTCCATTGCTGAGAATATTACTGAAAGACTCAAGACCGAACAGATCCTTGTTGAGAGTGAAGAGCGGCTCCGGTATTTCATGGAAGAAAGCCTGGAGGCAATTCTGATCCAGGAAGATGGAACCGTGATTGACTTTAATACTGCAGCAAGCAAAATGTTTGGGTATAATAATGATGAGATTTGCGGAATTAAAATATTATCGCTGTATGATATTTCTTTTCATAAGGAGATCAAGGAGAAAATAAAAAGTAAAAACATACTGATTGAAGAATGGGTGGGAGTAAAAAAGGATGGCACGCGCTTCGACATTGAAGTTTATTCCCGACCCCATCAGTATAAAGGAAAAGATGTGAGGGTGGTGAGCATTCTCGACATCACATTAAGAAAGAAAACAGAGCGGGCACTCCGCAGCAGTGAACTGCTGTTGAACACTGCAGTTGACGGAACTAACATCGGTATTTGGGAATGGAACCTGGTAACGAACCAGGTATCATTCAACCATGTGAAAAAGAAAATTTGCGGGTATACCGATAAAGACTCTCCGCAGTTTTTTGATCAATGGGCTGCAACCATTCATGCTGATGACAGGGAAGGTTTAATGGAGCGGCTGAAGGGACACATGTATGAGAACAGGGCAGTGTTTCATGCAGTGTATCGTGTGAAGCATGCGAATGGTAAATGGATCGTGCTGGAATCTAAAGGTAAAATTGTAAGAGATGAAAATGGCCTGCCACTAAAGTTTGTTGGTACTTCCATTGACATTACTGAAAGGCAGCAAATGGAAGATGAATTGCGCCAGAGTAAAGCGCAGTTAACTGCCATGATAGAAAACCGTGTTGAGGCAATCTGGTCAATTGATACTAATCTCAACCTGGTAAGCTTTAACAAGCCTTTTATCCAGGGATTCAAGCGGCTTTACAACCAGGATTTATTAAAAGGGACATTGGTGACAAGCGGCCTGAATGAGAAAAGTGCAGCAGAGTGGACGGGGCGCTATGAGGAATGTTTGGAGGGAAAGTCTCTTCGTTTCGTGGAGAAGTATGATCTGGATGGTAACCTGGTTTTTGTGGAGTACACAGGAAATCCTGTTCGACTTAGTGATGATACGATTGTTGGTGTTTCGGTAATGGGTAGAGACATTACACAGCAAATTCATTTTGAAGAGTCGTTAAAGAATGCCAAAGAGCAAGCGGAAGAAGCGAACAGAACCAAGAGCCAGTTTCTTGCAAACATCAGTCATGAGATTCGGACTCCAATGAATGGCATCATGGGCTTTACTGATTTGCTGCTGATCTCAAAGCTCAATGCGAAGCAGCGCGAATACATTGAGATGGTCAGGTATTCTGCAGATGCATTGCTCACATTGATCAATGATCTTCTGGATATTTCAAAGATTGAATCGGGAATGATCTTATTGATGCATCGCAAATTCGAAATCAGGAAATTATTGCGTGACATCATTGCCACCTTCGAACCTAAAGCCGAATTGCAAAAATTAAAGATCAATTCTACTGTAGATAAATGGATCCCTAAGATCCTCATTGGTGATGAGCTGCGCTTGCGACAGATATTCGTGAATCTCCTGAGCAATGCAGTTAAGTTTTCAAGCAAGGGAAAGGTTAATGTGAGGGTTAAGCTGAGAAAGGTAGTAGACAAGAAAGCATACATCTTCGTGGAAATTGAAGATAAAGGAATTGGTATACCAAAAGATAAACTCGAAAGTATTTTTGTTGCCTTCAATCAAATTGGTGATCCGTACACGAGCAAGTATGGCGGCACAGGCCTCGGTCTTTCAATAGCCAAACGACTGGTAAACCTGATGAAAGGTGAAATCGGTGTAGAGAGTGAGCCAAAGAAAGGAAGCAAATTCTTCTTCACAGTGTGTTTGCAACTTCCTGAATAATTTTTCCTGCAATTATTCCAAAAGCATAATTTCGCTTTAGAAACTTTAGGGGTGTCCGCTTAAGCGTGACTGAGATCAAACCCTCATAACCTGCACAGGGTAATACCTGCGAAGGGAAAAGTGATTGATCCTGCCTTCATCGTTTCGTTATCATTCTGTAAATGAATTTTAGGTTTTAGAATTGAAACCCTTGGTGACTCTTGAACTTTATCGAAAATGAAATTGAAGGTTAACAGCAAAGAGATGGAATTGAATGAAGCGCAAAGCCTGACTTCGTTGCTGCAAAAACTTTCACTGGAACAAAAAAACGGAATTGCAGTCGCTGTAAATGCGAACGTGATTTCCAAGAAAAACTGGAATCAATACCTGTTGAATGAAAACGATGAAGTGATCATTATCGAGGCGGCGCAAGGAGGATAAAAATTTATGGATTCAATGAATACAATCATTCTCAACCAATAACTTTAGATAGCCATGCAGGCAAAACTTCCTTCAGACAAGAGTATTACCACGGCTCCTTTTCCAAAATCAAAAAAGATTTTTGTAAAAGGCGATATCCATGACATCAGTGTTGCGATGCGCGAGATTGAAACCGATGACACGGTTGAAATCAGGAATGGAATTGTAAAGAAGGAGAAGATGAAGATTTCCGTTTACGATACCAGCGGGCCTTATACTGATCCGGCCCAGGTTATTGATGTGCATAAAGGATTAAGTCCCGTTCGTCGCAATTGGATATTGCAAAGAAATGATGTGGAAGAACTCAGACAATTTACGTCTCAATATTCCAACGAGCGCCTCTCAGATACATCGTTGAATGGAATTCATTTTAAACAAACCCGGAAACCAATTCGGGCAAAGGCAGGGATGAATGTTTCCCAAATGCATTACGCACGCAAGGGAATCATCACACCTGAGATGGAATATGTTGCCATCAGGGAGAACCAAATGCACCGGGAAAAAACTGATTACTATGGTTTGTTGATGCAACAACATCCTGCGGAAAGCTATGGTGCGGCCATTCCTAAAAAAATGACACCGGAATTTGTAAGAGATGAAGTCGCAAGAGGCAGGGCAATTATTCCTTCTAATATCAACCACCCTGAAAGTGAGCCCATGATTATCGGGCGAAACTTTTTGGTAAAGATCAATGCAAATATTGGTAACAGTGCAGTTACTTCATCCATCGAAGAAGAAGTGGAAAAAGCAGTGTGGGCATGCCGCTGGGGTGCAGATACCATCATGGATCTTTCTACAGGAAAAAATATTCATGAAACCCGTGAATGGATAATCCGCAATGCTTCAGTTCCAATCGGCACGGTTCCCATTTACCAGGCACTTGAAAAAGTAGGCGGCGTTGCAGAAGACCTGACATGGGAAATTTATCGCGATACTTTGATTGAGCAGGCAGAGCAGGGGGTTGATTACTTTACTGTTCATGCAGGTGTCTTGTTGAGGTACGTTCCGCTTACTGCGACGAGGGTGACCGGCATCGTGAGCAGGGGAGGAAGCATCATGGCGAAATGGTGCCTCTCGCATCACAAAGAAAGTTTTCTCTACACGCATTTCGAAGAGATATGCGAGATCATGAAAGCTTATGATGTTGCGTTCTCCCTTGGTGATGGCTTACGTCCCGGGAGCATTGCCGATGCGAATGATGCAGCACAGTTTGCAGAACTCAAAACTTTGGGTGAGCTAACAAAACTGGCCTGGAAGCATGATGTACAAACAATGATTGAGGGGCCTGGACATATACCCATGCAGATGATCAAGGTGAATATGGAAAAGGAATTGGATCAGTGCAGTGAAGCTCCTTTCTATACGCTTGGCCCGCTCACCACTGACATTGCACCTGGCTATGATCACATTACTTCCGCCATCGGCGCTGCGATGATCGGCTGGTATGGATGCTCGATGTTGTGTTATGTTACACCCAAAGAACACCTCGGCCTTCCCAATAAAAAAGATGTGAAGGATGGTGTGATTGCCTATAAGATTGCAGCCCATGCCGCAGACCTTGCCAAGGGACATCCGGGAGCGCAGCTTCGTGATAACATGCTGAGCAAGGCGCGGTTTGATTTCCGATGGGAAGACCAATTCAACCTTTCACTGGATCCGGATACGGCCAAAGAATTTCATGACGAAACATTGCCTGCTGACAATGCAAAAGTGGCGCACTTCTGCAGCATGTGCGGCCCTAAATTTTGCAGCATGAAAATAACACAGGAGGTAAGGGACTATGCTGCGAAGATGAATGTGGAAGCAGAAGAAAGCATTGCGATGGGATTAGAAGAAAAGTCAAAAGAGTTTACACAAAACGGCGCTGAAATTTATGTCAGGCAATAATTCAAAAAAAGAATTGAAGCTGATTGTGATTTCAAGTCCTGAAGGATTTGAAGGTGAAATCGCTATTGTGCATGAGCTTTTCAAAGAAGGACTGGAATATTTCCACTTGCGCAAGCCCAAATATTCTACCAACCAGTTAAGAGAATACCTGGATCGCATACACAAAAAATACCGGCACCGCATTGTGATCCACTCTCACCATGAGTTAAGCATCCCATACAAGCTTCGGGGCATCCATCTCACCCGGAAGCATTTAAAGAATAGTTTCTTCACTTCATGGTTACGGATGTCTTACATCAAGCTGCGGCGGCCCCAGATTGAAATTACGGCAGGCACACACACGATTGGTTCGCTTAAAGGAAAGAATACAGGATACAATTATGTTTTCCTGAGTCCAATATTTAATAGCATATCGAAGGTGGGGTACCGAAGCACATTCAATGAAGATTCACTGAAGGATGGTTTGCTCAATTCAAATTTTGAGGTGATCGCCATGGGCGGAGTTGATGAAGATAAAATTGAACGGGCCCGCGACTATGGTTTTGATGGGGTGGCCTTGTTAGGTGCGCTTTGGAAATCCAATGAGCCGGTAGAGAAGTTTAAAAAAATTAAAGAGTTATGCAAAGCAAGCACCCCTGCATCTTAAGCATTGCGGGATTTGATCCCAGCGGAGGCGCCGGTATTCTTGCTGACGTTAAAACATTTGAGCAGCTTCAGGTTCATGGTATCGCAGCATGCACTGCCATCACGTTGCAAACTGAAAGCGAATTCAAAGGAGTGGCGTGGATTCCAGGTCATCAAATTGAAATGCAGATTGAAACGCTGCTTCAGAAATATCCTGTGCAGTTTGCAAAAATTGGTTTGATTCAAAACCTTGAAGTGCTGGATGATTTGCTTTTGTTTATGAAAAGAAAATTTCCCGCAGTAAATATTATCTGGGATCCTATTTTAAAATCATCGTCGGGATTCAGCTTTCATGATCACTTTGATGAGGCATTGTTGTTTAATATTCTTTCAAAAATCTTTCTGATTACTCCGAATGAAACGGAAGCCAGGCAACTCATGCAGGCAGAAGATGGAATGATTGCAGCACGTAACCTTCATCGGTTCTGCAGGGTTTTCCTTAAAAGTTATACCAGCGGAAATGAACATGCTGATATTCTATTCGAAGATGGAAAGGAAGTGATTTTGAAGAGTACACTCCTTCATAACAGTGAAAAGCATGGATCAGGTTGTGTGCTATCCGCAGCTATTGGCGCTATGCTTTCAAAAGGAATAGACTTACAAGGTGCTTGCACTATAGCGAAACAATACACTCATGATTTTATGGCAAGCAGCGAAGGATTGCTGGGAATGCATCACTCATTAAATGTTATGCAACATGCGTAGAGACATTGCTTCACTTCATTACCTCACGCAAGATCTTGCTCGCTTCAGTCACCAGGATCAGGTGAAGATGGCTTGTGCAGCCGGTATTAAGTGGGTGCAGCTGAGAGTAAAGAATAAAAACCAAAAGGAATGGCTGAAGATTGCAACTGATGTAAAACAAATTACGAGTGAGAACGATTGCATCCTTATCATCAATGATGATGTACAGATTGCAAAGGAAGTGGATGCTGATGGCGTGCATCTTGGACAGGAAGATATGCACTGGCAGGCGGCAAGAAAAATTTTAGGAGATCAAAAGCTTATCGGATTTTCAACACACTCCATGGATGAATTAGATACGGCGAAAGATTTTGATGTTGATTATTTTGGATTGGGTCCGTTTCGTTTCACTGCTACTAAAGAAAAGCTTCACCCGGTTTTAGGAAAGGATGGCTTCACCAAAATTATTTCGGGATATAAAGCTTCCGAGATAAAAAAACCTGTGATTGTAATCGGCGGCATACAGATGAATGATGTGGAAGAAATCATGAAAGCGGGTGCTCAAGGGATAGCTGTCTCCTCTGCTATCAACCTTTCCGATCATCCCATACAAGCAATACATCAATTCAATGCAAGACTTCAATTCTTTCATTCGAAAAATAAAACATTGGTATCATGAAAGAGCTTACCATAGCAGGCAAAATTTTTAATTCCCGATTGTTCCTTGGCACCGGAAAATTTTCTTCTTTCCATAAGATGTCGGAATCAATTGATGCAAGTGCAACACAGATGGTAACGGTTGCAATGAAACGGGTAGATGTTTCAAAAAAGGAAGAAGACCTGGGTTGGTTTCTGAAATCAAAAAACATTCAGCTGCTGCCCAACACCAGTGGTGCAAGAAATGCCAGGGAAGCCATTCTTGCTGCACGGCTTGGAAGGGAAGCATTGGAAACAAACTGGCTGAAGCTGGAAATTCACCCTGATCCGCGTTACCTGTTACCCGATCCGATAGAAACGCTTGCTGCCGCAGAAGAATTGGTGCGATTAGGATTCATCGTGCTGCCATACATAAACGCCGATCCTGTTTTGTGTAAGCGGCTGGAAGATGTTGGAACTGCAGCAGTAATGCCACTGGGTTCACCCATTGGATCGAATAAAGGATTGGAGACCAAAGGCATGTTGGAAATCATCATCCGTGAAAGTAAAGTGCCTGTGATTGTGGATGCAGGCATTGGCCTGCCTTCGCATGCATCGGCTGCAATTGAAATGGGCGCTGATGCTGTGCTTGTGAATACAGCGATTGCAATTGCTGCTGATCCGGTAGCGATGGCAACAGCATTCAGGATGGCTGTAGAAGCGGGAAGAATGGCTATTGAATCTGGGCCGGGAAGAAGTTCAGGATACGCGAACGCAAGCAGTCCGCTGACTTCATTTTTAGAAAATTAAATTAAAGAGTGGAAATGAATTTGGCATTCGAAACCATCAATAAAAAAAATACAGCAGGCGATAAAAAACAATCGTTTAGAGAAACCTTTGATCAATATTCATGGAAGGAAATTTCAGAACGGATTTATTCCGCGACTGATAGTGATGTTATAAAGGCATTAGAGAAAAAAGGGAATATAAAGCCGCATGATTTTGCAGCGCTGGTATCTCCTGCGGCAGCGAAGCACCTGGAGCGCATGGCGCAACTTAGCCATGAGATCACTGTCAAGAGATTTGGGAAAATCATGCAGCTTTATATTCCCTTGTATCTCTCGAATGAATGCAGGAACATCTGCACCTATTGTGGTTTCAGTCTCGATAATAAGATCAACAGGGTCACACTGAATGAAGAGCAGATTTTGAATGAGGTGCGAGTGATCAAATCAATGGGTTATGATCATGTGCTTCTCGTGAGTGGTGAGGCAAACAAAACTGTCGGCACAGCATATTTTGAAAAGATGGTTACACTTATCCGTCCTTTTTTTTCCAATATTATGTTGGAAGTGCAGCCACTCGATCAATCAGAATATGAAAAATTGTTTGCTTGCGGCGTGAGCACAGTATTGGTTTACCAGGAAACCTATCATGAAGAAAACTATAAACTTTATCACCCGAAAGGGAAAAAGAGCAACTTCAATTACCGGCTTGAAACTGCTGATCGGTTAGGCGCAGCAGGAGCACACAGGATTGGCTTGGGTGCGCTGCTTGGATTAGAAGATTGGAGAGTGGATTCTTTCTTCACAGCATTGCATCTCAACTATCTTGAGAAAGCTTATTGGAAAACAAAGTACAGCATTTCATTTCCCAGGTTAAGACCGGCTGTTGGTTGCCAGGAGCCCCGCTTCCCCATGAGTGATAAAGAGCTTGTTCAGCTTATTTGTGCGTACAGAATTTACAATGAGAATGTTGAATTGTCTCTGTCGACAAGAGAATCGGAGAACTTCAGGAATCACGCCATTAAATTTGGAATTACTTCTATCAGCGCTGGTTCAAAAACAGATCCCGGTGGATATGCAAGTAACCTTCATGCGCTTGAACAGTTTGAAATTTCAGATGAAAGATCACCCAAAGAGATTGCTGCTATGATTCATAAAAATGGTTATGAACCGGTATGGAAGGATTGGGATAGGGTGCTTGGATAAATATTTTTACAACCGATGGAATACAGCATAACTCCAATAGGATTTGTTAAAAACATTCGCAAGGATATGAGCGATGATTTTTGGGGATCCGTTGAATCAGAGGTTGAAGTCGTGAAAGAAATTCCGACAGAGGCTTTGGATGGAATTGAAGCATTCTCTCATCTTGAAATCATTTTCTATTTCAATCAATTGAAAGATGAAGAAGTTTTCATGGGAGCAAGACATCCAAGAGGGAATCCCAATTGGGATAGGGTTGGAATCTTTGCACAGCGTGCTAAAATTCGTCCGAATAAATTAGGACTCACCATTGTAAAACTCATTAAGAGAGAAGGGAAGAAAATCTTTGTTTCAGGTCTTGATGCAATTGATGGCACGCCGATCATTGATATTAAACCGGTGATGAAAGAATTTCTCCCTCATGAAGAAGTAAAACAGCCCGAATGGTCAATCGAATTGATGAAAGATTATTGGAAATGATGAAACTCAGCAATAAAGAACAGGAGCGTTATTCTCGCCATATTCTGCTATCAGAAATTGGTGAAGCGGGCCAGTTGAAACTAAAGCAATCAAAAGTTTTAGTGATTGGCGCAGGTGGCTTGGGTATTCCTGTATTGCAATATTTAGCAGCGGCAGGTATTGGCAAAGTAGGAATTGTTGATGGTGATGTGATTGAACTTTCAAATCTTCAAAGGCAAGTGCTCTATTCAGAATCAGAAGTAGGACAACTGAAAGCAGAGATTGCGAAAGAGAAGTTATTGCAATTGAATCCGGAAATTGAAATTGTTTCTTTCCCGGTATTTCTTTCTTCAGAAAATGCTTTTGAAATATTTTCTGGTTATGAAATCATTATTGATGGCTCCGATAATTTTCCCTGTCGTTATTTGGTGAATGATGCTTGTGTGAAAATGAGTAAGCCTTTTGTATCAGGCTCTGTTTTTAAATTCGGTGGCCAGGTTGGAGTATTTAATTTTCAGGGTAGCGGAACTTATCGCTGTCTCTTTCCCGAACCGCCTGCTCCCGGTGCGCAACCTAATTGTGATGAAATAGGAGTGCTTGGTGTGGTTCCCGGAACCATCGGTATGATGATGGCCAATGAAGCGATTAAAATCATTTGCGGGATAGGCCAGGTGCTGAGTGATCGCATACTCACGGCAGATTTTCTTCAATGCAAATTTCAGTCGTATTCATTTCAAAGAGATGAAGAAGCTGTACGCGTAGTAGCTACATCACCATTGCCTGATCAGGATGCCTATCAAAATTTCTGTAATGGAGGTGCGGACGAGTTGCCTGTAAAAGAAATTTCTTCCAGCGAGTTACAAAGGATGATCGATGAGCATACCGATTTTCAACTGATCGATGTGAGAGAGCTTTTTGAGCGGGAAGAAAAAAATATCGGTGGCGATTTTATTCCTTTTGCCGAGGTGATGAGCAATGAGGATAAAATTTCAAGAGAAAAAAAAGTTATTTTCTATTGCAAGGTAGGAATGCGAAGCCATATTATTATTCAGCGCTTGCAGGAAAAATATGGTTTGAAAAATTTATACAATCTAAAAGGCGGAATCACTGCCTTCATAGGTAATAGGGTTACCCTTTCCAATACAGATTGATTCTTCGCTGCACATTTTCCCTGATGTTCATGTAAAAAAGGTTGTAATCAGCGACGTGATAAATTTTAATGGGATAGAAAAAGAAAAAAGGCAGGTGTGGCTTATTGATCCACAACAAACCATCATGAACCCGGGCATCACAGGCATGATCAACCACTCGTCCGAAGGGTCGCAGCACGCTTCCCTTGTTTAATGTGTCTTCACAATATTCATTTGTAGTTGTCCATGACAATGGGTTGTTACAGATTGCATGCAGGTAATTTTCTTTGTAATATTTTGGAAAAAATCCTTCCGCAAAAGTATTCCAGGTGCAATAGCAACCTGTGCTGTTTGAATCTGTGCATGGAACAATAAATTTCAACGAGTCAGGATTGATGGGCATGCCGACCAGGTACGCGACAACCAATTTGTTTTTCAGGTTTCCTTCAGCAAAAAAATCCATGAGAAGGTGAGCCGCATGGATGGTTCCCTGGCTATGCGAAGCAATAATGATAGGGCGGCCATTGTTATAATGCTCGAGGTAATATTGAAATGCATTCTTCACATCAGTGTAAGCAAGGTCAAGCGCCTGCTTTCTATCTGCCCTGTTGCTTGCATAGAAAGCGGAGATGTGTGCCTGCCGGTAGCGGGGAGCATAGATTCTGCATGAACCATTGAATACACTTGCCTGGTAAAGAATCGTGGAATAATCTGTCTTGTCGTTCAGGTATTGATCGCCTACATCGGCATTCCATTTATATTGATTTTGCGGCTTATATGTGAACGTGGTTGGATGCACAAAGAACACATCGATATCTGCCATTGCCTGGTTGTTCTTTAATGAAGGATCAGGAACAGAATCAGCAGGATCTTTTTTATCAGGCAATGAACACCATGAAGATGCGAGGTGGTAATCAGGCGCAGGAGGCACAGGACTATCTGCAAATGATGATTTTAAAATATATCGTTGAGCAGAAAGCTGTGATACAGAGAGAAGAAATAAGGCAGCGAATAAATACCGGGTCATGCTTTTTCTATTGTAACCGCCGCTTTTTCTTTCTTGTAATATTTCGGAAGGAAAATAATTCCGCAGATTCCCAAAAGCATCATGATCACCGCAATAATCTCTGCCTGCGTGGGGTGCATGCCGAGGAAATTATATTTGATGTTCACTCTTATCTGCTCAACGAGGAATCGCTCAATGCCATTGAGCACGAGATAAATGGAAAAGAGCATGGCAGGCACCTTTATTTTTTTTCTGATGCTCCATAAGAAGGCGAATATGAGCAACGAGAAAAATATTTCATACAGCGGAGTAGGGTAAACGGGATGCGGCAATTCAAAACAAAACTTTCCGGTGCAGTTGCTCATGGGTACTCCTTCCTGTATCACATTGTGCGGGTAAGTATAAGACCATGCCCAGTCAGGAAAGATAAACCAGCCTGGTTTTGGGTTCATGTTGACGATACCCCAGTCACCATCTCCCGCAAGATGACAACCAATTCTTCCGATACCATAGGCGAGGATTAATCCGGGAGCTGCACTGTCCAGCATGTGAACAAGGGGAATCTTATTGCGGCTTGCATACCATAAAACAGCGATGGAGCCTAAAATGAGTCCGCCGTAAAATGTTAAGCCACTGAAGGAGAACAAGGCGCCTAATGGATCATCAAGAAAGGAATCGATATGCTCAAGGTTATCGAAAAGTTTAGCACCGAGCAACCCTGAAATCGCAGCAATGATTGTGATGTCACCTACGAGCTGATGTGATGAAACCATGATTGTTCTTTCTTCCGGCTGAGGTAATTTTTCTTTTTCTTTCTCACGGTATTTAAAGAACATCATAACTACGGCGAGCGCTACGCCACCATAAATATTTCCTCTGGCAGAAAGAATAAATGATTGCGGATCATCAATGAGATCCTGGTAATGAAATATCATTTCTACAATCTTAAAACCAAGTGCAAAGCCAATGATGCCGTTGATTACGAGATCGCTGATACTAGCGCCTTCACCTACCGTTATTTTCTTTGGCACTGCGTGAATCAATCCAAGTTTTTCCTTTCTCCTGAGTTCCAGGGCCAGTGTCCATGCAGCAAATAGAAACGAGATGGCCATCATAAAGCCGAAGCTTTGAATGGGCCACACCCAATGAGTGCCAAACAAGTCGTTAAAGAGATCAGAGATTCTTGGATACATTTTTATAAAGGGGCGTTTGAAATTTTTATGACAACGAAATAAGTTTTAACTATTGCATTTCGAAGCTTTCCGTGTACGGGTGATTTTTTGAAATGTAAATTGATTCTATGCTTCCCACGACTACATCACCTTCAATACTTTCCAGTTTCACCGGAGCGAGGCTACCTGAGTAATTATGATCAGTTTTCACTTTTACCTTGATATAGTTATCAGTGATGCCTTCAATCATTCCATCATGAGCATGAAGTTCAAACATGGCCTCCCGCGTTTTGCCCAGGTGTGTCTCGTAAAAGGACCTTCTTTTTTTGTCTGATAAAATTCGGAGCATTTTATTTCTGCGGGCCCTGGTTTCTTTCGGGACAATACCTGTAAAACCAGCGGCTTCTGTATTTTCTCTTTCTGAATAAGTAAAGACATGGAGATAGCTGATGTCAATTGCATTCAGAAAATTATAGCTCTTGAGAAACTCAGTTTCGTTTTCACCGGGAAAACCAACGATTACATCAACTCCAATGCAGCAGTGCGGCATTACGGATTTTATCTTCGCGATGCGCTCTGCATATAAATCATTGAGATACCTGCGGCGCATCAGCTTTAAAATTTCATCAGATCCGGATTGAAGGGGAATGTGAAAGTGAGGCATGAATCTTTTCGAACCTGCGACGAAAGTGATGATCTCATCTTTAAGCAGGTTGGGTTCAATGGAAGAAATTCTGAACCGATCAATGCCTTCTACCTCGTCCAATGCGGCAATCAATTCCAAAAAAGACTCCTCGTGCTTGCCTGGAACCCGATTATGAATTCCAAAATCTCCAATGTTTACACCCGTCAAAACAATCTCTTTCACTCCTTTGAGGGCAAGAGTTTTTGCCTGTGACAACACATGTTGAATGGAATCGCTCCGGCTTTTACCTCGTGCAAGCGGAATGGTGCAATAAGAACAACTGTAATCGCAACCATCCTGTACTTTTAAAAATGCGCGCGATCTCTCACCGAAAGAATAGCTTTCATTAAAATTGTTTGCACTGTTGATGTCACAAGCATAAACCGATGCGTGACTACTTTTTCTTTCTCCGAGCTTCTTCAGGTGATCGGTTATCTGAAATTTTTCCTCCGCACCTAACACCAGGTCAACACCTTCCAGCGATGCAATTTCATTTGGTTTCAATTGGGCATAGCATCCTGTGATTACAATCTGCGCTTCAGGAGACTGGCGCAAAACTTTACGGATGATGCTACGGCATTCTTTGTCAGCATTTTCAGTCACTGAACAAGTGTTGATGACATAGATATCTGCCGCATCTTCAAAACCTACTTTTTGAAAACCTTCCCTCTCAACCAAGCGGGAAATGGAAGAGGTTTCTGCAAAATTCAGCTTGCAACCCAGTGTATGAAAAGCGATGGTCCTGTTCTGCTGCACGCGGCGAAATTAATCAACTGCTAGTGCTTTAAATCAAAAGCGCGGAAACACTGATTAGTCAACTCATTTTAAAGTGGGTTAACGCTGAAAGATTACGTGCTTCCTTGCTTATTTTTGCGCGACTTTTTATAGCGCCCTCATAATGGTTAAGATTGGCATTTTAGGTACTGGTCATCTTGGAAGAATACATCTCAAGCTGATTAAAGAAATCAAGGATTTTGAATTGATAGGATTTTATGATCCCAATGATGCAAATGCAGCACAAGCCGAAAAGGAGTTGGGCGGAAAACGATTTGCAGACATTGATGCGTTGATTGATGCTGTTGATGTGGTTGATATTGTTACGGACACCATTAATCACTATGATTGTGCGATAAAAGCCATTAAGAAATCTAAGCATGTTTTTATTGAGAAACCGATTTCAAATAGTTTACAGGAAGGAGAGGAACTTGTAAAGCTTGCGGATGAGGCGAGGGTGAAGGGAATGGTGGGACATGTGGAACGTTTTAATCCCGCGTTTCTTTCTGTTAAGCAGCACCTGTTCAATCCGATGTTTATCGAGACACACAGGCTTGCCCAATTCAACCCGAGAGGTACTGATGTTCCGGTGGTGCTCGACCTCATGATCCATGATATTGATATCATCCTGAGCGTGGTAAAATCGCCGGTTAAAAAAGTAAGTGCAAGCGGTGTAGCCGTAATCTCTTCTTCACCTGATATAGCGAATGCAAGAATTGAATTTGACAATGGTTGTGTAGCAAACATCACCGCAAGCAGGATATCCTTAAAACAGATGCGTAAGATGAGGCTCTTCCAGAAGGATGGTTACATCAGCATCGACTATCTGGATAAGAAATCAGAGATCATCAGGTTGAGTGATAGCCGTGATAGCTCAAATCCTTATGCGCTGGAATTAAATACCCCTGAAGAGAAAAGATGGCTGCATTTTGAAAGGCCCGATGTGCTGCCGATCAATGCAATTAAAATGGAATTGGAATTATTTCTTGAAGCAATACAAAATGATAAAGAGCCACCTGTAACGTTGCGTGATGGTCTGAATGCCCTTGACATCGCCTACCAGGTTATTGAGAAAATAGATCGTGGCACTACTTAAGTTTCCACCTTTTCCGCTCTCTTAAAAAAAAGTTAAATTTTTTTTTCTTTCCATACAATAATAAAAAAACAACCCCGTTTTGCTCTCAGTATTAATTAAAAGGTCAGGATTGAAAAACGCTACCAGCCTATCCCTATTAATATTTTCAGGTTTCTTGTTTACCTGCCTTCCTTCCTGCGACATAATCAATCCTCCTGAGCAAATACCTGCTTATGTTCAAATTGACACGGTCACTTTCACCGCTTCTCCCGGCCAGGGGACATCTTCACAAAAAATAACTGATGTATGGTTCTATGAACAGGAAAATTTATTGGGTGCCTTTGAAGTTCCCAAGGTGATTCCTGTACTCGATTCAGGTGCTGTTTCTCTTATTCTCTCTCCCGGTATTTGGGATGATGGTATTTCTGAAGTGCGGTTAGCATATCCTTTCTTCTTTCCTGATACCGTTACCGTTAATCTTTCTCCCTCAAAAACAATTCATCTTAGTCCGCATTTTACTTACCGGTCCGCTACTAAATTTTATTTCATTGAAGACTTTGAGGCGGGAAATCTTTTATCAAAGATCAATGGTGATACAAATCTTGTACGGAGTAATGTTGCAGGTGAAGTCTTTGAAGGGAATTATTCCGGTGCCATCTACCTGGATCACGATAGGGGGGTATATGAGGGAAGATCAAATAACAGCTACAATTTTACCTCGGGTCAACCTGTTTATCTTGAAATGAATTACAAATGTGATCAGCCATTCCAGGTGGGTTTGTATGGCACGCAGGTGGGAGCAAGTGTTTACTATTATAAGTGGACCATCAATGCGAAAGATTATTGGAATAAAATTTACCTCGATATGGGAAATGATATTGGTCAGCTACAGGCAACGAATTACCAGGTTTTGGTTCGTGCTGTATTTGATTCCACCCGTGAGAGTTCAAAAATTTTGATTGACAATTTAAAACTGGTAAGTTTTTAAAGCATGAACCGAAAGGCAATCAACACAGGCACAGTTGCGTATGCAGTTGCGGATTACCTGAGTGCCGTGTGTTCATGGGCGCTGTTCTTTTTCCTCCGCAAGCTATTTGTTGATCATGATTCTTCTGCTTCCATTTCTTTATTCATTCATGATTCAAGGTTTCTGCAAGGCCTGCTCATTATCCCGTTTGGCTGGTTGTTGATTTATTATCTCACTGGAACTTACACAAATATCTACCTCAAATCGAGGGTGAATGAAATCGGCAAAACATTTTTCATCACGCTTGCAGGTGTTATCATTTTGTTCTTTACTGTTTTGATTGATGACCGGATCAATGGCTATCGTGATTACTACCAATCAATTACCATCTTGCTCATGGTGCATTTCATTTTCACCATGGCGGGAAGATTGTTGATTTTGAATGCTGCGAAAAACAGGATGCAGCAAGGGAAGTTTTATTTCCCCAGCATTTTTATCGGAGGAAATAAAAGAGCGGTTGAAGCTTTCAATGAGATCAATGGTAAAGGGAAGGCTCAAGGGTACAAGTTCATCGGTTTTGTAGACACACATGTTGAGAGTAACAATGGCCATTCTGTACATTATGAAAATGGAAATGGAAACGGCCTGAGCAGGTACATGAATAAGCTGGGCAACATGATGGAGATGGAAAACATCATTAAGAAGAATGGGATCAAACAGGTGGTGATCGCTATAGAATCATCCGAACACCACCAACTTCGCGAAATATTGAATCAGCTTGCTGATCGAAATGTGATAATTAAGATTGTGCCTGACATGTATGATATTCTTTCGGGCTCTGTGAGAATGAACCACCTTCTCGGTGCTTCCTTCATAGAGATATATCCTGAACTTATGGCTAAATGGCAATATATCATGAAACGTTTCGTAGACATCTTTGTATCGGTGCTGGTACTGGTGGTATGCGCACCGCTGTATTTGTTTGTTACCATCAGGGTGAAGCTGTGTTCACCCGGCCCCATCTTTTACCTGCAGGACCGGATCGGGCTTCATGGTAAACCATTTAAGATTTACAAGTTCCGCAGCATGGTTGTAAATGCAGAAACCAACGGACCATTGCTTTCTTCGCAGGATGATGCCAGGATCACACCCTGGGGAAAAGTGATGCGCAAGTGGCGGTTGGATGAGTTACCTCAATTCCTGAATGTATTGAAAGGTGAAATGAGCCTCGTAGGGCCAAGGCCTGAAAGACGTTACTATATTGACCAGATACTGAATATCACGAGCGATTACAAACACTTGCATCGTGTAAAGCCGGGTATCACTTCGCTCGGCATGGTAAAATTTGGTTATGCTGAAAATTTGCATCAGATGATTCAGCGCATGAAATACGACCTTCTTTATATTGAAAACATGTCGCTGCTGATGGATGTCAAAATCCTATTGTATACGTTGAGAACAATTATGCAGGGCAGGGGCAAATAAAAGCTACGTCAAAGTTTTTCATCTACAGGTTCCCACAGCTCAATCTTATTTCCTTCGGGATCCATGATCCAGGCGAACTTTCCGTATTCATATTCCTGCATTTCACCTACCTGCTCAATGCCTTCTTCTTTCAGAGCTGCGAGCAGTTCCACCAGGTTCTCAACTCGATAATTGAACATGAAATCTTTTTCACTCGGCGAAAAATATTTGCTGTCACTCTTAAAAGTGCTCCATGAGGTGCTGCATTTTTTTTCTGCATCCTCCAGATCCCTCCAGAAAAAAATGGCGCCACCCCAGTCATTCATTTTCATTCCCAAATGTTTTTCATACCATTCTTTCTGTTTTTGTTGATCGCGGCATTTAAAAAAGATTCCGCCGATACCTGTGACTCTATTCATGTTTGAATTGATTTATTTGGTGATGATGATTTTTCTCGTCAACAATTGATTCGTGTAGTTGGTATAAATAAAATAAATCCCCGGAGGGAATGAGCTTAAATCAATTTTCTCTACGCCATTGTAAATGGTTCTTGAGTAGACTGTTTCTGACAGCTGATTTTTCACTTCAACCTGGATTGGATGCTCAGTTGTTGTGCTGGATTCAACAGAAAAAATTCCGTCTGATGGATTCGGGAAAACATTCATCATGTTTTCAGGCTGAGCTTTAGTAACAACCGCAGAAGGAAATCCTTCACATGTAAATGAATCGGAAGGTGCCGGCTCTAAGCTTTCCGCATAATCAAACATAGCATCGAGCACGCCGGGTAAATAAAAGTTATTTCCATTGCTTAGAATAATAATGCCTGTTGAGTCTTTGATCGAGAAATACAAATTTGTACTCACTCCCGCATCACCCCCATCGTGTCCCCAGCAGGTTCTACCGCCGATATCATATTGATACCAAATGATTCCCTGCGTACTGTCGATGTTTGGAATTTGCTGGCTTAAGATTTCATCCACCGTGCTGCTCTGTAGTATCTGCTGATTGTTCCATGTTCCGTGATTCATCATCATTGCCATAAACTTTGTGAGCGAGAGCAAGCTTGTTCGCAACTGCCCATCAGGATAATCAGGATAGCAGTAATAGCCATTGGGTAAGTACTCACCATTTTTCCATCTGTAAGGCATGGCAACATTAAAGGTATCGAGCCCGGCTAAAAACCAGGAAGTATTGTCCATGCAAAGCGACGTAAAAATTTTTTGATTGCAATAATCTGCGAATGACATTCCTACCACGGTCTCTAAAATGTAGGCGGCCAGTGCAGCTCCTTCATTGCAGTAATGATAGTGAGTGCCGGGTTCCTGGTCATAGAAATTTCCTGCTTCGCTGTAATAAGCACCGCCCGGTGTAAAGTAGTCTTTCATGTAATCTCCAAGCGGCACTGGAGAATCCATTCCGAAAGTATAAGAGAGCGTAAGCACCACCCAATTATCCTGGAGCGAAGAGGTATGTGTGAGGAGCTGTCGCATTGTAATGATGTCGTCAGGATAAAACGGGTTTTGTATTTCAAAAGGGAGGTAAGCATTGATATCCTTATCCAAATCAATGGTGCCATTTTCATACTCTTTCATTACTGCTGTGCTGATAAATGTTTTTGAAATGGAAGCAAGCATAAAAGAAGTATTCTCAGTAACAGCAATGCTGTCGTCAATGCGGGCATAACCATAACTATTCTTCCATACAGGAATTCCTTTCTTTAGAATCACAGCCGCCACACCGGGAACATGAACATCAGCCATCCCGGCAGTAATAATAGAATCAATGTTGATGACCTGCGCTGAAAGATTTTTTAGAAGAAAGAAAATAGTAAAGAGGAGTAGTGTAGATTTTTTCATAGAGGCCTATTTATATTCAGTAACAAATTTAAGTAGGAATGTTTAATGGGCTAAACATGAAAAGGTTAAAAGCAAGGTGCCCATTAAAGCTGATCCATGGCCACTTTAATTTTTTCATACAATGCATCACTCGCTTTTACTAAAGGTAAACGAAGTGTATTTTCACAGAAGCCTGAAACATGCAAGGCAGCTTTCACTCCTGCGGGGCTTCCTTCTGCAAAAAACAATTCCATACAATCCAGCAACTTATAGTGCAGCTTAGAAGCTGAAGTAAAATCACCATCAAGCGCCTTCACCACCATAGAAGAAAAATCTTTGGGTGCTGCTTGTGCAACCACCGAAATCACACCAACGGCGCCAAAAGAAATCATCGGGAGCGTAACGAGGTCGTCACCGCTGATTACCAAAAAATTATCCGGCTTATGCTTGATGATGTTCATGATCTGCGAAAGATTGCCGGATGCTTCTTTAACACCAATGAATTTAGTTGATGCCTTCGCCAACCGCAAAATTGTTTCCGCAGCAATGTTCGATGAAGTTCTTCCCGGAACATTGTATATTATAATCGGTAGGGGTGAAGCAGCTTCAAGTTTCATGTAATGCTGGTAAATCCCTTCCTGCGATGGCTTGTTGTAATAAGGGCTTACCGATAAAATGGCATCGTAACCGTCAATGTCGAAGGAGCGCATTGTGTTGGCAACTTCAGAAGTATCGTTTCCGCCAATGCCTGCAACCAGTGGAATTCTTTTGCCGGTGATAGATGCCGCAAGCTCCCACACTTCTTTTTTCTCTTCTTTTGAAAGAGTAGCAGATTCACCGGTGGTGCCCAGTATTACGAGGTAGTTAATGCCACTGCCGATATTGAAGTCAATGAGTTTCTCAAGTGCTGCAGCATCAACAGATAAATCTTTTTTAAACGGAGTGATGAGGGCAACACCGGTGCCGTGAAATTTTTTCATGTCTTACATCATTTCAAGATAATGCCTGTACTGAAACAAAAGCTTTTTCAGGTCTTCTTCATTCTTCAGGTCCACCATAAAGTCGTAAGCATAGGTTTTTGACTTGTTGAAATTTCCCATGCGGAAAGAGGCATTGGACACTGATGAAACATATTCGAGCGGAAGGTTTTCACCGATGTATGCATTGATGAGGATGTCAAACCTTTTTGCAATGAAGTCATTTACTGTATCTCCTTTGGGAATCAGGTAGCGGTTCAAATCTTTTTTGTTGAAGTAGGAGAAGTTAAAGTTGATGGCCTTCTTGGGAGCATTGTAGAAACCCAACATCACCACTCGTTTCTTATCGCGCTTTAATCCATCCGCGAAATTGCTGATCACTGAAATCTGATCGGGGTTGCTTGCATCGAAGAGGATTCCTATCTCAGCCGCATTTTGCAGGTTCACTAATTTCCGTTGTATGCTAAGTCCATGTAATTCCTTCTTCAGGAAATAAAAATGAAACCAGCGCTGGATTGACTTGAACATGAAACAGCGAAATTAATTCTCGTAAAATCCCATCGAGGAGAACTTTTTGATTCGTTCATCAATTCTTTGCTGCGGCGAAAGTTGCTTCAGCTCATCAAGTTGCTTCTTGATTTCTTTTTTCAGTGTAACAGCCATGGCTTCGGGATTGTTGTGCGCTCCTCCCATCGGTTCTTTGATGATGCCATCCACGAGGTGAAAGTCATGCATGTGATCAGCGGTGAGCTTCAGCTGTTCCGCAGCTTCCTCCTTTTTATCCCAGCTATGCCACAGGATAGACGAACATGATTCCGGCGAGATCACGGAGTACCAGGTATTTTCCAGCATGAGAACACGATCGCCAATGCCGATACCCAAAGCGCCGCCTGATGCGCCTTCGCCGATGATGATGCAGATCACGGGCACTTTCAGCAAAGTCATTTCATAGAGGTTACGGGCGATGGCTTCTGCCTGGCCGCGCTCTTCCGCCTCAAGACCCGGGTATGCACCGGGTGTATCAATGAGTGTAACAACAGGGATATCAAATTTTTCTGCCAGCTTCATCAACCGAAGCGCCTTCCTGTAACCTTCAGGGTTGGCCATTCCGAAATTACGGAATTGCCTGTCTTTGGTGTTGATGCCTTTCTGCTGACCAATGAACATCACCGGTTCATTATCGAGTGTGCCGAGTCCGCCGATCATTGCGGTATCATCACGAACCTGTCTATCGCCATGCAACTCAATAAATTTGGAGCAGAGTTGCTGAATGTAAAACAGGGCGTAGGGCCTGTTGGGATGCCTCGAGAGCTGAACCCGCTGCCATCCATTGAGGTGGCTGTAAATGTTTGTTTTTGTTTCGGTGAGTTTTGTCTCAAGCTCTTTGATCGCTGAAGCCATGTTTATCTTCCCGCCTTCACCGATTTTTTTCAGCTTTTCCAACTGATCATTCAAATCTTCAATCGGCTTTTCAAAATCTAAGTAGATCATTCTTTTTATTAAGAGGAAACAAAGTTATTATTCTGCGGGGAATCTAATCTTCGTGGCAAATGCAGGAAGTGAAGGATGGCTTGGTGAAGGAATTCAACCTAGAACGCCATTATGTTGTTATCGTTTTGTATCTTCTTTTTTAATAACGCTATCATCTAAGTAGGTTTCGTTTCTAATGAGTTTTCCACTCGTATCGAAGTAAGACCAAACTCCTTCTTTCATATTGTTTTTGTAAATCCGAATTTCTTTTGGGTGTCCGTTTAAATAATAGGTTCTGCTTGTATCATCAAACTGACCATCCTTGCTTATTCCAATCTGTATTAGCTGACCGTTTTCTGCATAAACATTAAAAACTCCTTGCTCGTGTCCATTGCTATCTTTCCACTCTTGCAGATTTTTTTGTCCGTTAGAGTGATACAAAAAGAAGGAGTCAATAGAAGTTCCCATTTTGTAAGTTGCCCTGGAACTTAAATTTCCATTTGGATAGTATTCAATTGACTGTCCGTTTAGTGTATCATTCAAATAGTGTTTTACTTCTTTGAGTTGTCCATTCAAATAGTAAGTTTTCCATTCTCCTTGTTTCTTGCCATCAACGGTTTGACCGCTGGACTCTCTTGTTGAGTTGTTAAAATTCCACTGCATTCCTTTCCAATTTCTTAGAAGTAAAAACACAATGATAAAAGCAATAACGATTAAAACTATTCTAACTTTGAAAGCTCTTGTCGTCATGTTCATTCCTTGGAATCAGGTTTAAGTTAGCTGAGTGAAAATTGAATCAGTGATAGTTTTGTAAATCGCTAGCCCCGCTCAAGATATCATCTGCAAATCTACTTAGTAGGATTTATGCTGTTGCCGCAATCCCATATCGTATTGCCGCTTCAAGCACATCCATATTAATGTCTTTGAGTGATTTGAATTTAACACAATATCCGGTTACGGCTGCCTTGCCGAGTTTTTTGCCATAAGCCGAGGCTAAATATTTCCGGTCTTCAATGCCCATGATGTAGACGGAGATTCCGGTGGTGTTTGCGCTCAAACCAATTTGATAAAACTCCCTGGATGTTCCATCTGCATATTTTATGGTGTAAGAGCCGTATCCAATATTGGGGTTAGAAACAATTTTGCCTTCACTGTTTTTGCCATCAAGGAACCATAATTTACCCGCAGGAAATATTTGCAGCATATTGCGGTGCAGCGCTTGCAGGTCACTGCGTTTTGGTTCGGGTTGACCGGCAATGTATTTTTTGATTTGTTCTTGTATGCTCATATAAAATGTGAAATTAATGGTTGCCTGATTTGTCTTTCAAATTGGCACAATTTACAATCCCAGCGAATCAATTGCGAGTTGCAACCGAAGGGGGCAAATGTTCTATTGATGTGGATTGCTATCAATATCGAAATCCTGCTGATTCATTTTCGACTGGCAATGGAAAGTCAAGCATTCATTAACCATTAACAATCAACAATTGTTACTTAGACGAAACATCGACTTCCGGGAGTTAAAATAACCCGCTGCCGCGAAGGGGACTTAAAGGTTAGTCCTTCCAATGCGCTTTCAATTTACCTCAATCCCACGAGGGAAAATTTTGCGATCAGCGGCTTGGCAGGTTTGCAGGATGCAGAAGTGGTTGTTGAAATCTCGAACTCACTTTCGCAGGTTGTGCTTTCAAAAGTGATTGAAGTTAATGGAGAGATGAAAGAAGCCTTTGATTTTACCGGGATGCCAAATGGAATTTACTTGATAAGAATTCATGCGGGTAATAATTACCAGGTGAGCAAGCTGATCATTGAATGATGAATTCCTGAAATGAATCAGGAGCTGATGATATTCTTTCTCCTCGAACTGAATAACAAATAAAAAAGACCGAAGAAAAATCCTCCTGCAAAAATTGCAAGGGCGACGGCGCCGATTACATATTGTAGCAGGTTGAGGTGAATGTCTTTCAGTGTGATGGCACTGATACTTTGAAAGTGGATGTTATTCTCAATAAAAAGACCACCCATGCAATAGCTGAGAAAAATAATCAGTGGAATCATTGGAGGAATGCTGATGTTGGCTGATGCGATGAATAGTACTTTGTTCATCCGGAATAAAATAGCAAGTGGAATTCCTACCAATAATTGAAATCCCCAGATGGGAACAATGCCCATAAAAATTCCAAATCCAATCGACGATGCTTTTTTAAAATTCGTTTCTCCGGGTTTTATTGTTTCTTCCCTGATGATGTTCCACCAACCTTTCCGGTAAATATTTCCAATCATCCGCTTAGGCAAATAAAAAATTAAAGTGAGGATAACGAAGTAAGTGTTCAGGATGCTGATGCGGGTAAAATCCTGGAAAGGCCTGAAATGTGAAACGCGTTCATCTTTATCATAGAGGACTTTCACAGGAACAGAAACACACTTTACATCTCGCCACGCCAATTTTACAATCACCTCAATTTCTGTCTCGAACTTTTTTGTGAAGAGCTTTATCTGTTTTAGTGTATCCAGCGGATACAGCCTGAATCCTGTTTGCGTATCCGGAAGGGTGATGCCTGTTTCAACCCAGAACCAGAAGTTTGAAAATTTATTTCCGAAAGAACTTTTGCCGGGCACACCTGCCTGTTCCATGTTGCGGGAACCCATCAGCAATGCACCGGGGTTCTCTTTCCCAGCCGCTATAAATTGAGAAATGTCATCGGGGAAGTGCTGCCCGTCAGAGTCAATGGTAATTGCGTTTTGAAAACCACGGAGTGTGGCCTCTTTAAATCCTTTGCGAAGCGAGTAACCCTTACCAACATTTGGAGCATGTGTGAGGATGATAAGCCGGTCTTGGAATTTTTCCAGGATGGAAGAAGTGCTGTCTGTCGATCCATCATTGATCAGGATCACATCGTTGCCTTCACTGAAGTTAAGCACACCTTCAATCACCCTTGCCAGTGTATTCGCATTGTTATAAGTCGGAATGATAATGCAGGCATTGATCTCTGAAAGCTTCATCATTGATATACAGCACTTAATTTAAAGTAAGTGGTTTCGTTGTTTCTTCCCGCTGCATTCACTTTAATTTTTCCTTCCTCCTTTGCAATATCCGCCTCAATAATAATAGTTGGTGTTGCAACAGGATTTAAAATGGATAAAAATTTACAGCGGGACATAGAAAGCAATTGTAGCTTTTTATTGAAGGCAGCCTGAAGAATCTCTTTCACGATTTGGATCTGAACCACTCCGGGTGTAACCGGGTTACCGGGGAAATGTGCGAGGTAAATCTGATGCGAGGAATTGAGTTTGATGGTTGCAACAATCCGCTCAGGCGTAACAGCTTCTTCAACCACATAAAAAAAATCATTTAAGAGCATTGATCAGAAGTTGGTGAACAGACTGTCGTCCAGATTTTCATTGATCACATCATTGTAAAAAGTAATGATGCTTTTGTCGCCTGACTTTTCGAAGAAGGCAAGCTCTTTCAGCCGCATGGTTTTCTTAGAGAAAGTCAGTTGCAGGTGGTCAAAGATATTCGCCATCGTTTTATTTTTTGGAACCAGCTTTACAAAATACTGCTCCTCATTTTGAAAGTAGGAGGGAGCAAAAATCTTATTATCCTGGAACTCTCCGTTCACAAGCATGATCATCAGGTCTTTTATTTTACCGATCGCCTCATTGAAAGAAGACACGCTTTTTTCTTTCTCAGCTTCCTTCACCTTTACTGCATCTCCGTTCACGAGGAAGATGTATTCCTGTGGTTTCAGTTTTTCCCACCGTAGCTTGTTTTGCTTCTTGTAATAGAATACGCCTGTGGATTTATTGGGTTCCTTCAGGTAGGAAACAAATTTCTCCTCTGTAAAATCAGCTTTGATGGTTTGTGTTGTTGCAGCAGCCTCCTTTAATTTTTTAAGAAAGGGAGCAGCATCTGCCATCGGTTGCATCTCTTGTGAGAAGGCATGCGTGGTTAAACAAATAAGCAAAAGGAAAAAAGCATTAAGTATCCTCATAAGGTTTTGCATGGATCAATTCAGGTAAGGGAATAATGTTCAGATTTTTTTGCCGGCAATATTTTATGATTTCCGGTAAAGCTTCAAGGGTAATTTTCTTTGTATCATGAAAGAGGACTATGGAAGTCTTATCGATGCTGCTTGTAACTTTATTGACAAGCTGCTTTTCATTTGTTGTAACTGTATCCATGCTTCTGAGTGACCAACCAATAGAAGTCAAGCTCAATGTGTGCAACACACTTGCATAAATGGGATTCGTTACGCCAAATGGTGGCCTGAAGAACAAAGGAGTTTTTTCAATGGCATTCCTTATTACTACAGTGCAATGTTCAATATCAGCTTTCAAACGACCCGATGAAAAAAATCCAATCATGTTGCTGTGACTGTAGGAATGGTTGGCGATGGTATGACCTTTCTCGTTCATCAGTTTCAATAATTCAGGATGCTGTGCCGCCTTTTTACCAATTACAAAAAAAGTTGCTTTGATGTTTTCTGCTTCAAGCAGTTCCAAAATTTTTGGAGTAATGTCTTTGTCAGGCCCATCGTCAAAAGTGAATGATACTGCATCAACCTTGCCACGATTGATGGAATGAATAAAATAGTTTGCTTTAATCTGTGAAGAACCATACGCTACCATTGCTCCATAAAAAAGTGCAATCACGATGAGAATAGTAGTGCAATAGGATTCATTTCTGAAAAGAAAAAAAGAAATGATGATCGATACAATTGTAACAGCGATGGTAATCCTATGCTTCAATGGATTCGACGATTGTTAACCCTAAGTTTGAATGATTCAGATGATTGCAAATTAATATTCGCTTCGTATTGTTTCCGGGAGTTTGCAAAATATCAGTGGCAAGATGGAGTGCAAAGGAAGCATTGGTAAAATAAATTCCTGTGTATGGTTGATAATCGACTATTTTTTTCTGAGGAAAAAGATGGGCGATTTCAACGGCTCTCAATTTATTCAATGAGCAAAACAATACCTGGTCAATCTCATCCCGGGTCACATTGCTCTCCAGCAGAAAATCATTGATGCATTCATCAATAGAATTAACGGTTATATACGTTGCAACATTCACGATCGATGCTTTTGTAGTTGCTGTTTTATTTCCTGTGAGTACGAAAAAAGATGTTCCTGATGTGAGCAGAATATTTTTGAAACTCAATTCTTCGGCAAGGGTGTTCAGTATCGGAATGAATTCGTCTGCCGCACCCACCAGGATATTTTGCTTTCCTTCATCTATGCACAAGCATGCATCCAATAATGCATGTTCAAATGACACTGTGTTTTGTGTATGTGTCATGTTGTAATGGTGATTCTGCAGCAATAATGAAATTTGACCTGCGACCGTATTGTGTGTGGATTGAATAAATGAAGTCGGAGGCAGGAGGCCATCCTGAATGGTGATAAAGTTGTTCAGGAATTTCTCGGTATCGTCCAGGCAGCCGAGGCCTGTTCCAACGATGATTGCATCGGGAGATTTTACTCCGGCTTGTTCAAGGCTGTCAATGCTGCAGCTCACAGCCATGCGCAATATCTTGCTCATTCTCCGCAGCAGAACAGGGTTGATGTATTGCTTGTAATCAGGTGCAATTATTTCTGAGCCAACTTTGAGCGGATCCAGCTTTTCTGCAAACCCATGGCTCCTGAAAGCAGGTTGATGAGAAATGGTTGATGCGGATTGAATAAAGTGCATGCTCAGATTTTTTCAAAAACCAAACTGGTGTTATTGCCGCCAAAGCCAAAGGAGTTGGATAACACTGTTTTAATATTCGTGGATTGTTCAAATTTCGTTTGAGGAAGCAAAGCCGTTTCACTCATGGTTTTTTCAAAATTTAAATTTGGTAGAAGCACATTGTTCGTAATGGCCATTACTGAAAATACCGCTTCGATGGCACCGGCAGCTGCAAGGGTGTGTCCTGTAAATGATTTTGTTGAACTGAATGGAGGGAGCTGATCACCGAAAATATTTTTTAAGGCGACAGACTCTGACAGATCATTGTTTTTTGTTCCTGTTCCATGAGCATTGATGTAACTCACTTTGTCTTTTGTGATCCCTGCTTTAATGAGAGCGTTTTCCATTGCAAGTGTTGCTCCTTTGCCGTCGGGTGATGAGGCAGTTTGGTGATAGGCATCAGCAGCATTGTGCCACCCTGTGATTTTACAAATGGGAGTGTTGCCGCTTTCTTCCAGGCTTCGCTCGCTTTCCAAAACCAAAAATGCAGCACCCTCACCAAGATTTAATCCGTTCCTGTTTTCATCAAAGGGTCTGCACCATTCCGTATCATAAATCATCAGGGAGTTAAATCCATTGACGGTGAACTGTGTAAGTGCATCGCTTCCGCCGGCAATCATGCGATCATATTTTGAACTTGAAATCAAACGGCTGGCAAGCATGATTGCATTGGCTCCGGATGAACAGGCAGTAGAAAGGGTATTGATGTATCCATGAATGCCCAGTTCGTTCGCAATTTTCTCCGTTGTATTTCCACTGTCATGGGTCGTGATCAACGAGATGTCGGCGCTTTCTTTTGTTCCAAGGAATTGCCGGTAATATTTTTCTGTATTGTCCATGCCGCCAACGGAAGTGGCTGAAATAATTCCCTGCCTTATCTTTTTATTCAATGAATTTTTTCCCCACGCTTCCTTTGCTGCGGCGATTCCTAATAATGAAGTCCGCGAATAAGGTTGGTTGTTGAGAGCAAGCTTCCTGATGAAATCATCATTTGAGAGCTTGACTTCTCCTGCTAAAATTTTTTTGTTGAAAGAAAGATACTTTGCCGGTGCTATACCACTATTGCCACTTTGGAGCGATTGATAATTTTCTGTTGTGTTAAATCCTATTGCTGAAATTGCTCCAATGCCTGTAACATAGATGTTCATAACAGGAATTAAATCAGCCCTTCATTTTAGTGATGTAATCAGCCATGGAATCCACGGAGTAAAAAATTTCCTTTCCTTTTTCAGGATTGGTAATTTTTACAGCGTAATGTTTATCAAGTAAAACAATCAGCTCCAAAGCATCAATGGAATCAAGTGACAAGCCTTCTCCAAAAAGTGGCGCTTCATCCCTGATATCTGATGGCGCAATATCTTCCAGGTTCAGTTGTTCAATGATTTGCTTTTTTAAATTTTCCTTCAAAGAAGACATGTTTATGATTTATATAAGGCGGTTAGTGTCTCAATATTGAGTTGCAAATTAGTCTTTTGAGAATCTATTTTTTCCACGAAAAATAAAAAAGCATCTGTGTTGCCATTCAATGAATCGATCCATCCACACAAGCATGCTTCGGAAGTTTTGGCGAAATGAATACGGCAAAAGTCCATGAAGAATGTTGGATTGAATTCAGGGTAAATGCTGAACAGGTTTTCTCCATACCATCTATTTTTTATGGCAAGCTCGCCGGATAAAATGTGTGGAAGCGTGTAAACAAATAATGCAGGGCTTGGTGTGCCTTCTTCTGCATAAGATTTTCTAAAATGCTGATCAGTATCAGCGCTGGAAACAGCATTGGAAAACAGAAGAGCAATTTGCTCGTCAGGATAGAAGGAAATAGAAGGAATAGATTTTTTCAACGCTTCTGATCCCAATATTGCCAGCTTGGAGAGCACATCCATCTTATAGAATTTGGGATAGTCAATCGCCAAAAATTTATAGACCTGCTTTTCAAAATTATTTGTTGATGAGTTGTTCTTCGTGAGAATCGTTTTTGAATTCACCCGCAGCGTGTCGTTTGTTATATGGCAATATCCGCTGATAAACATCATGACTTTCGCAGGATTAAAGAGGCATTGCATCCACCGAAACCTGAAACAGTTTTCAATATTGTTGTCAATGGATGCGAATAATTTTTTGTAATTACATTCAGCGGCTGCGTTGTTCCGGGTTCTTCAAATCCCAGGCTTTTGATGAGCATATTTTTCCTCATGGACTGTAGGCAGATGGCTGTTTCAATAATTCCTGCTGCTCCAAGTGTGTGACCAAAGTAAGCCTTCAAGCTGTTGACCGGTACCTCATTCATTTCCAACCGGTTAAAAGCAATCGATTCCATGTCGTCGTTGTAAATGGTTCCTGTTCCATGAGCTGAAATGAAATCTATTTCTGTTGTCTTCACCTTAGCCAGCTCCATGGTTTTTTTCACTGAGTGAAATAATCCTTCACCTGTTCGTGAAGGGCCGGAGATGTGATTTGCATCATTGGAAGAACTGCCATCCAGGTACTCTATCGTAGCATCATTAAATGTGGCCTTGTCATTTGAAAGAACGACTGCTCCAAATCCATCACCCAATGTGATGCCATTCCTGTTTTTATCAAAAGGCCTGCAGCGTTCACTGCTGATGGCAAACAAAGACTGAAACCCAAACAGAACAAAATCAGAGATCACATCACCGCCGACGATGATGGCGTGATCATAGATTCCTGCGCGGATTAAATCTGCACCCGCTGCAATGGCAATCACTCCTGATGCGCAACCATTGGATATCAATAACGGAAAATGTTGGAGCGAAAATTTTTGCTGCAGCTTTCCGGAAGAAGCGGAAAGGGTTCCTTCCAGGCTGTTTTTAATATCACCTTTCGTAGTGCTGATAATGACGATTGTTCTCGAAGAAATAATCAGGTCCTTATCGATTTCAGCAATAGCACCGGCAACACATTTTACAAGGTAGTCGTCAAACAAGTCTTTTTGAGTGCCAATAATTTTTGAAAGACACATTCCTTCTTTATTGAATCCCGCATTTTTAAAAAGCTGAACGCCGGAATGGTTTTCTTGCAGCTGCGAAAAATTTTGTTGGGCAGTATTGCCCAGCGGAGAAATAATATTTTCTGCCCCGATAAAGATTTTCAAAACGCTAAAATTTTATCCCTGCTTTTTTTTCCCATGCAATGTAAAAATCAGGCTTGTTGAGTTCGAGTGCCCGCGACTTTATATTAAGGAAGACCTGTACCGTCTTCCCTACTGCACTAACATTTTTAGTGCTGAGGTTGACAATCTCATATTCAAAAACAATTTTTGCAGCGCGAACATGATGCAGGCGAACAATCACTTTCGCCTTTTCTCCGTAGTATAAAGGTGATTTGTAATCAACTTCGGATTTTACAATCGGAGTGAAGTAACCTTTGCCATAAACATCGAGGTAGGTGAGGTGGTGCTTTGCACCGAAAGCTTCTCGCGCATCTTCAAAATATTTCAGGTAGTTGCCATGCCACACAACTCCCATCGCATCGGTTTCACCGAAGCGAATGTTGATGGTTATTTCTGCAGAGAGTTTTTTCAATTAATTACAATTTTCATTTCACATGCTAACAGTTTTTCTCCTTCACAGAAATTCTCACCGATTACCAAAAAGATATTTTCCATTTGGTAGGTCACCTTCACGATTGTATTGATCGTGGTTTGTACTCGTGGAAGCCGGTGCACTTCCAGTTTCGAAATCGCACCAATGAACCCGAGCCGTGGTTCGCTGCCCGATATACTTTCCAAATAACCAAAACCTGCTGCGCAAGTTTGCGCAATGTTTTCGATCAAGGCCGGTTCCTGCAGCACATCATTTTCGAGAAAAATGTTTTGATCTGTAATTTTGAAATCACTTTCAAAGCCTGTGGTATCAGCGGTGATTAAATGATCAATCATTACGAACGGTTTGCGTTGCGGAATAATCAATTCAATATCTTCTTTGCTTACCATCATTGCTTGTAAAAATCATAATAGTTAAACCACTGTTCGGGATATTGTTTTACCATTGTTTCTAGTGTCGCCACATATTTCCTTGCGATCTCTTCGGGTGGCAATTTAGCAGTTATCGGTTCGGTAGCACTTAATGAGTAGTGATATTTTTTTGACTTCAGTGCAAAAACAAAAGTAACCGGGGCATTAAATTTTGAGGCGATGATGAATGGCCCCAATGGGAATTTGGCATTCTTTCCCAAAAATGAAAGCTCAATATATTTCGCACCTGCCATTAGCCTGTCTGCATGCATGGCCACCAATTCATTGTTGAGGAATGCATTGTGAATGCTGATAACATGTGAGAAGTCATCCTTGATTGGGATGATGTTGAATTGAGAACCGCCTGTTGAAGATTCGAGATAGCTTTTTATTTTTTCCATTTCAGCATCCAGCATCACCACATTTATTTTCGATGTAACTCTTTCTTTTAACAGGTTGCCTGCTGTTTCCCAGTTTCCAAGATGAGCGCTGAGCAGCAAGCCTCCACTGCCATTTTTTTTCAGGTCTACAAGATAATCTTCATGGTTAAATGTGTAAGTGAAGCTATCGCCTTTGCCAATGAGAAAAGCGGCGCGGTCAACCAGCGTTTGACCGAAGATGAAAAAATTTTTTCTTGCAAGAACCATCGCCCGGCGTTTTGTAAAGCCCATTGCCTCCGTATAAAATTTTACAACGGCATCAAGGTTTTTTCTTGCGAAAAGAAAATAATAGTAGGAAACTAAACGAAGGATAAGGTAAGCTGAACCAATTCCGAATGTTCTGATGAAGAACAAAAATATTTTATATCCTAAAACAGTTCCTTTGCTTTTCCCATCCCATTGACTCATTGTTCAGGCGACAACTTTTTTTCTACCATATCATAAAAGTCGTTGAACGTAATGATGTCTTTGAAATCTTTACCGTTTACTTTAACACCGAAGTTTTCTTCGATCACCACTACAATATCAACGTAGTCAAGGCTATCAAGATCCAAGGTCTCTTTCAGGTTGCTTTCAGGGGTAATTTTTTCTTTATCAATCTCAAATTCAGCTGATAGAAACTGTTTTGTGGTCTCTATTATCTGTTCTCTGGTCATTTCAGTAATCATAGAATCGAGCGGGAGCGCTATTTTTTTCAAAGGTAATTTAAAATCGTCTGCCTTCAAAGAAGCGTACTAACATCCATCACCGTTTTCATGGGAGGAATGCTAAAAGGGGAAAGAAATAATCATTTAAACTTTTTCAAAATCAGCGAAGAATTTGTTCCGCCAAATCCAAAGGAGTTGGAAAGAAAGCAATCGATGTTCTGCTCTTTTGTTTCAGCGATGATGTTGATTTTGGCAGATTCTTCATCGGGATTTTCGAAATTGATATTGGGTGCAATAAAATTGTTTTGCATCATCAGGATGGAATACACAATCTCGCTCGCACCGGCCATCCAGCATTCATGTCCCGTCATCGACTTGGTGGAACTTACAGGTACCTTGCCGCCCATCACTTCTGCCAGGACTTTTGCTTCAATGGCATCACCAATAGGAGTGGAAGTCGCATGCGCATTCACATAATCAATTTCAGCGATAGGAATTCCTGCTTGCTGCAAAGCAATGTTGAGTGAACGGAATTGACCATCGGTATTGGGATTGGAAATGTGTTCACCGTTGGAAGAAAATCCGTAGCCGATAACTTCGGCAAGAATGGGTGCTCCCCGTTTCACTGCGGATTGATAAGATTCAAGGATCACAGTAGCAGCCCCACCGGAAGGAATCAAGCCATCACGGTCGCGGTCAAATGGGCGCGATGCTTTTGCTGGTTCTGATTCGCGGATTGAAAAGGCACTCAATCCATCAAAGCTCCCCATTGCATAGGAGTTGATTTCCTGTGCACCGCCACAGATGATGCGGTCTTGTAAACCCTGCTTGATGAGCAAATACCCGATGCCGATGGAATGTGAACCGGAGGCACATGCAGCACTGAGTGTGAAGTTGATTCCTTTCAATTTATAGATGGTGGAAAGATTCATGTTCACGGTGCAGTTCATATTCTGAAAGATGTCACCGCTGCCAATCAAAGTGTTGTCTTTTTTCTTTCTTGCCTTGTCTACCGTTTCTGCAACAGCACCTGCAGTACTGTCATTTCCGAAAATGATTCCCGTTTCATTTTTCTCCAGGAAATCAATGTCAAGCTTCGACATTGCCAGCGCTTCTTTGGTCGACATAAAAGCATACATAGCAGGCTGATGCATGCCGATTCTTTCTCTTCGTCCCAAAAAAGGTTTTAGATCCGGGTCTTCAACAAAGCCGGTAAGAGCGGAGCGATAACCTTCTTCTTTTCTCTTCGCTTCGTAAATGATCCCGCTTTTTCCCCCGTACAATGAATCCCTGACCTCAGAAAGGTTTTTTCCAATGCAGGAATAAATTCCAATGCCTGTAACAACAACACGATTGTTCATGGTTATGAATAAATGCCTCCGTTTATATTGATGATTTCTCCTGTGATATAACTTGCTTTTGAAGAAGCTAAAAAACTCACTACATGTGCCACCTCTTCGGGCTTACCAAATCGCTGCATCGGTACCAGCTTGGAAAGTTCTTTTTCATCCAGGCCTGCAGTCATATCAGTTTGGATAAAGCCGGGAGCCACTGCATTCACCGTAATGTTTCTTTTGGCGACTTCCTGTGCCAGAGCTTTTGTGGCTGCGATTACCGCACCCTTCGCTGCCGAATAATTGGTTTGGCCCGCCACACCTTTTAAACCAGAGAGTGAAACCACATTGATGATTCTGCCCGATCTTTTTCTCAGCATCGACTGGATAATAAATTGCGTGACATTGAACATTCCCTTTGCAGAAATATTGACTACATCATCCCAATCCCTTTCTGCCATCCACATAAATAAACCATCTTTAGTTATCCCGGCATTGTTCACTAACACCGTAATGGTTTTTTCTTTGTTTGCTTCCTGCCAGCTGGTCAAGGCGCTATCTACTTCAGATTTTACCTGCACATTGAATTGCATCAGTTCACCATCGCCACCTGCATTCTTTATTTCTTCCAGTGTTGACCTGGCAGCATCTTCATTGCTGGAATAATTCACAAGAATAAATAACTGATGATCCTTGCTTAGCTGCAAAGCAATGGCTTTGCCCAGGCCTCTTGATGCACCGGTTATTAATGCACAATTCATAGAGTGAAATTATTTTCCTTGATCAACTCACACACATTGGTAATTACCTCCGATTGAGAAATATCCTCATCAATAAAAGCGGCTTTTGTTCTGATCAGCTGGTATACCTTATTTGTTTTGGATGAAAGTTTTTTTCTTTCTGCATTACCCAGCAGGTCGATGGCCTGGCAGATAGCGATATAAAGAATGGCCATTACTTCAAAAGAATTATTAATAGCGTGTTTTGCAATTACTGCGCTGTTAGTGCCCATGCTCACGATATCCTGATTGTCGTGATTGCTGGGGATGCTATGAACGTACACTGAATTTGCTAATGATTGATTTTCGGCCGTAGTGGAAGTAGCGGTGAATTGAAGTCCTTGCAGGCCATAATTGAATCCCAATTTTTTACCATTTAAAAATGGCGGAAACTTGTTGTTCAATTGGTGATTAAGAAGGAAATTTAATTGTCTCTCAGAAAGCATGGTCAGCTTTGTAATTGCAATTTTCACTTTGTCCATTTCAAATGAAATGTAATCGCCATGAAAATTACCCCCATGAAAAACATTGTTTTCCTCTGCAATGACCACGGGGTTATCATTCGTTGAATTCAGTTCATCTTCAACAATTTGTCTTGCAAAATCCAGTGCATCCGATACCGGCCCCAGTATCTGCGGTACACAGCGGATAGAATAATATTCCTGGATTTTATTTTTGAACTGTGACCTGCGCAATTCTTTTTCATCAGAGAACAAATCGCGCCTGCTTCGGATCAGTGAGCTATCGGCAAGGAAGCCCCGCATTTTTCTTGCCACTGACTTTTGACCCTTGTGAAGCTTTACTTTATTTAAACCTTCTGAAAAGGAATCATCAAAGGCTTCAACCAACTCATTGATTATTGCGGATGCCGCTATAGACAAATTCAGAAGCCGGTAAGAATAGATCAGGTTGATCGCAGCAATCCCCGTCATGCAGGAAGTTCCATTGATGATGGCAAGACCGTCTCTCAGTTTCAATTCAAGCGGTGTTATTTTCAGTTTCCTGAAAACTTCAGTTGTTTTTTTTCGAATGCCGTTGTGGTAAACGTATCCTTCACCAATCAGGTTTAATCCCAAATGGGCGAGCTGCACTAAATCGCCACTGGCACCAACACTGCCGTGCTCAAAAATTTCAGGAATAATGTTGTTATTCAGAAAAACCTGGAGCTGCTTGATTACCTCAGGACTAACTCCTGAGTTGCCGCGTAGAAAATTATTCAGTCGTGCAATCACCACGCTCCTTGAATACAATTCGTTTAATGGATTTCCAATACCACAGCTATGGCTCCTGATCAGGTTATACTGCAATTGATTCAGCTCATGATCTTCAATTTTATACTGGGCCATCGGTCCGAACCCGGTATTGATGCCATAGATAATCTTGTCTTTTGAAAAATTAATCAGGAAATTAAAGGATTTACTCGCTTGCTTGTAAACCTCCTTATCAATGGTGAATTTCTTTTTATGAAATGAATATTGCTCCAGTTGACTCAGCGATAAAAATTCTGTCATGGTGTAGGTTCAATTGCCAAACATAGTACTTTGTTTACTTTTGGCGAGAACAAAAAAACCACTTTCTTTTCTTTCATCTTGGGAAATTTCGCACTGAAAATAGTTGAGTTTTTCTACCGGAAAAAAGCGCTCTTCTTTCTTTGCCTGATTCTATCTACAGTTTTTATCAGCATCGGAATTTCCAGACTACAAATAAATGAAAGCATCTTCTCCACACTTCCAAAGGGGAAATCTTTTGAGCAGTTGGATAACCTGGTAAAGAACAAAAGCATTTCCAACCAGGTAGTTTTTTCCATTGACTTTAACGATAGCACCGGAGATCAGGATGCTTCAGCAATCGCAAATACATTCGCTGATTCACTTAAACGAGTTTCAAAAAACTACCTGGCTGATGTTGTTGCATCAAGACCAGATGTAAGCGATCATGTATATGCTTATTTCTATTCGCAGTTTCCTTACCTGATTGACACTTCCTATTACCGGATTCTTCGGAATAAGTCTGCTACCGACTCGATTCACATGGAGATATTGCATGCATATGATGAATTGGTTTCACCGGGAAGTTCTTTTCTTAAAAAGTATGTGTTGAATGATCCGCTTGGACTCACCGGAGATTTCTTCAAGAACATTCAATCTTACAGCAACTCAGAAGGAATTGTTGTTGACGATGGAATTGTCTTCTCTAAAAACAAAAAGCAAATCTTAATTACCTCAAAAACACTTTTCAGCACCGATGATTCCAAAGAAAATGTAGCGCTGCACATTTTAATGGAAACTTTTAAAACAGCGTGGAACCAAGCTCACCCCGAAAATCAAATGGATTTTTTCGGAACGTTTGAGATTGCTGCCGGGAATGCAATGCAGGTAAGAAAGGATTTGCAGCACACAGTATTCCTGGCATTGGCCCTGATCATATTCATTCTCTTTTTTTATTACAGGAAACTCTTAATTCCTTTTTATTTCGTGCTGCCTGCAATTTTTGGCGGTGCCTTTGCCCTCGGAGTAATGGGCTTTATAAAACCGCAGGTCTCTGTTATTTCGCTTGCAACCAGTGCAATCCTCTTAGGGATTATTGTTGATTATTCTTTTCACTTTTTCACACATCTGCGCCATGCAGGCTCAGTTTCAATGGCAGTAAAAGAGATAGGCGCTCCTTTATTTACGGGAAGCTTTACAACTATCGCTGCATTGGCGGCTTTGAGGTATTGCAATTCAGTGGTGTTGCAAGACTTTGGAATGATCGGCGCCTTGAGTCTTTTAGGTGCAGCTGTTTTTACATTGATCGGGTTGCCTGTGCTGCTCAAAATTGTTTCGTTTGACTATAAGAATATACCGGAGGAATACTCGATACTGAGGGTACCACCTGTGCCAATGAGATTCAGGAAGTGGTACATCCTTTTGATCATTGCACTTACAGGATTTTTTCTCTACACTTCCCGGTATGTACAATTTGATAGCGACCTGAATAACCTAAGCTTCCATTCAGATAAACTGAAGAAAAAGGAAGAAGAGCTTACTGGTATCAATCCGGCCGTTGAAAAAAAACTATATGTGTTTGCTGCAGATGAAAATCTTGAAAATGCAAGCCACTCCGATTTTATCCTTTTTGAAAAGTTGAAGCAACTACAGCAGCATGGCGTAATCAAGAGTTTTGTTTCGCCAGCCCAGTTTTTTATTCCGATTGATATTAAGGAAGAGCGTGAAGAACGGTGGCGAAACTTTTGGGACAGCAGAAGGTCGACAACCTTAGGCGCAATTGCAGAAACCGCTGATAGCATTGGATTTAATACTACTGCCTTCTCAGGATTCCAGGAGTTGATTGGGGAGAACAAAATGGAAAGTGAAATGCAAGGCAAAGATTCACTCATCAGAATTCTTGGTCTTAATAATCTTATAGAAACAACGGATCGGGGAACCACCTTTATTAATACAGTCGTGGTGAATAATGCGAACCTCGAAGCGGTAAAATCTGAGATGCGAAAAATTGAGGGCGTAGAAATTTTTGACCGTGGTGAAATCGCATCGTCACTGCTTGATTTAGTGAAGGGAGACTTCAACTACATTCTCTACATCACTGCAAGCATTGTATTTCTGACTTTGCTCGTAGTCTATGGGCGGATAGAACTTACGCTACTCGCATTTTTCCCCATGGCAATCAGCTGGATTTGGATTCTCGGCATTGCAGGGTTGTTTGATATCAAGTTCAATTTCGTAAATGTGGTCATCTCAACCTTTGTATTTGGTCTTGGCGATGACTTCAGCATTTTTGTAACCGACGGATTGCTGAATAAATATAAGTATGGGAAAGATAGCCTCGCTTCTTATACCTCAGCAATTCTGCTATCTGCACTAACTACATTCATTGGCATTGGTGTTTTGTTTTTTGCTGTTCATCCTGCTATTCATTCGGTGTCGATCATTAGTATGATTGGCATTGCATGCATTCTATTTCTTTCACTCACACTTCAGCCGATCCTGTTTGATTTTTTTGTTCAGAAAAGAATTGAAAAGAAAAAAGCCCCCATACCCTTTACAGAGTTCATTGTTTCAGTATTGGAATTCACTTACTTCACGTGGGTATGCACTTCCTTCTACCTTGTGCTGCTGGTATTTCTTTTCCTGCCATTCTCACGGAAACGAAAAGCAATCCTGATGAATCGCTTCATTTCCTTCTTTGCATGGACGGTGATCTATTTTGATCTTCAGGTGAAGAAAAGAATTTTCAATAGGCAGAATCTCGACCTCGAAAAACCCTCGATCATTATTGCGAACCATTCTTCATTCCTCGATATCCTTTTGATGATCATGATGAACAGGAGAATTGTGATGATGGTGAAGGATTGGGTATATCATTCGCCATTGTTTGGGATTTTTCTTCGCTACGCCGGCTATGTTTATTCTGAAACAGGGAGTGAAAAAAACCTGGAAAATGTGAGCAAGCTGGTTGCCAATGGATACTCCTTGCTGATTTTCCCGGAGGGAACACGATCACCTGATGGAAAGATGCAACGGTTTCACAAGGGCGCTTTTTACCTCTCAAAGGAATTGAATCTTGACATTACTCCCATACTTATTCATGGTGCCTCATATGTGCTTCCCAAGAATGATTACCTGGTGAAAAGCGGTGACCTGAATCTTAAAATCCTGCCGCGGATTAAGAGTGATGATTTATCATGGGGAGAAACATACCAGGAGAGGGCAAAAAATATTTCACGGTATTTTAAGATTGAACATGAGAGATTTAGTGATGAAAGAGAAACAGCGGCTTTGCTTGGAAAAAGAGTTTATAAGAATTTCATCTTTAAAGGACCTGTGGTAGAGTGGTATCTGAAAGTTAAGTGGAAGCTTGAATCGAAGCACTATGAGCACTACAATGAGCTGATTGGCGAGCGGAAAAGGATACTGGATGCCGGTTGCGGCTATGGCTATCTTTCATTGTACCTGCATTATAAAGATGCTGACCGGAAAATTACAGGATTAGATTATGACGAAGAGAAGATTGCAATTGCAAAAAACTGTTTTGATAAAAATGAAAACATGCAGTTTGAACTCGCTGACATTACAACCTGTGAAATTGAAAAGCAGGACGTGATTTTTTTAAATGATGTGCTGCACTATTTCACGAAAAAGAACCAGGAAACAGTTTTGAACAAATGCGTTGCAGCTTTGAACAATAATGGATTGCTTTTTATCAGGGAGGGAATAACGAACCTTGGGAAAAAGCACAGTGCTACCCGGTTAACGGAATTTTTGTCGACACGAATTTTCAGGTTTAATAAAAAAGTTACAGAGTTTAATTTTATTGCAAGCGATGATATTATTGCGTTCGCGGAAAAGAACAGCATGTCTGTTGAAATGAAAGATCACTCGGCGAATACATCCAATGTTCTTTTTGTTTTGAAAAAATCCAACTGAGGATTTTAATTTTAGATCAATTATGGCAATACCTGATAAAGAATATGATTTTGTAATTATCGGAAGCGGGCTCGGTGGCCTTGGTTGTGCATACATCCTTGCCAGGGAAGGCTATTCAGTGATTGTATTGGAAAAAAACAATCAGCTTGGTGGCAACCTGCAGGTATTCAGCCGCGACAAAAGCATTTTTGATACAGGAGTGCATTACATTGGCGGGCTTGACAAAGGGCAGATGCTCCACCAGTTTTTTAAGTATCTCGATTTACTGGATAAGCTCAAGCTAAAACGAATGGATGATGATGGGTATGATGTCATTCGCTTTAAAGATGGAAAAGAATACAAACATGCCCAGGGATATCAGCGGTTTAAAGAAACATTGATCAAAGATTTTCCTGAAGAAGAAAGCGCGATCAATGCTTTCTGTGATAAGGTGCAGGAAGTTTGCCGCAACTTTCCTTTGTATAACCTCGATGCAGAAATTGGTGCTCAATATTTTGCAGAGCAGGATTTTCGGGAGCTGAATGCATATGATTACATATCATCGCTTACAAAAAATGAGCGATTAAGAAATGTTCTTGCCGGAAGCAATCCACTTTATGCAGGTGTAAAGGAAAAGACACCCTTTTATGTGATGGCACTCATCTTCAACAGCTATATCATTGGGGCTTATAAGCTGGTTGATGGCGGGTCACAGATTGCCAATGTGATGAGCAAAAACATTCGACACCTTAAAGGAGAAATTTATAAGAGAAAAAAAGTAACAGGCGCGAATTATCGTGATGATGGCAGCATCATAGAAGTGCTTCTTGAGAATGGTGAAAAAGTGAGAGGTAAAAATTTTATTTCCAACATGCATCCGCTGGTTACGATTGACGTGTTTGGCGAAAACAAGTTTTTAAATGCTTATAAGAAACGTGTGAGAAACCTTGAGAATACGATCTCGTCTTTTACCGTTCACCTCACTTTTAAGAAAGACACATTCCGGTATATGAACTATAACTTATACAACTATAATATTGAAGATGTGTGGGGTGGCGTTGACTACAAAGAATCAATCTGGCCGGAAGGTTTTTTTGCCGCAACACCCGCCAGTTCGAAAAGCAATGAGTATGCTGATTCAATGTCTGTGATGTGTTATATGAATATCAATGAAACGGAAGAATGGAGGCAAACTCACAACACGATTGCAGAACCGAATGACAGGGGACTAGCCTATACAAAATTTAAAAAGGAAAAAGAAGAAAGGGTGATTAAGGTTTTGGAAGAAGTATTTCCCGACATTCGCAAAAAAATTAAAAACGTTTACAGTTCAACCCCCCTTACATTTCGCGATTTCATTGGTAATTATGATGGATCGCTGTATGGAATTCAGAAAGACAGTAACAATCCGATGCGCTCCTTCATCAATCCAAAAACCAAGATCCCAAACTTATTTCTAACAGGACAGAACATAATTTTTCACGGTATTTTGGGTGTAACAATTGGCGCGTTTGTCACATGCTTTCTTTTTGTTGACAGAAAAAAAATAATGGAACAAGTAAAAAATATATGAAATGGAAGAAGTTGATGTGTTGATAATTGGGGCGGGCCCGGCAGGTGCTGTTGCCTCAGCTTACCTGAATAAATTAAATTACAAAGTGCTTGTATTGGAAAAAATAAAATTTCCAAGATTCGTAATCGGTGAGAGCTTATTACCACATTGCATGGATCATCTTGATGCAGTGGGATTTCTGCCCAATATTAAAAAGCATGGCTTCCAAACCAAAACAGGAGCAGGTTTTTTCAAAGGAGAAGAGCGATTGAATTTTCTTTTTGAAGATCAATTCACCAAGGGATGGAACTGGACATGGCAGGTGAAGCGGGCAGATTTTGATAACATCCTGATTCAAACGGCGCAGGAGCAAGGGGTGCCCGTAAAGTTTGAGTGTGAAGTAAAAAAAGTTGACTGCACAGCGAAAGAGCAAACAGTTGTTTACACGGATGCTGCCGGAAAGGAAATAACTGTCAAAGCAAAATTTATTCTCGATGCCAGTGGATATGGCAGGGTGCTCCCACGACTTTTCGATTTGGAAGAACCTGTGCAAACACCCCCGAGAGGCGCGGTCTTTGTTCACATTCATGATACAAAGCGTACGAGTACCGAAGGCGAAAATATTTTTATCCATTCATTCAGGAATAATACCGCATGGATTTGGGCGATTCCTTTTTCTGACAGAACAACATCTGTAGGTGTAGTGAGCGACAGCGATTTTGTAGATGAGCTGTATGCCAACGGCGGAGAAAAATTCCTGAAGCACATTCGCACTTTTAAAGATTTAAAAGGAAGGTTTGCAGAAGAAGAATTGGTATTTCAACCAAGGCAAATATTAGGCTATGCCAAAAGATCAAAGCAATTGTTTGGTGAAGGATATGTGCTTTGTGGTAATGCAACAGAATTTTTAGATCCCATTTTTTCTTCCGGTGTTACACTTGCCACAGGTTCAGGCTTGCTCGCAGCGAAGCTCACTCACCGCCATTTGCAGGGAGAAAAAGTGGATTGGCTCAATGAATATGAAACCAAGCTGAGGAATGGCATCGATGTCTTCAGGTCGTTTGTATTGGGCTGGTACAATGGAGACATTCAAACCATTTTCTTTGCAAAGGAAATCAACCCTGAAATAAAAAAGCAATTCTGCTCTGTGCTTGCCGGTTATGTGTGGGACGAAGAAAACCCGATTGTTAAAAAGCACAAGACGATTATTCCCACTCTGGCACGTGTGGTTGAAATCAATGAAAGCGTTAATACCTGAGTTTTGAAGGCATTGTTGTAGATGAAGAAAAAGATTTTAATTGTTTACTACTCCCAGTCAGGTCAGCTGAAAAAGATTGCTGATCAATTTGCTTCGCCTTTTATTGCGAATCATCATGAGGTGGAATGGCTGCAGGTAAAGCCAAAAAACGATTTCCCTTTTCCTTGGTCGGCCCGTATTTTTTTCAATGCGATGCCGGAGAGTGTGCTTGGCATTCCGGCAGAAATAGATGAGCCTCAATTTCGGAATGACCATTATGACCTGATCGTCTTAGTTTGGCAACCCTGGTTTCTCTCGCCATCTATTCCTGCAACTTCTATTTTAAATCATCCTGAATTCAAAAAGCGATTGGCGAATACTCCTGTTGTCACCTTGATCGGGTCGAGGAACATGTGGATCAGCGCGCAGGAAAGAATAAAAAAACAATTGAAAGCAGTTGGAGCTAACCTCGTTGCAAATATTGTTCTTGCTGACAGGCACAACAATTTTGTAAGTGCTGTTACCATTCAGTACTGGATGTTCAGTGGAAGGCAGGATCATTTCATGGGCATTTTTCCATTGCCCGGGATCAGTGCGCAGGATATTGATCACTCGAAAAATTTTGCGCAGGAAGTGCTTCGGTCACTCGAAGCCGGAGATTTGGAATCACTGCAGGAGAGGTTGCTGAAAATGAAAGCGGTAGAGGTGCATACCAGCCTCATGTTTATTGAATCAAGGGCATCTGTATTGTTTCACATCTGGGCGAGCATCATTATTAAAAAGAAGAATCGTGACCTGTGGGGAAAAATTTTTAAATATTATTTGATGTTCGCACTTTTTATAGTGGCGCCCATCGTTTTAATGATTTATACCATATTTTTCCGCCCGTTTTTATCTGCTAGAATCAGGAAAAAGAAGGCCTACTATTCAGGCGTAAACTAAAGTAAATGAGTAAGGAAGTATATATCGTAAAAGCAGGGAAGTATTTACCGAATGAGGCAGTCTCCAACGATGAGATGGAAGAATACCTTGGACTGATTCACCATGAGCCATCAAAATCGAAACGCATTGTGTTGCGTAACAATGGAATCAAAAGCCGTTACTATGCATTGGATAAAAAAGGTAACCCAACGCATACCAATTCGCAAATGGTTTCACTGGCCATTCGCAGTATGTTCAACAACAATACTGCGGAAATAAAAGCAGTGGACCTTCTTAGTTGTGGTACCTCTTCACCTGATCAATTGATGCCATCACATGGAGTAATGGTTCATGGATGGCTGCCTGAGGCAGAAGCAATAGAAGTTGTCTCGCCATCCGGCGTTTGTTGTGCAGGCATGCATGCACTAAAGTATGCATGGATGTCAGTGAAGCTGGGTGAAAAGAAAAATGCCATTGCTTCAGGCTCTGAAAGATTGTCACCGGTTTTAAGATCAGCAATATTTGAAGAGGAAGCCAATAGGCTGGCTGAAGCAGAAGCGAACCCATACATTACTTTCGACAAAGAGTTTTTGAGGTGGATGCTTTCTGATGGTGCAGCAGCAGTTCAGTTGAAAGACCAACCAAATGAAAGCGGCATCAGTCTCCGGATTGATGGATTGGATGGTGTGTCTTATGCGCACATTAGGGAAGCATGCATGTACATGGGTGCTGAGAAATTGGAGGGAGGCATATTAAAAAGCTATTTGGATTACACGCCACAAGAGTTGATGGAGCAATCCATCATGAGCATCAAGCAGGATGTAAAGATGCTGAGTGCAAATATTATTGAGCTTGGCTATCATCTTTTTAAGCCCCTCTTCGAAAAGTATGGCATACGTGATTCAGACATCAATTATTTTCTTCCGCATGTAAGCAGCGAATTTTTTACCTCTAAAATTGCTGAGAAGCTCGAAGCGAATGGAATCAATATTCCGAAGGAGAAATGGTTTATGAATCTCTCCAATGTTGGTAACGTGGGTGCAGGGTCTATTTACCTGATGGTGGAAGAGCTGTTCAACAGCGGCAGATTGAAAAAGGGTGAGAAAATATTTCTCCTTGTGCCTGAAAGCGCCCGCTTTAGTTACATGTATGCTTTACTAACTGTTTGTTAGATGCAGAAAAAAAATCTCCCACAGGATCCCAGCGTTCTCGACAAGTTTACCAAAGACCTCGTGTACGTTGTGGATGAATCAGGAAATTACACTACAGGATTAAGCCGCGGATGGGAAGTGAAAGCAACAGCCCTCAACCTAGCATGGGAAGATATTGAGCAACGCATACTGGATGCAAAGCGAAAGGTGATGAGTGGTGAAGCGAGTCCTATTCTGTTTTTTACAGAGTTGCGTTTGATGGACGTTTCGATCCTTGCTGCATACACAGGTTTTTGGAAATGGCAGGTGAGGCGACACATGAAGCCTTCCGTTTTTAAAAAGCTGAGTGATCAAAAGCTCGCTAAATATGCTACCGTGTTTGAGATCAGCATTGATGACCTGAAAAACATGCGAGCCGGTGCAGACTGATTTTCATCACATACAATCCGCTCACTGTGAAAATGGTGTTACGACCAACCTGCTTCGTTTTGTGGGAGTGAATAACATTACAGAGCCGCTTGCTTTTGGTATCGGCTCGGGATTATTTTTCATTTACATTCCTCTGCTCAAGATCAATAACGGCCCTGCCTTTTCTTATCGCACAAGGCCCGGTTTGATTTTTAAGCGCACATGTAATTCCCTGAACATTCCTGTTGTCAGAAAAAAATTCAGCAATCCTGAAAAAGCGCAGCAATACCTGGATGCATGCTTGCAAGCACATCAGCCGGTAGGCTGTCAGGTAGGTGTATATTATCTTACTTATTTCCCTAAGGAATATCGTTTTCATTTCAATGCGCATAACATTGTGGTGTTTGGAAAGGAAGGCGATAACTATGTGATCAGTGATCCTGTAATGGAAGAAGCAACAACCTTAAGCACTTATGAATTGCAGCGGGTACGTTTTGCGAAAGGAGCTCTTGCTCCAAGAGGGCAGCTTTATTATCCTAAATCAGGTAATGTGGTGGATGATGAAATGATTCGTAAAGCAATCGTCACCGGGATAAAGAGAAATGTTCGTGACATGCTTCACATACCGGGGCCCATTGCGGGCGTAAGCGGAATCCGTTTCACAGCCAACAGGATTGCAAAATGGCGCGATAAGTTAGGTGTAAAGAAGGCGGGCGTTTATTTGGCCCAGCTCGTCCGCATGCAGGAAGAGATCGGTACTGGCGGCGGAGGCTTTAGGTTTATTTATGCTGCATTTCTGCAGCAGGCTTATAAGTATCATCCAATAGAAGAGCTCATGAAAACTTCTGAAGAGTTTACCAAAGCAGGAGATTTATGGCGTTCAGCAGCGGTGCAGGCCGCCGGAATATTTAAAGGCCGTATTACTTCACAGAAGGACTTTGACGACATGAAAAATTATATGTACGAAGTCGCCGACATTGAAGAACGTGCGTTTAAGTCGCTCTCAAAAATAAAATGGCATTGAATTTTTGAATGAATAAAAACGAAGGCAGCATTGCTGCTCCTTTGGTATGTTTGCAGGAGCTGTTGACAGAAAGAACTAAACAAAAATCATGGACAGAGATCAACTTACGCTACAGGTGAAGGAGCACATTATCAAATACCTCAACCTTCTTGAAATGAAACCTGCTGACATCGAGAATGACAAGCCATTGTTCGGTGAGGGATTGAACCTTGATTCTATTGATTCCCTGGAACTGGCTGTAATGATGGAGCGTGAATACGGAGTGAAGATTACCGACCCGAAAGAAGGCAGGAAAGTTTTTGTAAGCGTTAATAGCATCGTGGATCATATTCTTGAGCACCCTAATAAAAAACTTATTGGAAAGTGAATCGGATTGTTGTTACCGGCATGGGAGTCATCAGCGCGCTTGGTAATACAGTCGAAACCAATCACAATGCATTGGTAAAAGGCACTTGCGGTCTCACATCACTTGAGCTTTTCAAAACGAAGTACGCCACCACGAGGCGATTCGGAGAAATAAAAATTGAAACAAGGATTCTCAAGGATATCCTTAAAGCAACTGAAGCAAGCGCAACCCGAACAGATTTATTGGCGCTTCATGCATTTAATGAAGCAATTGAGTCCGCTAGTTTGAATGAATCAGATTTGCAGTCATCGCACACCGCGCTTGTGGTAGCAAGCACAGTAGGCGGTATGTGCCTTACAGATGAACTCTTTCACGATTCGAACCATCCTGCTGCTGAATCTCACTTTTTGTCTTCATACGATTGTGCAGCGGCAGCCCTTTACCTCCAGCAAAAGTCAGGTATTGGGGGAATTGTGAATACAATTAATACCGCTTGTTCTTCAGCTGCAAATGCCATCATGTTCGGGGCGAGGCTTATTAAAAATGACCTGGCGAAAAGAGTGATTGTTGGCGGTGCCGATAGTCTTGCAAAATTTACAATCAATGGATTCAATTCACTGAACATACTTGCACCACAGAACTGTAAACCTTTTGACAAGGACAGAAATGGACTGAACCTCGGTGAAGGAGCAGCATTTTTGGTGTTGGAGAGAGAGGAGGATGCACAGGATAAAAAAATTTATGGAGTGCTCAGTGGTTTTGCAAATGCGAATGATGCATTTCATCCATCTGCATTATCTGAAAATGGTGATGGACCTTGTCAGGCGATGAATGAAGCCTTGGACATGGCAGTAATCTCACCACATGAAATTGATTTTATCAGCGCTCATGGTACCGGCACTGAAAACAATGATGAGGTTGAAAGCAGAGCCATGAAGAAAGTATTCACGCAGCCACCTTTGTTTGCTTCAACAAAATCCAAAGTGGGTCACACACTCGGTGCGGCAGCTGCCATTGAAACAGTCTTCAGCTTGCTTGCACTTAACAATGGCGAGGTTTATCCGAGCTTAAATTTTAGTGAACCCATTGCTGCAACAGGACTGATACCGGTAACTGAATTGAAGAAGCAACACATTAGGAATGTAATGATCAACTCATTTGGTTTTGGTGGCAATTGCAGCTCATTGATTTTTTCAAATCCGCGTTCGTAAAATGTTTGTTCACCGCACAATTTGTATTTCTCCTCAACGATCTTTTCAAACCATTACTGCTGGTGATGTTGCCACAGTGGTGGAAAATAAATTGACGGTCATCGAACCGCGATATGAATCAATTCCCCTGAATATGTTGCGCCGCATGGGCAAGGCAGTGCGAATGGGAGTGGGAGCGGCATCTGAATTGTTGAAAGACCAGCCCGCTTTAGACGGGATCATTATCGGCACTGCAAATGGAGGAATGGAAGATTGCATCAGGTTCCTGAACCAGCTCATGCAGTATGATGAGGGTACGCTTACACCCACCAATTTTGTTCAGAGCACTGCCAATGCAATTGCAGCGCAGATTGGGTTAAGCTTTCGCAACAAGGGATATAACATCACGCATGTTCATCGCGGCCTCGCTTTCGAGCATGCGATGATTGATGCTGCAATGCAACTAAAAGAAAATGCAATCGCCACTTACCTCTTAGCAGGCATTGACGAAATTTCTACTTACAACTACAACATTGAAAAATCTGGTGGGTGGTATAAAACGGAAAATATTTCTCAGGCCAATTTATATGAAGGAGATACAACCGGAAGCATTGCAGGAGAAGGGGTAGCCGCATTCCTCGTTAACAACAGGGGAGAAGGTGCAGTTGCGAAAGTGATGGCTATGAAAACGCTGCACACCAGAAGTGCAAACGATGTAAAGCAGGAACTACAATCTTTTCTTCAGCATAACCTTGGCAACCGAGAGATAGACATTTTAATGAGCGGCGAAAACGGTGATTGCAGGATCAACCATTTTTACCATGAAGTGGAATCACTTTTTGATAAAAATGTAATCGTCACCCGCTTTAAGCATTTATCAGGTGAATACCCAACCGCATCAGCGTTTGCACTTTGGCTCTCTTGTGAAATGATTTCTTCTCAGAAGATTCCGGAGAACATTATGAAAGCAGCGGCAAGAAAAAAATCTTTTACGACCATAATGATTTACAATAACTACAAAGGATTGCAGCACGGCTTTGTTTTACTCGGGAAGTAAATGACTTGCGCTATGCTTTCACACATTTCAAAACTGTGTGATAGCTGTCACCGATCAATGGAAATGATTCCACCACCTCTAAGCCTGCTGCCTGAATAAGATTTTGCATGACATCTAACCTGTACATCTTGCTGTTGCCATTGGCCATAGTGGTAAAATACAGGGAGGTAGCAACCAGCGAATAATTTGCTGCTTCAAATTTCTGATTGTCAATAAATGTTTCAAGGATGTAGACAAAAGTTCTTTCACCTGCCGCACGGCTTACATTCTTTAAGATGGAAATAATTTCATCTTCAGAAAAGCAATCCAGGAACTGGCTCATCCAGATTGCATCAGCGCCATTTGGAATCTGCTGAGAAGCGTCAAGCAAATTGATTTTATGAAAGTCGATTCTCGACAACAGGTTGTTTTCTTCCGCATTCTTTTTACTTACCGCAAGCTGCCCCGGCAGATCGAAAATTTCTATCCTCACATTGGGATCATGAGTGCAGCAGGCAAGGGCAAACTTTCCGGTGTTACCACCAATGTCAAAGATTACAGAAGGCTTTTCCGCGAATACAATTTCAAGGGCGTAGGCGAAAGCATTGTCTGAATAGTAATGGTCAAAATCGAACCATGATTTTTTAACCTTGCTTGGCAATTGGGAGAGGCCTTCATAGATGGTGCTCCAGTTGCCAATTGTTTTTAATCCTTGCGGCTTGCCACTGATAATACTTTCAGAAAGAAATTTTGCACCATCATAGCAAACATCATTTACAAAATTCAAATTCACTTCCGTCATCAGGTCGGAGTTCAATACAAAACCAACCTTGGTAAGACGGACATGATCTTCAGCCAGCAGCTCAACAACATTTGCACTCGCTGCTGCTTCCAATAAAACCATTACGCCATAGCGATTGATTCCTGACTGTTTGATCACTTCTGCAATCGCCACTCCCTTTTTGTAGTTCCCAATCAGCTTTAATATGCCTGTCTGCTTTAAGGTGATGATGGCTTGGAAAAAGAGTGGCGCAAAAGCAATCTTCTGCGCTTCGAACTTCGCCTCAATAATACTGAGCTCCGCTTTCACCGCTTTGTCATTGCTGTTCATGGGCTTTTCTTTTTTCATATTTCCTGATGAACTTCTTCTTCTTCAAGTCTTCTTCGTTCCACATGATATGGCTACCGAAGGTACCATGCAGCCGCGTGAAAAATCCCTGTCGTTCTTCGATGGAAACAAAATTTTCTTTGATATCGTCACTGGCATCAATCTTCGGTTCAACATGGCTAAGGTGCTCGAGCGTATCGAATACAATGGGGAGCAGTTTGATGGGTAGCTCATACTTGCTGATGAACTGGCGCACATTTTTCGTTTGATTGGGATCTGTCGCCAGGGCAATGTTTTTAAAGCCATGTTCTTTTGCAAGGCGGTAGCTGTAATAAATATTCTCTACAGAATGTTCTGCGCGCTCTTCCGTAAAAAGATGCTCGCGCGGAATTCCAAAGGCCGCAGCATAATCTGCCATCACCCGGCTTTCATAATATTTGGTATAGACTGCGCTTCCTGAAAAGATGATATTCTTTGTATACCCGTTTTTGTACAAATAATTTGCCCACAGAATTCTTATTTCGAGCACCATGTTCCATCCATCGCCATCATAAGGATATCCGGGAACGATGATGGCATCATAGGGTTGTTGCTTCAACCCTTCATGGTAAATTCGATCAGCCGATTTGCGCGATAGTGCGCATGAGCTGAAGAGGGTAAGAAACAATACAAGGTGAAAATATTTGTTCGCCAAATCAAAGTGATTCCATCATGAAAATGATTACCGGTAAGCGAAAGCTTATTTCACATATTGTGACTTCCACTTCTTGTAGTAGGTCTTTTCAATTTGATTCATGGCATCATAGATCGAACCAAGCCAATAGTTCTTTAGCCCGAATCCACGTGGCTTGCTGTAGAGCTTCTCATGAACCAACAACTCTTTCGTAGCCAAGTTGATGGCGGCAAAATGAATGATGGATTGCTCCGTATTCTTATTAAAGCTTTCTACAACAAACACAATCCCGATCCCGCTTTTTCCACTGAGGTCATAATCGCTTACGAATTTTGCAATGTCTTCCTTTTTATAATCAGGCGTATTGGAGCCTTCGATTTCTTCCAGTGGCGTTTTTGCATTCAGCGTGGTAATCATGTCAATGTCATTCGCGATTTCTTCTTTTCGGAGGATACGCTTGAAATCATATTTCTCAGGCTCGCTCAGGAGTGTGTTGTTCCAGGCACTGAAATACCTGTTCCTGATGTCGGCTGCACTCATTGAGCCTGCATCATTGAATTCATTAAAAGCTCCAATCATTTTGGCATGTGAGAAGTCAACACCGAGCCAGGTGATTTTGGTACTGCTGGGCGTAAACAAATCTGCTGCTGTTTGTGCCGTCCCGATTTTAAAGAATAAGGTGGCTATGGCGAGGACAAGTATCTTTTTCATTGGTTGTTTTTTAAGATTGTGTTCAAATGTAAATTATTTTCTCAGGTTTCCTTTTTGATGAATTGAAAATTTTATCGTTCAAAGTGGCCTTGCTGATGAAAGAAAAATCCGGCGTTACACGCAGCTTAGATTTGAACAAAGCATGCAGCTCATTTTCTAACTGAGGCGATTGAATTTCCTGGTCCAGAACAATGGTGATGCGGTCATTACTGAATTCATCTTTAGAAACCTGCACCTGGTACAAATCAATTTCTTTCACCATGTCCATCACATCAAAGATGGCCGGTGGAAACAGGGTAGTGCCTTTGTATTTGATCATCTGCTGCTTTCTTCCCATCACCGGACCCAGCCGCGCCGTCTTTCTGCCACATGCACACTTTTCATAATACACATGACACAAGTCACCGGTTTTGTAACGAAGCAATGGCATTCCTTCCACACCCAATGTGGTTACTACTACTTCACCTGCGGTACCTTCTGCAACCGGATGACCTGCCTCATCCACAACCTCCAATATCAAAAGTTCTGGATGATGATGACCCCCTTTAGAGGCATCACATTCTGTAAAAGCCGAACCCATTTCAGTAGAAGCATAGGTAGAAAATAATTTCACTTTCCACTGACTATCAATGCGTTTCCCTAATTCGTTCAAGCTGAAGTCGGGGTTGCGAATGGGCTCACCAATGCAGATGATGGACTCAACACTGGTGCTTTGATAATCGATGCCATGATCAATTGCATGTTGAATTAACTTTGGAATAAAGGATGGAATGGCAATCAGCGAAGTGGGTGAAAACTTCCTGATCGATTCCCATTGCAAGAACGGCGAACCCGGTCCTACACGAATAATTCCTGCACCCAGGTTTCTTATCCCCAGGTAGTAAGCAAGACCAGCCATAAACTGCTTGTCAATGGTGGTCATCAATTGGTAAACGGAATTCTTTTTTCCACCGGCACAACGCAATGAAATCTCTTCATTGTAAGCAAGGCGTTCAAGGTCTTTGGCTGTCAGGTAAAAAGTGATGGGAGCACTCGTGGTGCCCGAAGTTGTTACAAAGTCAGCCACCTGATTTTTCGGCACACACAAAAAGTCATCATTAAAAAGAGACAACTCATCTTTCGTGGTGAAGGGAATCGAGCTGAGATGCTTCAATGAAATTTTACCGGGTCGTATGCTATGTTCTTTAAAGACACGTTGATAGAACGGCGAATGCTCCCCAACATATTTCAGCAGCTTTTTCAGCTTCTGCTCCTGCAGCGCATGGATTTCTTTCCGCGATGAAAATTCAATGTCACCTGCTGCTTTCATCTACTTCAATTTTTTGATGCATGCATCAATGTTTTTCCTGATGTTCATCACCTCGGTGTTGGATGCCACATCGTGCTTCAGTGATTGCTCGTAATATTCTTTCGCGCTTTGATAGCTTTCCTTCTTCTTAAAGTAATCACCCAGTAATTCATAGGTAAGATAACTTTCAGGATTGTCATTCACAAAGGCCGCAATGCTGTTCTCATCCATGTTAAAAGGAATGTTGAGAAAAGTAAACTCCCTGATTTGCTGCTTCACCGTTTTATAGCGCTCATAATCTTTAAAGCCTTTGGTATAAAGAAAAGAATCTGCGGCTACATTCATTGAGTCGATGAGGTAGGTGCCGCTGCCGGAAAAAACTTTATTCAGATCGTAGCAAAGAAATGCTCCAAGCTGGTACGGAGGAGTGCTTACCCACATCTTTTCTTCCTGCGGCTTGAATAAGATGGCATGATGGGCAATCAGCTGGTTCAATGATTTTGAATTCCCGTAGCCGATATTTTTTCCATCCATCCCTTCCTTGTTTCGCAGGATGCCCGCAGCCTTGTTATAGGTCAAAGGAAAATTTTCTGAAAGCAACTGGTTCATCCTGTCGAAGCGGTATTTGGAATCGCTGTTGTGAATGTTAGCCAGGTTTACTGAGTCTTTCATGAATACCTCCCCCTGGTAGTGGTTGGCGCAAATCAAATAATTTTTTCCTGACTCATAAGTGTCAATTTTCTGCGGCGACTTTTCGATGATCACTGCTTTATCATCTGCTGCAGAACCAACCAGCAACGATTCAGAAACAAAAATCTGCCGCTGTTGTGCAATGGCCAATGCCTGCGGAATGTTTGATGCATATTGTAAAATTTCCCTTGCCAGCAGTGAGATGGGATCTTTGGCCGTAAAAGGAATATCGGACTTCGAAGCATTGATGGTAACGGTGATTCCCTTTTCATTCATGCCTGATACCACACCGGTGAGCCCGGCCCATGAGTAGGAGGCAAAGCTGTAGCCGCTGTCAGGATTCACAAAGACCATCATCTTTTCTTTTGCAAACTCATCGCCGACATAAAAATCAAAATTGCGGGCGATGAGCAGGCTGCTGTCTGCAGAAAATTCTTTGTTCACGGCGAAGGAGGTGCAGCCCACCATGTTAAAATCATTCAGTGCATGGCCGATGTCATGCGCTGCATGGTAATTCAGGATACGGTAATACTTGGGCCCGATGTAATCATACTTATCAGAAAAGGAAAGCGAGATGCCATAAATTTCCTCGAGGTTTTCCTGTGGTATGTACTTGTAAATATCACGGTTAAACCATGCCACAAAGTATTTCAGGAATTGCTGGTAGAACCTGTTCGGTACAATCAGGTTGATCTCATCCACAAAGCTTGCTTCCTGCTTTTCAATCAGCTCCTTTGCAAGCACGCCATAAATCACGCCGCGCTCATACGGTGTCCCTTCCAAATACATTTCCCAGATGCCGTATTTGTTTTTCTTCAGCCAGCAATTATTCACTTTGTAGTAGTCCGGTGCCACTTCAATACGGTGGTAGCTCTGCGGGGTAATTTGTTTGTCTACTTTTGGAGCAGGGATGTAAATCTTCCACAAGAAAAGAAGGATGGCTATGATGAGCAGCACCAAAAAAATACCCAGCACTCTCAAAGCTGTCCGCAATATTTTTTTCGATCTTTTCATTTAATGGCTCAGGGTTCACCGGTTCAATGCAAAACTAAATAGCTTTCAATCTCGCTGCTAATGGCACTCGTTTACATCAGGCAAATTTCACCGCATGCAACGCTGGGATTGTGGGAAATGAAGGAGCCGCTTTCATCGCTGATTGAAGAGGCTTTCCTTTCAGCAAATGATTTAGAAACTGTAAATGGCTTTAAACAGGAGCGGAGAAAGCTGGAATGGATATCTGTTCGCATGTTGTTGAATGAAATGCTTGGAAAGCCTGCGAAAATAATTTATTCAGCGGAGGGAAAGCCTTCGATTGAACATTCAGCTACGCAGCTTTCCATTTCCCATTCGGGGAGCTATGTTGCCATCCTGCTCAGCAGGCATTCAAAAGCAGGCATTGACATCCAGGAGGTGAATGCGAAAGTGAATAAAGCACCCGGTTATTTTCTGCATGAAACGGAGGTTGCACAAATTCCCGATGCGCACCGTGCGGAGATGCTGCATGTTTACTGGAGTGCAAAGGAAGCGCTCTACAAATACCATGGTGGAGACATCGACCTTAAAGATGGCATCCGCATTATGCCATTTGCATGGGTGGCACAGGGAACGATTACCGGCCACATCATTGCCAATGATACGGTTGAAAAAGTTTCGCTAAAGTATGAGATGATGGGGAAGTACCTGCTTGTTTATACAGTTTCGCCGTTACAGGTATCTTGACCTGCAACCATCCGATGTGCTGTTCTTCCGCCCACCGTGTCCCGTCACGCCGCACAAGACTCATTTACGGAGACACGACATAGAGTACTTTCTCCGGCTATTAAGCGAAGTTAAAAAGCAATAAAAGGCGGCACTTTTCCTTAAAGAAGAGTCGTGATGTTAATCGACAAAGCCACCTTGGTAATTAACAAAGCGGCGATGTCAACAGGAAAAGTGGCTGACTCAATTGAAAAGGCAGCTCTCTCAACAAGAAGAATAGTTGAGTCAGTTACCCAACCGGCTTTGTTAGTAAGCCAAACTCCTAAGTCAATTGACAAAGCCGTGATGTTAACAGGAAAATTGGTTTAGTCAATCGACAAAGCAGCGTTGTTAACAGGAAAAATCCTTGATTCAATAGGAAAACCAGAGCGTAAGACTCATTTCTTTTGTTTTTCGCATGCTTTATCAATACCTCCTTAAGCTCCTCTTAGATTTTCAGGAAGAAAAAAACTTCTCCTTAAGAATTAATACCGCTTCACGATTCACTAAGCGGGAATTTACAGCAGAGAAAAAGTACTGGAAAAAGTTTTACAATTCTTTCACTGATTATCTCTATATTGATTTGGGATGCTATGACAATTATGTCGGAAGCAACATCAAGATGTTGAGAGCATTTTTTAATTATCTCTCAAATGATCACGGACTCAATCACCATAATTTTCATAAGAGTTTTTATGTGAGAAAAGAAGAAATCCCCATTACGGTGCTAACTCCTGAACAGCTCAACTACTTAATATTCGATATAGACTTTGAAAATAGACTGAGCGAGAAGCTCAAAAGAACAAAAGACATTTTCGTGTTCGGTTGTACCGTTGCATTAAGAGTTTCAGACTTAATGAAAATCAGGCCGCATCACCTGGAAATAATTGGTGAGAATTACTACCTCAAAGTACACTCAAAGAAGACTTTGACCTACACCCGCATTAAGCTTCCTGATTATTCAGTAGCAATCGTTAGAAAATATAAAGGCAAACAGAAACATCTTTTGCCTCAAACATCCTTGTTTAACCTGAATAAAAATATCAGGTTGTTGATGCAAGCTGCAGAGTGGACTCAACCATGTATCAAGACAAGATGGAAAAAAGGAATAATGGTTCCGTTGTATAAGAATCCAAATTCAAAAGAACATTACCGGTTTTGCGATTTGGTTTCATCCCACACCATGCGCAGAACTGCCATCACCACCATGCTAAGTTTAGGCATGCCTGAACACCTCGTTAGAAAAATCTCAGGACATGCAGCAAACAGTACAGAGTTCTTTAAGTATGTAGCACTTTCTCAATTGTATGTAGATAATGAAACAGACAGGATGTTCGGAAAGCTAGAGCAAAAAACACTTTTTAAAGTGCAAGGTGCGGCGTAAAAAGAGAGCTGTATAAGTGTCGAAAAAATGGTAAATTGGACACAATTTGATATTGAGTGAATAGTCTGAAATCCATATCAGTAAATGATTGCATGAGCTTGGATTACTATCCTTTCGGGATGTTAATGCCGGGACGCAGTTACGGTGCTACTTCTTACAGGTTTGGATTTAATGAAAAGGAGAATGATGATGAGGTGATGGGGAATGATTGTTCGCTGGATTTTGGGGCTAGAATTTATGATCCGAGAGTTTGCGGATGGTTGAGCATTGATCCGCTATCAAATCAATATCCTTCCATTGAGCCGTATTCGGCTTTTGGATCAAACCCGATTATTTTTATTGATCCAACTGGGGAGACTTTAAGAGTTGCAGGATTTACTGAAATAGCGATGGCTGATATTAGAAGCCTTGTACCAATTATATATCAATCTTATCTAATTAAAACTGATGCTAATGAAGTTCAATGGAATCTTTCAAAGATGAATAAAGACCATATTATATTGGATGCCTTTCCAGCACATTGGGATCCTAAGCTTAGAATTCCACGTGGACAAGTTGTCGCG
>JADMIO010814498.1_pt1 | contig 62497 bp, 69 predicted proteins | sample 8958161 | NCBI WGS metagenome assembly JADMIO01 (sample SAMN16585339, study PRJNA669376) | soil metagenome | isolation source: Crop rotation soil | place: USA: Cullars Rotation, Alabama | collected 2011 | reverse complement strand
CTTTCCCGCGGCGGCCGAGGCCGGCATCGGCGGCATGGAATTCCTGCGCGGCATCCCCGGCACCGTCGGCGGCGCGCTGAAGATGAACGCCGGGTGCTACGGCCGCGAGATCAAGGACATCTTCGTCGAGGCGACCGCCGTCGACGGCCAAGGCAACGTGCATACGCTGAATGCCGCCGACATGGGCTTCGTCTATCGCAAGGCGCAGGTGCCGGACGACTTCATCTTCGTCGAAGCGGTGTTCGAAGGCAGCAGGGACGATCCGGCTGCGGTCAAGGCGCGCATGGAAGCCTTGGTCGAGCAGCGCGAGTCGACGCAACCCGTGAAGTCGCGCACCGGCGGCTCGACCTTCAAGAACCCGCCGGGGCACAAGGCCTGGGAGCTGATCGACAAGGCCGGCTGCCGTGGCCTGATGCATGGTGCGGCGCAGGTGAGCGAGAAGCACTGCAACTTCCTCATCAACACCGGCGAAGCGACCGCGTCCGACATCGAATCCTTGGGCGAAGAGGTGCGGGCGCGGGTCAAGGACAAGTTCGGCGTCGTGCTCGAATGGGAAATCAAGCGGGTGGGCGTGGCATGACCGGGTTCAAGCGCGTGGCGGTCCTGTTGGGCGGGCGCTCCGCGGAGCGCGAGGTCAGCCTGTCGTCCGGAAAAGGCTGCGCGGCGGCGCTGCGCGAGGAAGGTTTCGACGTGGTCGAGATCGATCCCGGCGACAATCCCGCGCAGCAGCTGCTCGACGCCAAGGTCGACTGCGTCTTCAACGCGCTGCACGGCCGCTTCGGCGAGGACGGCTGCATCCAGGGCCTGCTCGAGCTTTTGCGCATTCCCTACACGCATTCCGGCGTGCTCGCCTCGTCGCTCGCCATGCACAAGCAGCGCACCAAGGACATCTATCGCGAAGCCGGCGTGCCCGTGGTCAGGTCCATCGTCGCCGACCGCCGCGAGGCGGGCGCGCGGCACCTGATGGAGCCGCCCTACGTCATCAAGCCGGTGAACGAAGGCTCGTCGGTCGGCGTCTATATCATCCGCAAGGGCGACAACCGTCCGCCGTCGGAGCTGACCAAGCCCGAATGGAACCTGACCGACGAGATGATGGTCGAGGAATATGTCCCCGGCCGCGAGCTGACCGTAGCCGTGATGGGCGATAAGGCTCTAGGCGTCACCGAGATCACGACCAATCTCGAATTCTACGACTACGAGGCCAAGTACAGCAGCGGCGGCTCGGTGCATGTGCTGCCGGCGAAGATCCCCGGGTCCGTCGCCGACGAGGCGATGCGGCTGTCGGTGCTGGCGCATCGGGCGCTCGGCTGCCGCGGCGTGACGCGCACCGATTTCCGCTACGACGACTCGGATGGAAAACACCGCCTCGTCGCGCTCGAGACCAACACCCAGCCCGGCATGACGCCGACCTCGCTGGTGCCGGAGCAAGCTGCCTATAACGGCATGTCTTACGCCAAGCTCTGCCGCTGGATCGTGGAGGACGCCTCATGCGACCGGTGAGGGCCGAGCGCACGCCGCGGGTCTCGCGCGGCCAGTCGCCGCCCAGGGATCGCGGCGTCAAGCGCAGCAAAGTTCAGCCGGGCACGGCCAGGCGCGCCAAGCGTCCGGGCCCCGTCGCGCGCCTGAAAGAGCGCGTCGCGAGCTGGCTCGCCTTCCGCCGCCCGATGCTGCTCATCGGCCTGGCTCTGGTGGCCTTTGCCTTCGTCGCGGCGTTCTTCGTCAGCGGCAAGGCGGCGCGCATGGTGCATGGCGCCGGCGACGGCTGGAACGCGCTGGTCGCCGATGCCGGCTTCGGAATCTCCGAGGTGCATCTCGCCGGCAACCAGCGCACGCCGCCCGAGACGATCCTCGCCGCGCTCGGCTTCCAGCCGGGCGAGTCGATCTTCGGCGCCGACCTGCAATCGGCGCGCGCGCGGCTGATGCAGCTCGACTGGGTCGCCGATGCCGACGTCCAGCGCCGCTATCCCGACGCGATCAGCGTGCGCATCGTCGAGAAGCTGCCCTTCGCGCTGTGGAAGACGCCGACCACCACGTACGTCGTCGAGCGTTCCGGCAAGGTCATCACCGATAAAGTCACGCCCGAATTCGCGCATCTGCCGCTGCTCGCGGGCGACGCGGCGCCCGCGGACGCGGCCGATCTGGTCGACGCGGTCGCGGCGCATCGCGCCATCGCCGCGCGCACCAAGGCCTATCAGCGCGTCTCCGAGCGCCGCTGGAACCTGATCCTCGACGGCAATGTGGTCGTGCAGCTGCCGGAAGCGGGATGGCGCGAGCAGCTCGACACGCTCGAGAAGCTGATTGTCGACGACGGCGTGCTCGAACGCAGCGTGGCCGAGATCGACCTGCGCTCGCGCTCGCATTATTTCTTTGTGTTGAAAGGCCAGCAGCCGCCGCAGGGGAAACCTGCGGATGCCGGCCGGGGGAGAGAGCTCTGATGGGTGAGACCGTGCGATTGCGCGCCGTGGGAGAAGTGCCCGCCTACCGGCCCGGCCTGGTGGCCGCGCTGGACATCGGCTCGTCGAAGATCGCCTGCCTGATCGGCCGCGCCGAGCATGGCAGCCTGAAAGTGCTGGGCGCGGCGTTGCGCGAAAGCCAGGGCCTGCGCGCGGGCACGGTGACGAGCCTGGACCTGGTGGAAGAGTCGATCCGCGATTGCGTCGCCGCGGCCGAGAACCACGCCGATGCGCGCATCCAGAACGTCTTGATCTCGATCAATTGCGGGGCGCCGGTCAGCGTCACCGCGCGCACCGCGATGACCCTGGACGGCGCGCTGGTGACCGATGCGCATCTGCGCGCGTTGCTCGCCGACGGCCGCGCCAAATGCGCGGTCGAGGGACACGAAGTGATTCAAAGCGCGCCGACCAGCTATGTCGTCGACGAGGCGCGCGGCGTGCGCGATCCGTCGGGCATGTTCTGCCAGCGCATCGGGGTCGCCATGCATGCCGTCGCGGTCAAGCCGTCGCCGCTGCAGAACCTCAAGCTCGCCGTCGAACGCTGCCACCTGAACGTGGTCGCCTCGCTGTTTGCGCCCTATGCCAGCGGGCTCTCGACGCTGACCGAGGACGAGAAGCAGCTCGGCGCCATTCTTATAGACATGGGCGCGGGCACGACCTCCATCGCCGTGTTCCTGGAAGGCCACCTGGTCCATGCCGACGTCGTGCCGATGGGCGGCCTGGCGGTCACCACCGACCTGGCGCGGATGCTCTCGGCGCCCTTGTCGGCGGCCGAGCGCAGCAAGACCCTGTTCGGCGCGGCCCTGGGCGACATGGAAGCCAGCGCCGACGTCATCGCCATCTCCCAGATGGGCGAGGACGGCGAGGAGACCGCGATGCGCGTGCCGCGCTCGATGCTGACCCGCATCATCCAGGCCCGACTCGAAGAGACCTTGGGCGAGGTGCAGCAGCGCCTGCGCGCGTCGGGCTACGACGTGGCGGTCGGCCGCCGCGCGGTCTTGACCGGCGGCGCCTGCCAGCTCGCCGGCGTGCGCGAGCTCGCCGCCCGCATCCTGAACAAGCAGGTCCGCATCGGCCGGCCGCAGAACCTGCCCGGCCTGCCGGCGGCGTCGGCGGGTCCGGACTATGCGACCGCGGTGGGTCTGCTCATCGCCGGCGCGACCATGCCGCCGGAGGCGCTGAACCCCGTGGCGGTCGACCAAGAAGACTCAAGTCAAGGCAAAGGATGGCTCAACCGGTTGACCGGCGGGCTGTTCCGGTGATTCAACAATAACAACACGAATCGGTTGGGCTTTTGTGGCGTGCGTAGCAGAGGGTGGCGTTACCTTTAGGAGAACGAAATGGCGATCAATCTGAAAGCGCCCGAACAAAAGGAATTGCGTCCCCGCATCACCGTGCTCGGCGTGGGCGGCGCCGGCGGCAACGCGGTCAACAACATGATCGCGGCCAAGCTCGAAGGCGTGGAATTCGTGGTGGCCAACACCGACGCGCAGGCGCTGGCCCAGTCCAAGGCCGAGCGCAAGATCCAGATTGGCGCGCATACGACCGAGGGCCTGGGCGCCGGCGCGCAGCCGGACGTCGGCCGCGCGGGCGCGGAAGAGTCGCTGGACGAGATCCTCGAGCAGCTCGGCGGCTCGCACATGGTCTTCATCACCGCGGGCATGGGCGGCGGCACGGGGACCGGTGCTGCCCCGGTCATCGCGCGCGCGGTGCGCGAGCAGGGCATCCTCACCGTCGGCGTCGTCACCAAGCCCTTCGCTTTCGAAGGCGACAACCGCATGCGCATCGCCGAGCGCGGCATCCTCGAGCTGCAGCAGCACGTCCACACGCTGATCGTCATCCCCAACCAGAACCTGTTCCGCGTCGCCAACGACCGCACCACCTTCGCCCAAGCCTTCGCCATGGCCGACGAGGTGCTGCATTCGGGCGTGCGCGGCGTCACCGACCTGATCGTGATGCCGGGCCTGATCAATCTCGACTTCGCCGACATCAAGGCGGTGATCTCCGAGATGGGCAAGGCGATGATGGGCACCGGCGAGGCCGAAGGCGAGGATCGCGCGCAGAAGGCCGCCGACATGGCGATCTGCAACCCGCTGCTCGACGACGTGTCGATGAAGGGCGCGCGCGGCGTGCTCATCAACATCACCGGCGGTCCGGACCTGATGCTGTTCGAGGTCGAGCAGGCCGCCAACCGCGTCCGTGCCGAGGTCGATCCCGATGCGCGCATCATCTTCGGCTCGACGATACTGGACAACATGGAAGGCCGCATCCGCGTCTCGGTGGTCGCCACCGGCATCGACGCTGCCGAGATGCGCATGACCCGCAGCGTCGAGCCGCTGCGCACCGCCGCCAAAGCCGTGCCGCTGCGTCCCGAGGTGAAGCTCGAGGCGCAGCCGGCGCCCGTGCTCAACCCGGTCGCGCGCCAGCAGCAGGCGCTCGCCGCCGAGATGGGCGCGCGCCAGATGCAGGCCGCATCTGTCATGCCAGAGCCGGTGTCGCCGGAAGAGGACTATATCCTGGGCGGCGCCGACGCGCCGGAAGTCACGGAGGAACCGATCCCCGTCGCCATCCGTCCGCAGCACTTGGCACAGCCGCAACCGATGCGCATGCAGCCGGAGCCGCAGCCCGAGCCCGAGCGCCGCGGCTGGGGATTCCTCGGCCGCAAGAAGGCGGTGGTGAAGGACGAGCCGCGCTATGAGCCGGCCGCGCCGGTGACCCGCGTCGCGCCCGCGCCGCGCGCCAATGCGCAGCCGCTGACGCGGGCCGTGGAGCAGCCCAGGTCCGCGCCGCAGCAGCAACAACAGCAGGGCGGCGCCGACGATCTGTTCCCCGATCACAAGCGCGACGACCAGTTCGAGATCCCGGCGTTCCTGAGGCGCCAGACGAACTAGTAGCGGGAGTTTAAGCGTTCTAGGGTGGCGGGATGAAATCCGCCGCCCTAGCGCTTTTTATGGCCGCTCTCGTCACCACTGCCAATGCTGCGTCTCGTTCCGCGCCTTACGAGGTGGCGGAGAAGGACATCGCGACGCTGCAGGCCGATATGGCGGCGGGGCGCGTGACCTCCGTGCAATTGGTGAAGGCGTATCTCAAGCGCATCGCCAGGCTCGACCGCGCCGGGCCCAAGCTTCACGCGATCATCGCGGTCAATCCGAACGCGCTCGCCGATGCCAAGGCGCTCGATGCCGAGCGCAAGGCCAAGGGTGCGCGCGGGGCCCTGCACGGCATCCCGATCCTGGTGAAGGACAATGTCGAGACGCTCGATCCCATGCCGACCACGGCGGGATCGCTGGCGCTGGCCGACAACGTCACCGGCCGCGACGCGCCGGTCATAGCAAAGCTGCGCGCGGCGGGCGCGATCATTCTCGCCAAAGCCAATTTGAGCGAATGGGCGAACATCCGAAGCTCCCATTCGCTCAGCGGCTGGTCGGGTATCGGCGGGTTGGTGAAGAACCCCTATGTGCTCGACCGCAGCGCCTGCGGCTCCAGCTCGGGCAGCGCGGCCGCGGTCGCGGCGAGTTTGGGAGCGGCGGCGATCGGATCGGAGACCGACGGCTCGCTCGTCTGTCCCGGCTCGATCAACGGCGTCGTCGCCTTCAAGCCGACCCTGGGCCTCGTCTCGCGCACGCATGTCGTGCCCATCGCGCACAGCCAGGACACGCTGGGGCCGATGACGCGCAGCGTCGGCGATGCCGCGATCCTGCTCGCCGTCATGGCGGGCAGCGATGCGAACGACAAGGCGACGTTGCCCGCCGACGACGCCAAAGCAGACTACCCGGCCGCGCTCGCCAAGTTCTCGCTCAAGGGCCGCAGGCTCGGCGTGCTGATGCCGGCCGAGGACGATCCGCTGTTTCTGGCCGCGCTGTCGGCTCTGAAGGGCGCCGGCGCGGAGATCGTGCCGATCGCCGATTTCAAGCCACCGCCGTCCGAGCTCGGCGACAAGGAGCTGATGGTCCTGGAATACGAATTGAAGAACGATCTCGACGCCTATCTGGGCGGGTTGCCGTCGTCGAAGATGCGCACGCTCGCCGACGTCATCGCTTTCAACAAGCAGTCGCCGCGCGAGACGGCGCTGTTCGGCCAGGACCTGTTCGAGGCGGCGGTGGCGACGCCGGGCCTCTCCGATCCCGCCTATATCGCCGCGCGCGACGAATTGAAGGCCGCGTCGCAGAACGCGCTCGACCATCTGTTCACGAGCTATCGCGTCGAGGCGATCTTGCGGCCCACGGGCACGCCGTCCTTCCGCATCGACGTCGCGCGCGGCGATGGCGACACGGGCTCGTCGTCCTTCCTGCCGGCGACGGCGGGCTATCCGCATCTCACCGTGCCGATGGGCCTGGTGCACGGCTTGCCGGTCGGGCTTTCCATCATCGGCCAGCCTTGGGCGGATGCGCGCGTGCTCGCCATCGGCCATGCCTTCGAGCAGGCGATGCCGGCGCGCCAGCCGCCCAAATATCTCAAGACGCTCGAGGACGATCCGACAGTGCAGCGGGCTTTTGCGCCGATGGAGGCGCGCTGATGGGCCGCCGCACGCTCGCTTCCGAGGTCACTGCGACGGGCACGGCGTTGCACGCGGGAACGCCGGTGCGCATGACCCTGTCCCCCGCCGCTGCCGGCTCGGGAGTCGTCTTCCGCCGCGGCGATCTGAACGTCGACGTGCCGGCACGCTACGACCTGGTGAGCGAGACCAATCTCGGCACGGTGATTTCCCATGACGGCGCCAGCGTCGGCGTGATCGAGCATCTGATGGCGGCGGTGGCGGGGGCGGAGATCGACGACCTGCTCGTCATCCTCGACGGGCCCGAGCCGCCGATCCTGGACGGCGATGCGCTGTCTTACCTGGTGCTGCTGGAGCGGGCGGGCTTCAAGGAGCATGCCGCGCCGCGAACCGCGATCAAGGTGCTCAAGCGCGTCGAGGTCACGCTCAAGGACGCGTCGGCGGCGCTGGTGCCGGCCGCGGCGCCCCAATACGACATGGAAATCGACTTCGCGACGCGCGCCATCGGCCGCCAGACCTTCCGGCTCGCCTTCGGCCGCGATGCCTTCCGCAGCGAGATCGCTCCGGCGCGCACCTTCGGCTTCGTGCACGAGCTGGACAGCCTGAAGAAGATGAACCGCGGCAACGGCGCCTCGCTGGACAATACGCTGGCGATCGAAGGCGATACGGTCGTCAACCGCGACCTGATGCGCTTCGACGACGAGTTCGTGCGTCACAAGATCCTGGACGCGGTGGGCGACATGGCGCTGGCAGGCGCTCCCCTCATCGCCCGCTTCGAGGGAGTCAAGTCCGGCCACGGCCTGAACAACGCCCTGCTTCGGGCCCTGTTCGCCGATCCGGCGAGTCATGCCCGGGTTAACCTCCCGTAATGCCTGAAGTTTTGGCCTTTACGTTGAGAGGGGGGCGGGCTGGACCGGGCGGCATTCCGGGTGGCATAAGGCGTCTGCTTTCCCGGAACCACGGCATGTCCAGACCTCTCCTTCGCGCGGCCCTCATCACGCTGACCTTCGGCGCCACACTCGGGCTCGGCGGCTGCGGCACGCTCGACAAATGGTTCGGGGCCGACGAAAGCCGCAACGACAAGGACGTCGTCTATGTCGAGCGGCCGATCGACGCGATCTACGCCGACGCCTGGAAGCAGATCAAGAACCGCGACTGGGAAGGTGCGGCGCATCAGTTCGACGAGGTCGAGCGCCAGCATCCCTATTCGGTCTGGGCCAGGCGCGCCATGCTGATGTCGGCCTTCTGCTACTACCAGGCCAACAAGTACCAGGACGCGATCCAGGCCGCCGACGCCTATATCGCGCTGCATCCGGGCAGCCACGAGGTGGCCTATGCCTTCTATCTCAAGGCCATCTCGCAATACGAGCAGATCGTCGACGTCGGCCGCGACCAGAGCAACACCGAGGCCGCGCTGGTGGCGCTGCAGGACGTGGTGCAGCGCTTCCCCGACACCGAATATGCCCGCGACGCGACGCTGAAGATCGATCTCACCATCGACCACATCGCCGGCAAGGAGATGGCGGTCGGGCGCTACTACCTGATGCGCGGCGACTATATCGGCGCCATCAACCGGTTCCGCACCGTGGTGGAGCAGTACCAGCGCACCACCCAGATCGCGGAGGCGCTCGAGCGGCTGACCGAGGCCTATTACGCGCTCGGCATCTACAACGAGGCCAAGACCGCGGCCGCGGTGCTCGGCGCCAACTATCCCGGCAGCACCTGGTACAAGGATTCCTACAACCTGCTCGTCACCCACCACATGCGGCCCGAGGAAGACAAAGGCTCGTGGATCAGTAAAGCTTTCTCGAAGATTCTCTAGTGCGGCGAAGCCGAAATTCGCTGTAACTTGGGGCGAATCTGGGCGCGAATTTCGGTTTCAAAAGCCGCACTAGCGACATATTTGTTCTCGCGTGGCTTTTGGATTTGAAGTTCCAAAACGTGGATGCCATGCGGGCTTTTGGAACTTCAAATCCGCCACGCGATAGGGTGAGTCCGAGATGCTGGCCGCGCTGACGGTCCGCGACATCGTGCTGATCGAAACTGCGGCGCTCGAATTCGCGCCGGGCCTGAACGTGCTGACGGGCGAGACCGGCGCGGGCAAGTCCATCCTCCTGGACGCTCTGGGCCTGGCCGCGGGCGGCCGCGGCGGCGGACGGGCGTCCGTGCGCCCGGGCGCCCCCCAAGGCTCCGCCACCGCGGTGTTCGAGCCGCCGCCCAAACATCCGGCCCTGGCGATGCTGGCCGAGCAGGACATCCTCGCCGAGAGCGAGGTCGTGCTCAGGCGCACACTCGCCGCCGACGGCCGCACGCGTGGCTTCGTCAACGACCAGCCGGTGGGGTTAGGCCTGCTCAAGGACCTGGGCGGCGTGCTGCTGGAGGTGCACGGCCAGGCCGACGACCGCGGGCTTTTCGATACCGCGACCCACCGCGCGCTGCTCGATGCTTTCGGCGGCCACGACACCGCCGAGGTCGCGGCCGCCTTTGCCGAGTTCGACCGCACGCGCCGGCACGAGGCCGATCTGAAGCGCATGGCCGCCGAGGCCGCCGCCGATGCGGACTATGTGCGCGCCGCTTACGACGAGCTGTCCGCGCTGGCGCCCGAGGCGGGCGAGGAAGCATCGCTGGCGTCGGAACGCGCGCTGATGATGAACGCCTCGCGCATTGCCGAGGACGTGCAGGCGGCGTCGGATGCGCTGTCGGGTGAGCGCGGCGCGGAGGCCTCGCTCGCGGTCGCGTTGAAGCGACTCTCGCGCATGGACCAGGCGGCGCGGCCCGGCCTGGCCGGTGCCGAAGCGGCGCTGGAGCAGGCCTTCGCCAATGCCGAGGAAGCGCGGCGCGAGCTCGACGCCTTCCTGTCCCGGCTCGAGCTCGATCCGAACGTGCTGGAGCGCAAGGAAGAGCGGCTGTTCGCGCTGCGCGCCGCGGGCCGCAAATACGGCGTCGAGCCGGACCGGCTGCCGCAAGTGCTGGAGCAGTTCCAAGCCAAGCGCGATGCGATGGATACCGGCGGCGCGGGCTTGAAGGCGGCAGGACAGGCGGTGGCCGCGGCGCTCGCGTCCTATCGTGCGGCGGCGGCGACGCTCTCAAAAGCGCGTGCGGATGCGGCGCGCAAGCTCGAGGCTGCGGTGGCCAAGGAGTTCGCGCCGCTCAAGCTCGGCCATGCCCGGTTCCGCGTCTCGCTCACGCCGCAGGACGAAAGTGCGACCGGCGTGGAGCGCGTCGCCTTCGAGATCGCGACCGTGGAAGGCGCGGGTTTCGGCTCGCTGGCGAAGATCGCCTCGGGCGGCGAGCTGGCAAGGGTCTCGCTCGCCTTGAAGGTTGCATTGTCGGAAGCGGCGCCCCCGGCGGCGCTGGTCTTCGACGAGGTGGATCGCGGCGTCGGCGGCGCGGTCGCCGATGCGGTGGGCGAGCGGCTGCAGCGGCTGGCGCGCTCGACGCAGGTCCTTCTCGTCACCCATTCGCCGCAGGTCGCCGCGCGCGCCGCGCGCCATTTCCGCATCACGCGCAAAGGCGACAAGACCAGGGTCGAGATGCTCGACGACGAGGCGCGGCTGGAGGAGGTCGCGCGCATGCTCTCCGGCGCCGCCGTGACCGAGGAGGCCCGCGCCGCCGCGCGCCGGTTGATCGACGAAGCCGCGCCCCAGAAGAAGGCCCGCAAACGCGCATGAAGAAGGCCGTCGACAAGCTGACCGCCGGCGAGGCCGCGAAGGAGCTCGAGCGTCTCGCGACCGAGATCGCCGAGCACGACCGGCGCTATCACGGCGAGGACGCTCCGACCGTCTCGGACGCGGATTACGACGCGCTCAAGCGCCGCAACGACGCCATCGAGCAGCGCTTCCCGCTGCTGGTGCGCGCCGACAGCCCGTCGCATCGCGTCGGCTCCCGGCCGTCGGAGAAGTTCGCCAAGGTCGTGCATGCCAAGCCCATGCTCAGCCTCGACAACGCCTTCAGCGACGAGGACATCGCCGACTTCGCCGCGCGCATCCGCCGCTTTCTGAGGATGAAGGAAGACGACACGGTCGTCTTCACCGCCGAGCCCAAGATCGACGGCTTGTCGGCGTCGCTGCGCTACGAGAAGGGCGTGTTCGTGCAGGGCGCCACGCGCGGCGACGGCGCCGAGGGCGAGGACATCACCGCCAACCTGCGCACCATCAAGGACGTGCCCTTGCGCCTTCACGGCAAGGTCCCGGAGGTGATGGAGGTGCGCGGCGAAGTCTATATGACGCACAAGGACTTCGAGGCGCTGAACAAGCGACTGGAGAAAGAGGGCAAGCAGCTCTACGTCAATCCGCGCAACACCGCGGCGGGCTCGGTGCGCCAGCTCGATCCGTCCGTCACCGCCTCGCGGCCGATGCATTTCTTCGCCTATACCTGGGGCGAGGCGAGCAGGCTTCCCGCCGACACGCAATGGGGCATGCTCGAGGCGTTCAAGGCTTGGGGCTTCAGGGTCAATCCGCTCGTGCGCCGGGCCAAGACGACGGACGAGCTGCTCGAATTCTATCGCGACATCGAGAGCAAGCGCGCCAGGCTCGGCTACGACATCGACGGCGTGGTCTACAAGGTCGACCGCCTCGATCTTCAGGAGCGGCTGGGCTTCGTCTCGCGCAGTCCGCGCTGGGCCACGGCGCACAAATTCCCCGCCGAGCAGGCTGAGACGGTGCTGCTCGACATCGACATCCAGGTCGGCCGCACCGGCAAGCTCGCGCCCGTCGCCAAGCTCAAGCCCGTCACCGTCGGCGGCGTGGTGGTGCAGAACGCGACGTTGCACAACGAGGACGAGATCGCGCGCAAGGACGTCCGTATCGGCGACACGGTGGTAATCCAGCGCGCCGGCGACGTGATCCCGCAGATCGTGCGCGTCGTCGAGGAGAAACGTCCGCGCGGTGCGAAGAAGTACGAATTCCCGCATACCTGTCCTGCCTGCGGCAGCCATGCGGTGCGCGAGGTCGACGAGAAGACCGGCAAGGAGGACGTCGATCGGCGCTGCACCGGCGGTCTCATCTGTCCGGCGCAGGCGGTCGAGCGGCTTCGTCATTTCGTCTCGCGCGACGCCTTCGACATCGAAGGCTTCGGCGGCACTTATATCGAGACGCTGCACGAAGCCGGGCTGTTGAAGGAGCCGGCCGACATCTTCGCTCTGCCGCGCAAGCAGGTGCAGCTCGCCAAAGTGTTGGCCGAGAAGCGCGCCGAACAGTCGGCCGAGCGCCGCGCGCGCGAAGGCAAGGACGCGGTCGAGAGCAAATCCAAGAAGAAGGACGAGGGCGAGGGCAAGCTTGTCGAGAACCTGGTCGCGGCGATCGAGCGGCGGCGCAGGATCGGACTGGACCGCTTCATCAACGCGCTCGGCATCCGCCATGTCGGCGACACGACGGCCAGGCTTCTGGCGCGCAACTTCCACACCATAGACGCCTTCGTCGAGGCGATGGAGAGCGACGACGCCAAAGAGCAGCTCTCCGCCATCGGCGGCATCGGCGACGTCGTGGCCGAGGCGATCGAGGACTTCTTCGACGAGAAGCACAATCGCAAGGCGCTCGACCGGCTTTTGAAGGAGGTCGAGGTGCAGGAGATCGCAGCTCCCAAGACCTCGGGCTCGCCGGTCGTCGGCAAGACGGTCGTCTTCACCGGCACGCTGGAGAAGATGACGCGGCAGGAGGCCAAGGCGCGCGCCGAGGCGCTCGGCGCCAAGGTCGCGGGCTCGGTGTCGAAGAAGACAGATCTCGTCGTCGCCGGCCCCGGCGCCGGCTCCAAGCTCGCGGAAGCGCAGAAGCACGGCGTCGAGGTGATCGACGAGGACGGCTGGCTGAAGCTGATCGGCGGTTAACTTTTTACGGCCAAGGTGGGGCGTCGAAGGAGTTTGCGATGCGTAAAATCGTGTGTTTCGGGGTTCTCGTGCTGGCGGGCTTTGGACTTTCCGGCTGCGTGGTGGCGCACGTCGCGGGCGCTGCGGTCGACGGCGCAGTGACCGTCACCTCCACGGCGGTGCATGTCACCTCGAGCGTCGTGAAGGGCACGGCGGACGTCGTGACCGGGCAGTCGGACGACAAGAAGAAAAAGCCGGACGAGGACGACTAGGCCCCCGCTTCACGCGATCTTGAGGTCGCAAGGCCGCCGCCGCCGCGTAGACTGCGCGCTTCCGGGCGGGGAGGCTTTGGATGGCGACGAACGACAACGGACCGATTCAGCTCGGCTGGCGCGTGTACGGCTTGGGCATCGTAGCCTTGAGCATCGTCGGCTTCGTCTGGGGCGATTTCATCTCGGGCCAGCCGGCGCCGAAATGGCTTCCCGACCGCGCGGCCTTCGCCTATGCGGTCGCCGCGTTCATGCTGGTGACGGGCCTGGGCGTCCAATGGCGAAGGACGGTCGTGTTGTCCGCGGCCGCGCTCTTCGTCTATTACGCGCTCGTCGTCGCGCTTCTGATGAACGGCCGGGTGATCCTCAACAACCTTGCGATTTTCGGCGCCTATAGCGGCGCGGCCGAGCCGGTCGCGATCGCCGCGGGTGCGCTGATCGTCACCGCCGCCACGGCAAGCATCGACGCGGCGCGGGCGGCGCTGCTCATGCGCGTCGCCCGGATCGCGTTCGGGATCTCAGCGGTGCTCTTCGGTCTCGCGCATTTCTTCTACATGAACTACACCGCGCCGCTGGTCCCGGCTTGGCTGCCGCCGGGCCAGGAGTTCTGGGGCACTGCGACCGGGGTCTTCCACATCGCGGGCGGCATCGCGATCCTCACCGGCGTGCAGGCGCGCCTGGCCGCGATCCTTTTGACCGTGATGTACGCGGCTTTCATCCCGCTGGTCTTCGTGCCGGTGCTGATGGCCGAGACTGCAAGCGCCTTCCGCTGGACCGAATTGGCCACCACCATCGCGCTGGTCGGCGTGACCTGGACGATCGCGGATTCGCTCAAGCGATCAGGATAGCGCCTTCGCCAGGAACGGCAGGCTGACGTCCATGCGGTAGTCGACCGAGGAGTGGTTGTCGGGGAACTCCTCGTAGACATGCGCGACACCGAGGCGCTCGAGCTCGGCATGCATGCGCCGCGCGCCATAGACGAGGTTGTACTGGTCGACGTCGCCGCAATCGATATAGAGACCCTTGAGCGCCTTCATGCCCGCGCCATGCGTCTCGACCAGGCTCAGCGGATCCCAGGCGAGCCAGTTGGCCCAGCGCTCGGGGATCAGCTCGCAGGTGTGCATGTCCACCGGCAGGCGCACGCCATAGGGCTGCGTCGGATCGGGGTCGAAGAACGCGGCCTGCGCCAAGACCATGATAACATGGACCTCGGCATCCTTGGTTTTCTGCGCCTGCCAGAACTTGTCGATCCAGTCGCCGATGTCGCCGTCGTGCTTGGCCAGCGCGCGCAGCACGGTCGCGAATTCGTGGCGGTACATCAGCTCGAAGCCCATGTCGCCGGAATGCACCGCGGCCGCGCTCCAGAAGTCGGGGTGCAGCAGCGCATGCACCATCGCGCCATAGCCGCCCGAGCTCTTGCCGAAGACGCCGCGTCTGCTTGGCCCCCCGCAGCCGAACCGGCGCTCGACGAAGGGCACGGCTTCCTTCAGCAGGAAATCGTCCCAGTGGCCTACGCCGACACTGTTGACGTATTGGTTGCCGCCGAGCTTGGTGAAGCAGTCGGGGAACGCCACGACGCACGGCGCCATCGCGCCGCCGCCGATCAGCCGGTCGAGCCGCTCGGGCAGGTTCTCGCCGAAGTTCTTCCAGTTCGCATGCACCGGCCCGCCCGCGGTGAAGCCGACGAGATCGACCAGCAGCGGCAAGCCTTTGCCGTCCTGGCCCGCGGGCACGTAGACCGCGATCTCGCGCTCGTGCGGATCGCCGAGCAGGTTGCCTTTCAGCACCTCGCTGTCGAGCACGAGACGGTGGACGGCGCCGCGGCCGCCGCTGTGAGCCTTGCGCATGGTCAGACGTTCCGCGTGACGTCCGCGAGCCAGTGCCGCGTCTCGTCGTCGACCAGCGGCGACAGCGTCTCGTAGACGCGGCGGTGATAGGCGTTCAGCCAATCGCGTTCGGCCTCGGTCAGCATCGACGGCTCGATCAGGTCGATGTCGATGGGAGCGAGCGTGATGGTCTCGAAGCTCATGAACTTGCGCTGCGGGTCGCCGCCGGGCAGGGGCTTGGCCTCGCTCACCACGATCAGGTTCTCGATGCGGATGCCGTATTCGCCTTCCTTGTAATAGCCGGGCTCGTTGGAGCAGATCATGCCCGGCATCAAGACCTGCTGGATCGGCCGCTTGGAGATGTTCTGCGGCCCCTCGTGCACCGACAGGTACGAGCCGACGCCGTGGCCGGTGCCGTGGTCGTAGTCGAGGCCCGCGTCCCACAGCGGCTTGCGTGCAAACGCGTCCAGCGCCGCGCCCGAGGTGCCTTCGGGAAAGACCATCGTGGCGAGCGCGATATGGCCCTTGAGCACGCGGGTGAAGCGGTCCTTCATCTCCGTCGTCGGTCGGCCCACGATCATCGTGCGGGTGACGTCGGTCGTGCCGTCGGGATACTGCCCGCCCGAGTCGATCAGGTAGATCTCGTCCCTGTTGATCTTGCGGTTGCTCGAGGTCGTGACGCGATAATGCGGCAGGGCCGCGTGCGGCGCCGCTCCCGAGATCGAGTCGAACGACAGGTCGGTCAGCGAGCCTTCCTGGCGGCGATAGCCTTCCAGCGCCTCGGCGGCCTCGATCTCGGTCAGGTGCCCCTTCGGCGCCTCGCGCGCCATCCAGGCCAGGAAGCGCGTCAGCGCGGCGCCGTCGCGCATATGCGCCTTACGGGCGCCTTCGATCTCGACCGGGTTCTTGCACGCCTTGGGCAGCTGGCAGGGATCGACGCCGCGGCGCACCTTGGCGCCCGCCTCCTCCAGACGCGCGAACGCCGCCGACGCCGTCCAGCTCGGATCGGCGACGACGGTCTTGCCTTTGAGCGCATCGAGCGCGGCGGGGAACTCGTCCGGCGCACGCACGCGCACCGCATTGCCCAGATGCTTGGTCAGCTCGGGCGAGGACTTGCGTTCGTCGACGAACCAGTCGAGCGAGCCGTCGCCGTTCAGGATCGCATAGGAAAGCACGAAAGGCGTGTGCGGCGTGTCGGCGCCGCGGATGTTCAGGAGCCAGCAGATTGAATCCGCCAGGCTCACGATCGCGGCATCGGCGCCGGATTTCTTGATCTCCTCGGCGATGCGCGTGCGCTTGGATTCGGCGCTCTCGCCCGCGACGTTGAGGGCATGGGCCATCGCCTTGTCGCTGGGCGCGGCGGGACGATTCTCCCACACCGCATCGATCGGATTGCCGTCGGTCGGCACCAGCGTGGCGCCGGCCTTCTCGACGGAGGCGCGCAATGCATCCGCGCTCGCCGCCGAATGCACCCAGGGGTCGAAACCGATCTTGGCGCCTTTCGGCGCGTTCGTCTCCAGCCAGGCGTTGGGGCCCTCGGCGACCAGGTCGCGCGGCTCGAACTGCTTGGTGTCGGTCTGCTGGCGCACCTGCAGCGTATAGCGGCCGTCGGCGAAGACGGCTGCCTTGTCCTTCAGCACCGCCGCGGCGCCGGCCGAGCCGGTGAAGGCGGTCAGCCAGGCCAGCCGCTCGTTGCACTCCGGCAGGTATTCGCTTTGGTACTCGTCGGAATGCGGCACGACGAAACCGTCGAGGCCGCGGCGCGCCAGCTCGGCGCGCAGCGCGGCCAGGCGCGGGGCGCAGGTGGCGGCGTCGGAACGGTCGTCGAAGGTCTGGAACGGGGCGGTCTTATCCATGGCGGGGCTCTCGAAAAAGGAAGGGCACCCTACCGCCCGCGGTCCACCCGCTTCAAGCGGCGCGCGGTCTCAAGACGTAGAGCACCACCGCCACGGCGACGAGGCCCGGCACGTCGCCCCACATATGCCCCATATGCTCGGGCATGCGGAAGGATTCCCACGCCATGATTGCGGCATGGACCAGGCTCGAGACGATGGTGAACATGATGAGGCTTCGGTTCGCCTCCGGGTCGCGCGACGCCAGGATGAGGAAGACGCCCAAGGTCGCATAGACGCCGACGATCATCAGGAAATAGTCCGACTCGTAGGGCGCGCCCGCGTGCCACGACCAGCCCGACGGCCACAGGATGGAGAGCGGATAGATCAGGCAGAACACGACGCCGAACGCGATCAAGGCATATTTGAGCATGCTATCCCCCTTGAATAACGCGCCGATGTTAGGCCGGAGGCTTCTCCAGCACCAGCGCCGTCCACGAGCCGGCGCGGCGCGCGGCGCGGAGGATCAGGCCCTGCGGGCGGTAGAAGCTCAAGACCAGGTTCTCCTGCCATGTGAGCAGGCCCGACAGCACGACTGTGCCTCCAGGCGCCGTCGCCGCGGCAATGTCGCGCGCCAGCCGCGTCAAGGGCCCGGCCAGGATATTGGCGACGATCAGGTCGTAAGGCGCGCTTGCCGTCAGCGCCGGATGGGCAAGCCCGTCGGCGGTGACGGCGCGCACCAGCGGCGCCTCGCCGTTGGCGACCGCGTTCTCGCGGGTGACCTTGACCGCGACCGGATCGATGTCCGACGCCGTCACGACGCGGCGCCACAGCTTGGCCGCGCCGATGGCGAGCAGGCCCGTGCCGCAGCCGAGGTCGAGCGCATTCGCGAAGCGGCGGCGCTTGGCGAGATCGCTCAGCACGGAAAGACACAGCGCGGTCGTCTCATGATGGCCGGTGCCGAAGGCGAGGCCGGCCTCGATGCGGATTGGCACGACGCCGGACGGCACGGTGCCCGCGTCGTGCGCGCCATAGACGAAGAAGCGCCCCGCGCGTACCGGCGGCAGGCCTTCTTGGCTGAGCTTGATCCAGTCGACGTCGGGCAAGAGCGCGACATGCACTTCGCGCCCCGCCAGCCGCTCGAGCAGCGCGCCGTCCGGCATCGCGACATAGAGCGCCTCGACCGTCGCGCGATCCTCGAACGGCTCCTCGTGGATCAACAGCGCCTGCGGCGACGTCGCCAGCTCGAAAGCGGCGGCGATGTCGTGCGCCTCCTGCTTGGCGGCATGGGCCGAGGCTTTCCAGAGGGGAGGGGAGGGAGTCATCGGCTGTCGATGAGATCGAACGCGATGGCGTATCCGTCCAGCTGCATCCCGCTTATGGGGATACCGGTCGGACCTAGCGCTCTTTTCAGCTTTTCTCTCTCGACATGGTCCATTCGTTCACCAACGAACACGTGAGAAATGCAGCCTCTCGCGATCGGCAGTTTTCCCGGCCTGCTCTTGAACAGGCGCCATTCGCGCTCGTAAAGCCATCTGTGGCTCTTATAGGACAAGACCTGGTGCGGCGCGGTCCGGTCGGACGGTGCGTTCAAGGATAGCTGACAGAGATCTTCGCTATATGTCATTCGAACGAGCGCGCGATCTCTGTCATCCTGACTCTTCACGCTCCGAAGCAGTTTGCGCAAATCGTATTCGATGCAGACGCCTCGGAACTGATCCGCGTAGTGGGCCCACATCGGCCCGTTGTTGTTCGTCTCGCTGAATGAGCAGACGCCGAGAGAGGTCTTTCGTGCGTAGAGGACTTCTTGTATCGTGTCGTAGTGTTCGTGCTTGTCCGATTTCCCAAGGGTATAGGAACCTTCCATGGGATCGTTCAGCCTTCTGAAGTCGCCGCACCAAAGATAGGGAGTCGTGATGGCAGCGAGCTCCTGTGCGCGGATCGGCCCCCTGATCGGGAGAGATCTGTAGCGATAGAGGTATTTCGGAGCGAACGTGATCGGCTTCATCGTATCCCCTCACGCCCGCGTCACGAACTGGTCGATCACCTTCTTCTCGCCGGCCTTGTCGAAGTCGACGGTGAGCTTGTTGCCTTCGACATGGGTCACGCGGCCATAGCCGAATTTCTGGTGGAAGATGCGTTCGCCGCGCGCGTATTGTGTCGCGCTGGGGTCGCTGGTCTGCACGCTATAGGCCTGCGCCTCGATCAGCGGCGGGCGCGGGCGGGCGTAGCCTTGGGCGGCGCGGTTCGCCTGCGCGCGGCGCCAGCCGGGGCTGTCGTAGGTGCTCGCGAATTCCTGCGCGGCGCCGGCATTGTCGCGGAAGCCCACATTGCCGCCGTAGAAGCCCTCGTCGACGATCGTCTCGACGTGATCCTGGGGCAGCTCGGTGATGAACCGCGACGGCAGCGCGCTCTGCCAGCTTCCGTGCACGCGCCGGTTCGCCGCGAACGACACGCGGATGCGCTTCTTGGCGCGCGTGAGCCCCACGTAAGCGAGGCGGCGTTCTTCCTCCAGGCCGGCAAGGCCGTTCTCGTCCATCGTGCGCTGCGAGGGGAACAGGCCTTCCTCCCAGCCGGGCAGGAACACGGTATCGAACTCGAGGCCCTTGGCGGCGTGCAAGGTCATCAGGTTGATGCGGTCGCCGGTCTCGTCCTGCGCGATCTCCATCACCAACGACACGTGCTCGAGGAACGCCGCCAGCGACTCGAAGCTCTCCATCGAGCGCACGAATTCTTTCAAGTTCTCGAGCCGTCCCGGCGCCTCGGCCGATTTGTCGGCCTTGAGCATGTCGGTATAGCCGCTTTCGTCCAGCACCATCTCGGCCAGCTCGGTATGCGGGATCGCCTTCGCGGTCTCGCTCCAGCGCGCGAAATTTATCGCGAGTTCCGCGAGCGACTTGCGCGCCTTGGGCGGAAGCTCGTCGGTCGCGGCGATCTCGCCGCTTGCCGCGAGCAGCGGCATCTGCCGCCCGCGCGCATATTTGTGCAGCGACTGCACGCTGGCATCGCCGATGCCGCGCTTGGGTTTATTGACGATGCGCTCGAAGGCGAGGTCGTCGTCGCCTTGGGCCACGAGGCGCAGATAGGCAAGCGCGTCGCGCACCTCGGCGCGCTCGTAGAAGCGCGGGCCGCCGATCACGCGATAGGGCAGGCCGAGCGAGATGAAGCGGTCTTCGAACTCGCGCATCTGGAACGACGCGCGCACCAATATCGCCATCTCATGGAACGCGGCGCCCTGGCGGTGCAGGTCTTCGGCGTCGCTGGCGACGTTGCGCGCCTCCTCCTCGGCATCCCACACGCCGGCCACGCGGATCTTCTCGCCGGCATCGCCTTCGGTCCAAAGCGTCTTGCCGAGGCGACCCTTGTTCGCCGCGATCAGGCCGCTCGCCGCGCCCAGGATCGCCGGCGTCGAGCGGTAGTTGCGTTCCAGGCGAACGACCTTGGCGCCGGGAAAATCGCGCTCGAAGCGCAGGATGTTCTCGACCTCGGCGCCGCGCCAGGCATAGATCGACTGGTCGTCGTCGCCGACGACGCAGACGTTGCCCGTCGAGGTGGCAAGCAGCTTGAGCCAGAGATACTGGACGACGTTGGTGTCCTGGTACTCGTCGACCAGCATGTATTTGAAGCGCTCGCGGTAGTCGGCGAGGATGTCGGGATGGCCGCGCAGCACGGTGAGCGTGTCCAGCAAGAGGTCGCCGAAATCGGCGGCGTTCAGCGCCTTCAGCCGCTCCTGGTACTGGCGATAGAACTCCTTGCCCTTGCCGAAGGCGAAGCCGTGGCCCTCGCCGTCCGGCACGTCGGCGGGATTGAGCCCGCGGTTCTTCCAGTCGTCGATCATCGCGGCCAAGGTGCGCGCGGGCCAGCGTTTCTCGTCGACGTTCGCCGCTTCCAGGATCTGCTTCATCAGGCGCAGCTGGTCGTCGGCGTCCAGGATGGTGAAGTTGGATTTGAGGCCGGCAAGCTCGGCATGGTGGCGCAAGATCTTCGCGCCGATGGAGTGGAAGGTGCCCAGCCACTGCATGCCCTCGACCACGCCGCCGATCAGCGCGCCGATGCGCTCCTTCATCTCGCGCGCGGCCTTGTTGGTGAAGGTGACCGCCAGGATCTGCCCCGGCCAGGCGCGCCGCGTGGCCAGGATATGGGCAAGCCGCGTGGTCAGCACGCGCGTCTTGCCGGTGCCGGCGCCCGCCAGCACCAGCACGGGTCCGTCGACGGTCTCGACGGCCTCGCGCTGCTCCTTGTTCAGGCCCGAGAGATAGGCGGGCTCGCGCATGGGCGCGGGCGTTTGCGGTTGCTCGTCAAACGCCTCGTCCAAAGGATCGCGATAGCGGTCGCCGTAACCGCTCATGGAAAGCTCGATTCAAAAGGCATGGCCGTATTGTAGGGACTTCATTCGCGCTTTTCACCCCCCATGCGGGGAAGGACCGCGCCTCCAGATGACCAGGCAGGCCAGCACCACCAGGATGGCCAGCGCCAAAGCGACGCGGATCGCCTTCGGGATGGCCGCAGCGGTGGGACCCGCCGACAGCTTGAAGCGGACAAGGGCGTTGTGGCTCAGCGAGGCGACCTTGATGCCATCCCGTGTCGCGGGGACGTTCTTCCATGTGGTGGAGACGCAGCGCAGGGCGGCGCGGTCCAGCAGCGAATATCCGCTGCTCTTCACCAGGACGACATGGGTGGTTCTGCCGCTGGCGTCCACGTCGTAGCGCAACAGGACGTCGCCCTGCAGGTCCTCCCTGTTCGCCGCTTCCGGATAGGCGCAAGTGTGCGTGCCCGCAACGGCGCGCGCGGGCACGACGACCGACGGCGCGGCGTGAAGCAGCGAAGGCAGCAAGGCGACGGAAAAGGCCGCCGCCTCGATGGAACGGATCGCCGTCGTCATGCCAGCCCCAGCTCCCGCAATATCGCCTCGCGATCCGCATCCAGCTCCGGCGCCGCGGGCCGGGTCTTGGGATCCTCATGGGCGCTGAGCTTGATCGGATTGCCCTGCATGCGCACCGCTCCGAGGTCGGGATCGAGCGATTCGACGATCATGTTGCGCGCCAGCACCTGCGGATCGGCCATCACCTGGGCGACGTCGTTGAGCGGCCCCGAAGGCACGCCCGCGGCCTGAAGCGCGTCCAGCCATTCGCGCGAGCTGCGCGTCTTGAGCACGGCCTCGATCTCTTGCGTGAGCGCTTCGACATGGCGCACGCGCGCGGGATTGGTGTCGAAGCGCGGATCGGTCGGCCAATCCTCGCGGCCTAGCACCTCGGCGGTCTTGGCGAACAGCGCGTCGTTGCCGGCGGCGAGCGCGATATGTCCGTCCTTGGTCGCGAAGGTCGCGAAGGGCGCGATCGAAGGATGGCGGCTGCCGAGCTTGCCCGGGATCTCGCCGGTCGCGACATGGCGCGAGATCGCGTTCTCGAGCACGGCGACCTGGCTGTCGAGCATGGCGACGTCGACCTTCTGGCCGCGTCCGGTGCGCTCGCGGTCGTAAAGCGCGCTCGCCACCCCGATGGTGGCGAAGAGCGCCGCGGTGATGTCGCCGGTCGAGGTGCCGACGCGCGTGGGCTCGCCGCCGGGATGGCCGGTCAGGCTCATCACGCCGCCCATGGCCTGCGCGATCATGTCGTAGGCGGGCCGCTTGGCATAGGGTCCGGTGTGCCCGAAGCCCGACACCGCCGCATAGATCAGCCGCGGATATCTGTCCTTCAGCGCGTCGTAGCCGTAGCCCAGCTTCTCCATCGTGCCGCCGCGATAGTTCTCGATCAGCACGTCGGCTTTGGCCAGCAGCGCCTCGAACACCTTGGCGCCGGCTTCGCTCTTCAGGTCGAGCGCGATGGATTGCTTGCCGCGGTTGACGCTGGCGAAATAGCCGGACTTCACCACGCCCGATTTCGCCGTCAGATAAGGGCCGTAGTGGCGGCTGTCGTCGCCCTTGACCGGCGGCTCGACCTTGATCACGCGCGCGCCGAGCTCGGCCAGCAAAAGCGCGCAATAGGGGCCCGCGAGCACGCGGGTCAGATCGACGACGAGAAGCCCCGAGAACGGACCCGAACTATTCACCCGCGCCTCTTGGCGGCGATCAGCGACGTGATGTACGGCACTTCGAATTCGCCCGCTCCCTTCGTATGGCGCGCGATCAGATCGCGCAAGCGCGACGTCGCTTCGGCCTCGCCGAGCGCCTGGATCGCGTGCGCATCTGCACGGTCGAGCGGGCTTGGCCGATGACGTCCTCGGCCGTCATCCGGCGCCGCCAGCGGTGGTGAAATTCGTGCGCCTCGCCGAACCGCGCCGCGACTTCGGCGCGGAACGTGCCGTCGCGCAAGAGCACGACGCCGAGCCCGCCGCGCTTCTCGCTGCTCTGGGCCTCGTCCTCGCTGCGGGCGTTGAACGGGGCGGTGAAGCTCTCATAGGCGCGATTGAACGGGTCGGTCGTGTCGCGCTGATTGTAGAGCACCGCGAAGGTGCCGCCGGCGGCGAGCAGCCGTGCCGCTTGCGCATAGAAGCGCGGCCGGTCGAACCAATGCAGCGCCTGGGCGGTTGCGAGCAGGGCGGCGCTGCCGTCTGCGAACGGCACCGACTCGGCTGCCGCCTGGACGAAGACGATGGGAAGATGCGCCGCCGTCGCCTCGCGTGCCTTCGCGATCATGTCGCGGCCGGGCTCGATGCCGATATAGTTGAGGCCCGCGCCGAAGGTCTCGCACAATTGGCGCAGCAGGATGCCGGTTCCGGCGCCGATGTCGAGCACGTCACCCCTGGGCAGCGGCGATGCGAAAGCTTCGAGCTCCGCGAGCGCCGCGGCCGCATAGTCCGGCCGGTAGGTTGATAGTCCGAGGCCAGATCGTTGAAGAGCTGGGTCGTGCTCAACTTTCGTCCAACTTCTTCGTATCCAGATCGTGCGCCGCCTTCTCGGCACGCGCTCGGGCAAGGTCGCGCGCGGACTTCGCCGTGCCGTGCTTGGTGCGATTGGCCTCGGCCTCGCGCTCCTTCTCGGCGCGTCCCTTGGCTTTGCGCGCACGGCGGAGATTGACGATCTCAGCCATCGTTCGACCTCATCACGCCGCCATCATCTTCGCAAATGCGGGCCGCGCGGTGATGCGCGCCGTATAGGCCTTCAGGACCTGCGTCTCGCTCATCATCTTGGCCATCAGCATGAAATGGATGCCGCCGCCCAGAAGGACGTCGGCGGCCGAGAACCTGTCGCCCAGAAAATACTCGCGGCCGGCAAGATGGGCGTTCAGCACTTCCTCGACCTCGTTCGCATCGGCCCATCCCATCATGCCCTGGACATGCGGCGTGCCCAGCCGGCGCAGGATCAGCGCCGGCTCCATCACGCCGGGGCGATAGGCGAGCCAGGAGAGATAGGCGTCGCGGCCGTCCTCGCCCGCGGCGGGACCCATCCACGTGGCGCGGTACTTGTCGGTCAGATAGAGCGCGATGGCGCTGCTCTCGAACAAGGTGTCGCCGCCGTCGGTCAATGCCGGCACCTTGCCGTGCGGATGCGGATTGACCGGATCGCGCTCGCCGGTGCCGTCGACGCGGCGGAAGCTGACGCGCTTGGTCTCATATGGCACGCCCAATTCCTCCAGCAGCCACACGATGCCGGACGAGCGCGTCTGCGGCGAATGATAGAGCGTTATCATCAGCCGTCCTCGCGCCCTTGCGCGCGCGCATAGGCCGGGCGTTCCAGCGCGCGCTTCACGTAAGCCTCGATCACCGGCGACTTCTGCGCCACGGGCGTATTGGCGAACAGCGCGAAGGTCGTGGAATAGAGCACGTCGGCGCCGGAGAACTTCTCGCCCAGCAGATACGGACCCTTCGACAAGGTCTCGACGATATAGGGCATCATCTTCTCGACCGAGACCCAGCCCGCGCTCCCGACCGGCACCTCGACATTCATGAACTTGGACATGAAAGAGGGCTCGAACACGCCGGTATAGTAGGCAAGCCACGACAGATAGGCGCCGCGGTCCTTGTCGCCGATCACCGGACCGATGCCCGCCGTCGGGAACTTGTCGGTGAGATAGAGCGCGATCGCGGGCGACTCGAACACCACCGTGCCGTCGTCGGAATCCAGGATCGCGGGAACCTTGCCGTGCGGGTGCGGATTGGCGGGATCCTTGGCGCCGGAGCCGTCGGGCGAGAGCGTGGTGACGAGCTTGACCTGGTAGGGCGCGCCGAGCTCCTCGAGCAGCCACAGGAACCGCGACGAGCGCGTCCTCGGCCGGTGATACAGCGTGATCATGTTGCGTCTCCGTGAGGCGGCCACGGTTCTATAGCAGATCACGACCCGGATTTGGCAGCAGCAAGAGCGGCCAGGCGCAAGGCGCTTGCCAGCGGGCGGTCTCCCCGCGCGCCGTCGATCCTGGAGACATAGCCGGCCAGGCTCACCCCAGCGCGCCGCGCCTCGGCCTCGACGATCGCCCAGAACTCGTCCTCCAGCGCCACGCTGGTGCGGTGACCGGAAAGGGAGAAGGAGCGCTTCTTCAGCATGGCCGGGGACCGGACGACATCCCTACCGCATCTCATCCCGCGAGCCGCGCGTCAATGACGACAGAGGCGCCCCTCGCGGAGCGCCTTCGCCGGTTCTTGCGCCACTTTCAACGCGCGCAGGAAACGTTGTTGGCCATATTGTGCTCGGTCACCAAGGTCCAGCGCGGAACCAGCACGGGCCCGATCGTGCGCTGCGCCCTGAGGTCGGGACCGGGTTCGGCCTCCTGGCGGACATCGGAAACATAGAGCCGCACCCGCGCGCAGTTGGCGCATTCGGACCGGCCTTGGGCCTGCAGGACGATCTGCGGCAGGTTGGCGCCGCCGGCCAAGCCGCCGGCCGGGACGATGAAGGTGCAGGTGAAGGCATCGGGGCCTTGAACCGGCAGAGGCGGCGTCGTGCAGCTCCACGGCGCCGGGGCCGAGATCGCCGACACGGTCAGGCCCTGCGGCACGATCTCGGTCATCTCGATCTTCGCGCCTGCGGGCAGGGCACGGCCGGGGTTGCTGACCTCGATGACATAGCCGCCATAGCCTTCGCGCTTCTTGCTCACGGCGAGATCGAAAGGCGGCGGCGCGACGCACATCTCCAGCAGCAGATAATCGATCGCGGTGTCGTCCTGCAGGAAGACGTCGACGCGGCGATTGGTGGTCAGCGCGTTCAGCGTGTCGAAGGGCGGCGGAGTGTTGGGATAGTTCGCGGCCGGCGATAGTCCCGTCGTGGTGAAGTTGAGCTGGACGAGCTGTTGCGCGGTCGGCGCGTGATAGCCGTAATAGTTGGGCATGGCGGTCCCGGGGGACGGAAGAGGGTCGGCGGTGCTACCCTTCTGCATGACATTGAAGCTGTCGTTGTCGTTGCCGCTGTTGGGCTTCAGAGCGGCGCTCAATCGCGCCGCCACCACCGTGGCGCCGGGCGCGAGCGAAAACGACAGCGTGTCGCCGAAGTGATAGTCGCTGGCGGTCTGGTCGTAGATGTTCGCCGGAAGCGACAAGCGCGTATAGACGCTCTGCAGCGCCGCGCTCGGCGTCGGCGCGGGATCGGGCGCCCCCGCGAAATTGTCCTGTGTCCCATGGAGGATGCTCATATGCTGCTGTCCGGCGCGGCATAGGAGCACCTTTGTGAACGGCGGCGTGATAACCGGCCCCGTAATATGCATTTGCGCCTGCGCGGCCGGCGCAACCAGCGCCGCGCACGCGGCAAGCGCGCAAACAATCAGCTTTCCATACATGGCGTTTCCCCCGATACGGCCTGCGGAATCGCGGGCCTGGGCGCCATCTAAGAACGATTTTTCCCGCTATGCGTGTGACCGCCGTCACGCTGCGGGACCCTCTCGGGTCCTCTATTTGGGGCCGAGCATGTCTTCGGGCCGCACCGCAGCGTCGAACTCCTCGGGCGTGACGAGGCCGAGCTTGACCGCCTCCTCCTTCAGGGTCGTGCCGTTCTTGTGCGCGGTCTTGGCGATCTTGGCCGCGTTGTCGTAGCCGATCTTGGGCGCGAGCGCGGTGACCAGCATCAAGGAGCGTTCCAGCCCCGCCTTGATGTTGTCGCGGCGCGCCTCGATGCCCGCCACGCAATGATCGGTAAAGCTCACCGCCGCGTCGGCCATCAGCCTGACGCTCTGCAGGAAGTTGTAGGCCATCACCGGATTGTAGACGTTGAGCTCGAAATGGCCCTGGCTGTCGGCGAAGGTCAGCGCCGCGTGGTTGCCGAAGATCTGCACGCAGACCTGGGTCATCGCCTCGCACTGCGTCGGGTTGACCTTGCCCGGCATGATCGACGAGCCGGGCTCGTTCTCGGGCAGCGCCAGCTCGCCCAGCCCCGAGCGCGGGCCCGAGCCCAAGAGACGGATGTCGTTGGCGATCTTGAACAGCGAGGCGGCGAGCGTGTTGATGGCGCCGTGGCTGAACACCATCGCGTCGTGCGCGGCGAGCGCCTCGAACTTGTTGGGCGCCGAGGTGAAAGCAAGGCCGGTGATCGCCGCGATGCGCTTTGCGACCTCCTCCGCGAAGCCTTTGGGCGCGTTCAGCCCCGTGCCGACCGCGGTGCCTCCTTGCGCCAGCTCCATCAGCTTGGGCAGCGTCTGCTCGATGCGCGCGATGCCGTTCGAAACCTGGGTGACGTAGCCGGAGAATTCCTGGCCCAGGGTGAGCGGGGTGGCGTCCTGGGTGTGGGTGCGGCCGATCTTGATGATGTCCTTGAACTCGTCCTGCTTCTTCTTCAGGGCGTCGCGCAGATGGACCAGCGCGGGCAGAAGGTCGCGCACGATCTGCTCGGCCGCGGCGATGTGCATCGCGGTCGGATAGGTGTCGTTCGACGACTGGCTCATATTGACGTGGTCGTTGGGGTGGACCGGCTTCTTCGAGCCCATGGTCCCGCCCAGCATCTCGATGGCGCGGTTCGAGATCACCTCGTTGGCGTTCATGTTGGACTGGGTGCCCGAGCCCGTCTGCCACACGACGAGGGGGAAATGGTCGTTCAGCTTGCCGTCGACCACCTCTTGCGCGGCCGCGACCACGGCCTCGCCGAGCGTCTTGTCGAGCAGGCCCAGCGCCATGTTGGTCTCGGCCGCCGCGCGCTTGACGATGCCGAGCGCGCGCACGATGGGCAGCGGCTGCTTCTCCCAGCCGATCTTGAAGTTGCCTCTGGAGCGCTCGGCCTGCGCGCCCCAATAGCGCGTCGCGTCGACCTCGATGGGGCCGAAGGTGTCGGTCTCGGTGCGGGTCTTGGTCATGTCATGCCGTCCAGGGGTTGATGAGGGCAATTCCGCAATGGGTGAAATCCGTGGCGTTCCTTGTCGCGACCGCGGCGCCGCGCACGCGCGCGATGGCCGCGATCTGGCCGTCGGGGATGCCTGTCGCCAGTCCCATGGTCCGGCGCTGAAGGACAACCTGCGGATATAGATGCGCTGCGTCGCGGTCAAACGCAAAGATTCTGTGACCGAAAATCTGCAGCAAAGCTGTTGCGCCCGTATCGAGAACAATCATTTCCTGCGCTTGCGGCGGGGCTTCGGCGGCGGCGGCTGCTCATAAGTGCCGGCGTCTTCGAAGATGTTCACTAGGCGTGACGACTTGCGCGACGGAAGCTTCAGCTCAACGCCGCCGTATTTTTCCACGGCGTCTCGGAGAGGCCTTATCAAATCGAGCCCCGTTTTCGGGGCGTTGGGGTCCGGTTTCACGGGCAGCGGAAGGTTGCGTGTCAGGATCTCGCGCACCTCGGCCTCGAGCGAGCGGCCGTTCGCCGCCGCCTGTCTTTGCAGGCGCTTCTTCACGGCGTCGTCGAGGCTTCGGATGGTGAGGCTGGCCATTGCGCAAATGTAGGACATTGACTGCAATGACGCAATCGCGGCGCCTATTTCTTCCGGCCCTACTTCTTCCGGAACGAATCCAGGCTCACGACCTCGCCCGGAGCGGGGGGCTTGTCGGCCGGAGCGGCCGTGTCGCGGTTCTGCTCCGGCACGGGCGCCGGCGCGAGCTTGGTCGTGGTCGCGCGCGCCGCGTGCTCGGCGGGCTTGAGCGGCAGGACGAACTGCACGCCCGGATCGGAGAAGGCGGTCAGCGCCTCGTAGGGGATGACCAGCGTCGCCGGCACCTTGCGGAAGGCGAGCGTCACCTCGAAATGATGCTCCTTCACCTTCAGCCCGGAGAACTGGTGCTGCAGGATGATCATCATCTCGTCGGGATATTGCTCGCGCAGGAAGTCGGGGATCTCGAGCCCGGGAAAGCGCGTCTTGAAGGTCAGGCAGAAATGGTGCGAGCCGATCAGCCCCTGCTTCTCGACGCGCTTGAGCGCCTCGCGCACGACGCCGCGCAATGCGGTGTCGATCAGGTTCTGGTAGCCGATATAGTCCTTGGCCATGTGCTCGCTGCCCGAAAGGCCGAAGAGTAAGCGCCGCGACATTCGAGTCAATGCACCTTTTGCTCGAGGCGTGCGATTGTTAGCTTTCGCGGCACCGGCCGCGGGAAAGGCGAGTTGATGAAAAAGCTGCGCGATTGGTTCGGCGGCAACAAAGGGTCTGCAGCACCGCCAGCAGCGGGGCAAGTCCAGGCCATCGACCCCACCAAGCTGCTCTATTCGCTGGCGACGATCTCGACCGACGACTACGTCCTCGAGCCCATGGCCTTGCCCCCCGGCGAAGCCGACCTCGTGTTCCACGAGGACGACTGGCGCCAGATCGAGTTCTTCGCGGGCGACCGGCGCGACGAGATCGCGCGCATGCTGACGTCGTTGAAAGCCTTCGAGGCCCGCAACCGCGTGGCGAACGGCTATCGCACGATCTTCGAGCGCAAGCTTGGCGCCAAGCCCGTGCTTGCGGGTTCGGTAGCGGCATTGGAGACCGCGTTCGGCACGACGGCGGGGCCTGGGCCGGTCCTGTTCCACGGCAGCGCCGAGGTGGCCGGACGCGTGGCGGACGCCTTCTCGCTGCCGCTCGCCGGCAAGGCGTGGATCTACGGCGCGCGCGATCTGGGCGTGCTGGGCGCGGCCATGCCGCCGGGCGCGGACAACGAGGTTCTGGCCCGCGCCTTCATGACGCTGAGCAACAGCCACGGTCTGGTGCTGGTCGATTGGCGCTCGCAGATGCTGCTGTTGAACGTGGCCGACGAGGGCAACCTCGAAGTGTGGCGCCCATGATGCAGGCGGCGAAGGTCCGGCCCGCAGCACCCGTGCCGCATAGCCGCGAGCTTTCGACCTTGCAGGTGCTGCGCGAGCTGGGGCGCAATCCGGTGGCTGCGTTCGGCGCGCGCTCGTACCGCGAGCCCTATATCTACGCCCGCACCTGGGTGCAGGACTTCATGATGGTCAGCGATCCGGAGGGCATCAAACACGTCCTTCTGGACAACGCCGCCAACTACGAGAAGAGCATCCAGCTGCAGCGGCTGATGCGCCCGGCCTTGGGCAACGGGCTGGTGACCTCGGAAGGGCCGAGCTGGCGCTTTCAGCGCCGCGTGGCCGCGCCGATGTTTCAGCTGCGCCGCATCCAGGACTTCGCGCCCGTGATGGCCGAGACCGCGCAAGCCACGGTCGCGCGCTGGGAGGCGTCGGGCGAGGGCGCGGTCATCGATGCCGCCGACGAGATGATGCGGCTGACCTACGAGATCATCTCGCGCACGCTGTTCTCCAACGACGTGACGATGCAGTACGCAAGGATGGCCGAGGCGCTGGCGGTCTATCTGGAGACGCAGGGCCGCGTCGACGTGCTGCGCACCTTGGGGCTTCCCAACTGGGTGCCCACGCCCACCAACCTGCGCGCCCGCGGGCCGCTCGCATACTTCCGCAAGGAACTGTCGAGCCTGATCGCGCGGCGGCGCCAGCGGCTGGGGCGCGAGCCCGAGCATGTGCCGCAGGATTTCCTGACCATGCTCTTGACCACGCGCGATCCCGAAGGCGGCGCGCTGTTCGGCGAGGCCGAGGTCTTCGACAACGTGATGACGTTCTTCTTCGCCGGGCACGAGACGACGGCGAACGCGCTGGCCTGGACCTTCTATCTGCTCTCGCTGTTCCCGGACTGGGACGCGCGCGTCGCGGCCGACACCGGCGAGCACGTGGTGACGCGCATGGTGCTGGAGGAGGCGATGCGGCTCTATCCGCCCGCGCCGATCATCAGCCGCGACTCCATCGGGCCCGACACGGTCGGCGGCATCGCCATCCGCGCCGACACCTCGGTCATGATCTCGCCCTGGGTGCTGCACCGCCACAGGACGCTGTGGGACGAGCCGGACTATTTCGATCCCGAGCGCTTCGCGCCCGGCCGCCGCGAGAAGATCCACCGCTTCGCCTATCTTCCGTTCGGCGCCGGCCCGCGCGTGTGCATCGGCATGGGCTTTGCGATGCAGGAAGCGCAGATCATCCTTGCGGCGATCCTGAAGCGGTTCCGCCTGGAGCTCGTGCCCGGCCATCCCGTCGAGCCGCTCGCGCGCATAACCTTGCGACCGCGCTACGGCCTCAAGATGCGGCTGATCAGACGAGCGTAGCCAGCGCCTCCGGCGTCCAGGGCGCGAGCCGGTCGAAATGTCCGGCCCGCACCTTGTTCGGCCAGTCCGGGTTGACGATCAGCGCGCGGCCGACCGCGACCAGGTCGAAATCGCCGCGCGCCATCATCGCGAGCAACCGCTCGATGCCCGCGGTCTCGGCGCCTGCGGCGCGATAGGCGGTGATGAAATCCGCGTTCAGGCTCACCGAGCCGACGGTGATCGTGGGCTTGGCCGAGAGCTTCCTGGTCCAGCCGGCGAGGTTCATGTCCGATCCGGTCTCGGGGAACTCGGGTTCCCAAAAGCGTCGCTGCGAGCAGTGGAAGCAATCGACGCCGGCATCGATCATCGGCCTCAAGAAACGCTCCAGCTCGTCGGGCGTTGTGGCAAGGCGCGCGGCGAAATCCTGCTGCTTCCATTGCGAGAAGCGCAGCAGGATGGGGAAGTCGTCGCCGACGGTCCGGCGCACCGCGCGCGTCACCTCGACCGCGAAGCTCACGCGCTTCTCGAGGGAGCCGCCGAAGCGGTCGGCGCGCTGGTTGGTGCCTTCCCAGAAGAACTCGTCGATGATGTAGCCGTGCGCGCCGTGCAGCTCGACGCCGTCGAAGCCGAGCTGCTTGGCATAGCCCGCGCTCTTGGCGAAGCTTGCGATCACGTCGGCGATCTCGCCGTCGGACATCGGCTCGGCCACTTGCTTGCCGGGCTTGGACAGGCCCGACGGACCCATGCTCTTGGCGTCGGGATAGGGACCGGTGCCGGCATGGCGCACGATGCCCTGATGCCAGAGCTGCGGCATGATGTGGCCGCCGGCCGCCTTCACCTCCTTCAGGACTTTGGCCCAGCCCCGGAGCGAGGCCTCGCCGAAGAAGGCGGGAACATTGACGTCGTTCGAGGCCGATTTGTGCTCGGGCGAGGTGCCTTCGGTCAGGATCAGCCCCACGCCGCCTTCGACGCGGCGGCGGTAATAGGCCGCGACGGTGTCGTTCGGAATCTGGTCCGGCGATTTCGAGCGCGTCATGGGTGCCATGACAATTCGGTTAGGCAGCGAAAGGCCCTTGAGCCGGAAGGGTTGGAAGAGTACGTCGGTATCGGACATGGCGACCTCGAGTTCGAATAGCGATGCGGCGGATGCAAGCATTCCGGCACCTGCGCTGACAAGCGCCGCGACCCCACAGGAAGAGCCGCCTTCCGAAGCGGAAGTCGCCGATCTCGCCGAGCCGTCCAGCGCCTTTGCGCTGCTCAAGATCTTCCGCCATCGCAGCTATCGGCTGTTCTTCTCTGGCCAGCTCGTCTCGCTGATGGGCACCTGGATGCAGTCGGTGGCGCAAGGCTGGCTGGTCTACAGCCTGACCCACAAGACCTCGCTGCTCGGCCTCACCTCGTTCTGCGCCCAGGTGACGGTGTTCTTCCTGGCCTCGTTCGGCGGGCTGATCGCCGACCGCGTCGACCGCAGGCGCATGCTGATCTGGACGCAGAGCCTGTCGATGGTGCAGGCGCTTTTGCTCGCGGTGCTGACGCTGCTGCACGTCGTGCAGGTGTGGGAGATCATCGCGCTCGCTTTCGGGCTCGGGCTCATCAACGCCGTCGACATCCCCACGCGCCAGGCGATGACGCTCGACATGGTGGGACGCGACGACCTGCGCCACGCCATCGCGCTCAACTCGATGATGTTCAACCTGGCGCGGGTGATCGGGCCCGCGGTCGCGGGCTGGCTGCTGAATGCGACGGGCGCGGGCGTCTGCTTCGGCGTCAACGCGCTCTCCTTCGGCGCGGTGCTGACCAGCTTGCTGTTGATGCGCATGCCGGCGCGGCCCATGCGCGAGAACAAGCGCGCGCTCCGAGAGATCGTCGAGGGCTATCGCTACTCGTTCAACAATCCTCGCATCCGCACCGCGCTGATGCTGGTCGGCGTGTCGTCGTGCTTCGGCGCGGCCTATCTGTCGCTGCTGCCGGCCTTTGCCAGCGACCTGCTGCATGGCGACGCCAGGGTCTACGGCACTCTGATGACCAGCGTCGGATTGGGCGCCCTGGTCGGCGCCTATATCCTCAGCCATCTGCACGAGCGCTGGCTGACCGTGGCGCCGATCGCGGCATCGCTATGCTTCGGGCTCGGGTTGATCGCGTTCTCGCATTCGCACCAGCTGTGGCTCAGCGTGGCGCTGCTGCTGCCCACCGCCTGCAGCCTGATGCTGCTCGGCGGGACGACCAACACCATCATCCAGCTCGCCGCAGGCGAGCAGATGCGCGGCCGCGTCATCTCGCACTACACCCAGTCGTTCCTCGGCATGATGCCCTGGGGCTCGCTCTTGCTCGGCGTCATCGCCGACCATATCGGCGTGACCATGGCGGTCTCCATCGGCGGCAGCGTCGTGATGCTGTCGGCGGTGATCGCCTGGTTCAACCGCGCCGAACCCGCAAGCCTGCCGGCTAGCTCTTGATGAAGTCCATCAGGTCGGCGTTGAGCTTGTCGGGCAAGGTCTGCGCCAGACCGTGCGGCGCGCCGGGATAGACCTTCAAGGTCGCATGCTTGATGAGCTTGGACGATTTCATCGCCGCCGCCTGGATGGGCACGATCTGGTCGTCGTCGCCGTGGACGATGAGCGTCGGCACCTCGACCTTCTTCAGGTCTTCGGTCAGGTCGGTCTCCGAGAACGCCTTGATGCAGTCATAGGCGCCCTTGATCGCGGCCTCCTGGCCCATCAGCCAGAACGACTTGCGCAGGCCCTCGGACAGGTTCGCGCCGGGCCGGTTGAAGCCGTAAAACGGCATCGACAGGTCCCAGAAGAACTGCGCGCGGTTGTCGGCCACGCCCTTGCGGATACCGTCGAAGGCTTCCAGCGGCGTGCCTTCGGGATTGGCCGGCGTCTTGAGCATCAAGGGCGGGATCGCGCTTATGAGCACCAGCTTGGCGACACGCGCATTGCCGTGGCGGCCGATATAGCGCGTGACCTCGCCACCGCCGGTCGAATGGCCGATGAGCACGACGTCCTTCAGATCGAGCTGCTCGATCACCGCGGCAAGGTCGTCCGCATAGGTGTCGAGGTCGTTGTGGTCCCAGGTGCGTCCCGACTTGCCGTGGCCGCGCCGGTCATGGGCCACGACGCGGAAGCCGTTCATGCCGAAGTGCAGGAACTGGTTGTCCCACGCGTCGCCTGCGAGCGGCCAGCCGTGCGAGAACACGATCGGCTGACCCTTGCCGCCATCCTTGAAGAATATCTGCGTGCCGTCCTTGGCCGTCGCGAAACCCATGGTCCGTCTCCCTTTGAGGACAGCCCGGATTATAGGTTCGCGATGACGGTGGCGTGATGCCCTATTTCGTGGGGGTCTGGGACAAAACGTCCTTGACCTTGGCCGCCAGCTGCTTGAGCCCGAAGGGCTTGGGCAGGAAGTGCAGCTCTTCCGCCTTCTCGTCGTTGCGGCGGAAGGCTTCCTCGGCATAGCCCGACATGAAGATCACCGCCATGTCGGGGCGCAGGCGCTTGACCGCGCGCACCAATGTGGGGCCGTCCATGTTCGGCATCACCACGTCGGTGACGAGCAGGTGGATCGTGGCGGCATGCTCGCGCACGATCTCGAGCGCCTCCTCGCCGCCGGACGCCTCCAGCACCTCGTAGCCGCGCAGGCGCAGCGCGCGCGCCGCGAAGCTGCGCACCGCCTCCTCGTCCTCGACCAGAAGGATGGTGTCCTGGCCGGTGACGTCGCGCGGCACCGCGCGCTCGGGCTCGATGGCGGCGGCTGTCGCGCTCGCCTCGGGGCGGTAGCGCGGCAGATAGATGCGGAAGGTCGTGCCCTTGCCCACCTCGCTGTCGACGGTGATGAAGCCGCCGGTCTGCTTGATGATGCCGTAGACGGTGGCCAGCCCCAGCCCCGTTCCCTGGCCCACCGGCTTGGTGGTGAAGAACGGGTCGAAGATCTTGCCCAGATGCTCCTTCGAGATGCCGATGCCGGTATCGGCGACCTCGATGCGCACATAGTCGCCCGCCGGCATGATCGCGGTGCCGAGTGCCGCGGGCGTCGTCACCGTCTCGTTGGCGGTGCGGATGGTGACGGTGCCGCCCTTGGGCATGGCGTCGCGCGCATTGACCACCAGGTTGATGATCGCGTTGGAGAGCTGCACCTCGTCGGCATGCACCGGCCACAGCTCGGCGCCGTGATCGAGATTGAGGTCGACGCCCTCGCGCAGCAGCCGTTTCAGCATCACCGCCAGCTCGCCCACCACGTCGCGCACGGCGAGCACCTTGGGCTGCAGCGTCTGCTTGCGCGAGAAGGCGAGCAGCTGGCCGACGAGCGTCGCGGCGCGCAGCGCGTTCTGGTGGATCTCGTTGATCTCCTTGAACGAGGGGTCGCCGGCGTGATGGCGCATCAGCAGGAACTCGCTGTTGCCGATGATCACGGTCAAAAGGTTGTTGAAGTCGTGCGCCACGCCGCCGGCGAGCTGGCCGACGGCCTGCATCTTCTGCGACTGCGCAAACTTGGTCTCCAGCGCCTTCTGCTCGGACACGTCGAGCAGATAGAGGATGACGCGGCCGTCCTTCAGCGGATGGACGAAGAGCTCGGCGGTGCGCTCGCCGGCGCGCAGCTCGCTCGACCCGCCGCCGGTCAGCAGCTCGGCCACGGGCTTGCGCTCGGCCTCGTCGAGCAGCTCCAGGAAGCTGCGGCCCGACAGCGACGCCTCGCTGCCGAAGAAGCGGGCGAAGGCGCGGTTGGCATCCGTGAGACGACCGTCGCCGCCCGCAAAGGCGATGCCCATCGGCGCGTCGCGGAACATGTCGCCGACCGCGGGTTCGGCGCGGGCGGGCGCTGCGGCCTGCGGCGCCTCGACGACGAGGGCGGACCTCGAGGCCGCGAGCCTCGGCGTGAACCACCAAGCGGTCTGGCCATTGCTGAGCGGGCGCACCGCGGCGACGATCTCGAGCCCGGGCGCGACCTGGAACGACTCTTCGCGCGCCACGCCTTCGCTGGCGCCCTTGGTTAGGCGATAGAGCACCGGCGACGACGGCTCGCCGGCCAGCGCCAGCTCCGGCGGCGGCGCCGCTTCGCCCTCCTCGGCGCCGGCCATGCGGCGATAGACCGGGTTGCAGTCCAGCACCGCGCCGTCGCTGCCCGTGATCGCCCAGGCGACATTGGCGCGCGCGGCGGCCTCGGCGATGCGGCGCGCATCGGCGGTGTTCAAGGATTCCTTGGGCCAGATCGCATAGAGGAAGATCGAGGCCAGCGCGCCGATGCCGGCCAGCAGCATCACGCCTGCCCAGCGCGCGGCATCCGGCGTCGACACGGCGAGCGCGGCCGCGGCGATGGCAAGGAAGATGAATCCCAGCGCCGCCCAGCGCCACATGCCGGCCGGAAGGCCCGTATTGCCGACGGTCAGTCCCCGCGTCGCCATCATGGCGGCAGCTTAGCCGATGATTCGTGTGCGGCGCTAATTGGCTTGCTAATTCGCCCGCATCTGGCCGTTGAGCCGCATGACGTAGCCGATGACCTGCGCCACCGCCTTGTAGTGCTCGGCCGGAATCGCCTGGTCGACCTCGACGCTGGCATGCAGCGCGCGGGCGAGCGGCGGGTTCTCGACCACCGGCACGTCGTTGTCCTCGGCCACTTTACGGATGCGCAGGGCGAGCGCGTCGACGCCCTTGGCGACGCAGACCGGCGCCGCCATCTGCCCGCTCTCGTATTTGAGCGCCACGGCATAGTGAGTCGGGTTGGCGATGATGACGGTCGCCTCGGGGACCGCGGCGATCATGCGCCGGCGCGAGCGTTCCATGCGGATCTGGCGGATCTTGGCCTTGACGGTCGGGTCGCCTTCGGTCTGGCGGAACTCTTCCTTGATCTCCTGCTTGGACATGCGGTTGCGCTGCAGGAAGCGGAAGCGCTGCAGGAAATAGTCGCCCGCGGCGATGACGGCGAGCGCGGCCAGCGCCGCAATCAGGACCTTGAACAGCAGATGGGTCATGTCGGCGGCGATGCCGCCCGGCGATTGCGCCAGCACCGATTCGAGCGTCGCGCGCTCGGGCCAGACCTGGGTCCAGATCGCGATGGCGACGACGCCGATCTTCAGCAGGCCCTTGGCGAGGTTGGAAAGGCCGTCCACGCCGAACATCCGCTTCAAGCCCGACGTCAGCGAGAGCTTGGAGAGGTCGGGCTTGATGCGCTCGAAGGTCAGCACCGGGCGGTGCTGGATCAGGTTGCCGCCCAGCCCCGCCACGATCATCAGCACGAAGAAGGGGGCGAGGATAGCGGCGGTCTTCCACACCAGCGACTGCATCAATGCGCCGCTGATCTCGATCTGGTCGGGCTGCTCCAGGAAGGTACGCAGCTCGGAGGCCAGCCCCAGCGCCGCGGACTTGCCAAACATGGCGATGGCGAGCGTGCCGCCGGCCAGCACCACGAAGGTCGACACCTCCTGCGATTTGACGACGTCGCCGTGCTCATGGGCTTCGGCGAGCCGTTTCGCTGTCGGCTCTTCGGTCTGCTGGGATTTGTCCTTCTCGTCAGACATCTAAAGGAGCGATCCCATCTGGTCGGAGAAGTAGTTCAGGAACAGCGTCATCATCCCGCCGATCAGGAACACCATCAGCAGGAAGCCGACCATGATGTTGAGCGGCATGGCGACGAAATAGATCTGGAGCTGCGGCATCAGCCGCGCCAGCACGCCGATGCCGACCGACAGCGCGAAGCCGAAGACCAGGAAGGGGGCCGCAAGCTGGAAGCCGAGCGCGAAGGAGCCGCTGACCAGCGTCGTGACTAGATCGGCCATGTCGCCGGTCGGCAGCGCCGCCCCCGGCGGGATCAGGTGATAGCTGCCCGCGACCGCGCCGATGGCCAGATGATGCAGGTTGGTCGCGAAGATCAGCACCACGCCGAGCAGCGAGAGGAAGTTGCCGATCACCGCGCCCTGCTCGCCATGGCTGGTGGGATCGACGGTCTGCGCATAGGCAAGGCCGGTCTGGGTGGCAATCAGGCTGCCTGCGACCTGCAGCGCGCTCATGATGATGCGCGCCATCGAGCCGATCAGGATGCCCGCCGTCACCTCTTGTCCGATAAGGAGGGCCAGCGCCAGCGCGTTCGCCGGCTCTCCTTGCGGATAGGCATTGGCGACCGTCGGCGTCAGCGCCAGCGAGATCGCGAAGGCCAGCACCAGACGGATCATCGGCGGCACGCCGGCCTCGCCGATGGCGGGCAGGAGCATCACCATCGCGCCGGTGCGCGCGAAGACGAGCAGGTGGACCAGGATGATCCCGGAAAGCGCGGGCAGGTGGATGTGCATCGGCTAGTAGGCGGCGATCCGCTGCGCGATGTCGCTCATCAGCCCGCTCATCGCCGCGCCCGCGAAGGGCAGCGCGATCAGCAGCACGACGAAGATCGCAATGATCTTCGGCACGAAGACCAGCGTCATCTCCTGGATCTGGGTCAGCGCCTGCAGCAGGCCGATGCCGAGACCCACGACCAGCGCGGTCAGCATGGCGGGCGTGATGATCTCGAGCAGCACGTAGATCGAGGAGCGGGCGAAGTCGATGGAATCGGCGGGGGTCATTCGTCTGTTCCTCAGATCGGCATGTTCATGATGGACTGATAGGCCTGGACGACCTTGTCGCGGACGGCGACCACCGTGTCCAAGGTGAGCTCGGCCGAGTTCACGGCGTTGACGACGTCGACGATGTTGGCGTTGCCCGCGACCTGCTGCATCGCGGCCTGCTCGCCGGACTTCATCGTCTGCATGCCGTCCTTGATGGCGTCGGACAGGAAGTCGGTGAAGTTGCCGGCGCCCGGCGCGGTTGCCGCATGGGCCGCGGCCGAGGCATCGGCGCCGATCTTGGCGATGGATTGATAGGCGGCCGCGGCGGCGGCGGGAAGGGCGGTCATCTATCTCATCTCCTCAAGAGATCGACGGTGCGCGACAGCATCGACTTGGTCGCGTCCATTATCGTCAGGTCGGCCTCGTAGGAACGCTGCGCCTCGCGCATGTCCATGATCTCGACCAGCGAGTTGACGTTGGGCAGCTTGACGTAGCCGGTCTTGTCGGCCGCCGGGTTGCCCGGGTCGTACTGCTTGCGGAACTCGCTCATGTCGGCTTGCGGCTTGCCGGGCGCCACCAGCGTCGCGCCGAGCTCGCGGTCGAAGCTGCTGGTCACGGTCGCGATGCGCCGTCGATAGGGATCGCCGCCCGGAACCTGCGCGGTCGAGCTGGCGTTGGCGATGTTCTCGGCGATGACGCGCATGCGGTCGGATTGCGTGCGCATGCCCGAGGCGGCGATCAGCATCGATTGGGCGAAATCCATGAGCGGTCTCCTTACGACGTGCGGCCGATCGCCGTGCGCATGAGCTGGATGGCCTTGGAATAGAGATTGGTCGCTGCCTGGAACTGCCCCTGGGTGTCGGAGACCTTGATCATCTCCTGCTCCAGCGACACCGAATTGCCCAGCGGATTGGCCTCGATGTCGGGCGCGGCGTGGCTGTCGAAGCCGTTCGGGTTCGAGGGCGTGATGGCGATGTGGCGCGCGTCGGTGGTCAGCAAGCCGGTGTTGAAGCCGCCGCCGGACGAGGCGCTCTTGAGAAGGCTCTCGAAGTCCATGGGCTTGAGATCGTGCGCGACGTAGCCGGGCGTGTCGGCATTGGCGACGTTCTGCGAAAGCACGTTCTGCCGCGCCTCGAGCCAGCTCATGCGGCTCTTGATCATCGACAGCAGGGGGACGTCGGGCAGGTCCATCGCTCTTCTCCGTACACGGAAAATTAGCCTTAAGACCTCGATGTTGCGCGCCATCGATTAAGCGCCGCTTAACGACGTGGAAGTTTCTGCCGGGCAGTTTCTTCCGGTTGTTTACCGTCGATTAAGGTTGACCGGTTGTGATGCGGCCATGGAATTCACCGATCTCCTTCGCTACGTCGCAGCCCTTCTGATGGTGCTCGCCTTGATCGGCGGCGCCGGCCTCGCGGTCCGCCGCTTCGGCATGCCGGGCGTCGTCCGGCCCGGCGCGCTGCGCCGTCTCGCCGTCGTCGAGACCCTGATGATCGGCCCGCGCCAGCGCCTGTTCCTGATCAGCCGCGACGGCGTCGAGCACCTGGTGATGGCGGGCCCCGAAGGCCAGGTCGTTATCGAGTCCGGCATCGAAAGCGGCATCGTGCCGCCGCCCGCGCCCGGGACCGCGACATGAGGAAGCTCGTCGCCGGCGGCGTCATCCTGCTCGCTCTGCTCGTCCCGCATGTCGCTCACGCGGCGGCGGCGGCCGCGGCGCCGGCCGCAAGCGGAGCCGGCGGCCTTTCCATCGACTTCAGCGGCTCGGGCCTCTTCACCGACCGGCTGATGCAGATCGTGGCGCTCATCACGATCCTCTCGGTCGCGCCCGCCATCCTGATCATGATGACGAGCTTCGTGCGCATCGTTGTCGTGCTGTCCCTGCTGCGCACCGCGATGGGCCTGCAGCAGAGCCCGCCCAACAGCGTGATCGTGAGCCTTGCCTTGTTCCTCACCCTGTTCGTGATGACGCCGGCGCTGAAGCAGGCCTACAACGAAGGCATCGTGCCGCTCACCACCAACCAGATCACCACCGAGCAGGCCTTCGACAAGACCACCGCGCCGCTCAAGAAGTTCATGGCCGCGCATGTCCGCGACAGCGACCTCAAGCTGTTCATGGACATGGCGCATGCCAAGCCGCCGAAGCAGCCGCAGGACATCGCGCTCACCACCCTGGCGCCCGCCTTCATGCTGTCCGAGCTCAAGCGCGCCTTCGAGATCGGCTTCCTGATCTTCGTGCCGTTCCTGATCATCGACATGGCGGTCGCCTCGATCCTGATGTCGATGGGCATGATGATGCTGCCGCCCGTTATCATCTCGCTGCCGTTCAAGCTCATTTTCTTCGTGCTGGTCGACGGCTGGCGGCTGGTTGCGGGCTCGCTGGTGGAAAGCTACCTTCACGCGCCGCCGCACACCTGAAGCTGTCCATGAAATCCGATTACTGGAACGTCGAGGACGCGCAGGTCACAGACAATACCGGCAAGCCGATCGCGCACTGGATCAAGGTGCTCGACAAGCTCAAGGCCGTCGACAATAAATCGGGCGACGTCGTCGCCCATCTGCAGAACGACCACGGCGTGCCGCGCTATTGGGCGCGCACGCTCACGACGCTGTACCTCAAGCAGAAGGGCGCGAAGTAGCTCTGCGGGTCGCGATCTCCCGCACCTCGAAGTACGCAAAAAAGAACGCAGAGACCGTCAACAAGGCCACCGTGAAGATCCAGGCGCCCAGATCCGCCAGCGGATCGAACATGCGCAGCACGCGGGCAAGGTAGAGAAGCCCGACATCGACTCCGAACACCAGCAGTCCGATCCACAGGCTCCAGGCGAGAGCCACGTGCCGGGGCGGCGCGCCGCGGCCTTCCCATCTTCTCAGCAACACCACCGGCGGCAGGAAGATCGCGGGCGCCGCGAAGACCAGAAAAGGAGCCACGAGCTGTCCGAGCCTCAGGTGAAATGCAAGCTTGAGCAGCACCGTCAGCACGAGTGCGATCGCAAGGTTGATGGCGATCACCCGAAACGTCTTCGGCCACGCGTCAGGCGACAAAGCGGGATCGGCCGACGTCATTCCGCCGCCGCCTTCGCGGCCTCGGGCATGCGCGAGCGGTGATAGGGCCTGTCGCCCAGGATCGTCGCGCGGTGCATCACGCGGCGGTTGGGCAGGTAGTCGTTCACCGCGTAGTGCTGGGTGATGCGGTTGTCCCAGAAGGCGATGGAATTGGGCTTCCAGCGCCAGCGGCACTGGAACTCGGGCTTCTGGACGTGCACGAACAGCATGTTGAGCAGCGCGTCGCTCTCGCCCCGGCGCAGGCCCTTGATGCGGTCGGTGAAGCCGTAATTGACGAACAGCCCGTCGGCGCCGGTCTCGGGATGCGTGCGCACCACGGGATGGATCACCGGCGGATGCGCCTCGAGCGCCTTCGACGCTTTGTCCTTGCCCGCTTGCTGCGCGACGCGTCCGGCTTGCGGGAAGCCGCGGTTGAAATCGTGCACCGCGTCGAGCTCGGCCAGGAAGCGCTGCAAGGGCTTCGACAATCCCTCATAGGCCGCCTGCATGTTCGCCCAGCAGGTATCGCCGCCGTCGTCGGGCAGAAGCTTGGCATAGAGGATCGCGCCCAAGGGCGGCGTCTCGATGAAGGTGACGTCGGTGTGCCAGGCGTCGTTGTCGGTCGGGTTGCTCGCATGGTTGTCGAGAACGAACATCTCCGGCGCCTCGGGGACCCCCGGATAGAGCGGATGGGTGTGCAGCTCGCCGAAGCGCGCGGCGAAGTCACGGTGCTGGACGGCGCTGATGTGCTGGTCCTCGAAGAAGATCACCTTGCGGTCCAGGAGCGCGGCGCGGATCTCGGCGACCTGCCCGTCGTCGAGCGGCTTGGACAGGTCGGCGCCTTCGATCACGCCGCCGATGGCGGGGGTGAGCTTGCGGACCGAAATCTTCGTCATGGCGGCGGCCTCCCGTTTGTCCCATTCAAGCCGATTGTACGGTCCAAGGCGAGAATCGGTTATGCTGCGGCGCAGCAATCTGGCGTCCCATAGGAAGACGAAATTCCCTTTCAAGGGACGCATAGGGGGATATGCGCCGGACGCGCTTCTGCAAGGGATTGAAAAGGCTATGTCTTTTTTGACGTCCCGGAAGCCTTTCCGAAAAAATCCCGGACCCGGCCCTTGGCAAATGATCTTCCTGACCATATTGTTCTGAACACGAAACGTTGAAGGATTTATTCACATGACCACCCTCCGCTCCCTCCTGATCGCCTCCGCCGCCCTCGCTCTGACGGCGGTTTCCGCGCAGGCCGCGCCGGCTGCCGGCTCCTACAAGCTGGCCATCGGTGCGAACACGACTTGCGCCGTCAACCTCGCCGACGACGGCTCGGCCAACTTCTCCGGCGACTGCGCCCAGAGCGCGGGCGTCGCCAAGTGGTCGGCCAAGTACAACGGCGTCGAGCTCAAGACCGCCGGCGGCGAGACCGTCGCGCTGCTCAAGGGCAAGGACGGCGCCTATACCGGCACGCGCTTCGCCGACGGCCGTGCGCTGACGCTCAGCGCCGAAGGTCCCGCGGTCGCCCAGGCCCACTAGCTTCTTGCCCACCGGGCCTTCGGGCAATCCGCAAAGGGCCGCGCTCCTCCCCGGGCGCGGTCCTTTTCTTTTGCGACGCGCAGTTCGCATCCGCGCATGGGCCGCGCCCCTCGTTTCCCGACGCGGCCCTTTTCGTTTGGGCATGGTAGGATCGTCTCGATGACCGCGCACGATCACGACGCCTGGACCCACGACCACGTCTTTCTGGGCGCAGGCCACACCCACGCCGAGCGCCGCACGCGGCTGGCGACGCTGCTGACGGCCGCGTTCATGGCGGTCGAGATCGTCTGCGGCCTTCTCTTCGGCTCGATGGCGCTCTTGGCCGACGGCGTGCACATGGCGACGCATGTCGGCGCCCTGGGCCTGGCGGCGCTGGCCTATACCCTGGCGCGGCGGCATGCGCAGGACACGCGCTTCACCTTCGGCTCCGGCAAATTCGGCGACCTCGCCGCCTTCACCAGCGCCATCGTGCTGGGCCTGCTGGCCGTGGGCGTCGCGGCCGAGTCGATCCACCGCTTCTTCGCGCCGACGGTCGTCGCCTATCGCGAGGCGCTGCCCATCGCGGCGCTGGGCCTGGCGGTCAATATCGTCAGCGCCTTCATCCTGCAGGTGCCGCATGGCCACGGGCATGGACACAGCCATGAGCACGACCAGGCTCACGGGCGCGGGCACCATCACGACCACAATCTGCGCGCGGCCTATGTCCATGTGCTGGCGGATGCGGCGACCTCGGTGCTCGCCATCGCGGCGCTCGCGGCAGGCTGGCTGTGGGGCGCGGCATGGCTCGATCCCGCGGTCGGCGTGATCGGCGCCCTGGTGATCGCCTCCTGGGCTTACGGATTGGTGCGCGACAGCGCGCTGGTGCTGCTCGACGCCGAGGACAATCCCGGCCTGGCTTGCGAAATCCGCGCGATGATCGAGCGCGAGCTCGGGGCGCGGGTGAGCGACCTGCATCTGTGGCGGCTGGGGCCGGGCCATCGCGGGCTGATCGTCTCGCTGCTCAGCCCGGACCAGCTCACCGCCGACCGCGTCCGCGACGCGCTGCGCACGCGCTATGCGGGCTTGAGCCACGTCACGGTGGAGATCGAGATCTGCGCCGACTGCGCGCCTTAAGCTTGCTCCATCCGCCAGAGCGAAACGCCGGCGACGATGAAGCCGAGCCCGAAGATCGCGCCCGCGATCGCCGCCAGCGGGCCCGAGGTCAGGGCCAGGACCGCGAAGACCAGCGACAGGATCCAGATCGCCGGCGCCGCGCGCGGCCCGTCGCGGCGGAACAGGGTGAGCAGGTTCATGATCGATAGTCCGATCAGGAATATCGCCGCGCCCACCACATAGCCGCGCGGCCCGAACAGGGCCTGGCTGCGAATCGCGGAAATCCCCAACACCGACAGCGCGAAGCCGGTCAGGCCCGGCGAGCCCAGCTTCTGGGCGCGGGAGAAATACCAGCCCGCGGTGCCGAGCAGCAGGAACACGTCGGTCGCGAAATACATCCGATCCAAGGTCGGCATGTCGAAGACGCTGCCGGTGAAGGAATCGACGATGCGCAGCGCGCCGCCGATCGTCGCGGCGACGCCCAACGTCTTGAAGATCAGATCGGCGCGCAATCGTGTCAGGCCTCCCGGGAGATAAAATCGCGCGCCTGGGTGGCGATTCGCAAGCCGTGATGACGCTTTTGCGGGCTGTTCAGCCAGCGATTCATCGCCGCGCACATGGTGCCGGCCCAGGGCGCCGCGGGCGCCGCGGCCAGCTCGGCCTCCAGCGCGAACAGCATCTTCAACCGGTGGCAGGCGATGATCGGCTCGACGATGCCGTGGTCGTAGAGGCCGGCGATCTCGCGGGCGACGAAGGCGCCGCGGTCGTCCACCCGCCAGCGCGCGACGTCTTGGTCCGCATCGACATAGCCGCGGTTGCGCCCGACGAAGAGCGCCATCTGCAGCAGCGCGGGGGGCCACAGCTCCGGGCGCTCCTCGCACAAGACGCGCGCGGCATTGGCGAAGGTCAGCGCGTGGGTGAAGTCGAGCCACGACACGTTGTCGGCGATCGCGTTGCCGGTCGCGCGGTCGAAGCCGAGGTCGAAATGCAGCAGGTTCCAGGCAGCCGCGCCCAATAGCGCGTCGAACAATTCGCCCGGTGGCCGGCCCGACGAGGCCAGCGTGCGCTTCAAGGCGCCGTCGATGGTGAGGCCGATGAAGTTTTCCGCCCGCGCGGGTTCGGCGCCTTCGCCGTCCCAGGCCGCAAGCGCTTTGTCGAAGAAGCGGAACTCGGGCAGGCGCTCCTCGCGCGTCGCCATGATCTGCTGGCGGACAAGGGCGAGCAGCACGGGCTCGTCCGCCTCCGGCCCCAGCCGCTCGATGAGCTGGCCGGCTTTGAGCGTGTAGATCGTGCTGTGGCCGAAATCGGCGTAATGCGCCAGCGCCGCCTCCGCGATGGTGGGGCGCAGCGCGGCATAGGGGATGCCGTCCGCAATGGCGCCGCGCACATGGCCGATGGCTTTGGCTTCGTCCTCCGCCTCCATTGCGGCGAGGAAGGCGTCTGCGTTCCAGGCGAGCGTGCCCGCGGCGTAAGGGAATTCGCCGGCGCCTTCGGTGTCCCAGGCGATATGTGCCAGGGGCTCGAGCGTCGCGGCCAGCCGCGTGTCCTCGTCCGGCGCGCGCGCGGCCAGCGCCAGCCAGTCGGCCGCCGCCGCATGGGCATGGGTCATGCCGGCCTCGAGATGCTCGCCCCGCGATCGGAAGGCATGGATCAGCGCGGCGCGCGGCTCAATTCCTGCGCGCTCGAGGCGGGCGACCTCGCGCGCCATGCGCGGCATGTCGACGTCGGCCAGCGCCTTGTCCAGGCCTTCCAAGGCCCGAGCCTTCTGTACATCTGTAGGCGGATCGGTGAGATCGACGAAGATCTCGTTTTTCTGCAATTCAATTCCATAGGTGCGCACGGGATCGCGGCCGACCAGCGCCGCGCCGCTTTCCAGGTCGAATTTCCAATTGTGCCAGTTGCAGGTCAGCACGCAGCCGTCGCCCAAGGTCCCTTCGCTCAAGGGATAGCCTTCGTGCGGGCAGCGGTTGGCGACGGCGAACAGCCGCTCGCCCGACGCGATCAAAAGGATCTGCTTGCCCGCGCGGCGCACGACCTTGCGGCCCTTCTCGCGCAATTCGGAAACGGTGACGCCGGTCGCGGTCAGCATGGCCCGCCCTCTTTTCTAAAGTCAGACCTTTATAAATCTGGACCGGCCGCTTGATTTATGCAAGTACTACATTTAGAAAATCGCCATGCAGGAAACGCAAGCCGCCTCCCTGGCCGCCCCCTTGACTGGCCGCTATGCCGTGCTGTCGCTGTTGAAGCGCGAAGGGCCGGTTTCCGCGGATTCCTTGAGCAAGCGGCTCGGCATCACCGGCATGGCGGTGCGCCTGCACCTGAACGCGCTCCTGACCGAGAAGCTGGCCCAGTTCGAGGTCGAGGCACGGCCGCGCGGCCGCCCGGTGCAGATGTGGCGGGCCGCGCCCAGCGCCGACGAGCGCTTCGCCGATTCCCATGCCGCGCTCGCCGTCGACCTCGTCTCCCAGATGAAAAAGGCCTTCGGCGAGAAAGGCATGGACACGATCCTGAAGATGCGCACCGCCGAGCAGGAGGCGTCCTATCGCGCCAGCATCGACGGGGTCAGCTCGCTCAAGGGCAAGCTCGAGCGGCTGGCAAAGATCCGCTCGGCCGAGGGCTATATGGCCGAGCTCCGGCGCGATCCGGAAGACGGCGCTTGGCTGTTCGTCGAGAACCATTGCCCGATCTGCGCCGCCGCCAAATTGTGCAGCGGGCTGTGCCGCGAGGAGCTGACGCTGTTCTCGCGGCTGCTGGGCCCGGCTGCGAAGGTCGAGCGCACCAGTCACATCCTGGCCGGCGCGGGACGGTGCGCGTATCGGGTGACGAGTGCTTGAATGTATGGATGGCCGGCTCGAGGCCGGCCACAAACGCAAAGGCCGCCCCATCGGGACGGCCTTGGCAACCTCGAAAACGAGAACGTCCTAGCGCGGGATCATCCCTTCGCGCTGCGCGCGCTTGCGCTGCAGCTTGCGATACCGGCGGATCGCCTCGGCGCGTTCGCGCGCGCGCTTCTCGCTGGGCTTCTCGTAGTGGCCTCTGAGCTTCATCTCGCGGAAGATGCCTTCACGCTGCATCTTCTTCTTCAGCGCTTTGAGCGCCTGGTCGATATTGTTGTCGCGAACGATGATCTGCAAAGGCTTCTCTCCTGGGCGTTTTCAAGGGCCGGGGTAGATAACAGAAGCGAAAAGGGCTGTCCACCATGGCCGCGCTGGAACTGGAGATGATCCCGGCCGAGACCGGATTTTTGACGAAATTTCTGGAGAATCCGGGGCTTGGGGATTTCCTCCGGCAGGCGGTGGAAGCCACCCTGGCCCACCAGGCCGCCACCGGCGCGCCGGCGCCCTGGACCGGCTATCTGGCCCGGCGGAACGGGGAATGGGTGGGAATCTGCGCCTTCGTCGACCGGCCTTCGGCCGGCGAGGTCGAGATCGCCTATGGCACCGTGCCCGGCCATGAGGGGCAGGGCATCGCCTTTGGGATGGCCGGCTGGCTGATCGCCCGCGCCTTCGAGGAGCGCGAGATCGCGGCCGTCAACGCCAACACCGCGCCCGCGCACAATGCCTCGACGCGCATCCTTGAAAAGCACGGCTTCGTCCGCGACGGCGTGATCCAGGACGCCGAGATCGGCGAGGCTTGGCATTGGAAGAAGCCCCGCCGATATTAGCCCCCATGGCTATCCTGAAAATCGCCCGCATGGGCCATCCCGTCCTCCAGCAGAAGGCCGCCTGGGTCCAAGATCCGACGACACCCGAGATCCGCCGGCTCGTCGCCGACATGGTCGAGACCATGATCGACGCCAACGGCGCGGGGCTCGCGGCGCCGCAGGTGCACGTGCCGCTGCGCGTCGTCGTCTTCCAGGCGCCGGACGAGCGCACGCCCGGCGCGGGCCCAAATACGGGCGAAGAGAGCTTCGACCATGCCGCACCCCTGACGGTGCTGATAAATCCGGTGATCGAGGTCCTGGGGCCCGAGCTCGACGGCGGCTGGGAAGGGTGCCTGTCGGTGCCCCAGCTGCGCGGCTATGTCGAGCGGCCGGGGCACATCCGCTATCGCGGCTTCGACCATGAGGGATACCCCGTCCAGCGCACCGCGAGCGGCTTCCACGCCCGCGTGGTGCAGCACGAATGCGATCACCTGGACGGCATCCTCTATCCGCAGCGCATGACCGACCTCACCAAGCTCATCTTCGAAAGCGAGGCGCGGCACTGGATGCGCCCACAGGTGGAAGAGTAAGCTTCCCTCGATTTCGAGGGAGGACTCGCCATGAAGCGATTTGCATATGCGTTGTCGTGCCTGCTCGTTCCCGCGGCTGCGACCGCCGCCCCGCTGACCGTCGTCAATGTCGGCGCACCCGCGATCAACTGCGTTTTCAACGTAAGCTGCACCGTCACCGTGACCGACTCGATCGGCAATTTCGCGCTGCCCGGCGACGCCGGCAACGGAAGGCTGCAGTCGCGCACCTTCACCGGCATGCCGCCGGCGCCGGCCGCGGGGCTGACCGGCTACGACTATCGCGTCGACATGACGGCGATGAAGGGCATCACGGCGCAGAACTGCGTGGTCACCTTGCGGCTCAATTTCGGACCGGCCGCGACCTTGAACTACAAGCCAGGGGTGCCGTCGCAGCTCTTCGTCGTCACCTCGGGCGGGCTCGGCTCGGTCGGCGTCGCGTCGGCGGATCTCGCCCCATCCGGGGTCCTGACCGTCATCTTCGAAAAAGGCGGCGTCTGTCCCGGCGCGACGAGCTATTTCTTCGGTCTGGCCGCGAAAGGGACGCCGGTGAACGTGATGGCGAGCCTCGGCCGGTCGCTCGGCGGCTCCGTCGACACCGACGCGCGCGCGCCGAAACACTAGTGCGGCGAACCCGAAATTCGCCCGCACGCGATGCCAGATCCGGCGCGAATTTCGGGTTCGAAGCCGCACTGGCAAAATATTGTTCCTGGTGTGGTTTTCGGATCGGAAGTTCGCAAACCTGAATGCGGGTGAAGCATGCGAACTTCCGATCCACCACACTAGCTATGGAAGACCGTCATGCCGCCGTCGTAGGATGGCGGCATGACGGCGGCGGATGAAGACCTGAAGGCGGCGGTGCTGGAGCGCGCGCTTGCGCACGCCGATGCGGAAGGCTTCACGGATGCGGTGCTGCAGCGCGCCGGCACACAGGCCGGCGCGGGCGCCGAACAGCTGGTGCATCTCTTTCCGCAAGGGCCGTTGAGCCTTGTCGAAGCGTTCTCCACGCGCGCCGACGATGCGATGGAGGCCGCGCTTGGCGATGTTTCCGCGATGAAGGTGCGCGAGCGCATCGCGTCGGCGGTGCTGGCGCGCGTCGCCGCCGTCCGTCCGCACAAGGAGGCCGCGCGCCGCGCCGCCGCGTTCCTGCTGCTGCCGCAGCATGCCGCGCTGGGCGCCAAGCTCGTCTACCAGACCGTCGACAGAATGTGGCGCGCCGCGGGCGACACCTCGACCGATTTCAACTTCTACACCAAGCGCGGGATCCTGGCGGGCGTCTATACCTCGACCCTGATGCGCTGGTTCAACGATGCGAGCGCGGACGAGCGCGACACGCGCGCCTTCCTCGACGCGCGCATCGAGAACGTCATGCAGTTCGAGAAGTTCAAGGCCGAGATGAAGGCGCGCTTTTCAGCCACGTGATATGGCCCATCTTGCGTCCGGCGCGGATCTCGCTCTTGCCGTAGAGATGCAGCGCGCCGCCGCTTGCCGCAAGCCGCTGCCAATCCGCGACCTCGTCGCCGATCAGGTTCTCCATCGCCGCGTCGCTGTGGCGTGAGGCATCGCCCAGCGGCCAGCCGGCGACGGCCCGGATGTGCTGCTCGAACTGGCTCACCGCGCAGGCCTCGATCGTCCAATGCCCGGAATTGTGCACGCGCGGCGCGATCTCGTTGACGAGCAACCGGCCGTCGCGCGCGACGAACAGCTCGACGGCCAGCACGCCGACATAGTCGAGCGCATCGGCGATCTTCTTGGCGATGTCCTTGGCTTCGGCGACCTGCGCGGCACTGAGGCGCGAGGGCACGGTCGAGCGGCGCAGGATGTGGTGTTCGTGCAGGTTCTCCGGCGGATCGTAGGCCGCGAACGAACCGTCACGGCCGCGCGCGGCGATGACCGAAGCCTCGAACGCGAAATCGACGAAGCCTTCCAGGATGCACGGCGCGTTGTGGAAGCGCGCGAAGGCGGCTGCGATCTCTTCGGCGTTGGCGACTTTCGCCTGGCCCTTGCCGTCATAGCCGAGGCGGCGCGTCTTGAGGATGCCCGAGCCTTCGGTGGGCCCGTCCACCTGGCGGAACGGCGCGGTCGTCAGGCCCAGCGCATTGACGAAGCTCTTTTCCTCGAAGCGGTCCTGGGTGACGCGCAAGGTCGCCGCGCTCGGAAACACCGGGCCGATGCGCGCGATGGTCTGGGCCGGCACGTTCTCGAACTCGAAGGTGACGACGTCGCAGGCGCGCGCAAAACCCTCGAGCGCGGCCATGTCGTCGAAGGCGCCGCGCGTATGCGCCGCCGCCACCTGGAACGCCGGCGCGTCCTCTTCCGGCGAATAGATGTGGCATTTGAGGCCCAGCCTGGCGGCCGCGAGCGCGAGCATGCGGCCCAATTGTCCGCCGCCCAAGATGCCGATCGTACCGCCGGGAGGGACGCTCAATTTGGACTTTCCGCGACGCTGTCGGTGAGCGTCTGCCGCCACGCCGCAAGCCGCGCGGCCAGCGCGTCGTCGCCGAGCGCCAGGATCGCGCAAGCGTGGAGTGCCGCGTTCTTCGCGCCGGCTTCTCCAATCGCGAAAGTCGCGACCGGCACGCCGCCCGGCATCTGGACGATGGAGAGCAGGCTGTCCATGCCTTTCAGCGCCTTGGACTCGATGGGCACGCCCAGCACCGGCAAGGTCGTCATCGACGCCGTCATGCCCGGCAGATGCGCCGCGCCGCCGGCCGCGGCGATGATCACCTTGAGGCCCCGCCCCGCCGCGCCCTTGGCATAGGCGCTCATGCGGTCGGGGGTGCGGTGGGCCGAGACGATGCGGCTCTCGTAAGCGACGCCCAGCGCGTCGAGAACCTCGCCGGCGACGCGCAGGGTCGGCCAGTCCGACTGGCTTCCCATGATGAGGCCGACTTTTGCAGAGGTCATGCGCGCTTCCGATTCGAGGAAGCGATGCATTATAGGGCCGCCGGGACCGAAGGAAAGCCGCCCGAGAGCAATTGTTAACCGTCATTTTGGCGGTAAACGAATTGTTAAAGCTCTTTGCCGCAGGATTAAGCCCGCTGGAGAAGCCAGGAGCGGGGGCATGAAGGTCGACAGGGTGAACACCTCGGCGCGGGCACGCGCGGTGGGCGCCGCGGCCTATGCCCGCCAGGCCGACGCGGTCGCGGCCCTGGTGGGGCCGGCGCCGGTGGTGGCCACCGCCAGCGTGCTGGGCATCCCCGAGGCCGAGTTCACGCCCCGGGTGCGCGACGCGATCGTGACCCTGATGGGCGAGGTGGATTCGCTGCGGCGCGAGCTGACCGACACCCGCGCGCGGCTGGAAGAGGCCGAGAAGACCGCCGACCAGGATCACCTCCTGCCGCTCCTCAACCGCCGCGCCTTCGTGCGCGAGCTGACGCGCTATATCGCGTTCGCGGGGCGCTATGGGACGCCGGCCAGCCTCATCTATTTCGATCTCGACGGCTTCAAGCTCGTCAACGACTCGTTCGGGCACGCCGCGGGCGACGCGGTGCTCGAGCATTTCTCGCAGATCCTGCTCGCCAATGTGCGCGACAGCGACGTCGTGGGGCGGCTCGGCGGCGACGAGTTCGGCGTGCTGCTCAGCCACGCGAACCAGGACCAGGCGCACAAGAAAGCCGATTCGCTGGCGCGCGATCTCAATGCCGGCCAGGCAATGTGGCAGGGCCGCGTGATTCCGGTGAGCTTCTCCTACGGCGCCTTCGAGCTCAAAGCCGGCGAGGACGCCGCCACCGCCATGGCCCGCGCCGACGAAGCGATGTACGCGCAGAAGCGCGGGCGGTAACCCAGTCCACCATGGCCGGGCTTGACCCGGGCGGCTCGCGAAGCGAGCCAATCAGAAAAGCGTCTCGTAAAGGTCGCGCCAATCGGGGTTGTGCTTCTCGATCAGCGCGATCTTCACGATGCTCGACAACGCGCTTTATCAAGTTCGAAGTGACGCCGGTATACAGCGTCCCATTCCGCTTGCTTGCCATGATGTAAACGATGCCGCTCGGCATATAAGCATCATTACATGCAGAGGGACAGCGTCAAGTCTTTCGCCGCGCGGGCGCGCGGCGGCTGGGTGGCCTGGGGTCGCGGCGACAGCGTCACGACGCCCGGCCATGGTGAGTCAAGCGATGATATCCGGCAGCAGCGCGTCCTCGATGCGCGCGATCTGGTCCTTGAGCTGGAGCTTGCGCTTCTTCAACCGGCTGAGCTGGATCTGGTCGTGCGTGCCCGACGCGACGAGGGCGGTGATCGCGGCGTCGAGGTCGCGATGCTCCTGCACCAGCTCGGCCAGCTTGGCGCGCAGCTCCGGCTGCTCCTCGTTTTCGTTTCTCGGTTCGTCGGTCATCGCGCGTTCTTGGACGCCTTCTGGGGAGCGTTCGGCTTGCGCTTGCTCTTGGCCACGTCCTCGCCCCAGCGCCTGGCCTTGGACCAATCGTAGCCCAGAAGATCGAGCGCGCGCGCGACGATCTGGTCGACCATGTCGTCGAGCGTATGCGGCGCGGCATAGAAGGCCGGCACGGGCGGCAGGATGATCGCGCCCATCTCGGCGAGCTGTGTCATCGTGCGCAGGTGACCCAGATGCAGCGGCGTCTCGCGCACCAACAGGACGAGCGGCCGGCGCTCCTTCAGGCAGACGTCCGCGGCGCGGGTCAGAAGCGTCGTCGTCACGCCGGTCGCGATCTCGGACATGGAGCGCACCGAGCACGGCGCGATCACCATGCCTTTGGTCTTGAAGGTGCCCGAGGCGATGGGCGCCGCGATATCGGAGACGGGATAGGCGTAGTCGGCCCTGGCCGCGACCTCTTTCGGCTTCAGCGAGGTCTCGTAGCCGATGGTCATCTCGGCGGCCTTGCTCATCACGAAATGCGATTCGAGTCGCAAATCCTTCGCGGCCTCGAGCAGCCGCACGCCCAGGCTCACGCCCGAGGCGCCGCTCAAGCCCACGATGAGCCGGTCTTTTTGGCCGTTTTCCGCGGATTTCCCCGTCATCCTTCCCCTTTACGCCTTGGCAGGGATGGGGGGAAGAGGGGCGTGACAGAGGGGGGCGATGGTGCTCTAATTGTGACGCCTAAATGAAGAGGTATCTCATGACGCTTCAACAGGGCCATATCCAGGAGCTTTCCGAAAAGCACAAGCAACTGGAAGAGACCATCACCGCCGAAATGTCCAACCCCGATTGGGATGAGATCCGGGTAGCGGCGCTGAAAAAAGAAAAACTCCGGATCAAAGACGAACTGGAACGGCTGCGAAGCAGTCTCCACTAACCCCCTACTCCGCAGGTTGCAGCTCGTGTCTTTGCGCGCGCATGCGCGTGAACACGAGCGCAGCCACCACCAGGAACAGGCTCGCGGCCAGGAACGCCGCGCCCGGGAAATAGACCGGCGCCTCTTTCCCTGAAAAATACGCGAACAGCTTGCTCAACAGCGGCGGCGACACGACCGAGGTCAGGCTGCCGATGCAGGCGAGCGCGCCTTGCAGCTCGCCCTGCTCGCTGGGGCCCACCATCTTCGACATGATCGCGCTCAAGGCGGGAGTCACGAAGGCCATCAGTGAGAACGGCACCATGAAGGCGAACATCTCCCAGCTCTCGGTCGCGAAGGCATAGCCCCCAAACCCGATCGCGCCGCAGACGAGCCCCAGATAGACCGACGCGGTCTCGCCGATCTTGGGGATCACCACGCGCACCAATCCGCCATAGACGACGGCCATGAGCGCGCCGACCGCCACCAGCGCATAGCCCACCATCCTCGGCGTCCAATGGAACTTGGCATAGACGTAGAAGCTGAACACCGCGGGGTTGGAATCGTGCGCCAGCCGCATCAACACCATCACGACGATCAGCCAGAAGATGCCGGGCAGGCGCTTCAAGGCATAGAGCGCGCCGATGGGGTTGGCGCGCTTGAACTCGAACTTGCGGCGGTATTCGGGCTTCAAGGATTCCCTCAAGACGAACAGGCCGAACAGCGCGTTCACGAGCGACAGGCCGGCGGCGAAGAAGAACGGCACGCGCGGCCCGAGCTCGCCCAAGGTGCCGCCGATGCCTGGGCCCAGGATAAAGCCGATGCTGAAGGCGGCGCCGGTCAGCCCGAAATTGGCGGCGCGCTTCTCGGGCGGCGAGATGTCGGCGATATAGGCGTTGACCGTGGTGTAGCTCGCCCCCGCGATGCCCGACAGGAAGCGCGCGACGAACAGCCAGGCGATGGTGGGCGCCAGCCCGGTGATCAGATAGTCGATGCCCAGCGCCAGCAGCGAGGCGATCAAGACCGGCCGCCGCCCGAAGCGGTCGCTCAGGTTTCCGATCACCGGCGCCGAGGAACTGCATCCCGGCATAGACGAAGAACAGCCAGCCGCTCCATTCGGCGGCGCCCGCCATGTCCTGATGCGTGAGCGCCGCGATGATCTTAGGCCCCACGGGGATGATGATGCCCAGCCCGATGGAATCGACCACCATGGTGACGAAGATGAAGGCCATCGCATATCGGCTCGCGAAGGACTGTGCGGTTGGTTCGCTCACGAAGGGCCCCGGAGGTGTTCGACGGCGCGGAAAATAAAGCGCGCCGGTCCGAGCGTCTTGTAAAAAATGGACCTATTTCAACCCGAGCTGCGCGCGCGCCTCGGCGTCCACCTCTTCCCAGGGCCGCTTGCCGCTGAAGCGCGCGGCCGCCAGCACCAGATTCATCTGCCCATCATCGGCGATCAGGGGCGCCGAGAAGAACTCGCCGGTCAGGAAGGTCATGCCCTTGGTATCCTCGCGGCTCAGGAAGCGCAGCGGCGCGCGCGCGGCCAGGGTCGCGTCGAGCGAGGCATGCCAGCGCACCACGAACTCCGGCGGGATCGCCTCGTCGATGAACTTGCCGGTGAGATCGCCCAGGATCTGCGCAAACGCGGTGCCCATCAGCCGCACGCGATAGCGCCGCGTGCCACCTTCGACTGCGACGCGTTCGTAAAGCGCGATGTCGCGCAGGAAGGACTTGAGCAGGCGCGGCGACATCACCCGGCGCGGCGGGATTCCCTCCGGCCCGACCTCGGACTGCCACAGCTCCAGCAGCCGCATCAGCTCGGGATGGACGAAGCCGAGCCGCTCGTCGCAGAGCGAATGCCAGTTTCCGGCCGTCGCTGCCCTGTTGTAGTCGGCAGCCCCACCGATCACCAACTCCATGCCATCCCCCGACGGTGCGAATTCTACACCAGCCCCGTTCGAGACTTAGCGCTGATTCGTATGGGCGGTCAAAAAAATTCAATTGAGACAACGGGTTGGAATAACACGGTATCCTTGTAATACGGTTTTGCTCAACCTCTTTCCGGCGCTTTCGGGCCTGCAAAACCTGCTTTGCGCACAGGATCAGCTGGCGGGCTTTCTTCACCAGCGCGGAAACTTTTTTTCGCCGGGCGATGGCGGCTTTGGCATAGCGGCCGTGGCGGAGCCGGTTGGTGTTGCCGGGTTGGCCGCCGCGTTTGCGCGGAGGTATTCGAACCTCGCTTTTCATCGTTTTCACGGGAAGCGCAGCTTGATGAACGACCGCAGCAGCTGGGCAGTGGCTGCGCTCAGCTTGGTGGCGTGCCCCAAGTCGTGGTCGCGATTGCGGCCATGGTCGTCGTATCCTTCGTCCTCCTTTCCGCGTGCGAGCGCGTCGCTGATGCCGTCGGCGATCTCGCCCAGCAGGTTGCGCATGCGTTTCGTCAGGTCCATATCCGTATCGAGCCCGGCGGCTTTTCTGTCTTCCATGTGCGCATTATCCGCCCGCTTTGGACGCGTTCGATAAGCAAAATGACAAGTCGTTGAAAGCCAAAGCGAAACGCCGGATTCCGCGTTCGATAGCGGCACTAATCCCACCAGAAGGACCACCAATCGTCGCCCATGAGATCGAGCGCGAGCGCGCGCAGCGTCCGGTCGCCGCTGCAATAGAGGGTTTGCTCGCGCGCCAGCGCCAGCGCGTCGTCGCGGCTCGGCGGCCGCGCCGCTACGGCGAGGTCGAGCGCATAGCCGCCCATGCCCACCAGCTCCGCGCCATAGCGCGCGCGCCACGCGCGCAGCGCCGCCACGTGATATTCCGGCGGCGGGCAGGTGTTCCATCCGCCCCAATTCAGGAAGGCCGGCGCCTCCGTCCCGTCGTTTGCCGGCAGCAGCACGATGTGCACCTTGTCGAGCAGCTTGCCGGTCGGGACGTCGCGCACCACGCTCAAGCCCTGCTGCGGCGTGGCCGCGGCCGGCCAATCGCCCAGCACGGGTTCCTGCGGCGGCGCGAGCAGGCGCTGCCAGCTCTCGGCCTTCGACAAGGTGCGCTGCTCGCCGTTCTCGTTCAGCTCGGTGAAGGTGAAGCCCGGATCGTCGGGGTGCTCGCGCCAAGCCTTGAGCGCCGCGTCATGCGCCTCTTCGGCCTCGCGCCGGCGCAGCGCCGCCAGGCCGTCGGGAAAGTCGAGCTTGGCCGCCGCGGCGAGGATCGCTTCGGGCCTGCGCGGCTTGCGCGACGGCAGCAGCGCTTCGGCGACGCGCGCCAGATCGTCGTCGCCGCCCACCACCACGGGCACGCCGCGGCCTTGGGTCTTCAACAGGTGCCAGGTCGCGAACGCGTCGCGGCCCTCGGCCTCGACACGCTGATAGGGAAAGGCGGCCAGCGCGCGTGCGCGCAGCGCGCGCTCCCGGCGCTCGATCTCGCCCGCATTGCCGCCGGGCGGATCGGTCTTGAGACCTTTGGCGCTGTAGATCGTGGTCGCGCGCGCGCGTCCTGCGCACAAGAGCACGCCCACCAACCCACAGCCCAGAAACTGCCGCCGCAACATGCGGCGAACCTAACACGCCGCTTCTATTTCGGAAGCACGTAGAGGGTGATCGACTGCTTCGGAGCGGTGTCTTCCAGCGCGCCTCCCGACCATGTGATGTCGGAAAGCGCCTGGATCGCGTTGCTCGCGGTCAATCGCCACGCCTTGGCCGTGCCCGAGGCGGTGAAATGGCCGAGCTTGAGATGGACCGCCGTGTCGTCGTCCAGCGATTTGTTGATCACCATCACCGTCATCGTGCCGTCCTGGCGCAGCGCCGCGAAGGCCGAAAGGACGTCGGGGTTCTTCACCGCGGCCTTCACCGACGTATCGCCGAAGCCGTTCCCGTGGCCGTCCACGTTGCGGTACATCTGCATCGCCTTGAAGGTCGGCGTGGAGGATTTGGGCGTCGTCCAGCGCGTCGCCATGTCGAGGCCCTCGCGGCCGAAGATGCCGAGCACGTCGGCCTGGGTCGTGGCGCCGTTGATGTGCTTCTCAGCGCCCCAGGCATATTCGGTGATCGCGGTCGGCGTGCCGGCGTAATAGTTGTCGGCGATCCAGCCCTTCATGCGCGGGATCAGATAGACCGGCTGGCCGATCCAGCTCTCCGAGGTGTAGTTGGGATCCCACAGCTGCCGCGTCGAGCGGTTGCGCAGAAGCTGCATGTGGCGCGAATGGCTGTCGCCGTCTTCGCCTGCTTGCGGATAGAAGTGCAGGCTCAATATGTCGACGGGGTGGCCGGCCTTCTTCCATTCCGACAGCAGCCACGGGATGTAGTCCATGCCGTTCTGCATGCTGCCGTCGTGATCGGGCCAGGTCCAGCCGTGCGTCGGCGCGTATTGCTGGTCGTAGCCGGAATAGAAATAGCCTTCCCAGCCCCATTCCTCGGGCGCGGCGATCAAAGCGTTCGGATCGACCTGCTTGATCGCGGCCGAGGTGGCGACGACCTTGTCGCGATATTCGGTGGCATGCGCGCCGATCGGATGGCTGTCGCGGTGGGTGTCGAACCAGATGCTGGGCTCGTTGTCCATCAGATAGTACTTCACGCCGCCCGCGTCGGACTTGCCCCAGCGCTTGACCAGATGGCGGATCCATTTCTGCTCGTCGGCCGGCGTGTCGGCGACGTAGGAATCGCCCGGATCGTTGCCGGTGACGTAGCTCGAGCAGTCGGCGGTCCAGCCGTTGCCCGCGTCGGGGTCCCAATAGTCGGTGTCGCATTGCGCGCCGTACTTCTTGACCGAGAAGCTGGGCAGGATCGAGCGGTTGTTGCCGAGCTTTGCGACCCAGCCGATCAACGGCACCGTCAGCATCGGCTCGGCATTGGCGCCTTTCGACCGGGCGACGAAGGCGTCGGCATCGGCACCGGCCTTGGCGCCGTCGCCGGGATAGGATTCGTAATACCAGTCGCGGCCCAGATTGGTCGCGTTCTGCAGCCAGTTGTACGAGGTCGTGGCGTTGCCGCCGTTGCGGTTCAGCGGCGCGCCCAGCAGCGCCAGCTCCTGCGGCGTCGCGAAATTGACGCCGTAGATGCGCGGATCGATGGCGTGACGGTTCGCGGTCGCGTCGATGGTCACGGTCGCGGTGGTCGCGGCCAGGGCGGAGGTGCTGAGAAAGGTGGCGGCGCAGAGAATTGCAGCAGATCGCGACATGGCCCACTCCATCTTGCGAGCGCGATGATAGCGCCGCGAAGGACATCGCGGCCAAGGCTTATTTCGGGAGGTGAACGTCCCGTTTCAAGACTATCGGGAATTTGAGCTAGCGCGGCGCAATCCAAGCCATGCGATGCCCAAAACGAGCGCGGCGGTGCAGAGGACGCTGCCCTCCGGCCCTTGGCCGCCGCCCGTGAGAATGTCGGGGCCGCTGCCGGTCATTTGAACGAACAGCGCCGGCACATGCGCATCCAGGCCGGTGACGCGCGATTCGAAGCCTACGGCCAGGATCCAATTCCAGCCCGAATGCCATCCCATGACGCCCCAGACGTGACCTCTGCGGATCGCCCAGGCGCAGGCGAAAAGCGCGAAGAGCGCGGTGTTCGCATAGACGAGCGGACCCGCGCCGCGCTCGAAATGCAGCAGCACGAACACAGCGCTCGACAGGACGACGGCAAGCACGATGCCGAGCTTCGGCGAGATGGCCGACAGCATCCAGCCGCGGAACAGCAGCTCTTCGGCGCTCGACTGCAGCGCGAAGGCGGCGCACAGGACCGCGATGCCCGCGAGCGCCATCGGTGACGCGAGAGCGGGCGCGATGGCGCCGGCACGAAAGCCGCCGGCAAGCCAGATGCCCGCGACGATGGCCGAGGCCATGGCGGTGCCGGTCAGATGTCCGGCAAGGAATTTCCCCGTCGCGCGCTCCCGCACGAGACCGATCGACGCGACGCTGCGCCGCTCGACGAAGCGTACCCAGGCCAGCACCACAAGGCCCAGAAGCGCGAAGGGTATGAACAAGAACGCGGCGAAGCCCAGAAGCCCTTTCGGATCGTCGTGCGCGTCGAGCAGGCCCGCCTGACCCAGCGCGATCTCGGGGCCCAGCCCCGTCAGCACGACGAAGAAGACGGCCAGGAACGGCACCAGCAGGCCCCAGGGCCTCCAGCCCTTCGCGGCATCGGCAGAGTAGAGAATTCGCTCGGTCATCGCCCGATATGGGCGCATGCGCTCACGCCGTTATAGAACGATCGTGCGCGCGAGCCGCGTTCAGCCATGCGTTGGGCGTAAGGCCGAACGTCTTCTTGAACAGGCGTCCGAAATGGCTCTGGTCCGAGAAGCCGCAGGCCGCCGCGGCGCGCGCCTGACCGCTTCCGGAAAGCATCATGCGGCGCGCCCTGTCGAGGCGGCGCGCCGTCAGATAGCGGTATGGGCTGGTGCCGAACGTCGCGCGGAAATCGCGCGACAGCTGAAAGCGTCCGCGGCATGTTTCCCGTTCCAGCTCGCCGAGCGAGACGGCGCGGTCGATATGCGCCTCGATGTAGTCGCGCGCGGCGAGCGCAGCGCGCCGGTCGGCGGGCCGGGCGGTCCTGGTGCGGCCGGCGACGGCTTCGAGCGCGCGGGCGAGATCGCTTAGCGCGTCGTGCTCCTCCAGCTCGCTCAAGGGCCGCGTGAGATCGCCGAGCACTGCGTGCACCGCGTGCGCCAGGCGGGCATCGCTTGAAACGCCATCCGCGACGAAGGGCAGGGGCCTGCCGTCGAGCGCCTCCTGGATGCGCACCGGCGCGATATAGGCGGTGCGGTAGCGAAAGACAGGGCCGTCGCCGGCGCGTCCGTCATGCAGCTCGTCCGGATGAAGGACCACGATCTGCCCCGAGAGCGACGCGCGTGCGCTCCCGCGATAGTCGAACGCCTGGACGCCCTCCAACGTGATCCCGACGGCGTAGGTATCGTGGCGATGCGGTGCATAAGGCGCGCCGGCCAGCCGCGCGTCGATGCGCTCCAGTGCGCCCGGCGCGCGGACGATCCTGTCGCCGGCGCTGAACCTCCGCCGCATCTATCCCACCTGCTTCGCCATCTCGCGCAGCTTGAACTTCTGCACCTTGCCGGTCGAGGTCTTGGGCAGCTCGGCGAAGACCACGTGGCGCGGGCATTTGTAGTGCGCCAGGTTCTCGCGGCAATGCGCGATCAGATCGGCGTCGGTGGTGGCTTCGTGGCCCTGCTTCCTCTCGACGAAGGCGCACGGCGTCTCGCCCCATTTCTCGTCGGGCCGCGCGACCACGGCGGCGAACATCACGGAGGGATGCTTCAGAAGCGTGTCCTCGACCTCGATGGACGAGATGTTCTCGCCGCCCGAGATGATGATGTCCTTGGAGCGGTCCTTGAGCTGCACATAGCCGTCGGCATGCATCACGCCGAGGTCGCCGGAATGGAACCAGCCGCCCTCGAAGGCCTCGCGCGTCGCGGTGGGATTCTTCAAGTATCCCTTCATCACGATGTTGCCGCGGAACATGACCTCGCCGAGCGTCGTGCCGTCGGCGGGCGTCGGCTCCATCGTCTCCGGATCCATCACGGTCAGCGCGTCGAGCGCGTGATAGCGCACGCCCTGGCGCGCTTTCTTGCCCGCGCGCCCTGCGCGGTCGAGCTCGTCCCAGCCCGCCTTCCATTCGTTGACCACCGATGGGCCATAGGTCTCGGTCAGGCCGTAGACGTGGGTGACGTTGAACCCGGCTTCGGCCATCTGCGCCAGCACCTGCTCGGGCGGCGGGGCCGCGGCGGTGATGAACTGCACCGTATGGGGCAGGGTGCGGCGCTCGTTCTCGGGCGCGTTGATGAAGGTCGACATCACGATGGGCGCGCCGCCGATATGGGTGACGCCGTGATCGGCGATGGCGTCGAACATCGCTTTCGCGCGCACCCAGCGCAGGCAGATATGCGTGCCCGCGACCACCGATACCGACCAGGGGAAGCACCAGCCGTTGCAATGGAACATCGGCACCGTCCACAGCCACACCGGATGGGGCGGCATCTTGGCGGCGACGACGTTGCCGTAACCCATCAGCGCCGCGCCGCGGTGATGGAACACCACGCCCTTCGGGTTCCCGGTCGTGCCCGACGTATAGTTCAGCGAGATCGCGTCCCATTCGTCCTTGGGCGGCAGCCAGGCGAAGTCCGGATCGCCCGCGGCGATGAAGTCTTCGTATTCGATCTCGCCCAGCATCTCGCCCGCTTGCGGGAACTCGCGGTCGTCGTAGTCGACGACGAAGGGCTTCACTTTCGCCAGCGCGAGCGTCTGCTTGATCGTGGGGGCGAACTCGCGGTCGGTGATCAGCACCTTGGCCTCGCCGTGATCGAGCATGAAGGCCAGCGCCGCGGCGTCGAGGCGCGTGTTCAAGGTGTTGAGCACCGCGCCCGTCATCGGCACGCCGTAATGCAGCTCGAGCATGCCCGGCGTGTTCGCCATCATGCAGGCGACGGTGTCGCCCTTCTTGATGCCGCGCTGCGCGAGCGCGGAGGCCAGCTTGCGCGCGCGGGCATAGAAGTCGGCATAGGAGAAGCGCCGCTCGCCATGGACGATCGCGGTGCGCTCGGGAAAGACCTTGGCGGCGCGCTCCAGGAAGGTGATGGGCGTGAGCGGCTGGTAGTTCGCCGCGTTCTTGTCGAGGTCCTTGTCGTAGGGATTGCCGCCGAGCCTGGGCGTGATCGCCCGCACCGTGCGCGCGATCAGCCGTGCGGCGCGCCGGCGCAGCGACGGCGTGCCGGTGCGCGGCTTGCGCGCGGCGGGACGCGCGGGGAAAG
>JADMIO010987899.1_pt1 | contig 62500 bp, 96 predicted proteins | sample 8958161 | NCBI WGS metagenome assembly JADMIO01 (sample SAMN16585339, study PRJNA669376) | soil metagenome | isolation source: Crop rotation soil | place: USA: Cullars Rotation, Alabama | collected 2011 | reverse complement strand
CGCGACTTCAAGTCACGTGAATTCCAAGCTTCGGATCCCACTGTGCTGGAAAGTGTCAACTACAGCCGAGCGAACCGGCCACTTATGGAGCAAACAGGTAAAGCGCCAAGAGTTCAGGCGAACTATTCAGCGCGTTATCGCGATCCGTGATGGCAGAGTCCGTGAAATGGACTTTGACGAACATGGTAAGCGCATCTGGGTCTACCCATCCGTGCAGAACCTACTCAAAGCCTGCGAAATCATGCTTGGATACACAGCCGGCAAGCCAGCGCAGCGCATAGACATTGACATCGCTGGCGATGCTGAGCGCCCCAACACCCTCTCGATAGTGCTGAATCGTCCCACCACAAAAGAGCAACGTACAGAAGCCGGCAAGCAGATTATTGCGCTGGCTAATACGATCGATGATGAGCAGGACAAGTGATAATGGCCTTGTTCAAATACTGTGTTTAGAACATAGTTAACACTGTTCAAACAGCGCCATTGTTTAATCTAATCAATAGCTTACGCCTAGTCCGCTCACCTAAGATAATTAGGTGCAGATATTTGTGTTTCCATAATTATTCTGGCGACTGCCTAAGTACGCGCCAGCATTGAGTGTGCTAAGTATAGCGTCCTGGAATGTATAGAATGTAAACTTCGGGCCATTCAAACAACGGTTTATGAAACACCACATCAAGAAGCGCAGGGGCATTAAGCACACGATCCGCCAGCTAGCTGGCTTCCATCGCAAGGCAACCACTTAAAAGCCGTGGACTTATACAGGCGCATACTCAACCAAGGCATGTCTGATCGCTACCAAGTGCTGTGCTTCAATTGCAACTGTGGGCGCGAGCGCAACGGGGGAATATGCCCGCACATTGAGATAGTGAGCGAGGGGTACGTACCGCCAGTGAGGGAGGGTGAAGTTGCCAAGGTGCTTGCACCGTTGCCCCTTTTTGAAAACTGAGGGGGTGGCGGGGGGCTTTTTCCCGGGCGCCAAACCTAACGCTAACCCCCGTCTGGAATTTTTCACCGTTAACGAAAACCGCTTTTGCCAGCCCAGAAAACAAATCTGTAAACCATGAATAAAAGCCGATTGGTAAAATTTTTTCACAGTTTACGAATCGCCTAACATGCCTGACTGGAAAATAGAACTTGGGCCGGTGGTTTCCGAGTTCGTCTACAGCGTAGCGACAGGCGCAGCTAGAGAGATTGGCTGTTACGGCCCACGCGGGGAAGCTAAAACGATTGGCGCATTGGCGGCAATGGTAGCGCATTCGATAGAGCATGAGCGTACAGGACAGATTAGCGATGATGCTGGGCGAGTTTATAGACTACGTCTGCCTGTTCCTTGGATGGGCATTACGGACTTTCATCGCTCGCACAAGGATAAGACTGTTCCTTCGCTGATGAAAGATTTCTGGCAAGGCGCATGGCAAACCTACGATGAGGATCACTTAGCGGTATTCAAGACTGACAAGGAAAGAGTTCACTTAAATCTGTTCGGGGTTGAGGATCAGGGCGCTATTGATCGTGTCAGACGCGAGACTTGTGGGTTATGGGCTGAGGAGCCGGCGCCAGCGACAACCGGACCTGGGATTAATCAGACTACTTGGCTGACGGCTTTAACTTCCCAGCGCATTCCTACTCACGCAAGAGTGGCGATGTTTACGACAAATTATCCTGATGAGGATCATTGGACGTGGACTAGGTTTGATCCTTTGATCGCGCGCGACTCCCCGTTCGGTTACAACCTGCAAGATCCCACCAAGATGTGGTTTCGGGTTCCCAAGGGCGACAACCCGTATATTAGCAATCAGGATCGCGAGGAGTGGGCGCACGCCTTAGCGGACCGACCTGATTTAAAGCGCCGTCTTGTTGATGGTCTTCCAGGTTCGGTAGCTCTTGGTCCGCAGGTAGCTTTGGGCTTTCGCGAAGATATGCACGTTGCCAAGGAGCGGATTCATCCCGTTAAGGGCGAGGTGATCTATATTGGCCAGGACGGCGGGTTAAATCCATGCACGGTGATTGGACAGCCGGTGCACGGGTTCAATCGCGTTTATGCTGCGCTGCCGATGGACAGGGGCGGAATGCGCCAGCAGTACGAGTACAACGTTGTGCCGTGGCTGCGCGAGTATGCGCCGTGGTGTTTGAAGAACCGCCACATGATTGTTGGCGGCTATGACCCTTCCCTGCCCGATGATGAGTCTGACAGCGATAGAAACCCAATTCAGGTCTGCGAAGAACTTGTCGGCGGTCTTTGGTATCCCGGCCCTGTCAGTTGGGACGCTAGGAAGAATCCCATGCTGGCAAGCTTTCATAGGACGGTGAACTTGGAGCCGGCCCTGCAAATCGATCCTGTTGACGGCAAGCCGTTGATACAAGCGCTATCGTCGCGCTGGTACTACGCCACTGATCGCATGGGCGGGATCATGCGGGACAAGCCCAAGCAAAATCACCCTTATGACGACCTCGGACAGGCCTTCTGCTATTACCTCTGCGCAATGATGCCGGAAATGAATAGAGAAAAACCGAAGGACCAGGGCCGTCAGTTCTCAAGATTCGATGCCAGGTTCGTTGACGACCCGAGATTTTCTAGCGGCGACCAGGAAGAGTTTTTCGATCCGAGAATGTGAACGATGAATATCCGTCAAAGAGTCGCAAGCTCGTTTTGGCCTAACGTTATAGTCACCTTTGACGATAACTGTTGGCAATGGTCCGGCCTATTTTTCTACACCGGCTATGGCAGGCTTTCCATTCTCACACCTTGGGGTCGTGCGGCCCACCGGATATCATGGATTTTGACACGAGGCGAGATCCCGGATGGGTTATGCGTCTGCCACACCTGTGATAACCGAAAATGCGTGCGGCCTGATCACCTATTTTTAGGAACGGCAGAAGATAACGTCGCTGATCGCCACCGCAAGGGGCACACCGCAGCCGGCAAAAGAAACCACTACGGACGCCGCGAGTTCTGCAATCATGGGCATCCTTTCGATGCCACGAATACTAAAATCGAAAAAGATAATCGAAAGCATATTACTTACTTTCGACGCCGTTGCATTATTTGTGAGCGATTGAGAACTCAGTCCCGAGCCAAGCAACGCATTGAATTGAGAAACGCAGTCGGCCAGTAAACAGGAGGTGTACCATCGCCAGCTTTTTTGGAGGCAGTTCCGAACCCAAACCGAAACCCGTAGCGCCGCCGACTGATACCAGCGCCAGCGAAAGACAGGCGCAGTTATTAAAACAGCGCCGCGGCACGGCGTCATTGGGCCAGTCAACGAACTTGTCGCAGTTTCGCGGCAACTCGCTTATGTCGGATATGTATTCGAGCGGCAAAGAGACATTTGGCGGCGGGTAATGAGCGAAGAAGAAATCAAAGCGCTGGCGCATTCGCTTGGGCTTGATCCGAAGCGGCTCACTTTGTTTGAGCCGTACAGGCTACCTATATATCAAGGGCAGGTATTCCGCTTCGAGTATCGCAACCAACAACAAATTTATCATTTTAGTTTCGTCATCAATGATGAGCTTATTTTGAGCGATCCGAGTATCCCCGTAAAGTCTTACTTAAACCAAGGGCTGCGCGAGTTAGCCGAAAAGGTAGGCGTTCATGTCCAAGAGACAGCATAACGACTTGGAAGAAATCGGGCGCAAGGTAGCGCAGCGCTACGACGACGGCGTTAAGTACGCGCAGCAGTTTCGCCAGCGCATCGATTTGCTGGCTCCCTACATCGAGCCTACGAGGTCCGGCGTCCAGGCATCCCTAGCCCCAGGACAAGCATTACTAGCGCGCATGTACGACAGCGAAGGAATCTCTGCCGCTGATTTAGCCGTGCGCCAGATGGGCTCTTACCTGCACGGGCCGGGCTCGCAGTGGTTTGGTTTGGAGGACGCAAACCCGGCTGTCAATGCAGACGATGACGGGCGCGAGTGGTACGAGGACTGCCGCAACCTGATGTTAAAGCAGGCCGCAGCGGGCGGGTTTTATCCCGAGAGTTACGAGTCCGACATGGACTGGATCGGGTTTGGCACGGGCCTGATGAGAGTGGAGCAAAATCCCATGCTGATTGGCCGCGAGCAGTTTGGCTTTCGCGGCATGAGATTCGCGCATCACAAGGCCGGCCGGTTTGTCGTTTACGAAAATGGCGTTGGGCAGGTTGACGAGACTTACATTGAGCTTACCAAGAACGCTAGAGCCGCCGTGGAGCTCTGGGGCTTGGAGAACATGCCCGACGATATCAAAGAGGCTTACAGGTACGACAAAGCCGACATGTTCAAGTTTATCCACGGCATCTATCCCAGAAAGCAAGGCGAGAAGGCTTACGGTAGCAGGGCCATGCCGTGGGCGTCCTGTTACGTTCACTACTCCAGCAAAAGAGTTGTCAAAGAGAGCGGCTACGATGAGTTCCCCGATTGCGTCCCGCGCTGGTCGCGCTGCCACGGCGAGCCCTACGGCAGAGGCTTGGGCGAAATCGCTCTTAACTCTCTGATCACTTTAAACGCGGCAACCAAGCTTGACTTGGAAGCAATGACGCTGCGCATCAAGCCGACTTTATTGCAACGCCACGATGCCGTTATCGGCGCTAAACGTTTCTCCCCCTGGGGCGCAACGGTGGTTCGCACAGCGCCAGGCGAGAACGTCCAGAACGTGATCGCGCCGTTAAACGCCAACTCTGGCAGCTATTCCTTTTCCCAGATCGACGCCGAAGCATTAAAGTCCATGATCCGGCAAATCTTCTACGCCGACACCCTGCGCCAGTTGATGGCGATGGAAGGCCAGCAGGAGATGCGCGTTTACGTTTTCCAGCAAAAGCAAAACATCGTGCAGAAAATGCTAGGCCCGACTTACGGCCGGTGGGAATCTGAGCTGGGCCAGCCTTTGATCGCGCGCATGTTCAACATGATGCTTAGGAACAAAGTCTTTGCGCCCGTGCCGGATATTATTTTGGAACAAGGCGGCCAGCCGCAAGTAAGGTTCGAATCGCCCCTAGCCAGAGCGCAGAGGATGGAACAGATCGATGCGATGAACCAGGCGCTGCAAGATTTAACGCCGGTTATTCAGCTCCAGCTAAAGCAATGGGAGATGACCGGCCAGAAACCCCAGCAGTTTATTTTGGACGGTTACGACTATGACCGTTACCGAAATCAGGTAAACGAGAACCGCGGCGTGCCGGCAACGATCACGCTATCGCAAAAACAGTTGGACGCTTTGCGCGGTTCCTATGCCGAGAACCAAAAGGCGCAGCAGATGGGCAATGATGCGCAAGCGCTAGCACAGAGCGCGGGTAAGGTGGCGCCGCTGGTTAAGGCGCTTAGTGATCAGCGGGAGGCGGCGTGAGCAGATACGAATACTTAAAATGTGATTTTCCGCAGTGCAAGGCGAAACTTGACCGACCAGTGTTTGCGGACAGGGACCCATTACGCCAGGTGACTGGCAAGGAGTGGCGCTATTTTATGGATGTGGTTAGTGGTCACGACGGTCGCGACACTGGCATCCATCTGTGTCCAGACTGTTTTGCGAAGTTTAAGCGGGGGCGGAGTGATTTGGGATGAGGCGTGGGCGCGTCATTCGTTAAAATCACTGATCGGGGACGTTTTGTGCCAACAGAAATGGCCGCGCCCCAGTGACGTTGAGGTCGTAAGGCGCGCAGGTGATTCAAACTTTGTGGCGGTTATCAGGTTTTCATTTTTAGATGAGCCGCAAATAATTGACATCGATGATCATCCTGACTTGCTCAACCCGGAAATGCTGCGAGCGCAAATTAAACGAATGACTAAAAGAATAGCTCTGGGTGCGGGAACGATCGCGATAATCTAAAGCCACCGATGAACTCAATCCTAAACCAAATAAAGCAGTGGCGCTCGCGCTGGAAGCCACAGACAGAAGAAAGCGCCGACGATGAACTGAACCGCGCTGTAGCGTCATGCCTATCAGGCGTGCATGGCGAGAGAGTCAGGGACCACTTGATTGAGACTTACATGACCGCGCTGGAATTTATCGGGCCTTACGATGCGCTGGCCCTAGCCGAACGTAACGGCCAGCAAAAACTCGTGGTTAATCTTTTGAAGCGCTACGACATCGGTATGCACCCGATGATGTATCAGTCAGCGTCGTCTAGCGACGATGGCAAGGAAATGGATGTGAGGCAATGAAGATCACTCGTCTTGATGATCCAGATTATCCCGCAGGCATCGACTATCACTGGCAGACTGTTCTCTCAGCGTTGATCGATAATTATGGGCTAAACGAAGATCAAATAAACGTCATCGTCAAAAAATACTTAGATCGTGTTGCTGGAAAAGAGTAATGCCAAACGAAGCAAGAGCTAAAGATAAACAAATTTTGCAAATAACAAACGCGGGTCTTGCGCGCGTACATGATCGTTATCTCAAGGGCATGAAAGCATCGCTCGTGCTTGGAGACAGTCTTGAAAAAGACATGCGCTGGATCGCGGAGTTAGAAAGAGTGCTGATCGGGTCGGGCTATTTGTCGCGTGAAGAAATTCATAGGCGTCACAAGAGGGTTGATGAAAAGTGGAAACCGGAATTTGACATTGATGATAATGCGGCGGCGTTTAAACGTTAAGGAGGGTTGATGCTAGTCGATAGACTTTTGTTATCAGCAGAGGGCGAAGGAGCGGTAGGCGGCGGCGATCCAGCGCCTGCGCCAGCGGCGGTTGTAGCGAATGGGGCACCGGCGGCGGCAGCGCCGTGGTATGCGCCAGCGGAATCGCTCAAGACTAGCGACCCTGAAATCTGGCAGTCGTTTGAGAAGAGTGTCCAATCTGGCGGCCATAAAGATTGGGCGGGCGTTGCAAAACATGCCATCAGTTTAGAGAAGCGCTTGGGCGCGGCGATCACCTTGCCGGGTAAAGATGCCAAGCCTGAAGATGTTGAGAAGTGGGGCAAGGACATCAATGACAAGGTAAAAGGCCACGGCTACGCGGTGGTGAAAGCCAGTTCTGCGCCGCCCGAGTCGCCCGATAAGTACGAAGTTAAGCTTGACGCGGTGCCGGAAACGTTGCGCAGTGAGCCGCTTATCGGTGAGTTCCGCACCATAGCGCATGAGGAAGGATTGTCACAAGGCGCAGTGTCAAAGCTGACCGCGCTGTACGAGAAGATGTTTACCGAAACAGTCCAGCCGGCGTTAGCGATTGACAAAGAGCAATCCAAAAAACAATTTGATCAGTGGGCGGAAAGCGTCGGCAAGGAATCAAAGGCGCTTCAAGCTTTTGGTGGCGCATGGCTGCGTAAGAACTTCAGCGAAGAAGAAGTCGGCAAGCTTGATAAGCTTGGCCTTGGCGATCATCCAGCGCTGTTAAAGCTAATCGCGCAAGCGGGATTAGACACTGGAGAGGACGTGAGCATTATCGAAGGCGAAGGTGGAGACTCAAGCGTGGATACGGAATTTAACGATGTCGTCAAAATGACTTCAGACCCGACGCATCCCGATTATAAGCTTTGGACCAGCGGCAACCATCAAGATCCAAAGTGGCTTGCGCTGGAGGCTAAACGAGACGCGGCGTACAAAAAGAAATACGGGACAGGGAGCGCGACATGATTGTTCAAGAGGCAGTGAGTAAAGCTGAAGGCGGCGTAGCGCGGCGCATGAACGAACTTGGCTTGAGCCTGAAGGACGTTCAACTGCTCGACTGGAATCCGGGCACTGTCCAAATGGTTTACGAGGTTGAAGAGGAATCGGAGGCCAAGCTGAACCAGAGCGAGCGGATGAAGTTGTACTGGGCAAACAAAAGAGCGGCAGCGGGCGAAGCCGAGAAATGATTTGCGCGAATAATAAAATAGGTTTATAGAGATAGAAAGGCTAAGTTCAGAAATGGCAACAAAGTCCAAAATCCCTGCCGCTGGCGATAAAGTTGTCTATCACCCCTCTAGGGTTGAAGGGGTGCCCGAAGGTACGGTGTACGATGCAGTAGTCGTGTCCGTCGATAGCAACTGCAAGTTAAATTTGGTCGTAGACACGGCTGGCGGCCAGAATAGAAACGACGTTTCTTTTATACAGGATGACCGCGGGCCGGTGCCAGAGTTTGCTTATGCCGTGTGGTCTACGCCTGGTTATAGCGAGAAAGAAATGACGGCGAAAGAGGCTGTCGAGAAGTTTGGCGGGGCAACGGTAATGCCTGAGGGCGGCGTATTGCGCCGGCCAGGCACGAAGTTCATCGCCGAGGTAGCAGAGAAAAAAGAAGTAGCGCCAGGAAAGAAAAGCAAGAAGAAGTAACGAGCATTGCACGAAGCGCGCTTAGCGGCGCGTTTCTTGGAGTGTTTCACTCCGTCCGGGTCGCAACCTTTTCGGTTGTCCGGTGACTTCGTGGAAAGCCACGATGCTGACCCCATAAGGGTCAGGCTGAGTCCGCGCAAGCGGGTCGCTCGCCGTGACAGTTCCCCCTACCTGCCAATGAGGGGAAATTAATCGAAAGGGTTTGCAAAAATTCTAGACCAGCAGCTTCAAGATTCTCCGCGCCTTTGCAAGAACGGGCACGATCTCGGCGTGACGCAAGCGTTCCACAAGAACGGGAATCGTCGCGGCTGCAAGTTGTGCATCAAGGCACGCGCGGCGGAATGGCAGAAGCAGCACTCGGAATACGAAAACAGAAAAAGTAGGCAGTGGCGCCAAGATAACCGCGAGAGATTCGCGGCGACTTCGCGCAACTCTATCTTAAAACGTAAGTACGGCATAACCGACGCTCAGTTTAACGAGATTCTTGCTGCTCAGAATTATGTTTGCGCTGTGTGCAAACGCGATGAGCCGCGAGCCAACAGTAAACTGGCGGTCGATCACTGCCACGCCACGGGAAAAGTTAGAGGGCTGCTTTGCACAAAATGCAACACGGCTATCGGACTCTTAGATGACAGTCCGGGCTTGGCGATGGAACTTTTGAACTACATGAAAAAACATCGTCAGTTGCAGTTTAGTCTTCCGACTAAACCTAGTGTCGCACCTAAGTGACGCTAGAGAAAGATGGTGTAAGTACCTAAAATGGCTCTTGAAAATGAAAGTTGGTTTATTCACGCCGTCAGTGACACCGTAACCCAATTATCTCAGCAACGCACCGCAATGATCGACGGCGCAGTCCGTTTGGTCTCCGGTGTCAAAGGAAAGACGTACCCGTTCAATCGCATCGGCTCGCAAGACATGCAGCAGATGACGACACGGGATGCACAAACCCAATACTCCAATCCACCGCAGTCCAAGCGGCGCGCGACTCTAAACGATTTCGCGCTGGCCGTCTTGATCGATGAGTTTGACGAGTTAAAAACTCTCACCAACCCGACTTCAGAACTCTCTCAGATTCTCGGCTACGCGCTTGAGCGCAAGAAAGACGATTTGGTTTTGTCGCAAGGCACTTCCAATATTGGCGGCGCTTTGGGCACGGCCGAGACAGTTGACGAAGCCGGCAACACTTCTTCGCAGACTTCTTTTGTCAGCACGTACCAGATCGCCAACGGCGGCGCCGGTCTTACCATGAGTAAGATTCGCACCTCCAAGCGGATCATGGGCGAGGCCGCGGCGGATCCAAACGATCAGTATATGTTCGCTAGCCCTAAAGGCATGGAACAACTGCTGGCCGATCCTACCGCAACCAGTTCTGATTACACCACCATCAACGCACTATCGAGCGGCAGTTTCCCCAAGGATGCCACTTGGTACGGCGCGAAATGGCGCGAGTCGATCAAGCTTTTCAAGACCGGCAACATCCGCTCCTGCCTGCGCATCCAAAAGATGGGCATTGGGCTCGCGATGGGATTGGTCAAGCAAGTGGAAATCGGCAAAGACCCCAGCCACTGGAACAACACGTTTGCGATGGTGAAGCTCAGCGGCGGCGCTGTGCGCGTAGACGACTCACTCGTTATCCAACTGGACATTGACGAAAGTGTGTAATTTCAAGCACTTAGAAGGGTAAACCAATGGCAGTAACGGGAACCGAAAGCGTAGTCACTCAGCGGTTCAAAAAAAGCGCCATAGATTCGACCACAATTACCCTCGTGCCCAGTACGGTCCACGAGAGTGAAGCCCGACCAAACCATCTCGCGGCGTCGTCGGTAGTAATTACTTACACGGCAACGCCAGAGAATTTGTACGGCGCGATCGCGGCCAGCTTAGGGCTCGCTGATGACCAGGAATACGAATTGACAATACGGCGCTTGGGATAACCAGGCGCCCTTAACATTGGCTAGTTCTGCGAGAAGCAGAGGCCGAGGAAAGAGACAAACTAACATGAAAAAGCTTTTAATGCCGTCGCAAAAGAAAGTCTATAACGTTGGCGGCGGTTGGTATTCGAAGGAGGCGGCAGACGGCGCGCGGGCACTGTATCACGCCAGTTTCGTGCCCATCGATAAGGGCTGGGACAACGCTGCGCTGCTCCTGCGCGGGCGTAATCCGCGCGCCCCTCGCGGCGGCGCGACTGTTTACAGCGATAGCTGGACCAAAGTGCGCGCTGGTCGTCGGAACTCCCCGATCAATCAGAGCGCAAAGCTGACTGGACTGCCCTGGAACTTTGCATCGCTACCGGCTGGCAACGTTGCCGACGTGCTGGTCTGCAACATGCTGTACAAGGGTGACATCGTTATCGGCGGGAACGTCGCCCATACCGCATTGGACGCAACTGGCGGCCCGGCAACGGGCTCGGTTGGCACCTACGCCGTATTGGCTGACGGCATCTCTCTCGGCGCGGTGAGTTCGGCGGCGAAGTTCCTGGCGGCAACCGACTGGGACGCAGCCGGCAATAATGCCTTGGCTCCCACGATCGCGCTTGGCTACCAGTACGAGGCCACGGCGGATTTCTTCATCGTCGTAGTGAACTCGGTCGGCGCGTTTGCTACAGCGGGACAGATTTGCGGCCACTTAACGGTCGCCCGTACCTAAACGTCCATTAACACTCCTGGCGGGTCTACACGGCCCGCCAGCCGAGTCTCACAGGTTGAGGGATTACCCATGATTTTAACGGCTCAAAGCGACAAGATTCAACTGATCAGCGCCTCGGCGGTCACGCTCGACGCTCTGGTTTCGTTTGTCGATTACAACGGCATGGATGCGTCAGCGCCGGGCCGAGTGACCACGGCAATCACTGCGGCGGCCACAAACGATATCTTGACTATGCCTGGCGGCTCAGTGCGGCGCGAAGTTGAGATGATCGCTGTTAGAAACAAGCACGCCAGCAGCTCTTGCGTGGTCACGCTCCAGATCAGCATCGACGGTACGGCGTTTCAGCTCTACAAGACAACGCTCAATGCCGGCGACACGCTTTGTTACAACAAAAGCGTCGGGTTTTCGGTGCTCGCGGCTAGTTCGCTGCTGTTCTCTGAGCGCTTCTTAAATGCCGATGACGACGCAGGTGCGAACAGTACGGACGCGCAGCCCTGGTTTGTCACTTCGGGTGCGTTCACGATCCCAGCGGTGGGCACATATCGCTTTAACGGATTCCTGCACCTGGCAACCGGGGCGACAACCCACACCACATCGCAGCTTTTCGGCGGCACCGCAACAGTTACCACGATCGATTACCGCGCAGTCTGTACCAGCAGTGCGGCCAACACCACGGCGGCGACATTTGCGGTCTGTACGGGCGCCGTGGCGACAGCGGTGGTGCTAAATGCGACATCGACTGCGGTCAGAACCCATATTCAGATCGAAGGCACCGTAAGATTCTCAGCGGTGGGCACTTTTATCCCGCAGTTTTTGTTCAGCGCCGATCCGACGGGAACGATTACGCCTAAACGTGGCAGTTTTTTCAGAATGCAGCAGCTAGGCGATTCGACTTTTACGAGTTCTGGCGGCTGGGCGTGATAAATGCCGATCGAGTTTAGCGCATCGCCGGTCACGGTGGCGTCTGAAGCTCTGGGGCAGCTAGGGCGCTCGCCGATTCAGGATTTGGATAACACCGATGACCCGGTGTGCGTGCAGGCCAAGCAATATTTTGGCTCTTTGCTGCAAAGTATGCTGCGCGATCACGATTGGAACTTTGCCAGCGAGTACGCTGAGCTTGCCCAGGACGCAACCCCGCCGTTGGCGGACTTTGCTTTCGCCTATCCGTTGCCTGCCGATTACGTTGCGGTGCGCGCGGTCAACGGCAATACGCGAGCGGTGTGGAAGATCAACGGGCGGCGATTGTTTAGCGACGATGGCACGATGAAGATCCGTTACACGCGCTGGGTAGACATACCAAATGAGTGGAACGGCGATTTTCGCCAAGCGCTGACGACATATCTGGCGGTTAGGCTCGCGCCCGCGCTGAACGTGGACAAAGAGAAGGCCGACATCCTTTACAGGCTCTACTCACTTCAATTGGCGGACGCTAAGGCGACGGACGGTATCGAAGGGTCTACAGAAATAATCGTCTGCGATGACCTCACCGACGCAATCAGGGAATAGAAAGGCAACACCATGTCGACCGCATATGTGGTAACGGAGCCGCCGATCAGACCGGATAAAAAGACCTTGCCGATCATAGTTACGTGGACGCTGGCCAACGGCGAGAGCGGCGATCTTTTTTGCTGTGCCGGCTATAGCGACAGGAGCATCCATGTGTACGGCACTATAGGCGGCGCCACGGTAACGATGAAGGGGGCTAACGTCAACGATGCGACCAAGGCTGTTACAGTCAAGGATTTTGATGCGACGGATATTACCTTTACTGCGGCCGGAATCAATTCGGTGCGAGACAACATAGCTTACATACAGCCGGTCCTCTCGGGTGGTTCGGGTAGCACAATCACGATTGCAATGCTGATGGAGTAACAAAACAATGCCACTTACTTCGGCGCAAAACGCCACTCTAAAAGCCGCCATCCTAGCCGATGGCACAATGAACGCTTTCGCCAATACCAGCGACGGCAATTTCGCATTGGCCGCGTACTTAAATGCGTCGTCTAGTCCTGCGGTAGCCGTGTGGCGAAATAATATCACGCCGACCGAGATAGCTTCGACGATAGTGATGTCCGCGTATGTTGCACTGACCGCTGTTCAACAAAATGGTCTGCTGCTACTGACGCAAGGGACAGTTGATGCAACCATTCCGGCCGTCAGAACCGCCTTCAGTTCTATCTTCGGTGCAGGCGCAACTCTTACCGCGCTTACCGCTCTGGCCCAGCGCACAGGAACACGGTTTGAGATTATTTTCTCGACGGCTGGGCCGCCAAACACAAGTACGATGTTTGGACAAGTTGTGAGTTGGCAGGACGTGCAGATTGCGAGGAATAGCTAATGGCAACCGCAACGATGAACTATGCCGCGTCGGCGACGATCACGATCACGCTCGCATCGCTGGCGACTTCCGCGACGTTCGTAGCCGGGCGCGAATCTACGGTTATCGACAACACATCCAACAAGTACCTCGACGCGAGAGTCGGTGGCGTCATTACGGTAGGCACGACGCCAACCATCAATACTCAAATTCTTGTGTACGTGTTCGCGCCAATCAGTTCGACGCCGACATATCCTGACGTGATGGATGGAACGGATTCCGATGAGACGCTTACCAGTGTGGGCGTGGGCAGAGGCTTCCTGAGACTGGCGGCGATTCTCGACGTGGACGCGACCACTTCGGACAGAGCGTATGCGTTTACTTTCAGCGTGGCGCAACTATTTGGCGGCGTCATGCCTAGCCGGTGGAGCGTGTTTGTGACTCACAATACCGGGGTCAATCTTAATTCCACGGGTGGTAATCACGTACTTTCTTACGAGGGTGTAAAAATCGACATAGCCTAAAATGTTCAGCCCGCTCTCATCACCCCGAAGAATCAAGCCGCCCTTGGGCGTCAGGCTCAATCGTGGGCATCCGCTCGCGAAAGGATTAGTTGCTAGGTACTTGTTCAATGAAAACGGCGGGCAGACGCTCTACGATATTGCGGGGAATAATCACGGCGCTTTAACAAACGGGCCGGCGTGGGCCCCTGGGCAGCCGGGTAAGGTCGGGGCGGCGCTGAGATTTGATGGGACCAATGACTACGTTCAGACCCCGTTTGTCGGACTAAGTTCATCAGCGGCGTTTACCATCTCATTTTGGCTGAAACGCAATGCAGTTGGGACAACTGCTCCATTTTTATCAGCGTACGACTCGAACTCGCTACGTTTGGATATTCAGCCATACAGCGACAATTTTATATACATAATATTTGGCGCTCCTTACGCTTACTACTCCTATAGCGCGGTCACTTGGACCCAGTTCGCAGTAGTTTTTGACGGAGCCGCATCGCCAAGACTGAAACTCTATATTGATACCTTTGTTCAAACCGTTGCGGGCAGTTCTGGTGCCATACCGGCAACAACAACGGCTATATCTTCAGGGTTGCAAATAGGGCGCACAGGAGAAACTGGTGGCGTTTTCGGGGCGGGTCTCATCGACGACATCCGCATCTACAACCGCGCACTCTTACCCGACGAAGTAAAGCAGCTCTACCTTGACCCGTACTGCGACATGGAGCGACAGCGCGGGGCGATTAAGTATTTTTTGCCGAGTGTGGTGGCTTCTAGCTCGTCTGGTGGTGTTACGCCCGCGTGGTTACGCAGGCGTCGGCGCCAAAAACAAGGCACTCTAACGATGTCGGAACGCATTAGATGACGAATCGCGTCTATGGCAAATGAAAGCGCCCTTTTCCACACAAACTTCTCCCAAGGCGAAATCTCCGATTACGTCGAGAGTCGCGTGGACGTGGCCAAGCGCGCAAACGGCGCGCGCGTCATTGAAAACTTCTGGCCTATGCCGGAAGGCGGTGTGATTCGCAGGCCCGGTACTAAGTTTATTTGCGAGGTAAAGGACTCAAGCAAGTTTACGCTGGCCATCCCTTTTGAATATTCGACCACGGACGCGTTTGTTGTCGAAGCTGCGCATCAGGCGTTTAGGTTTATCAAGAACCGCGCCCAAGTTGTAAACGGTCCAACGCCGGTAGAGGTAGCGAGTCCATACGTGGAAGCCGACTTGCGAGACATCCATTACGAGCAGAGCAACGACTTTCTTTTCATGACCAGCATCAATCCGGCCATTGATGTGCAAAAGCTCGCGCGCGTAACCGATACCAGTTGGACATTAGCCGACTTCAACGCGCAGCCATCGCCGTCCTTTGACGCTGACGAAAGCCTTGGCGTGGTAGGAGCGCCCAGCGCCAATACAGGCGCAGCCGTAACCTGGGCCGTTGGCAGCAATCTGTTTTTAGCAGGCGATGTCGGCCGCCAAATTATCGCCGGTTCAGGCCGGGGCGTTATTACCGCCATCATAGCCAACGGCGCAACGGTCAGGGTACTTGATCCGTTCTCGGCGGTCTACACCGCTGGTCCTGCTACCCTAATCAGTTCAGGGGCAACGGTTACAAGCACGGCGCATGGCATCTCGGCCAATCAGTTTGTCGTTCTTACAAGCGGCGCACAGTCAGGCGAGATCCGCCAAGTGGTGTCTGTCACCAATGCCAATGTGTTTGTAATAGACTCGGCTTTTTCGTCCGATCAAAGCGTGGCCGTTACCTGGAACAAGACAAGTGGGATTGCCGCGGGCCAATGGGTGTTAAGGCTAGCTCCGCAAGCGACGTTACAGGTCAGCCAGAGCAGCGTGGGCGCAGCGGTTGGCACGCGCGTGCGCTTGGATACCAACGTGCCGGCGTTGCGCACTACCTACTTAAACAAGATCGTCAAGCTATTCGGCGGCGCGGTAGAGCTGACCAACATTATCGACTCACAGAACGCTGATGGCCAGATCATGAGCCCGTTGACCGATATGACTACGCATCCGTCTACGGCAGCGGTAGGCGCATGGAGACTTCAAGAGTCTAGCTGGACAACGGCACGCGGACGCCCGCGCACGCTCCGCGTTCATCAGGGGCGCTTGGTGTTTGCCGGTACTCTGGCGCAGCCGAACACGATATGGGCGCCTGCCCTAAATGATATTTACAATTTTGCCACGGGCGCGTTGCCTACCGATCCTTGGGAGTACACGTTTAGCGGCGGCAAGCAAAACCCGATTCAATGGCTGGTATCGTTAGGCTCGCTGTTTATCGGCGATGCTAAGCGTGAGCATTCGGCCAAAGGCCAGGGCATTGACGCACCGATCGGCGGCGACGAAACGCCGTTCGTCAAAAAGCTTAGCGAGCAAGGGTCTATGCACGCGCAGGCTATCACGGTCGATAACGCCATTGTTGCGCTCCAGCGTTTCGAGCATGACGTTGTTCAGTTTGCTTACTCTTTACAAGACTCAGCCGATGGCGAGAGCTTTGTCCCGACTGACCTGACCGACTTTGCCAGACAGATCGGCGAAATGGAGTTCGCTTTGCACGCGCCGGTCTATTACCAGAAGCCCTACTCTATTGTGTTTCACCCATTGAAAAATGGGCAGCTCGCCGGGCTTACCTTTAAGCCTAGACAAGAAGTAAAGGCATGGGCGCGCACCAAGACTGACGGCGAAATAGAAAGCGTGGCCGTTGTGCCGCATGAAAACGGCAGGTCCATGACGGTCTATCTGATCGTCAAGCGCATTATCAACGGCGTAACCAAACGCTACTGGGAATATTTCGAGGACAATTCCTCGACTGTCTCCGCGCGCGGCTGGTCCAGCCTGCAAACAGACTGCGCCAAGGTGGGCACGCTTTTAGCCGGCGCAACTACGATTACCGGGCTGTCGCACTTGGAAGGCAAGACGATTGACGTTGTGATTGGCCGTACTGCCATTGCGCCTAAACTGGTCACGGGTGGCGTGGTCACGTTGGATGTAAACGAAGCGCCAGAGGCGGACACGTACTATGAGGCCGGGCTTCATTACGACTCGACGTTGACGACCGTGCGGCCGGCCATCCCCGGACAAGTGACCGAAGGCTTTAAGCGCGCTTGGCCAGTGGTCTTTGCCAGACTAAAAAATACCATTGGCGGCAAGTTAAACGGATTGCCGTTGAAACAGAAAACGTCGGCGCGAATGTTTTCAGGGTTGGCGACGTTAGAGAACGTTAAGACGGCAGATGACTATGACGGCGCTTTGACGTTTACGCAGACACAGCCCTATCCGATGACGATAATCAACGTGTCGGGCCGTGTGCAATTCGCGGACAAGATGGCCTAATGAAAACCGAACTCGTCACGCTAAAGCTGGAACACCTGCACGCGCTTGGAGAAGCCAACGCCTGGGAGAATTCCATGCGCCTGAAGTATCCCAGCTTCTGCCTGCTTGCCGATGGCGAGCCTGTAGCCGCTGGCGGGATTATCAGATTGTGGGGCGATGCTGATCCAACGGTTGGCAAGGCGTGGACGGTTCACACGCAGCGGGCAAGATCTAGCGCGCTGATCATGAGAAGAATTCAGAAGATCGTGCGCCAGCAGATCCCATTGGTGCGCGATGCGATGGGGCTTGTCAGGCTAGAGTCTGAAACATTGGACAAGCCGCAGTTCTGTACGTGGCTGTCTCGGCTAGGATTTATCGCAGAGGGAAGGATGCCGAAATATCTTCGCGGCGAGGATTATTTCAGGTTCGCATGGACTAAATAAAATGGCTCAAGCGCTTCCCTTTATCATGATGGCAATGACGGTCGCGAGTACCGTCAGCCAAATGGCCGGCAACTCACAACAGGCCAGTGCATCGAAGGATGCGTACAAAGAGCAAGCGAAGATTATTGACCAGGAGACAGCGCTTAATCGAGCCGCCGCGGCAAAGCAAAATCAGTTTGTTCTTGCTAAAAACCAAGCCCGTCAAGCGGCAGCGGGCGTTGATACCAGTTCCGGTAGTCCGCTTGAGTACGACTTGGAACAGGCGTTTAACGCTGGGATGCAAGAGTCAACGATTCAATGGGAAGGCGACTTGAAGAAGCGCCAGGCCAAGATGGGCGCGTACAATGTCGGGCAAGCGCTGCCAGGGGCGCAGACCGGCGCACTGTTACAGGGCGGCTCGCAGCTAGCCAGTTGGTACGGCAAAAGTTCGTGGGGTAAGCCATGAAAAACTTCGCAGCGCCGCTTATCGGGTTAGGGGTGATCCCGACTACCCGTGGGCCTTTGGATGCGCTCACCGTAGCGCGGGCGCCTAAGGATCAGCGGACCAATGTATTTAAGCAAGTCACGTTCAATCCACAAAGCGCTTGGGATAGATCGGGGATTGCGGAGATGTACGCCACGGGCGGCAAAACACCAGGGATGCTCAACTAAATGCCGGGGCTTTTACGCATACAGCCAGCACAGGCGCAGGTGGATTCGCGGCAGGTTATGCCGGGGCGCAATTCTTTGCAGGAGACTGGCAAGGCGCTGGGCGAGGTCAACGATGTCGGCGAGACGTTGTTCAAGCTAAACGATGGTGCCGACAAAGCCAATGCAACAAAGTTCGCGGCGATCTATAAGGCGAACGGCGAGGATTCATTAAAATTAAACGCGCAGCGGATTACAGATCCAGAAGAATTTAGAACCAAAACTGCTGAGGAGTTAAAGATTCATCAGGAGAACGCATTCAGCGCCGTGCGATCGCCTAATGCTCGCAAGTATTTAGAGGCGCTGATTGGCGATGATGCCAAGAAGTTTCAGACACAGCTTGAATTTGAGCATTACAATAAAATCAAAGACGGCGCATTAGGCGACACTACGCAGGCGCTAGACAGCTTGGAAAAAGCGGCGATCGCGGAACCCAATGATGATAACAGGCGCGGGATAGCGCAAATGGTCGGCAACTTGATCGGTGGCATGACGAAAAACGGCTACATGAAAAAGGATGATGCCGGGAAAGAGCTGGTCAGGTGGCGCAACCGTGTCGAGTCGGAGCGGTTAAACTTAGAGGCTGCGCAAGACCCGGTTGGTTTCTACGTGCGCTACAAAAGCGGCGATATCAAAGGCGACTCGACAGCGGTTCAGCGGGCGTTGGATATTGCTGGAAAGGTTGCCGATCACAACGCGCGTCAGGACAAGACGATTGGCGATGCTGTTTCAAGGATGGCCGAACGCGCATTCGAGCAACGGGCCGAGAAAAGAGAACTCGACGTTGATCAGCTCAATGAGGCGGCGCGTTGGTATGGATGGCCCAAGGAAAAGGTTGACGGTCTCATCAACATGCAGATCGGCATTAAGGTGGCATCGCCCTATGAGAAACAGTTAATCGAGCACGCTATGACGCCGGTTGATAGCAATGCGCGACCCGGTGCGGGCAATGTTGCCACGGCCGAGCGGAACCTGCGCCAGTTGCTAAAAGATAGAAACGTATCAGCCGACTCGCAGGAATACCGTGGCGCGATGCGAAGGCTCCAAGGAATAACTAGGGGCTTGGACATTAGTGGCGACATGCAGGAGCGCCGTACAGAGTTTGATGCGCGCCAAGGCATTTCAGATCTTTACCATCAATATTTGCCCGGCAATAACAGCCCCAGAGTTACAGCGGAGCGTGCTGAACATATGCGTAAGGTTGATGCAATGCCGGCTAATGAGCGCCGGGCGTATGTAAAGGAACTGGAACAAAAGTTTGAGAAACAGAAGCGCGAAAACCAGGGACCGCAGCTTCAGAGGGAAAAACTGCGCGGCTTGCAGCTAAAGTGATATGCCGTTCGTTCCTAAATTTACGCCGAGCGAATTGAACACGATCATGGAGTCCATGAAAACGTACCCGCCTGAAGCCGTACAGCGCGATTATGCGACTGGGCAAATCCCGCTGAAAGAAAAGCTGCATATCTTGCAGCTCTACGGGGCGGCGCAGAAAGAAGCGGCGATAAGGACTGATATTGCTGAGGCCGAGAAAAAGACTCAGGCGGTCGGCGAGCTTGGCGGCGGCGGATACAAGGACTCCGCAATCGGCGAAGCCAAGTATTACGCGCAGAGCGTGTTCAATGAATACAAGGCCGCATGGGATGCGGCAACGGCGGAAGGCGGCGGCAAGAAATCAGAAGCTGTGTTCCATGCCATGATGGGCAGTCTTAACGTTCTTAAAGCGTACGATATTCCTGGCGACATCATTGAGCGCTGGGTATTAGAGAAATTCCCCGAGTCGCCGGGCTTTGCGCGCGCGGCTAATTGGGCGGTGTGGCTACCGACAAACTTCTTGGGAATCAGCACACTACTCAAAGCGCCATTCAAGGCTGCCGAGAAAGCAGCCAAGGGCGCCGTGACAGTGGGTAAAGCCGTAGCAGAGGAAGTTAAGTTTCTACGCGACCCGGTAAAGTATGCCGTGGCTCAGGCCAAGGTAACGGACGCTATGATGGCAACGAAGCTCGCAAAGGCGACTGCGGAGAACTCCACGCGCAAGGGCGCAGGAGTGGCTGGCGCCGCAGTGGCGGCCGAAGCTAAGGGCGGAATGCAAGCTTTCACTACCGCTGAGCCGGCTCTTGCTCCCGGTGTGGCGCAGACTGCCGAGAAAATGCTTGCCCCACAAGACCTAGAAAAGATGACCGTCACCGAACTCATAAAGCATTACGAGGAACGGTCATCGAAGATGATTCGCAGCAATACCGAACCGTTCATGTATGGCGGCGTTTCACATGAAACAACCAGGGCGGCGGCGGATGCAAGCCCTTTAACCTTTGCCGACATCGTTGCGCGCGGGCCTGATGCGCCAATATCGGCGACTGAACTTGAGTCGATAGGCAGGGTCCACGGCGAAGTGTCCAAGGGATTCAATGCAATCGTGGACGAAGCTGCGCAGCACTTAGACGATATTCGCACCGGGCAGAGACCCGATCTGGTGGCGGCGTATAAAGCTCACTTAGCGGCAATGGAGATCAGTAACCCGGCATTTTTGAGCGGGCGCGGTCAAGCAGGTCGGGCGCTGCAATACATGGGAACGTTGCAGGACTTGGTTGGCGAATCAAAAGTGTTCGACACCATAACGCGCTCGCTAGGGTCGGAGAAGCTACTTGACGGATCAGACAGCGCCATCGCTTACACTATCAGCAAGGTTGCCGCTTTAGGAAACGCTGAGCGCGAGCAGATGGTTAAGACAGCGGCGAGCGGCAAGTATGAGCCTGGAACCTTGCGGCTGTTCTTTAAGTCCCTGCTTTTCTGGCGCCCAGGTATCCATGTCGCGAACGTTACGGGCAACACCGGATCTATTCTCACGCATGGCGTCAACAAAGTTGCTGCCGCGCTAGACCCAGCTTCGGACGTTAGCCTGCGCGAGGCTGGCGCGTACTTTTCCGGCATGTGGGATACCAGGAACAAGTTTTTCGAGCTGTGGCAGAAATCTGCGGAAAACTCCAGCAAGTCTCTTGCAAAGGCCGGGATTGAAGGCACGGCAACCGGCAACATGGTCAAGTATGGTCCTTTGGGATGGCTGGGCTTTGAAGATGAAATCATGGGCGGTGTTGTCGGTCATGGACTCGCCAAGGAAAAGGCAATCAAAGAGGGGCTTACCAAATGGGATGAAATGCGCGAGGCGGTAAAGGCGGGAGCGCTAACGCTTGAGCCCGGCATGAATAGAAGGAAATTTCTCGCCAACCATATCGAATCGGCAATGAGCGACCCGCACAATTACGAGCGGCTGCTCAGCGAGACTGAAAAAGAGGCTGATTATATTTTGTTTCGCAGTCCTTTGTCTCGCGGTGGCGAATTGGGCGCTAGGTTTATCCGCGAAACGCCGTTGGACTACTTCGCGCCAGTGGTCAAGTTTCCCATTAACGCCATGAAGATGGCGCGTGACTGGACGCCTGGGCTTCAGATGTTAAGCAAGGATTTTGTTGAGGCAGTGGCTGAAGGTGGCGCAAGAGCGGATATGGTGCGCTCGCGCATGACGCTGTCATGGATGATGTCTAGTCAGGTTTACGAAGCGGCGAAAGCGGGGGTTATTACCGGCGCTGGCCCGTACGATCCTAAAGCGAATGACGCTTGGAGAAAAGCTGGCAACGTCCCCTATTCCATTAATGGCGCTCCTATCAAGTGGATTGAGCCGTTTGGAACATGGTTCGGCGGCATTGCGGACTTTGCGCAGGCGCGCGCCGAGATGACCGACGACAATGCCGAGAATCTATTCACGGCTTTTATGATGGCGGGTGCCAAGGGAATCGAAAACAATTATTGGCTGCGCATTATGAACTCGGTCACTAGCTCTATCAGTGAGGTCAAAGTCGCCAACGATTTGAACGATATTCTGGGCAGCGTCGGCAAGGTGCTACTGCAACCAGTGAAAACGGTTGCCAGTCTTGGAACGGGCGCGCGACCCATAGCTGAAGCGCGGAACCCAGAGAACCCCGACATGAGATTCTACGGCGAGCTTGGCGATTTGAAGAATTGGTTTTTAGCCGGAACGATCTGGGGAAAAGACACTAGGGCGAAACTGAACAACAGCGGGCAGATTGAAATAATTCCGCCGATCATGGGCGCCAAATGGTTGCAGGAACACACTGGGATGTCTGAGGCTTGGGCTCGCGGGATAATGGGCATGATTTCACCGCCGATAAGGGAAGGCGGTGGCGAGCGTGATCCGGTGTCACGGTTTCTCGATAAGCATGAGGTCAAGCTGCACGATAACTGGAAATATTACGGGGGTTCGGCTGATCCTGAAACGCCATTACCGTTAACGTCAGCCAAGCCGCGCGTCAATCTAAGCGGCGATCAGGCTTATAACTGGAAGTTCATTTCCCTTAACGACGTGCGCGAGTACGGGACAAATAGAACATGGGGCGAGGCCATTCAGGCGCTTGACGATGATCCTAGCTTTGCGGCTAAGCCGCAGTACGAGAAGCAGCAAGAGGTCAACCGGCTCTATGCCAGTTTTAGACGTGACGGAATTGAGGCTTTAAAAAAAGTCGATCCTGATATTGTTGCCAAGGAACAGCAGCGCGATTTGCTTGATGCGCAGCGCAAGAATCAGCCGGGCATTTTGCATCAGATTTTCGGCATTGCTAACGAAGTCGCACAGCAGCCAGCACCGCCAGCGGAACCGACAGCACCGGCTGCCGTGGAGTATGTGCCGATGGAACAAGGAGCTACGCAATAACTTAAACTTTTAAATCAGCATGGCTCATTGTCGGTTCTGGCCAGGACTGACGTTGAGTCGCCCCAGAAGAGAAACGTCGCTTGTTTTCTTGTGCACAAGCAGGGAAGCAATGCGGCGTTTTCTTTTTCTGGGGCCTGGGAGAGAAAATCGAAATGAGAAAACTATTTTTAATCTTCTGGCTTGCACTGGCGATACCACTGTATCCCACTCTCTCCCCTGCCACCGTATCGGTAAACGACGCGCGCGTTGAACTGGTCGGCAACGGATCGCTGACGGCCTTCGCTTATGACTTCAAGGTTTTGGACAAGACCCATATGGCGGTCTATGTCGGCGGCACGCTGCAAACGGTTGACGTGAACTACACGGTCGGCGGCGTAGGTGCTGCCAACGGCGGCACGATCACTTTCACCACGGCACCAGCAGCCGGTGCACAGGTTCTGTTCTTGCGCAACGTTCCCATGAATCAGCTCAGCACCTACGTTGCTAACGAGCCCTTCCCTTCTACGCGCATAGAGCGCGACTTCGACAAGCTATGGATGGCCATCCAGCAACAGAACGAGGCCATTGGCCGGTCCTTGCGAGTGCCGGTGACTACGGGCGGGCCGCTCTCGCTCGTGCCTGACGCCGGTAAATGTATCGGCTGGAACGACGCAGCTACCTTGCTGGCCAACTTAAACTGCGGCGGTTCTGGCAGCGGCAGCGGCGGCTCAGCGCCGGGCGGCGCCGATGGCACGCTTCAATATAGAGTCAGCAGCACCACTCTAGGCGGCGTCAGTGGGGTTACTACCAACGGGACAGGGCTGTCGATTAGCAGCGGCAACTTGACCGCGACGGCGCCTATCTTTGACACCACTTTCAAGATGACCGCTGGCGGTACTGATCGCGTAGTATTCGCCTTGCCATCGCAGAACGTGGTCCAGATCGGTGGCGTGGGCGACAGCAAGACCACGGCGCTGCATTTAAACCCCGGCCCTGGAACCTTGCCGACCGACACCATTACTGAGTTCGTGCTGGGCAGGACCAACAGTCAGGCGTTTGGCGGCAACTATGGGCGCGTTAGCCTGACTAATATTGGTTCCGATTTTAGCAATGCGTCAGGAATCTATCTTGAGTACGGCGGTACAGAAACGCCCGGTCCATTCATCTTTCACTTGGGCGTGGAAAGTCCGGCCGCGACGTTTACGAACTGGGAGTTTCTGCGCTTTGCCACTACGGGAACGGCGGAGGCTGCGTTTACCGGCTCCAGCTTGTTTGGCGCGACCGATGGCACGAGCCGCAACAAAGTCGTTCTGTCCATGCCCGACATCGGCGGCGTCGGCCAGCGCGACTCTCACGCCCTACTCTGGGAAGGCAAAGCCAACGATGGCACAGAGCGCGGCGTGTGGTGGCGGCAAAAGGTGGACGTTACCAGCAACGCAGGCGCTTCAACGTTCCTGTTACAGCGAAACTTAAACGGCGCTGGCTGGTCCACGGCGATGTCCATAACAAGCGCTGATGTGGTCAACCTACCCGGTTTAACCGCGTCCCTTAACGTCTGTACCGACGCCAATAAGAACCTAGTCTCATGCTCGGCTGGCGGGGCCTTGTCCGGCCTGACGGCTAACAAGCTGGTGCGCGCAACCTCACCTACGGCTGTTACTGGGTCTACCCTGTTCGGCGACGATGGCACCACGGCGTCTGTCGGTAACACGTCCACCAAATGGCTCGCGCCGGATTTTACTTCTGCGGCGACTGGACAAACTACTGTTGTTTTGCCGGCCGGTGGAACCGCAGTCGTTGTAGCCCCAAAGGACTGTAACGCGCTGGTAGCAGGCGACGTTATCAAGTCGATCAGCGCGACCGGCGTGATTAGCTGTATGACGCCCAGCGCTGGCGGGACTTTAGCCACGGCTGGATCCGCTACGGAACTGCAAGCCAGGGGTAGCGCAAATACCCTCCAGGCTATTGCTGGCACCAGCACGAATGGATCGACCCTAACTATCGCCAACGGCGTTCTGCGCGTAGACCGTCCCTGGATAACCACGGGGCTGTTAGGCGCGACTGGCACAACGATGCTGTCCTTTGTCGAGGTGGCCAGCGCCAACGCAGGGTTAGAGCTTACAAACGCTTCTACGGCCGCTCCTACAGTTGCGATGGCGCCGTATGGCTCGCCCACTGATTTAAACCTCCAGTTAGCGGCTAAGGGCGCGGGCATCATCTGTCTTGGCGCCTGCCCAGCAGGGCAAGCGACCGGCGTTCAATACTTCGGCACGGTGATTGTCCAGGGCTCTACCAGCGGCAGCATCTCCATCAAGGGTCAAGCAGCGGCGGGAACCTACAACTTTAACATGCCGACCACGGCGGGCACGGCGGGCCAGGTGCTGGCTTCCCAGGGCGGTGGCTCAACGGCGATGACTTGGATAGACCCGGCTGGCGGCGGCACGCTGCTAGGGCTGACGACAACCTACAACTCGGGAATCTTGAGCGTCACCAACTCTGGCGTACAGCAGACCACAACGGGAACGTGGACATGGACTGTGGCGGGAACCTCTGGCGGTATCCCTTACTTCTCCAGCGCCAGCACATGGGCGTCAAGCGGTGCGCTGACAGCGAACCTTCCCGTCATTGGCGGCGGCGCAGGCTCAGCCCCAACAGTGGGAACGCGTTCAGGCAATACCACAGAATTCGCTACCTCGACCGGCAGCAAGACCACGAGCAAGCAGCTCATGTTTGATGCCAGCGGCAACGTGGTTGTGTCGGCCTACGATGTCGGCACAGCAACGGCGGCTGGCGATGTCACGATGTCGGTAGCGACCGGCGTAGACAACGTTGTCGTCAGAACTGACGGCACTGGTAAGGGCGTTCAGAGAACCGGCGTTGTCATTGACGACAGCGACAACGTAACCATTCCTGGCAAGTTGGCCTTGGGCGGTGTGGTCAATCCCTGCGATGGCACGGCGGGTTGTATCTTCTTTGGCCAAGGCACGGCGCCTGCTGGACTAGGAACGACAGGCATAGAGCTTTACGCGCCAACCTCGGTTACTTCCTACAAACTGGTCTTGCCAAGCGCTCAGGCAAGCGGTGTTAGATTTCTACAGAATGACGGTACCGGCGTGCTCAGTTGGTCGGTCCTGACTGGCGGCGGCGATGCGCTAGTCGCTAATCCGCTCTCTCAATTCGCTGCTACCACCTCGGCGCAACTGCGCGGGGTTCTCTCTGATGAAGTTGGTGTTGGTCCCGCCGTCTTTGCTTCGGCGACAACTTTGACCGATGGCGTGCGCGTCAATCAAACGGTCAACAATACGCCGATCGTGCTTATGTACCGCGCCACGGACACCAGCCCTACTGGTGCGGCGCTGGATCTTAAAAACGCGGCTGGTAACTCCTCGTTATTCACAGTTGACGTAAACGGAATCATGACGGTGGGCGCCGTTCCGTCAGCAAGACTGACCGGCGTATCTGGCTCAGGGAATGCCTGTCTCGTAACCTCGTGCACGCTTGTAACGCCGACGCTTAGCGGTGGCGGCGCTACGCTCACCCTGGACACCACTGCGGTCTGGGCCGATTACAACGACAACACCGCGCCGGGCGTGTATCCGCGCGGCCTCATGGGACGGTCCTATGATGCTACTCCGCACAGCGTTCACGTAGGCGGGAGAAAGGCGCGCGGTACGCCGGGGAGTCCGTCGAAGGTTCTGGTTAATGATTTCACTGCTGCGTTCGTGGCCGAAGTATACGATGGATCTTTATGGCCAATGACAGGGTTCATGACATGGGTGATGGACGTGACCCCAACAACGGGATCAGGCATCGCCGAAAGTCATTGGCTGCTAAACACCGGCGGCGTTGATGCTCTGACAGTCAATGCGGTTTATAGCAGCTACTCCAATATTTCAAACGTTCTTGGCGATCTGCGCATCGGTCCTGCTGGTGCAAGCCTGCTCTCACTTACCACCAACGGCACGATACGCTGGAACCTCAATGCGGGTCATCTGCTTACAGCGGCTGACAACACCTACGACATCGGCGCATCGGGAGCGACAAGACCACGCACGGTTTACGCAGCGACAAGCGTAATTACTCCGGTCGTGACTGCGACAGGCTTGATCACTGGCGGCTCGTTTAAATCTGGGGCTCCAGCGGGCGGCACAAGCGGCACTTGGAAACTTGGTGTGGCGGCGTCGGTTTCCCCGACATCGCCGAACCGCACTATCGAAGTCGATATCGGCGGAACGATTTATTACATCCATGCGAAAACGACCAATGACTAATATCATCCTCGCCCTACTCGTCCTTGCTTCGCTGGCGTTACCCGTACAGTCCGGGGCGGCGACCTATTACGTCAGCACCACGGGCAGCGATTCCGCTATCGGCAGCGAAGCGGAACCTTGGCAGACGATACGCAGGGCCTTTGATAATTTCGCGCTGCCACACATGCAGAGTGGAGATACTCTTATTTTCGCTACGGGCGAGTACGATACAGCAGGAACAGGTTTTATCAACGGCTCACTAATGATTCCCAGCGGCACCAATACGACAAATTGCCTGCCGTGGCCGCGTGAGTGGGAGTGCGCGTGGTCTAATCCAACGGTCATCAAAGCGGCGCCCGGTGCGACCGTGGTTTGGCGCAGGTTCATAGCGACATCTACCTGCGGCGGCGCGCCTTGCACAGCACAGGGAGCAACCGAAACGCAAATCAGGGACGGCGTTCATCTGGCGACTCCGGCTGAATGTATCGCTAGAAACGCCGTTCCCTATCCGTGCTGGAGCGGCGGCGGCAACGCACCGGGCTATTTGGCTTGGTACGACGTGTCAACCTATCAGACCATCGAAGGATACGTGATGGCGCTCTGGCGTCCGTCTCAGTACGTCGTATTCGATGGCATCCACTTTGACGGTCGCGGAATCGTGAAGGGCGGCACGGTCAGCTTATCTTGTAACACCGGCTGCACCATTACGGGATGGGACGGGCCTAAGAATATCCGCTTTCAAGACTTAGAGATTCGGAACTCTACGGCCTCCTGCGTCAATATGCCTGGAGCTGTCACCGAAGTCGCGACCAATTATCAATTTATCAACGTGAAAATTCATGACTGCGGCGTGCCTTACGATACAAACTATTACGCTGGCGATCCTGCACAGGGGTTGGCGCGGCTTCATCCAAATGCGCGATTTTACCATCCTTGGTATGCGCACACCGGGCACAATTATTTAATTAACTCAGAAGTTTACTCAAGCGCTGGCACAGGGCTAGCCCCCGATGGCGACGACAATGTGGTTAGAGGGAACTTTATTCACGACAACGCCACATTTGGTATTGATTTTAGCGGGGGCAAGCATTGGCTCGTCGAAAATAATCTTTTTTATAATAATGGTCCTACTGGAATTAGAGAGAGATCGGGCGCGGGGGGACATATTTTTCGCAACAACACGGTTGTCGGAGGCCCTTCGATGAACAGCCCAACGTCGCTTGGCTACAGATGGGGATTAGAGCTTAACCGCGGCGCATTTGGCATGCTCGTTGAAAACAATATTTTCCAAGGATTCACCACAGGCATTCGGAACGATGCGGAGTATTTTACCTGCTACGATTACTCTCCGAACAACACAGTTAGAAACAATCTCATTTACAACGCTTCGCCTGGGCAAGAGATTGTAACTAGCGGCTCATGCAGTAGCGACAGTAGGCATCCAGGCGCGTCCATTTCGCCGCCGATTCTCAGTGGCAATATACTGAACTCAAACCCGCTCCTGACAGCCTGTAACAACACGGCCTGCACCGATTCACGGTTAAGTTCGACCAGTAGCCCAGCTTACAATGCGGGGTTTAACAACGGCTTGGTTGATGACCGGCTTGGCAACGTGCGCCCGCTGCCCGTTGGCGGCACGATCGATATAGGCGCTGACGAATACTGTACGACTGGCTGCAACACGCCCCCGACAACTGGCGTTTTGACGGTCTTATCCACCGGGCAGGCAACGGGGGTTTCCATCCCCTACACAGTGACAGGCGGCACTTGCACACCGTCTAGCCCTGTCGTCACAAGTTCTTCGTCCGCAATCACATGCGGACTTAACGCAACGGTGACTCTAACCGCCCCGGCTACATCTACCAACGGCAACTTCGGCAACTGGGTAGGCTGCACCACAAGCGATTCAGTTGCGCGAACCTGTAGCAAGCTCATAACCGGCGGCGCCGTTGTCACCGCGAATTACGGTACGACTCATACTCTGACTGTCACATCGTTAGCGCCGACCAGCGGGATTGTCATCACCCTCGGTGATACCAGTGGCAATTTAAATCCAGACTTAGACGGCAAGACAGGCTGTACAACTTCGGCAACGCTTCCCAATCCTTGCGTGTTTACGTTTGCGACCGATGCGGCAGTTTCAATCTCAGCGCCGGAAATCATACCGGGCGTGGGCGTGCCAAATTATTTTGGCGGCTGGACTAACTGTCCAGTGCCTCAGACCGTGCCGAACTATAGCGTGTGCAAAATGCAGATGGGCGTGGATAGAACCATCATCGCGAATTTTTCCGGCAACGGCTGTCACATCCATAAGGATCTGACCCGTCCACCTTGGAATAGCACCAACGGATTAGCGGTGACTTTGTGTGATGGACCGATCGGAATCTTTACCGGACCCCCAGGGTTCACTACTCGCCTTGGACATCAGCCGCAGGGCGCAACCGGCGTCATCGTTGGAAACCCGATATTTTACGACGGCGATTCGGATTACATCTATGTCGACTTTACCGTCAACACAACGCCATGCTCCGATGATCCCGTTGGGTTTACCTGCCGACCAGATGGGTATCTGACTACATTTACAACCTTAACCGAAAGCGTCCTAGATACGACAATCACGACAAGCCCAGCCCTGCAATCAACAAATCAATCCCCAGTGTTTGAGTTCACTGCAAGCGGCGGCACAGGTCCGTACACGTTCCAATGCAGCCTAGACGGCGCAGCGTTCAGCACTTGCTCATCGCCCAAGAGTTTTGCCGGGCTAGCTTATCAGAGCCATACGTTCCAGGTGCGCGCTATTGATAGCGTGCCGACTACCGACGCAACGCCGGCCAGCTACACCTGGAGCATCGTTCCTACTTTGCCGCCTACGATAGCGTTTACTGGCGGGCCAACTCAGCCAACCAGTTCAAGCCAGTCGGCAACGTTCACGTTCACAGCGTCCGGTTGCTCGGCTAGCGGCTGTTCACTTCAATGCCATCTGGACGGCGCGGTACCGACTAGTTGCACTAGCGGCATTGCGCTTACCAACGTGCCCGCTGGCAATCACATCTTCTATGTAAGGGCTATCGACAACGGCACCAGCTTACAGTCAACCGAAGCGTCGTATTCGTGGGCGATTGTTCTAGCCGGCGGCGGCACGTTCGACGTTAATACCTGCGTACAAATCATCGCGCCGAACGGGGCCAACTTTGCCGCGCTCAATATCAACGATGGCTGGCTTTATCCCGGTGGCCCGGCAGTTAATTTCATCGGGACTCAGCCTTTTGACGCCATCGGTGTCATCACACACACCAACGCAACTCTGAACGCGCAGGGACGTACCGGCATCAGAGTAAACTGGCGCTTTCCACAATTGCTGCCCAATGGACCCGGCGGCGCTACTCAAACAAAGAATCGTGACGCCGATACCGGCAGTGCGGCGTATCCCATAGGCGACCCTGACGGATGGATTAGCGTCAACGCAGCTAACATCAAATCCGTCACTTGTCCTCCAATCACGGGGCCTGTAACGCCACCTACCCCCACTGGATCGGTCGTTACAAAAATCGGCGGTGGCGCAATAATCACGCTCGGCGAAGGCACGACAAAAGGCGGGACTCAATGAGATTTGCCGCCGCATTCCTAGCGCTCCTTATAGCCTTGCCCGCGCAGGCCCAGTTCATGATGGGCGGCGGCGGCGCTGCTACGTCAATCAATGGTTGGTCCATGTGTCGGCGCATGAGAATCGATCACACCAAGGTCCCCAACTCGACGCCCGCCACACCGTCAGACTTGTCTAACGCCAGAGTGCCTTTCGATTCCAAGGTGAACCCTGGCCTGCAAAACGATTTGAAGAAGCTAGCTTACGGCGGTGTCGTGACCAATGATCTAACCGGCTATGACATTCTCTTTTATCCCGATGCTCTGGGCGGTGCTGGCGGTGCCAAGATTCCCCATGAGCCGATCTTTTACGATGGCACCACGGGCGAGCGCTTGGCTTACTTGAAGATAAACGTTTCCCATACCGTGGATACTTTCTTCTGGGTTTGCGCAGGCAAGGCTTCGATCGTCACCGATCAGGCAGACACGGCCAATGTGTACCATTCGAGCTACAAAGGCGCGTGGAACTTTGGTACGCCAACCTCGCTCAGCGTTGACAACTCAACGGCTAACTCGATCACAGGGACCAACAACAACGGCGTTACGGCCATTCAGGGACAGTTTGGTGCCGCAGCGCATTTTACTAGGGCATCTACCCAATCGATTGGCCTTGGCAACCCCACGGCGCTGCGTTTACAGGACAGCCGCACAATCGAGTTCACCTATCACCTAGATACGGCGCCAGCGGCGGGCGCGGGTGGCGGCGGTAATTATTTCACGATCTACAAAAAGCAGGATGAAGACGGCGGGACATGGGCGCGCATTGGAAACTTAGCCGATGTCAACGGCAACGGCCCGACGATGTACTTGAATGCGTCGTCTGCGGGCGGCGCCGTCATTTCAAACAACGCAACTCCACTGGCTGGCGACACCAAGCAGGTGGCATTTGTTTACGATCGCTCGACCCACACCATATCTGAATACGTCGATTGCGCTCTAGCGGCGACCTACGATTTTTGGCCTGGGGTGTCTGATTCAGGACCGAATGCGGCGATCGGCGGCGGCATGAATGGCTGGATAGGAAATTTAACAATATCCGATGTTGCGCGCCATTCTGACTACGTTGTGATGGGCTGCCTGATGCACAAGAACCCCAGCCTGATTTTAAGCGCGGGGCCACGGCTATGAATGAACTGACGGCGAAAGCCTCACCGTCAACTACGGACCCTTTTTCAGGGGTCGAAAGGCTCTCATTAAGCCGACGCACCGTCAGTCGAATGCTAAGGAGCGACGGCCCACGACCTTTGATGAGAAGATCGCTTCGGTCATCATCCGGGCGCATCGCGGGATTGATATTACTCTTTTTGCTGCTTCCCGCAAGCGCATTCGCGCAAACCATCGGTGGCCGCATTGCCTTTGGTGGCCGGCCATCGCAGGCGCTGATACAGAATGCGCCGGTGTGTGCCTCGCTAACAAACGTCACGAGCATTAGCGTCGGCATCAACGCGCAGGGTGCTAACCGCTTGGCGCTGGCAATCGTTCACTCCAATGAGTTTGCGGCGAACCTGACAGGCATAACTACAGGCGCGCAGAACTTTACGGTTGTCGGCACAGCCGATGATTTCGGCGTCAAGGTTAATATTGCGCGGCTGATCGCTCCTACGCTTGGGACTCAAACTGTTACGGCTAACTTCTCGGCTGAGACCGGCGCGGTAAGTTTGTGCGTTATTAATTTTGAGAATGTAAATCAGACCACGCCAACGCAGAACTATGTTGAAGCATCGGGCGGCGCCGGGCCGGTGTCGCTGACAACATCATCCGCTGTGGGCAATGCGGTCATCTCAGTGTTCGTTGCGGCTAATAACTTTATCAACACCACGAATGATTCTGAGTTGGTCTACACGCAAATAGGCGGACAGCTTGTCGCGCGCATCGGTAGTTTGCCCGGTGCGAGTTCGGTGACGCTGACGCAAACTTTAACCGGCGTGAATGCTCACAATGCGGCCCTAATCGATATCGTTAAGGCGCCATAAATGAAAACCAAAATCTTTTTAATCCTGTTCCTGCTCTTTGCCGGCAAGGCTAGCGCGCAGACGGTTGTTAGTTTCGCGCCTGAGATAATCGGCTCTGAGAATTTCGGCTCCATCGGTTTCGTGCGTACCCATTGGATCACATCGACAAGTCGAATGATCGACTTTCTCCAGCCCGCCTATACGACTTCGATCAGAGCGTACAACCCTGTTGCCGATTCATGGGCGTTCCTATTTCCAAGCGGCAGCGGATCAGGCATTGAGGGCCGCGACAACTTTGGCTCGTTTTATATCCCGGCGTTAGACGAACTCTGGGTTTGGGATGGCTCGCACATAGAGACATTCGACGGCGCAGGCGGCGCTAGATGGGGCGGTCGGTTCAGTCTGGCCAGCAACACTTGGGTTGCGCGCAGCGATCCCGCTCTGTCTAGCGACCCCGACAAGAACAATAAGGGCGGCCCCTTTGACGCGGTGATAGACCTGACGGCCACTGGGGGCAAAATGCTGATTAGTGGCATCGATCCGGCGATGGCTTGGGCAGCGACTTCGAACATGGGTCTTATGCTCGGCGGATCGGGAGATTCTGATAGTAGCCCAGTGTTCCTGTTTGAACCTAAAGCGGGCGGCCCTGAGCCTTACAAACTGACGCTGCTTACCGGCGCGCGTCCGCCGGCACGAACGCAGTGCATGAATTGCATGGTGAGCGACGGTACGAACTTCTTTTTAACTGGTGGGTTCTACCAGCTTCCCGGCGACAACACGCATTACATGAGACAGGACCTGTGGAAGTTCACTGTTGCAACTCGGCAGTGGACGCAGTTAAAGCCGCCGCCTGATATGGGCGAGGCCCCAGCAGTCACTTACGATTCAGCCATCAACGCAGTGGTTTTAAATACCAAGGGCAAAATCTACGTCTACGATATCGCAACCGACAATTGGACTGACAGAACGCCGCCCGGCTTCCCGTGCATATTCAATCAGACGGCGGTCTACATCCCCGCACCAACCAATGCTCACTTCTATGAGGGCGGCAACGATTGCGCGACCAGTAATTCGCCGTTCCAAAATCTCAAGGTCACGCTAAACACGAGCGGGTTCAGCATACCTAATCGCACTTGGGTAGCGCGGCCATTTCACGTTCCTAACGCACCGGCTCATAACTTGGATGGCACGGGCGGTGGCGCGAAGCATATGCGCTGGGCGCAGCGTCCATCCACTGGGATCATCTATGAGCTTGGCGGCGACTGGAGCGCCACGCCTGTCACTAGCGAACAAACCATGTGGCAGGTCGATTTGGTCAATGACACTTGGGTACAGGAGTTGAGTCCTGGCCCACCTGTCACGCATGGATTTCCGGGCTGTGGCAATCAGGGCGAGTTTTATCCTGGCGGTCCCGATGAAGTTGGTTGGGTCTGGGATTCGCTGCGCAATAAGTTCTGGGTCCTGCCGGGGTATTACTTTATATCCCAAGGCGAGTCTCACAGTTGCAGCACTGCGAGTGTTCCTTGGAACGTAGATAAGCCGGGGGTTTTTACCGGCCACTGGCACGTCAACGTCGTTCGCGATGTGACGGGTATCCACTACTACGAAGGCACCCATTGGAGTCAGAAAGAGGGTCCGTCGGGCACGGTAACAATCACTAATATTTCGATACCAGCCGGAACCAACACGCTAATCAACTTGGCAAAGAACGGCATGGGCGCACGGAAGTTGAAAGTGATGACTTACGACCCTGCCACCAAGCTTTGGACCGTTGTTGAAAACACTGGTGAGGAAAATGGTCCACGATGGGCCATCTACGACGCCGCGGCAGATAAGATCCGGCGCGTAACCCCAGGCAACGATCTGACCTTTACCGAGTACGATCCGGCGACAAACACGCGAACCGCAGTTTTCAAAACCTGCGCTGAGGCTTTACCCGGTAGAGCGGATTCAGGCGGTCCGTGCGCTGGCGGCGGCGTATACGTCGGCAGTTTGCAGCCGGGTCAAGACTATCAAGCCTGGGACCCGGTGGATCGGCGTATCTATCTGATCGATCCCACTACGTTTCGCGCCTTTTACTACAACGTCGATAATCACCGACTAGTTGAGATAGCACCGCCCCCAGAGGTAAACCCTGGCCGTATCGCCTTGGCGCGCAGCCAGTGCAATCAATGTTCACTAGGCGATTTTATAATGCCGGTGTGGGACACCGCTAACCACGTCATGCTCTATCCATATGTGGATTTTCTGGATTATTGCGAGCCTGTTGTGCGGCCTTGCGTTGAAGATCCGAACTCGACGAATAAGAAATATGGCTCCAAGCCGGTGCTCCTGATCTATCATCCCGATACAGATACCAATCCATCAATGCGCGACACTTGGGAGATTGACCCCATGTTTCAGCCCGAGGGTCGAACGGTGCGCGCCGATAGTTTCTTTTACGATCAAGTCCATAACGTGATGCTGGCTATCGGCGGGCTTTCTGAAGGCGGTGATGCGGACGGCGCCATCACTCACTATTTTCTCTATCGCTATGGAACCGGAACCGGCGGAACCGGCGGCGGGCCAACCACGGCCACACTCACGGTAAATAACCCGGTGGGCTCTAGCGCATTACCAGTTACGATTACGCCCGTAGACAATTTGGGCCAGGGCAGCGGTAGTACACCAATCACCCGCTTCTACACCATTGCATCTACGGTGACGGTAACAGTCCAAGCCCCGGCCACCTTTGGCGGCAACGCGTTTGCCGGTTGGTCAGGGCCATGCGATCAGCGCACCACCACGGTTGTGGCTAACGATACCTGCCATGTGATCATGACATCGAACAAATCGATTACGCCTGCATACGCAACGTCGCCGCCGGCTAATCGCAGGCTCACTATCACGTCCGTGCCTGCCGGCATTCCCATGACAGTGACGCCGAATGACATAGACGGGCAAGGTAACTGTTTAGGTACGCAGTGTGAACGGGTTTACACCAACGGTACCCAGGTAACTGTAACAGCGCCGGCTACGTTCGCGCCTGACCTGTTCTACACGCTCTGGACTGGCAACTGTACGTCCGTTGCGGGCCGGGTCTGCACTGTCGATATGACGGCGGACAAAACTATCAACGCGCCCTATGTGGCCTGCTCGGCGACGACCTGGCGGCTATCGGCGCAGTTTAGCAACGTGCAAGGGCAATGTGGCTGGACCTATCGCGACTCGGCTGGCGACTTGATGACGTTTGTGACTGGGAGATGGCAGGGGCCGGAAGTGGCGGAGCTTATATTCCCCGGTGGTGTTTTTCACCCCGGTACAACTAGAGCTTCCATCGCACGCTGGACCTCGCCTATCGCTGGAACGGTGCGGATCCAAGGAAATGTTGCGGATGGCGACCCTGCCGGCGGCGACGGGGTTGATGTCACGATCGTTCAGAACGGCACGGCTACGCTGTTCAGTACCACGCTCGCGAATGGAAATGTATCGGGCGTGCCCTATGATATTACCGTGCTGGTCGCCATTGGGGATACGTTAGATTTTAGTGTAGCGCCGAGGGCAAATAGTAATAACGATACGACAATTTTTGACCCCATGATTTCGCCGGCAAATAGCAGCGTATTCGTAGGAGGTGTGGGCATCCGCATCGGGGTCGGCGCGCAACTGGGAAAATGAGGGGGTGATGCCAAGTGTGTACTACGTGTCATTGTTCGCCATGTCAGTGCTCTTTAAGGATAGCGTATCAGCGGGGTAGCGCATCCGCCTAAAACACGCAACCGGATTATTAACGTGCGCAACCAAAGGAGGGGAAAGAGATGGTTAGAATCAACGTAATACTTAAAGCGGTAGCCTTAGCGCTGCTGCTCAGCATTGTCGAAGTCGAAGCTGGAGAGGCGCCCGTGCCTGCGCAGCCACAGACCATTGAGCAAATGACAATGGATCAGTTGTCGGTACAGCAAGGGCGGCTTGAGGCGATGCGGGACATGATGATCAACCAAGCCAATCAGCAAGTGGACCAGATTAACGCGAACCTAAAAGCCATTGCCGATGAAAAAGCAAAACGCGCAAAGCCGGAAGCGAAGGCGACGAAATGAGCTGCGGGGTAGAAACGCTGGTCATATTAGTTCAGCTCGCGCGTGGACTGGTGGCTGCGCCGGAAGGGGCTAACGTCAATCAGTTTCCAAACACAACAACGCTGGAACATCGCTGGCCAGCTTGCACAATGGAATTGACCCTTGAGCCATTCGGTCTGCGCCACTTGACGCGACCGGAACAACTTCGGTGCGAAGCTGACATGGCCGAAGCAAAGGACAAGGACGCCAAGGCAAAACTCGCCGACTACAAAGAGTTCCAGCGCTTGGCGGATAAGTGCAGCGAGCGCGTGGCTGGTACGGGCACGGTTACTCAGTTGGGCACGGTTACATCAAGCGACTTCAGGTTGTTACCCGTTACGGGAGACAGCGGCAATGTGATCTTTTCAGATCCGACTGTATGGAAAGTGCGTGATACAGCAAAAAAATAAACACACCCGGCCCGATCATCATAAACGACCGAACCTCCTGGTTGTGAAATGATGGTGAGCTCTTGACTGGTATGCACTTTTCAACAGCACGGGCCGGGACTAACTATAAGGAGGGATATGGAGGTCGGAAGTAAGGTACGTGTTTCGAGCCACCACTGGCTGAGAGCTAATGCGGCGGGTGTTGTGTTGGAAATTAATGGCGACCGAGGCGATAACGCGTTTCTGGTTAAGTTTGATCAGTCAATCGTAGGGCGCGGCATAGATGGCGACAAGCTGTGGTTGTCAAAGTCACAGCTTGTAGCAGAGCCGAATGGGCGAAAGGAATCAACGCGATAGAAGGGATTATGACCATACATGACGGTAAACTTGGAAACCGGGATAATCCTCGCAGTCATCGGCATGATCGGCGGCGCCATAACATCGCTGCTCTATTACGCCATCATTGTCTCCGGGCGATTCTCAAGACTCGAAGCGAAGTCCGAATCACATGACAAATTCATCGAAATGCTCATGCAAAAGATGGTGTCGATTTTGATTTCACCCCACCATCCAGAGGTTGACAGAATCCTGCTTGCGATGCGCCGCGGGGAAGCGCTGACCGACGATGATTTACGCCTGTTAGACGATGAACTGGAGCGTGAGTATGAGGAAATTTTAAAGAGTCCCGATCAGTATGAGTCGCGTAACATTGAAAGGAAAATTGCTCTCTCATTCTTCATCGCTTATATAGCGGAAAGAAGGCATAGGCGAAAATGTTTACCGAAACCCTGATTGCAATAGCCATCGTGTTCCTGCTTCTGGGGATACGCAAACATTGTACTCTTTACCACCGGCTAGGCTTTTCAAGGTGCTTTTGCTTAATGGCGCTTTCGCCCTGTCTCATGTTCGGCTCAAGGCTTGTAACTTTTACCTTTTCATACGGCTGGCTGCCGAAGATATGGCTAGGCGAATTGAACATGATTAATTCTGTACTGCACGTCTTAGGCGCGGCGTGTTTTTACTTTGGCGCGCGCGATTTGGTGAACATACTGGACCCGACAAGATTATTTATGCGACCTAGGCTTGTTGTGAAAAAAGAAAAGGAGAAATGACGTGACGAAAAAGAAAGATGGTTTGGTGCCGAGTAGAAAGACGGGATCTAGCGCGGCTATCGGCGGCGTGACGGTAATACTGGTTTGGATTGCTAAGGCCTTCGGCAACGTCGACGTACCAGCAGAAGTGGCGTCATCGTTCACGGCTATCCTGATGGCGGCAACTGCTTACGTTGTGCCTAACGCCGAGTAATGGGCCCTTGGAACTGGCGCGAGCGCGTTGAGGTAATCATGTGCATTGCCGCCGGCACATTCCTGGGCGGCTTCGGTGCCATATTGGCGGCGCTTATCGCGTGGTTTGGAATGATGGTGTGAAATGAAATTCTACCTAGAAGTTATCTATGTCTCTATCGCCCTGCTTATCTGCTGGCTCTGCGCACAGCCTGGCTACGCGCAGGTCACGGCGACTGTGACCAGCACTATTTGGGACGTGCAGATCAAAACAATTCCGTCTGTGGTTGAAGTTACTGTGCCAGCATCAGGCAACCCCCGCGATTTTGTTTCTTTGGTTCCACCGTCAGCGCCGAATGCGGACTACTCGAACTGGCGCTACACCAGGGACGCTAAAGCAGGGAAGCTCACCTTTGAGAACATGAAGCCTGGCACTTACGAGCTTAGATACTTTGCCCTGCCCGGCACTACGCCAGCGCCTGGCACGCTCGTGGGCAAGCCTATTCCTGTCATCATTCCTGTGCGCAAGCCCCGTCCTGTGGAGATAGAAAGCCCCGGCAAGGTTTCCATTGAGCGCCGTACCGTGGACAGCAAGGGCGATGTTTCTATTCGCATTAAGGACGACGGAATGGATGTGTCGGTCATCGCAGATAAAAGTGACGACGTTAAGGTGGTGCAAGTACCATGAGCAAACGGGCATTGCGCCGTTACCAAGCACAGACGCACATGATGCGCCGATTAAAAGAGCATCAAGCGCAGGAGTCGATAACGAAGCGCGTACTTAATCGCGTGTGCGAGTGCGACTTTGATGGCAAGCGCCGTGCGCGATTCAAGGAACAACCGCAGGTTTGTAGCTGTATTGGCTGTGGGAACAAGCGTCAGCATGAAGGCCCTACGATGCAAGAAAGACGAGCGGAGTTACCATGAACATTGATGAGATGACAGCCGGGCGCGAGTTGGATGCGCTCGTTTGCGAACTGGTTATGGGCTGGCGGCGAGAACCGCAGTGGGGATTAACGACAATGGGCAAGCCTAACAAGCCAAGCCCAGAAGGAACCTGTTCCGTGACTTCCGAAGTTGTCCCGCACTATTCCACCGACATCGCCGCCGCTTGGGAAGTGGTCGAGAAACTGTGCGAACTCGACGAGTTCTGCCTAATCACATACTTCGGGTCTGGGGGCAAGGTGGACGGGTGGGTATGCGAGCTAATGAGCGACTACAAGCATGATCGCATGAAAGCACTAACCGCCCCCCTTGCCATTTGCCGTGCGGCATTGAAAGCGGTGATGAAATGAAAAAGCTATTCCCGAACCGTTACAAGCTGGCCGAGACGGTAGCCGAACAGGGGAAGCTCTTAAACCAAGTGGACCATGACGTTGTAAAACAGGGACGACAGATCAAAGAAATCGATGCGCGGCTTAAACGGATGGAGAACAGTTCGGTGCTAAAAAAGTTGGTAGCAATACAGAAAGGAGGAGAAAAGATCATGGGTAAAATGGAAGAACTAGAGGCATCGCTGGACAGCATGAATACTACGGTAACTGCTGTTGCTGGCGATCAACAGGTGCTCAAGGATGAGATTCAAGCGCTCAAAGATCAGGTAGCGGCCGGTACGCCGGTAACTGAAGCGCAGTTGGATTCCGCTTTGGGCAAGGCCAAGGCGTTGCAGGCCAGGCTCGAAGGGATCGACGCGAGCGTACCCGGCCAGAGCCAGCCTAACGTGCCCTAACAACCCAGGAGCGGCGCGGCATTGTAGTAGTGCTGCGCCGTTACCTTCACAGGAATGCAATGGCCGCACAAGTAAAGAAGATCAGTCCTAGCATTGAATCCACGCCAGAGATGCTTTTGGGGATGCTCAAGGGCGATGTAAGCCGGATGAAAAGCATTTGCGCGGTGATTATCTGGGATGACGATAGTTTCCAGTGCGTACATTCGGCGATGCCATTGTCTCAGCTATCGTATGGCGTTCATTTGTTTCAGCTCGCGTTGTTCGAAGATATGCAGAACAAATCACAGGAGTAACCATGCCGCCAAACCCTTCTACGTTAGCCTGGGATGAAATGGACGATGATTACGAGATGCAGTCACAATGCTGCCGCGCCCGCGCAGGTCAACTTGAGCAGGGCTACATCTGCGGCGAGTGTGGCAAGGCTTGCGAGGTGGTCATTGTTATGACTGGGCACTGTTGATGATTGAGCCGAGGCACCTAGTTCTGCACGTTATCCGGCCCGTGCTAAAAAGCCTTGACCTTTATTCGGTGCCGGCTGAACAGCTCTTGCTCGGCACAGCGTGTAAGGAGTCTGAGTGTGGGCGCTGGCTGGTGCAGCTTGGCGACGGGCCAGCACTGGGCATTTTTCAGATGGAACCGGGTATGACCGGACATGATGACATCTGGCACAACTATTTAGTGTACCAGCCAGAATTGCAGCGCCGAGTCCGTTTACTGATGATCAACTCAGACGATCCGCAAGCCGAAGAGATGATCGGCAATCTCAAGTACGCCGTAGCGATGGCGCGAATCAAGTACCGTCGCGATTCAAAGGCCATCCCTGATTATCTTGGCGGTCAAGCCTCTTACTGGAAGCGCGTTTACAATACCCCGCTCGGCGCTGGCACTGTTCACGAATACGTCCGCAGTTGGAATCAGTTTGTCACGCCTGCGCTGATGGCTGAGCTATGGCCGGGGCCTGGAGTTGTATGAAATATTTATGGCTGTTGGTTCTTGTCTCCGCGTGCGGCTGGCCGATCAACCCGGACGACATGCCCCAGGTTTTGCGCGAACTTGGCCGAGACCCCGCAAGCGGCTGTCTAGCCATTGCCGGGCGCGGTGGAGCGGCCACTGTAGCGACTCCAATGCCCGTTGTACCCGGTGGCGCTTACGGCTCCGGCGAAGTCCTGTTCGCGCGCGCTAACGCCCCTGGCACAAAGGTCGCGCTTTCGATAAACGGTGCAAGCTGCGTCATCGAACGCGCGCCCGATCCGCCGACAACCATCATCACTGTTCCCGAAGGATCGCTTTACCACAGTAAACAATAACTGTAGAGTAAGTTGATGCCGGCTCCATTAACGCTCGCAAGAATACATTCTAAATACATCCCTGATCCGGCGACGGGTTGCTGGATCTGGCAGGCATCTCTCACCCCTGGTGGCTATGGCTGTGTCGGCGTGAACAGTCGTCGCGTCCCAGCGCATCGCTTTTTCTACGAGCTTTATAAATCCAAGATTCCAGACGGGCTTCAAATAGATCATCTTTGTCGCAATCGCGCATGTGTCAACCCAGACCATCTTGAACCTGTTACGCAGAGAGAAAATCTGTTACGAGGTATTGGCGTGTCTGCGCAGAGCATTGCCAAAACGCACTGCCCGAAGGGGCATTTATACACCCCCGAGAATACTTATCACCGGCCAAGCAAGCCCCACTGGCGCGCGTGTCGGATTTGTAACAGGGAAAAAACAATTCAGCGCCGCACTGGGAAGCAGACGCATTGCAAACAGGGCCACGAACTTGCTGGTGCAAATATTTCAATCCGTCGCAGGCAACGAGTGTGCTTGATTTGTAACCGAGTATTCCAGAAAAAGTACAAAGATCGTATTAGGACTCAAAGGAGCACAATGGCATGAACGACTACGGTTTCATCGGCCTGCTCGGCTGGATAGGGTTTCTGATAGCGGTGTTCGGCATTGTCCTTACATGCGCTATCAAGAACAGCGAGAACAATGTCCTGCGCTTTCAGCTCGAAAGGTACACGCACAAGGATGATGGCAACCCGCACCGCTTAGGAGCATTTTACAAAAAATTTGCAGAGCCAAACGCTCACGTAGAGGCTTTCTTCAATTCCCTACGCGAGAAGAAACCGCGCAAGCGCAAGGCTAAGGTTGCGCCGGCGGTGGGGTAGGCTAAACGCGTTCACATACAAACCACGTCCGGTTGCGTACCAAATCCTCAAAGTCATCGCAGAAATAGAATCCAGATGAAAACCTGCACGAAGTGTAAAACGGCTAAGCCTTTATCAGCATTCTCGCGAGATCGTCGTAAACCGAATGGGTATATGGCGCGATGCAAAGAATGTCGAAGCGCAGCTCTCCATGATTGGGTTAAGCGAAATCCCAATTACGAAAAAGATCGATACAGCAAGAATCCCGCATGGCACCGAGAACGCCACTTGATCAGAAAATACGGTGTTACTCAGGCAGAATATGAGCTGATGTTTAGGGCTCAAGCTGGCATGTGCGCCGTATGCCATAAAACCCAAAAGAGGGCGTTTGACGTGGATCACAACCACATAACGAAAGAAGTACGCGGACTGCTGTGTACTAATTGCAATAGGATGATCGGTCACGCCGGAGACAATCTAGAGATTCTGGAAGCGGCGGCTGCATATCTTCGTCGATTCGTTCCGGCATTGCGGACATCGAAATGAGTTTTCACAAGGGCATGGTCACGCCGATAAGTTGACCAGATTGTAGACGGTGGACGTGGCGTATGAAGTTTATAGAAGAATCATATCCTTGCCGCCTCCGTCAACGCATGCCTTAACAGCTTCGGGATCTATTTTTGCTGGTCCACATCCGCTCCACGCAATCAGCGCCAGCACAATAAACGGGACCAGTAAGCCTAGGCGGTCGCGCCAGTTAGTCATAATTTCACCACAGAGAAAAAGCAGACCATCCATAGCAGCTAACGATCCTATGGACCATCCAAACGCAAACAATGAAAGGGGTTATCAGAGTGAGCGCCATGCCACCGTAGGCGAATAAATTGTAATGCCCATCAGGAATTTTGGAATCCGATTTACAAATAAGCGTAAGCCCCACTACCCCAAACAACAACGATAAACTTAGGAATATTGTCAGGAAAGTAGGATCAAAGTGGATATAGCCACAGTTGCGCCAATCAGTCATTTCACTTCCTTGAATTCGTAGGAGTAAGTCGTAGCCAATTTTTTGATAAGCCTGATCCGCTTGTTCGTCGCGATCTCGTAGATAATTCCGTCGTCAATATCCTTCTTGGTCGCCGCTGCTTTTGCTTCATCGAGCGTTGCGTACGGTTCGATTTTCACATTGCAGGCCACGTCCATGTAAGACGAGCCTGATGACGAGGTCATGACTCCTATGCCATCTAGGAGCGAGCGATTGGAACACGCGAGCGACTTGTCTACTTTCCAAGTCATCCAGATCAGCAAAAATAGCGTTTTCATTTCATCTCCTTCGGCACCCCGCCGGCCCTTGTCCAGTACGGCACAGTCGGAATTAGCAATTTCTGTTCAGCGCTTAGCTTGTCCCAGTTCGCCTGATATTCCTTAGCGCGGCGCTGTTCATCGGCCCAGATCAGTTCCTTGTTAGCGCTGGGGTTCTCCTTAATACGGCGGTAATAGCTGTTTATCACTACCCAGTCTATCCAGCTCGCCTGCCAGCCATCCTTGTACCCGATATTGTACTGTCTGTCGCTTGGGGCTGCGCCGAGCAGCAGGAGTAGCGCTAGGATTATTGGGGTGGGTTTCATGGGTTCACCGCTAGTTTCTCAATGCGCTGTTTAATTGCCTGGATAAGCATTTCTATGTCAGGACAGCTCCAAGGCGGTTCGTCCATGACCTTATCAGGCCCGCTTAATAATGGGTCCAGCCAGCTATTAGGAAATGCGTCGAGCACGTCTTTCAATGCGAGCATTGCTGGAGCTGGCTTAACTTTCGCTTGGCGTTTCATGTTTGCGCCCTGGGATTTATATACATAACTCCCATTGAGTCCTGTATAGATTTTGAGGGCATGAGGCCCGCAGCGCTGCGCCCCAGCGCGAGGATGTTAAGGGCCGCGTTATGGTCGCGATTCAGCGATACTCCGCAGCCGCAAATATGTTGACGGTCCGCTAAGGTTTTGGGTACATCGGCACCGCACCCTGAACAGCGAATCGTTGTGCCGCGTGGATTCACAGGCACTACCCAGACACCGGCACTTTCAGCCTTGTATCGAAGTTGTCCTATGAGTTGACCCCAAGCGGCATCTAAGATGCCCTTGGCGAGATTGGATCTCGCCATATTGGAAACCCGCAAATCTTCGTGAGCGATCAGGTCATAATCAGCCACGAGTTGTTTCGAAACGTGATGAAGATAGTTCGTGCGAGCGTTAGCAGCTCGCCGATGTATTCGTCGCAACGCTTGCCTTGCCCGTTGTCTATTAATTGAACCTTTTCCCTTGCTTGATAATCTTCGGCCAGCTTCTGCAATTCGCTTTTCGTAGTGCCGAACCCATCTAGGATTCTCGATAGCCTTACCATCCGATAATGTCGCCAGCGTCGTTAGCCCTACGTCGATTCCAACGGCGTTTATTACCGTGCGCTTTTCTGGCGCTGGTCCAATATCGCAAACAACGGAAGCGGTCCAGCGTTTATCGTCGCGTCGAATGGTGCAAAATTTGGCTCGACCAGTGGTCCATCTGCCGCCCCTTGCGCGGATTCCCCCCAAACTAGGGACTACTAATAGCCGGCCGCTAATTCTCGGCACACCGAATCCAAAAGAATCGTAACGCTGCCTCGCCCTAAATCTAGGGAAGCCGGGCTTCTGACCACTTGTACAGCGCCGAAAGAAGGCTTTAAAGGCTCGATCAACCCTTCTAAGCGCGTCTCGCTGAATATCGCAGGCAACCTGAGTAAATTCCAACTGTTCATTTCGCAACTCCGTTAATTGTTTCTGCTGCATCCGCAGAGTGATGAACCTCTTTTGCATTCGCCATGCGTCGCGCCTCTCTTGGAGTGCCGCATTATATAAATCACAATTATCGGCAAGAATGCGCTCCAGCACAGACACTTGTGCTCGGTTTGGCCGAAGTCGATATTGAAACGTTCTCAACATAAATTACAGGTGTCCTACTCTGCTGTATTTTTGCTGTATGGTAAAGCAGTTTCCCGCAGACTTGTGCAGGGACAGCTTACGCAGACTTCGTGTTAATCCTGGTATTTACGGCTTGTGCAAGGATAAGCGAGTAGCTGGTGACGGGTTCAAATCCCGTCGGGGACGCCACTGAACTTGCCGCAAACTGCTGTATTTCTGCTGTATCAAGTTCCAGTTGACCGCAGTAATCCTCTTGGATCATCTGGATCGACGTACCAAAATACTGAGCGACATGCGCTGGCATGTTCCCGCGTTTTATCGCTTCGGTGATTGCCGTGTGGCGCATCTTGTAAGGCTCGCGGTACTTGATCTCTGCGCCCATTTCTTCAAGCCTTTCAAAGCAGCGATGCCAGTAAATCTTGACGAACTCTGAATGCGTCAACGGCCGGTTTTCAGTGTTCATAAAGACGTGATCATTGGGGCCTTGCCACGGCATTCGTTGAGCCAGAATGATTTGCAACAGCGCGTCGCTCACCTTGATCGTGCGCTTGCTGGCCTTGGTCTTGGTGTTGCCTTCCTTGCCCAAATTGCGGCTATGCTCAATCGTCAGGAACGGCGGCTGGATAGCGTTCCACTTGAGCGCTGTCGATTCGCTGGGCCGGCATCCCGTCTCGAACTGGAACCGCACGTAGGGGAAAAAGAACGTTTGATTTTCATAGAACCATGCAAGGATCAGCTCGCGCTCCACTATGCTGAACGGGTCTGGTCTCGGGCGTTGGATGTCTGGCCATTTCAACAAATCGAACGGGTTATGATTTACTAGCCCTTCGCGCATTGCGTCCCTCCACATGGCGCGAAACGACCCGTCGATAGCATTCTTTGCAGTCTTCAGCGAAATACCGGTGGGTAAGAGATCCTCCTGCCGAAAGTTTGCGAGCATAGTCAAAGAGACGTTCAATAGTGGCGTGGCTGTAAACTCCGGTAATATGTACCTCGTGAAATGCTGGCGATAATCTCTTGACGCGCTTTTTCTTACCAGCGGTTCCCTTTTTGTTTTTATCCATCGCTCGTAATACTCCCCCACTGTCAACCCGCCCTCAATGCGGTATTTGCCTTTGATGTATTGCTCCAGCAACGCTTCGGCATATCTTCTAACCCGCGTCTTTAGTGACCGGTTCATCCTTCCGTCTGAAAGGTAGAACATTCCGGTTTTGGGGTTTCCCCTGCGGATCAAATGTGGCGGCATACGTCTCCCCTACTGCTAAAATAATGTCAGATGGTTTGATTTTCGCGCCCTCACATATCCTGTGAAGCGCATCCAGGCGTGGCAATTTGTTCTCAAATAACATTTCTATGCTGTTTGTGTCTACGCGCCATTTCGTGGCCGCCTTTTTCATTCCACCGGCCGCGGCCAAAGCGTCCAGCAAAGGACCGATGTGGACCGTTATGTTTTTCGGTTGGTTCATATTTCCATCGCCCGCAAAAATCGCGTCACGTTGATGGGGATGTTAGGTCTAGCCACGATTAGTACCCCGCATCCCGCAACTCTTTCTCAATGAGCTTTTGCAGCGCCCGCTTGTTCTTGCCTCGGCGCTCTTTTATCTCCATGCCAGCGCCACACCCAAGCGGACCGATTAACGACCAACCTTCGTACTCCCAAACAAGCACCGCCCGGACATATCCGTTTCTCGTAAAGCACAGCCCGTTCAAGCTCCAGCTTCCCTTGCTCATGCCGCCTCCATCTTATTAGCGCGCTTCCAGTCCCGTCCCAGCACCTGTACCCGAAACCAATTAGCGCTTATTCCTAACGTTTGGCAGATGCTTACAAAACTGAACACGTAATCATCATCGTCCGATATGAACCAGCGCCTGGCCTCATCGGAAAGGCGCTGCTTGAGCACGCCGGGATGGGTCTGGCTGGCGCCGCCGTACACGCCTACCTGCTGCCGATATGAATAGACGGCATCTGCCAAGAGATGCGCCATCAATTTGTATTCAGGCGCGGTCCATTCCGTAGAGGCTAAACTTTGCCCGAACTCGTACACCAAGTCCTCGCTGGTTTGCTTAAACCCTAGCGTGGGCGAGTTTATTAGCCAGGCGTCGGGTATTTGTTTTGGGCGTGGCATTTATTCGCCTTTCGTTAACCGTCGCTCGGCTTCGGCTTGCCAGTATTCATCCGGTGCACCAAGCCTAGAATCATAAGGCGGATTTTCTTGCTTCTCGTATTCCCAATAGCATTCCGCTTGTAGAGCGCGCGCCAGCACGTCGCGTAGCGCATTGCGCAAGGTCGCAATGTGCTTAACCCGCCAGTCGATCGTGCCAACGGCTATGCCATACGAGCACATTATCTCATCAGTAATAGCGCCTAACATCGCTCACCCCTTTCGCCGAACGTGTTTACCTATTGAATTGGCGCGGGGGCCGGGCTTTTCAGCGCCACTATACCCAGCTCCATTCGTTGCCATAACGTATCGGTATACAAGCTTAAATAGCTGTGCCGCCCCGCGCCAAATTGTTTACCACCGTCTATCCCGGCCATCATCTGCCCCCGGTTCAGGTTCAGGTAAGTCCGGGATTTCCAAGTTCTGCTGCGTAGCCGCAATCACAGCCGCATTCACCAGCGCTATTCGCGCCTGTGCGCAGGCCGGATCTGGTTCAAGGCGCCTTGCCATGTGGTGAACTTCCTCAACCAGAAAGGCGTACTCGCGAAACGATAACTTGATCCGCTTAGGAAGTTCCGGTGGTGGCGGCAGTTCCAGCGGTGGCGTTTCTGGCGCTGGAGCTGTGGTCTGCGGCGCTTGACCGTTCCCGTTTACCGGCGCTGGTACTGGTGCTGGCGCTGCTTGGCCGAATGTTACTACGGGCGGCTGGCCGGGCTGTGCGCCTATCGGTTGGGCGTTCCAGTAAATTTTGCCATTGGCTGCGGCGTTAGAAGTCATATCGACAATGAACTGCTCACCGACTTGGGGCGGATGGTCCGAATAGAGCGCGACCCAATCCTTGCTCCCTTGTGGTAAGACTTGATACGATAACCGGCCTTTGTAGCTTTTAGGCGGGTACTGTGACAGTTTACCGACGATTAATTGTTGCTGCATATTGTTCCCTTTCTAAGACTCGATTTGTTAGTTCCCAACATGGAAAATCCCCTTAGCTATCTTTTCTCGTTCCAGCGCAAATTTGCTGCGCTCTGCTTCAAATGCCATTTGCAGCGCGTCGTACTTTACTCGGCGCCTTAGAGCCTCAGCACGCGCCGTTACCATGCCGACGATGAAGTCACGGTATTCTTTGCTGCCTTCAGCCAAGCGCTTTATCTTGGCTTCGCTTAAATCCTCTCCGGCCAAGGCGTTTTGGAGACTCGCCAAAAATGGCTTACAGTCCTCGTCCATTTGGTCAGCCTTGAATTTTGCTTCGACCCAAGACAAACCTGCCGCCTGAATTTCCCGCGCCCAATCGGTTAGGTCTTTGCTCATTTGCCCACTCCGAGTTGATGCAGTGCTAAGCAGTGCTTGAAAATCTCAAACTCGCGGCTACTGTCCGCTATTGTCTTTTCGCTAAACCCTTCATCTTCGGAGCGCCCTATTTGTAAAATCCCTACGGCATCCACCGCGCATTCATTTTCAAACAGTAAGCGCCTGTAAGCAGCCACCTGATAAAGGTGTTCTGGATAAATGGCCTTGGCTGTCTTGTAGTCCTTGAGAGTAAGAACGCCGTCGATCTTGCCATAAAAGTCCACGGTGCCGCCGTATTTGAGATTTTCAGAGACGAGCTTAGCTTCGCACAGGATAGGCTCAACCGTGTGCGCTTTAGCCCATTCGAGATACTTCAAAAAGGCGTTCTCAGCCGCATCGATTAAATCTGCTGGCAAGTTGTCAGTCTTGAACGGCTCATTCTTGACGTGACAGCAAATCATGTCATGAGCGATAGTGCCGATCTGGGCCAAAACATCGACGTACTCTCTAACCTTGATGCCTTCGAGTCCGAGGTTATTAGCCCAAACAACCAAAGCCGGTTTATTCAGCACGCCCAAAACCGTCGTCACGCCTGGCAACCACGTGCCGTCCTTAGCGTAATAACGGGTATGAACCTGTGAACGTTTAGCCGCGACCTTCTCTGTTTTCATCGCCGTAACCCCTTAGCGTACTGCATAATCAGCGCTACCTCTTCATCGCTGGCCCTACCCTCGCCAATAGTTTTACGTCTCGGCTGATGCGCTAAGTCCTGCTCTAACAAGCGCTCGCGTATGACCTTCTCAATCTTTAGTCTGGGCACTTTCAAATCATGGGCTAGGCTGTTCATGCTCACGCTGGCCTTGAACTTGATGACGATGGCGGACTTGATTAATTTGTTCATTTTTCCCAGAACTCCAACGGCTTCCACGCCATGTAGTAGTCGTCCACATAGGCCCCGTCTAAAAACGCATCGATAGACTTGGGATCGTGCTTGGCGTACCAGCGCAGCGCATTGACGGCGGTGTGCAAGGTTATGCGCTCCAGGCGTTTAAGGTTCAGCATGTTCGGTGTCTTTCTTCTCTAAGTCGTTAAGGAAGCCCAAATAATTGCGCGCCGTTCTCCACATCGTATAGGCGCAATTACGACCTCGCTTGTTACTGCGCTCGTAACAGTCAATGATGGACTTCAACGCCTCTTTGGCAGCTTCAAGTTCTTTATCCCTGTTCATCGCCAGCCCCCTTCCTGCGCAATTCGGCCAAGCGCCGTGAAAGCCAAGTTTCCCTGGGCAAGATGATGCCGTTATGCGCGCATGGCGGCAAAAGATTGCCGATGTAGATCCCGCCGTTTACCTTGGACGCGAGGAACACACGCTGGATTGGGGTATAGGTTGGTTCAGGTTTCATCGGCTCTCTCCTTAACTCTTTCCTTCATCATTGCGTCGGCATATTGATATGCCCACTCTGCTGCTAAAAATGGATTGTCCGTTGCGTGGTAACTTATTTTGTCTAGCGGGCAATTTAAGAGTCCTTGTAGCGCCATCCCCGCAAACCAGTCGCGCAAACTCATTCCGCCAGCGGGCAACGTGCGAGTCACATACTTTCCTTTGTCCTCATCGAACTGTTCAAACTCGGTTAGTCCGGGGAATGCTGGTTCATCTTTCATGATTTGGCTCCCGCGAGATGTTTGCCGCGTTGGTTACAGTGCCCTGCGCACACAGTAAAAGTGCCCTTGCCGTAACAGATATCGCAACGCACATTGTCTTCTGGGTCTAGGCAGCAACAGGTATCGTCGCCGCAATCATGGCGCGTATAGCCTTCATCGCAATTCCAGCATTGATAGAGATCGGCTTGACAGCACTTGCAGCGCGGACAGTCGATGCGATCGATAAAATTATCGTTGTCCATCTATCGCTTCATCTTCCATTCGTTAATATTCACTAACTCATACTCAACGCCTTGAATTAACCCACAGTACACACACTGTTTATTTTCAAACCCGTCATCGCAGAACTCTTTGCAGCCGCCGGCACATTCCCATTCTGGGATGTTGGGTTCGTCCATGTTCAGTCTAGCCCCTTGCAAAATTTGTCCTTGTCTTTCCATGCGTGCGCTCTGGCGGCGGCGAGAGTGGGAAACATCTCACTTGTATCTAAGACCAGCCCCTCTAGCGTTAGAGCTCCGATATCGTCTCGAAGGCAGCACCCTTCCTGCTGGTTTTCGTGATATTGAAGCGCCACGACTTCGCCGGTGATTGGGTCGATCACTTTGTCGTAAACCCAATCCATGCTCAGTCCCACCTGCTGAGAAATTCCCCAAACCCCGAGCGCTGCGCCCACATAACCAGGTGATAGATCAGCCACATCGAAAAACACGCGCTGGCGCATAAGAGCGCTATCGCTTGGCGGCGCTTGCTCTCGCGCTGTTCATTGCGCTTGCAATGGTCCAGGTGAAGAATCGTTGTGGTTTTTATTTCCTTCCAATCGTTTGAGCCGCGTATGTTCATCGGGTCTCCTTCAAAAAGGGTATTGCCTACGAATGTTGCGGACTATGCGGAATTGCCAAATTGACTTCGGCACATGACAGGCAATGCCGATAGCCGGATTCATACGCGCCGACATCGCCGGTGTATTCGACATAGGTATCACCGGGATTTATTGTTTCTTTGCACGATGGCGGTCGCCAGCGCTTTTTCGCGCCGTAGCATTGATAAAGCTTTCGCGCTGTCCGTACCGTACAACCATCAATGTACTTGCTCATCTGTTCCCCCTTCTCCTGCGCTCGTTATCGCAGGGCTTACACAATTGGCTCCCCTTGAAAATCGCTATCTGTCCACACCCGCACAAGCCATATTTAACCGTCGTAATTATTTCCTTGCGCCAGCGCCCGTTGTAGCAACTGTCGCACTCGCCGGTTCTTTTGTGTGACCTGCGCCGGCCGCACTGGCACTTGGGATAGTCCAGACTTAACTCCTCGGCCATGCTGCCGCAGGTTAGCCCAATCTCTTTTGCGGTAGGCTTTACCGTGCAGGTTAGAGCCATGCCGCAGACCAGCGCATAATCGGCGCAGCGCATGACAGCAATTTCACTGCGCTTGTACGGGCATAGAATCATGCCGGTGTGCTCGCCCTTTGCCGTCTGGTGCGGCGACTGTGTTGGTACTTGGATGTCTATCGTTAGGGCGGCGATGGTCATTTGTTTCGTAATTTCTGCATTCGTTCATAAAGCTTCCCGGCGACTCCAGTTGGAAATTCTTTCTCGTAGAGTTCAGTGAGTTCATCCCAAGCATCAACGAACGGTTTCCATTCTGGATAAACTGCGGCGACCTCGGGTAAACGTTCGCGCCATGCTGGCATCACTTTCAGCAACCTATAGCAGCGCCCGAAATCGGAAGGGTCTTGTGGAACGTCAGGATGCCAATACCATTCGTTAATTTTGTGCGGCATCAACACGGACCAAATGGTTTTTGACGAAATGCCAGTATCGCCACTCGTCAACCAAGCGAACGCTTGGCCTTGTTCGACCTGGCGCGGCTTAATTCCGAAAAAGACTTTCCTAGATTTGCACTTGGGACAGGGGCTGCTCCCTACTTTCGCCAGAGTGTTCAAGTCCATCGGGGCAAAGCCAATCGCCCATTCATGTGAACACTTTCCGCAATGGACAAACATTGGCTCGCGTGATTCTTGTTTCATTTCGTTTCCTTTAAGTGCATGTCGCAGAGCCCAATAATCGCCCTGGCCTTGCTGGTAATTTGGCCTGGCCATGCAGCGTCGAATATTTCCTTGGCTAGCTTTTCAATCGCCGGTAACGTGATGGCACGGATCATGGTTAGCTCTTGCTCGGGGGTGAGAGGGTCGGGGGTGCTCATGATAGTCATTTTGACTGTTTGTCGTTTCCCGTGTCTCCCTCTGCCAACTCTTGTTGCGACGGCAGAAACACAGATATCGGTGGTTTCTGTCCCATGCTCCTGTAGTAGTCCATTTCGAGCTTGACACTCTTTAGGTATTCGCTGCTCAAAGAGCGAACCTCTTTTGAAATCTTCAAATCAGCATTTCCGCCGCGCACGAGTTTCAACTGTTCCTCTATAGCTTCTCGAATCTGGATAACGCTAAGTGACATCTTTAATCTCCTTTTTGAGTTGGTTTTGTAGAACAACTATTTCCTTGAACTCTTTTGGCACGCGCGCCGTCCCAAAAACTCTGTGAATCTGATCGTAATCGCTCTTTTTGGCTCGGTACTCAGGTTTGCGGCAATATTCTACGTGGTAGGGCATCCGCTTTTTGCGTTCGACGGCGGCCGATTTAGGGTCGTAGGTGCGCTGAAAATATTTGGCCTTTTTAACTTTTAATGCGCCCCGATGTTTCTCCCGGTAGAGCTTGTCGTAAACGCGCTTCTCTAGTTTCCGCTGTTCAATGGACTTGTCTTTACGCCGACCGAAGCCTGCGCACGTCCGATCGCAATATATCGGCGCCCCTATCTTTTGCGCCCTGTTTATGGCGCCCCACGCTTGCGTAACCATCGCGCCGCAGTACGCGCAGTTCGGCTTCACTTCACCACCTTTGGCGCGATCGCCTTGGCCTTGGCGATTGCGCGTTCCAGCGTTACGATGCCGCGCATCGCTGTATTGTATGTTTCGCCGCTCGTTTCCATCTGGATAATTATCAATGCGTTCAGAGCTTCTTGGGCCGCACTCAATAGTTCGTCCACTAGGTCATCATTGCTCATTCGTTGCTCCATTCATCAGTGCGAATCGTAATCCCGTGTTGGGCTAGTCCCGCGAGTTGCTTATCGCTGACAACTACGCAGCCAAGGCGCGTAGCGAAAAAAGCCATCTGCGCCATTGCGATGTCTTTCCTGCCTTCCTTCGCGATCGTGTCGAAAAAATCATCGGTGCGCTTTAGGAAAGACGGCGCTTCTCCCGTCAGCCACTTTTTAAGTAGCGAGCGCGAGGTAGCCGGAAGCTTGTCGGCTAAAACTTTCTGCGTCATCACCTTCGAGGCCATGTGCAGCATTTCGTCTGCTGGGCACCCTTCCCATGCCCGTGGGGGTGCCACTGGGGTGTCAGCTTCGCGGTTAATGGGTGCCCGCGCCGTGGCCATCTTTTTTCGTTGTGACATCTGCATTGCATGAATCCTTTCTGCTAGAAGTTCAGGAATGGAAAAGATTATGACCCGTGAATGTGCAGTCCGAGTGGACGCCTCTATATATGCAAAATGGATTGGCGAGAGCCTTTCGATCAGCGGCTACACGGTGCTTGCCAAGGATTACGCTGTCACTAAAAGCAACAGCGATAATTCGTGGGTAATCGAATTGCGCGTGGTTGTAGAAAGATGAGTTCATCCCTTAGCCGCCATCTTTCTTTTGTTCTTGTAGTAAGCGAACCGTCCGGCGGCGTTATGGCACGTACGACAGATTCGCGATCCATGGTTAAGGAAGACGTTGTTACCGGAGTAAGAATGCCCTTTTGGGCAGTGAGTTATCGCGCGCTGGTTGGCGTTTCTCTTCACCAATGCGGGGCGGTATACATTTCTCCCCTTAGCGGCGCAGTCCCGCATATTGTCTGCATGGGTGCCGAGGAAAAGATGATCGGGATTTACGCAGAGTGTGACATCGCATTTGTGAAGAACATGAAGGCCCGTTGGGATCGGACCATTAACCAACACCCAAGCAATTCTGTGTGCGCGAACGAACGGACCATTCCAGCGCATCTGGCCATACTCATGTGGTGGTCGTCCGTTTGTGCTAGCCAGCCACAGCCAGCAAGCATCGCCTTCGCCTTTCGAAACCTTCGACCAGAATCGTTCGGGAAATTCTTCTGGATTTATTTTAGCGGGCATAGTCTTAAACCTTTAGTTAATGGTCTGAACTTATTCGCCGCGCAGTTCTTCGAACGTAACGCCCAACACGCGCGCCAAACGCTTGTCCAGCCGCTTGCTGACCGTCTTGCGGTTGACCAGTTGGGAGACTGTGCAGGTACGGACCTTCCAGCGCCTTGCCAGATCGACCTGGCGGACCTTTTTAATCGCGAGCAAAGTTTTCACTTGAATAGGGGTCATAATGTGGGATACTCCTTAGGCGTTCGTAAGATTACTTACTTACTTGCTATCGGCTAATGACGCGATACTAGTTACTACTTAGTAAGAAGTCAAGACCTAATTTTAGTTTTTGGGGGATTTTATTTAAATGCAGGAATTCAATAAAAAGGCGTGGGAGGAGATTGGACCGAGATTGGCCGAACTCAGAGGCGATCAGGATGTGGAGACTTTCCTGGAACGAAACATAAAAAAGGAGGAAGACGATGCGGAGACAACGATAAGGGGGCTACATTGGACAGCAATGGAAGCCGGGCGATCGGGAATGAGTTTCGACAGCCTGTATAGGTTATGCCGAAAGAAAAATGTTTCACCTAGCTGGTTATTGTTTGGGAAGGGGCCGAAATCGATGCCTACAACACGCGAACACACCTTGACCGAAATCACAGACCACATTATGAACGTGATCAACGCCGAAATTGACGACAACGATAGGCGAGCATTGAAAAAATTAGTCCACGAATGCGCGGAGAGGATTTCAGATATCTTTTATGGTACCCAAGAAAAACCGAATGTTCCGCCGACGCCTGGAGACGCTACTCGCAAGAATTCCCCGACAGTACTACCCATTGGTTCTTCAAGAGGTAGAAAGACTGGTGGCTGAAGTGGCGGCTAAACATGCGTCGCAGGGCGAGCAAGTCGCGAAACAACAACAAGGCTCAGGCAACTGTAAGTAAAGTTTAACGCTCATCAACCCCGCAACCGGAGGATTTCACCATGAAAAAACTACCGAGCGATGTCGCGACTTGTCCTGACTTGTCCAAGCCAGAACCAGACAACGATGATCAGCCCGCCAGTAACGAGCAGGTCCAGCTCTTACTTTGGCTGCTTAAAAGGCGCCGCAGATGGCTAGAGAAATTGGCCATAGGGCTATTCGTTGCGGCGCTGTCGCCGTCCCTTGCCCACGCTACGCTGATCGACTTGCACAACGGCTTGATCTTGGACAGCGCCAACAGCATCTACTGGACACAGAATGGTAGTTTATTCCCGTCAGCGCCGTGGGCTCAGCAGGTAGCATCCGTCGCCGCTTTTACGCTTGCCGGGCTTAGCGACTATCGCCTGCCGACTGTGTTCGAAACGACAAATTTGTACAATCAATTAGTAGCGCTCGGCGTTTGTACTGAACAAGGCCCGTTTGTGGCTCCCAACTGCGCAGGAAACCGGGGGCCATTCATAAACGTCGGACCTGAATACTGGACCAGCACTACGCCCTTTGGCCCTAATCCTGGCGCGGCTGAGTTTGCTAACTTTGCTTTTGGCTATCATACGCTTGAGTTCACGAGCTTCCCGATCGCTGGCTGGGCGGTCCATGGCGTGAGCGAGCCCGGTTCTCTCTGGCTAATCTTCACCGGCTTAAGTCTTATTGCCGCTAGTAAAATCCGCCTTCGTTAACCCTTCGATATAGGTCCTTCATCGTAATTATGGCGCGGCCTTAACTGGCTGCGCCTTTTTTTTGGTCCACTGCAAGAAAAAAGTAGACATGCTAGGCGCTATGTGCTAGTTACGAATTAGTAATTAGCTCCCAGGCGTGTCGGACGCTGCGCAGCGACCAGCGAAGATCCGATGATTTTCACTGGTCTTTTCACGCCAGCGCGGTCCTAAAGCTGAGACACGCCAGCGCAAATCGTTTCAACCGTGCGACATTTTTCATGGGGTACAGACCATGAACTCAACAAAAGAATTTAGAAAGCGTCCCGTCACCGCTGACAACTTCAGTGGGTGTGCGCAGTCTGTACCTGCGCTTCACGGGGCGGGGCGCTTTGTGAGTTTTTGCGAGCAGTGTGGAAGGACACACAGCCCCGCTTACCCCGAGGGCGTCTTTAGAGTGTCGGCGAAGAACTGGGAGAAGTCCTAGGCGATGTACCCAGGGGATAACCGAAAACGTTTCGTATCGGGGAAAGAATGAAAAGAGCCGGAATCAAGCCCGGCCTCGCAAAACAAATATTATGAACACACCAGGCGCAAGCCCTACGTTAGTCATAGAACCCGGTGAATCCGCAGAGAACGCCGGGAATTATTCTTGCTGCGGAACGTGCGCCGCTATGAAAGGCCGGAACGTATGACGGGGTTCAGGGGCGAGTTTAACTCGTCATGCGTAGCCGGCCAACTACCCACGCACCTAATAATCGTCACCTGTCAGCACCCCGAACACGGCAGTGCAGCGCTAGTTGATAAGGGCGAACAGAGCAAAGCTGCACTGGACTTGATTATCGCTTTATATCGCCGGCACGGGTGTGCGCCGCGCGTGGAAGATTCGGTGGGGGAGCTGTGAACGATTTATCACGGGAGGAAATTATGGGGCAACGGAAGGGCTATAAACAATCGCCCGAACATATTGAAAGACGGAAACGTTTCGGCGCGCAGCACCATCATTGGAGAGGGGATTCAGTGTCAGTCAAGGGAGGGAGAACGCGAGCGCTTCGACTTTATCCGAATGTTGGGCCTTGTTCTATGTGCGGTAACGAACGAGCCGAAAGGCACCATTTAGATGAAAACACCGGGAACAATGAACCGGACAACATCGTTATTCTCTGCCGAAAGTGCCACATGCGAGAGGACGGAAGACTTGAACAATTTAGACAGCTCGCCATTGCCAACCAGCCGAAGGCAGTGGCCGCCCGCTGGCGTTAAGCCTTACTACTCCGACGATTCGGTTTGCATCATCCTGGGTGATTGTCGGGATGTGTTATCGGCAATCGATTCCGTGGACCTGCTGCTTACAGATCCGCCTTACGGGCTTGGCGACCAGTGGCAGGGCGGCTCACGTTGGCCGCTTCATCACATAGACGGGATGAAATGGGATCAAGAAACGATTTCGCCAAACACGCTGCATTTCGTTAGGCGTTGGGGCAAGCAGCAAATCATCTGGGGCGGGCACTACTACGCCGATTGTTTGCCAGTCTCTAGGTCATGGCTAATTTGGGACAAGCTAGAGCGTAACGATAAATTTACTTCGGGCCAAGCTGAAATGGCTTGGACGAATTTCGACCAGCCGCTAAAAGTCTGGCGCAGTCATTCAACGTCAGAACTAACCCAAGGCGGCAAGTGTCATCCCACTCAAAAGCCGCTTGAACTTATCTCTTGGTGCCTGAGTTTCACGTCAGCTCAAACCGTTCTCGACCCTTTCATGGGCAGCGGCACCACGTTACGCGCAGCCAAAGACTTAGGCCGCAAGGCAATCGGAATCGAGATCGAAGAGAAGTATTGCGAGATAGCCGCCAAGCGAATGTCTCAAGAGGTTTTGCAACTAGGCATGGTCACGCCGATAAGTTGACCAGATTGTAGACGGTGGACGTGGCGTATGGAAGATTTTAGTGCCTAAAATTCGCAGATGGTTCAACGTTAGTCACGACATCAATTCCGATCCTGAAGTTTGGGAGTTGACGGACAAGTTTGGCGTTGCCGGTTTGCGGCTTTGGCTAGAGCTTTTAAGCATCGGTGATCGCAATGAAGGCTTCCTCCCACCGCTGTCTCACCCGCTTCACAGGCAGCTCTCGATCAAGTGTAACACGACTGTCACCCGTGTCTCACACGTGTGTGACTGGTGTCTGACAAAGACGTGGCTCGTTTGTGATCCTGTTCCCCGAATACGTAACTACTTGACTTATCGACCAACACGGGAAGCTAAAAAGGAAATGAGAGCCTCCCCTCCTAACTCTCCTCACACTCCTAACACTACTAACAATCATAAGAATGATTCTAAGAGTCTCGCGCTTCCACAATTAGATCCAAAAGCAATCGAAGTCTCTCAGCTTCTTTCCGACCTGATTTATGAAAACTTCCCTGAACGCACAGCCCCAACCGAAGCGCAGCTAACGAAGTGGGCTGAAGAAGCGGAGCGGATTCATCGTATTGACGACCATCCGTGGGACCAAATCGTGGACTTGCTGCGGTGGTCGCAGGGCGATGAGTTTTGGAAAGCAAATATTTTATCGATGCGAAAGTTCCGCGACAAGTGGACCACGCTCCTAGCGCACAGCCAGCGGGCGCCGCAGTCAAAAGGCGATCAAATGGGGGCCAAGATGCGGGCGGCGATGGCTTGGGTGCCGCCAGAAGAAAGAAGGAAACAATGAACCAAGAAAACTTCACCAAGGGCTGGGCCATGTTGCTCACATTGCCTAATTCGGAGCGCGTCACGCCGGCCTCACAAGATATTTATTGGGAGATGCTTAAAGACATTCCCGATGCAATTTGGGCTCGGGGCGTCAAGGACTGCTTGCGCGAGAAAACTTTCTTCCCGACGATTCACGATCTTGGGGTTGCCTGCTTTGGCGAGCGCAAGGAAGAATGGGTTGACAAGTGCGACCCTTATCGCGAGCGGCAAAATTACCGCGAGAAAGTTAGCGCTATTTCATGGCAACAGAACATGCACACCGAATTGAAACGGCTCGGCTTGCCTGTCCCTGAAAAGCTCAAGCTCGAAGGGCCGGTCGATCCTGACGCCGATCGTAAAGAGAACGCGCGCCTTCGCCAAGCGCTGGACGAGAACAAGAAACTTCGCGCCGATATGAAAGACTTACTAGATCAGCGCTGGACTCTGCTGCAAAAGATTGCCGAACTCGAAGGCCGCGACAAACCGCAAGAGACGCCACAGCCTAAGCCATCGTTTGAAGAACGGCGCGCGTTACTAAAAGCGCAAGCGGCAAAGTTATTAGCGGCAGGATGAGATTAGGAAGATTGTGAAGGGGGCGGCATGAAGCTTTTATTCATCGTGATTATCGTAGCCGTTTGTCTTTCGTGCAGTGAGAAGCCAAAGGAAACGAATTTTGCCAAGCAAGCGGAATGCTTGGGTGATGACGGCAAATTTGTGTCGTGTGCGCCGCGAGCGCCGGTATGGCAGGAGTTACTTCGGTACAAGAATTTGCGAGACGGTAAGGTCGTATGGTGTCGGCTGGAAATTGATGCCGCGAGAAATGACGTTGTACTGCGCCAGTGGTGTAGCGCATGACCGCCCTAGACGAAGAGCGCACTGCCCTGCGCCGGGAAAATGCGGAGCTAAAAGAACAGGTAGTAACGTGGAAGCGCATCGCCGAGCGCAATCACAGGGCGAACATGATGCCGTGTATCGCGTGCGGCCATAAGCCGGCGGTGATTAAGGCAGCGCAGGGAAACCAGGATGTGGAAAATGCCGAGCTAAAGGCGCAGTTAGCCGAGTGGCAGATTAGCTATGCGGCGCTGTTAAAGGCATTTTCGGCGCTGGTTAAGTTTATGGTGGGGGAGAAATAAACATGAAAGAAATAAACGATTCTAACGAGATTGAAGCGGTTAAGGAAATAGCGAACGCACTAGACGGTCAGGTAGAGACAATTGGCGGCCCACTGTCAGACGGTAGCGGATACGCTGTGATTAGTTATTCACTGCCTAAAACGCATTGGCTGATGGCTGACGGCCCTACCGAGCCGCCTATGCCGTTGCGCATGGGCACGGACAATCCAGAACGAGAAAAGATGGCCAATGATATTTGGGTCGCGGCTAAATATGCAATCAGAGCATCGACGATGAATGGCAAGGCGATTGATTTTGATCCTGATGCGATGTGCCAAAATTTCGTGGTTGGCTTAATAGGCTACTGGACGCCGGATGGCACGAGCAAGCTTTAGTTTACTATCGCAGAACCGCGCAGGATGCCCCAGGAATGATGAAATGAGCATGAGACGGCCAAGATTATTAAAGGTTTCAGCAGGCGCCTTATACAACGAAATTAGCGAGCGGGTATTTACAGCGCACATAATTCAATTAGCGCGGCGCCGTGGTTGGCTTTGCGCCCACTTCAGGCCAGGGCTAACGCAGCGCGGGCGCTGGGTCACGGCAATGAGTGGCGATGTTGGCTTCCCTGACATTGTTTTAGCGCGCGGAACACAAGTCATATTCGCCGAGCTCAAAACCAAGAACGGCAAGACCTCGCCGGCGCAGGATCGTTGGTTGGAAACATTGCGGGGCTCGCCTTATGTTGGCGCTGTGGTATGGCGGCCGTCAGACATAGCCGATATCGAGATGATTTTGAAATAACTATGGGACCACCGCCAGGAATGCTTAAAGAATTAGCCGAAACTTTTGCATCCATGTGCGAGCATCCAGAGTTTCAAGTGCATGAGTATTCTCATAATCCCATGCTACGCTGCGTTAAGTGCGGATATACAAAACAGGTTTACGAGGAGGCTAGTGAAATGAAAAAGTTGATCTGTCCAAGGTGCCGCAGAGAGTTTCCAGCCCGTCAAGCGATCCATTCAAGTCGGGCGCGTCCCATGTGTGATGATTGTCGCAATGGGCATGCTGCAACGCAGCCACTGCGCGATCAGGATGCGCCTTATGTATTTCCTGTCACAGGCGAATGGCCGATAGTGGACACGGGTGATGTGCCAACAAGTGAAGCGCCGTTTGAAAGCGGTGGCGGTGGATCTGGTGGTGGTGGCGTAAGCAGCTCCTGGAGTGAGTCGTCAGATAGCGGCGGCAGTTCTGATTCTGGTGGTGGCAGTGATGGCGGTTCTAGCGGTGGCGGTGAATGAACCCCACGCTAGTGGTGTCCCTATTTGCCGTAGTCATGGCCGTGTGCGAGCTTAGCGCGGCGATTATGTTCGTGGTGGCGATTAACGAGCTGCGCAAATTGCTGCGCGAGATTAGGTTGGGCAAGGGCGAGATAGCGCCTTACTGATTGGCGCCTAATTGGGGAGTGGCTGGCGCTGCCCTGGATAAACAAAATACCGTTTGACACAGCGCAGGACATGTGCAATGCTGGGCGCAGTCAGCACCAGTAATTGTAGCTAAGATGTATCTGACGCCATACTTATAGCTAAAGAACAAAGTAACAGCATTCTATTTTTCGCCGCCGCGCAAACCTTACAGGCAGTAAATACGATGCAACCCACCCTAGTATTTTTCACTCCAGACAAACAAGACAAGCTCAAGCGCATTCTTGATATTCCCAAAGACTGGGAGTTCGAGCTGACAATATCGGATCGTAACAAGCTCATGGAGCATCGCATTACGCGCTGGGTTGATGGCCAAGAGTATACAGAGACTTTTGCTGTTGATGCGGCAAGAGAGGCCGAACCCTTACGGTGCGCTATTGAGCGCTCTAAAAAGGCAGTCGACAGACTTTATTTAAGCGTGAACCTAAAGCAGTGGCTAACGTGCCTGTGATGTTAGGCTTTCTTATTTAAGCGCATGCCCAAACTAACCGCCAGACAGCAACAGCGCATTGATGCTATTGCCCAATTGGTCAAGGACGGACATTCAGAGTGTGTCGAGTCTGGCGATATTCGTTTCCTGCTCAAGGTTATTAATCAGCTCAAGGCTGCGCTGGATGAGTTGCTGGAGACGTGACAATTGGCTGTAACTGAAGATGATCTAGCGAAAGCGCATCTAAGTGCTAACCCATCGCTATTCATTACCGGCAAATCTAAGGCGTATCCAATTTGGCAACAGAAGCTCAATTTAGGACTGCTCAAGCGGCTTTGGACTAAAGAGTTGAAGCAGGTAAGAGTGGAGCTGGATTAGAGAAGCGCAAGCCTTATTTAACATGGCTGATAATACGGCTGAACAGCAAGATTCTAACTTACCAGAAGCGCAAGCGAATTTAAGCGATAATCGCGTTGCTAACCCAGGCAGCTTCAAACCGGGCAATAGATTGTCAACTACAGCCGAGCGAACCGGCCACTTATGGAGCAAACAGGTAAAGCGCCA